>ERZ761602.448-NODE-448-length-90265-cov-11.275136_pt1 | contig 90265 bp, 73 predicted proteins | sample MGYA00512165_ERZ761602 | MGnify/ENA primary metagenome ERZ761602 (study PRJEB28899, sample SAMN02445085) | bioreactor sludge metagenome | biome: EBPR sludge; isolation source: Thorneside wastewater treatment plant | place: Australia: Brisbane, Thorneside...
ACATGGATACCTCAACCAACGCCGAAAACTGCTTGACGGCGAACGGAGGATCTACACTCTGCTCACGAATAGGCTGATGGGGCGCGGCATGTCGATCGATATCCAGCAGAAGCTGCTCAAGCAACGGCGCACGCGCATCGTGGCCACGGTGGGTCCGGCGTCAAGCGATGGCGACACGCTGGCGGCGTTGATCCGCGCCGGGGTCGATGTGTTCCGGCTCAACATGTCGCATGGCACGCATGCCGGCCATCGCGCGGCGTATGCGGCGATCCGCGCGGCTGCCAGCGCCTGCGGGCGCGAAGTGGCGGTGTTGGCGGATCTGTGCGGACCGAAGATTCGCTGCGGTTTGTTCGAGGGCGATCGCATCGATCTGGTCACCGGGTCCGAAGTGCTGGTGACTACCCGGCAGGTGCTCGGTCGCACCGGCCTGATTCCCTCGCAATACGCGGCCTTGCATGAAGACGTGCGGCCGGGCGCGCGCATTCTGCTCGACGATGGCAATCTGGAATTGCGCGTCGAGGCGATCGACGGGCAGGACGTGCGCTGCCACGTGGTGCAGGGCGGCGTGCTGAAGAACAAGAAGGGCATCAACCTGCCGGATGTCGCGGTGTCGGCGCCGGCGCTCACCGACCAGGACCGCCTGGATGCGTGTTTCAGCCTGGCGCTCGGCGTCGATTACCTGGCGTTGTCGTTCGTGCGTCACGCCAACGACATCGCCGAACTGCGCGCGCTGATCGTCGATGGCGGCGTCGGCGCCGATACCCAGATCATCGCCAAGATCGAGAAACCCGAGGCGCTGACCGAGATCGACGCAATCCTCGACGCCGCCGACGGCATCATGGTTGCGCGCGGCGATCTCGGCGTGGAACTGCCGGCGGAAAGCGTGCCGTTCATCCAGAGCGAGTTGATCGATCGCGCGCGCGCCCGCAGCAAGCCGGTGATCGTGGCCACGCAGATGCTGGAATCGATGATCGGCAATCCGCGCCCGACGCGCGCCGAAGTGTCGGATGTCTCGACCGCGGTGATGGCCGGTGCCGATGCAGTCATGCTGTCGGCGGAAACCGCGTCCGGCGCCTTTCCCATACAGGCGGTAGCGACGATGGATCGGGTTGCCCGGCAGACCGAGGCCTACCTTTGGCGCCACGGCGCCTTCGAATCGATCCTCCACGGCCCGCCCCGACCAGCGCCGATCGCGCTCGCCGAAGCCGTCGCCAAAGCGACCTCGCAACTGTCGCGCGATTTGCAGGCGCGGGCGATCTTTGTGGTCTCCACCAGCGGCCTGAGCGCTCGCCGGGTGTCGTCCGGACGCCCGGCAGCGCCGATCGTTGCCGTCTCGTCCGACCTGCGCAGTGTGCGTCGCATGTGCCTGCTATGGGGCGTGGTGCCCGGCGAAGCCGCAGCCGCGGAACTGCAGCAGGCCGATGCGCTGGCGCGTCAACGCGTGGTCGCGCTCGGCCTCGCCGAACCCGGCCAGCGTATCCTGCAGGTGTCCGGATTTCGCGACGAAGAAGAGCAGAGCAGCCCGCAGATCGGCGTGTTGTCGGTTTGAACGCCGCTCTAGTGTGGTTTGCCATTAATTGGCTGAAGAAATTTCCGATGCATTTTGGCTCGAGGCTAGGCGAGAGGAGGAGTCATAGCAGGGCTATGGCGACGACGAACAACGACGCATTCGGGTCAAAAGGCGCGGAAATTATTCAACGAATTAATGGCAAACCACACTAGGTGCCGACGTCCGCAACAGTGTCCCTGGAGGTTTGGCATGTCGCTCGCCATTTACGGTCACCCGTTCTCGTCGTACACGCAGAAACTCCTGATCGCGCTGTACGAGAACGCAACGCCGTTCGAATTCCGTTGCGTCTGGCCGGAATCGGCGCCGCACACGGCCGAGTGGCTGCGGCGCTGGCCGCTGCGCAAGTTCCCGTTGCTGGTGGATGGCGAGCGAAGCATCGTCGAGACCAGCATCATCATCGAGTACCTGCAACTGGTGCATCCCGGACCGCAGCGGCTGCTGCCTGCGGATCCGATGGGGGCACTCGATGTGCGCTTCCTCGACCGCTTCTTCGATCTGCACGTGATGAACGCGGCGCAGCATGCGGTCGACGGGGCGTTGACCGGCGATCCGCTTAAGCGCCGCGACGGACAGGCGCTGGCCAACGAGAAGCTGGAGCGCGCCTATGCGTGGCTCGAGGGCGAAATGGCGGGCCGAAACTGGGCGGCCGGTACGCAATTCACGATGGCGGACTGCGCCGCCGCACCCGCGCTGTTCTACGCGGACTGGACGCACCGGATCGCCGATGCGTATCCGCTGTTGCGCGCATACCGCGCGCGACTGCTGGCGCGCCCGTCGTTCGCCCGGGCGGTGGATGAGGCACGGCCGTTCCGCCCGTTGTTCCCGCTGGGGGCGCCAGATCGGGATTGAACGGCGGGCGTCCGTTTCTGCGACCTGAGTGTGCGCTTCCGTGCAGCAAAGCGCGGCTCCGACGCTGACAAGCCACACCACAACGGTTCTCGGGTTGGCATGGATGGTGCAACTCGAGGATCCAGTACCTGCCTCCGGCGGGATCGAACGACGGGAGAAAAGCATGCTGTCTGATCTGCGCCTGGCAGCGCTGCGACTATGGGCGGCACCGCTGTCAACGGTGGTGGCGATTGGCTGTCTGGGCCTCGGGCTGGCAGCCGCAATCATGGTCTACAGCGTGATCGAGCAGATCGTGCTGCGCCCGAGTTCGATTGCCCGGGCTGACGAGGTACGCCTGCTCGAACTCGAATTGCGCGCCGGCGGACAGCAGCAACGCCTGGCCAGTTGGTCATACCCGGCCTATGAGGCGTTGCGCGATGCGCTGGCGCCGGAATTCTCGGCGATCGCCGTGACCCGGCATCCTCTCTGGCTGACACTGGCGACTGCTGGCGGCGCCGAACGCATTCGTACGGAGATCATCGCGCCAGGCTATTTCAGCGCACTTGGTGTGGCTCCGGCACTGGGCGGCGATCTGCTTGCGTCGACCCCGAAGGATGCCGATGCGCGCGTCTGGCTGAGCCATATCCTGTGGCGCGACGGCTTTGCTGCCGACCCCGGCGTGCTCGGCCGGCAGGTTTCGCTGCAAGGCATGCCCTTCGTGGTCGCGGGCGTGCTGCCCGCCGGGTTTCAGGGGGTTTCGGAGCAGGCGGCAGCGTTCATTCCGATGAGCGCGGCGCCGATGGTCACCTTCGCCAACCGCCTGGAGGGCGCCACCAGCTTCTGGCATGCCGTGATGATCGTGCCGGACCCCGGTCAGGCAGCAGCGCTGGATGCACGACTGGCGGGCGCAGGCGAGCGCGTGCGCGACGCCATCGACCTGCGCATCGGCGGCGAACCCGCCCAGGTCACGCTGCATACGCAACTGTGGTCGTCGACGCGGGTCGATCCGGCGCTGCGCCAAACCGCCAGCGCAGTAGGCTGGGGCGTCGCACTGCTGCTCGCGATCGTCGCCGTGAACCTGATCCTGCTGGCGCTGGCGCGGCAGGATCAGCGGCGACGCGAGTTTGGCGTGCGCATCAGCCTGGGTGCCGGCCGCCTGTCGCTGCTGCGCCTGCTGGCGGCCGAGATGCTGCTGGTTTTCGCCTGCGGCCTGTTGCTCGCGTGGCTGCTCGGCAGCGTCGGTCTTGCTCTGCTCGGAAACTTCGGCGAGCTGGTGCAGGTCGCCGGTTTCGGCCTTGCCGATGTACGCCTGGGCGCGGCGAGCCTGGGTTTCGGTGTCGCGCTGGCGGCCCTGGTGCTGCTCAGCGTGCTTGCCGGACCGGCACGCGCGGCGCTGCGCTTGAGCGCGTCCAGTGCGCTGCGTCCAAGTCCGCCGGCGCGCGGCCTGCGCAACCGGCGCTGGCTGGCGGGCACCCAATTCGCGCTGGCGACGATGCTGCTGATCGGCGCCGGCGTCGCAGCGACCGCCGCCTGGCGCGCGCTGCAGGCACCGCTGGGTTTCGCGCCCGACCAGCTGCTGTCGTCGCAGATCGCGATGCCCGATGCGCTGCAACCCGCTGACGGCGTGGGCGGATTCCTGTCGCGCTTGACGGCAGCGCTGAGCGCCGCACCCGGCGTCGAACGCGCTGCAACCGCAGCGTGCCTGCCGCTCAGCGGAGGCTGCGACAGCGTCAGTCTGGAAGCCGTTCCGCGGGTGGACAGCGCCGACTGGTCGGTGCAGCTGAACATGGTCTCGGGCGACTATTTCGGCGCACTCGGTGTGCCCTTGCGCGAAGGTCGTTATCTGGATCAACGCGATCGCGCGGACGCGGCCCCGGTGGCGCTGTTGAGCGCCAGCGCAGCGAGCCGCTACTTTCCGAATGAATCGGCACTCGGCCGCAAGGTCAAGGTCAGCATCGGCTTCCCCGAGGATCCTGCAGGCGCCACCGTGGTTGGCGTGGTCGGCGACGTTGTCGACAGCGATCTCGAAGCCGACGCCGCACCGATGGTTTATCTGTCGGCTCTGCAGACCAGCTACAACGACAACATGGTCATCGTCCGCGCGCGCGCCGGAATCGAGGCGTCAAGCCTCGCACCGACGGTGGCCGCAACGCTGCGCCAGGTGCAGCCGGAACTCGCGCTGTGGGACACCGCCACCATGGAGCAACGCTACCAGGGCCTGACCGCGCGCCGCCGATTGGTGGCGACGCTGACGGCAGCTCTGGCGGGACTTTCGCTGTTTCTGGCCGGCACCGGGATCTATGCGGTATTCGATCTGCTGGTGCGACGCAGGTATCGCGAATTCGGTGTGCGGCTGGCGCTCGGGGCGGCGCGATCGACGTTGCGGCACAAGGTGCTGGCGGATGCTTGCATCACGGCCGGTGTTGCCACCGCGATCGGGTCGCTGCTCGGCCTGGTTGCGCTGGGCGTGCTCGCCAACCAACTACCCGGCACCGACCGCGCACCGCTGCCGGTGCTCGCGACGGTGATCGCACTGATGACCATCACCGCGCTGCTGGCGAGTTGGTGGCCGGCATATCGGGCGTCCAAAGCGGATCCGCTGACGGCGCTGCGTCACGAGGGTTGATCGGTCGCAGCAGCAAAGCGCACCACATTGCGACCGGCATCCTTGGCCGCATACAGCGCGCGATCGGCGACCTTGAGCAAACTGCGAAAGCTCGCCGCAGTGAGCCCCGTCAGGCGCACGCCACCGATCGACACCGTGGCGGCCGGCAGGCCGGCTTCGATCCTGGCGAAGTCGCGGCGGATTGCCTCGGCCAGCGCCGCCGGGTCCTCATGCGTACCGCGCAACAGCAGCAGAAACTCTTCGCCGCCCATGCGCACCAGTTGATCGTCTTCGTGCATGTGCCGGCGGACGACGGCGACAAAGCGTTGCAGCAGGCGATCGCCGACGTCATGCCCGTGGATGTCGTTGACCGTCTTGAACCCATCCAGATCCATCATCAGCAAGCCAGCGCAGTCGGACCACGACTGATCCAGCGCCCTGCGCAAGCCCAGGCGGTTGGCGGTTCCGGTCAGGGCGTCGCGGATAGCCAGTTCGAGCATGCCGTCGACCAGCTGGAACACCACCAGGATATTCAACCCGATGGCGAACATCACGATGCTGAGCAGGATGCCGAAGTAGGTCGCGATGTTCAGCGGCTGACCTTCCATGATGGTCGCAACCGGAATGTCGAAGCGCCAGTGCACGTAGACGCGCGTCAACAGCAGCAGCGTCGTGATCAACTGCAGGGCGCCGAGCGCCCATCCGATGCGCCCGAGCGCGCGACCGTTGGCAGTCGCCAGCAGGCCCGCGGCGGTCATTCCGGTGGCTGCCGCGAGCAGGATGGCGTTGCTGGTCAGCCGGCCACCGAAGCTCGGCTGCACAAAAGTGAACCAGAATCCGCTGATTGCCATCAGCGCGGCCAGCAACACGATCGGCCATAACGGTGGCCGTGCCCCGGCGAGGCGGCGGGTACCCACCCAGAACCAGCCGCCGGCCAGCACCACCAGGGTATTGCCGAGCACGAACGGCAACAAGGGATGGGCGATCCCCTGGGTCATGTTCATGGCCAGCCCCAGGGCGCTGGCTATACCACCGTGACGTAGCGCAAGGTAAGCCGGCGAGTCGCCCACGCGCGCCACCACCAGCGCCAGCATCGCGTACAGCAGCACGATGCACAGCGACATGCCGAAGCCGAGGCCTCGAATCTCCATGATCGGAACAAGCCGCGCGCAGCGCCGGATCAGTTGATCTTCAGCAATTCGACTTCGAAAGTCAGGGTTGCATTCGGCGGGATCACGCCGCCCGCGCCGGCGGCGCCATGACCGAGAATGGCCGGGATGGTGGTGAGCGTGCCCTCGTAATGTACGGTCACCTTGTCGGTAGCGCCGGGCCTGGGACCGGAACCCTCGGACAGCACTTCGTACTGCAGGCCACTGGCGGTGGTGATCATCTTGCTGTTCTCCTGGATTTCGGTCGCGGCTGGCGCAGTTGCCGCCGGTTAATTGGGATCGCTGGGTTGCGCGCAGCTGACGACGGTCAACACGACCAGCGCGAGCGCGGTCGAGAACAGCCGTTGTTTCATGGCCAGTTGCGGTGCTTCGGTCGGTTCCGCCTGACCGCAGAAACCCCATCGCGTCGTGCTATGCGGTCGCCGCGGCAAGCGTACCTGCCCGGCACAACGGCCGCGAGCCCTTGCGTGCATCGAAGTGCAGCGTTTTGTGCAGTTTCGGATTGCCCGACGCCACGCCGATCAACCTGCTCCAGCGGCGGAGCCGAAGCACGTCTATGCTCGGCCGAACCGCGAACGAAACGGGAGATCAGCATGAAATGGCAACGCGCGCGACAGAGCCAGAACATCGACGATCGCCGTGGTGGTGGAAGGACCGTGGCGCGCGCCGGCGGACTCGGCATCGGCGGCATTGTCATCGCCATGATCGTGGGCTGGTTCATGGGCGTGAGCCCGATGGAGATTCTTGGCTTGCTGGCGAACCAGCAGGGTCAACCGGGCGCCAGCCGCTCGGCCGCATCCTCACCGGAGGACGAAGCGGCACGCGCCAACGATCCACGGCGCCAGTTCGTCGCCAGCATCCTCGGCGAGACCGAAGATGTATGGAGTCAGATGTTCGGCAACCAGAGGTATCCCGCACCGACCCTGGTGCTGTTCGAAGGCGCCGTGAACTCGGCGTGTGGACAGGCGAGCTCGGCGGTGGGCCCGTTTTACTGTCCGGGCGACCAGCAGGTCTACATCGATCTCGGCTTTTTCTCCGAAATGCAGAAGCGCCTGGGCGGCGGTGGCGACTTTGCCGAAGCCTACGTGATTGCGCACGAAGTCGGACACCACATCCAGACCATCACCGGCGTGTCCAAGCGAGTCAACGACGCGCGGCGCAGCGGCCAGGATGTCGAAGGCGACAATGGCCTGCTGGTACGCCAGGAATTGCAGGCCGACTGTTATGCCGGCGTCTGGGCGCATCACGCGCAGGCGCGCCATCAGTGGCTGGAGGAAGGCGACATCGAAGAGGCGTTGAACACCGCCAGCGCGATCGGCGACGACAGCATGCAGAAGCAGGCACGCGGCCAGGTCCGGCCGGACTCCTTCACCCACGGCACCAGCGAGCAACGTGTGCGCTGGTTCACCCAGGGCTTCCGCAGCGGAAAGGCGGAGAGTTGCGATACCTTCAAGGTAGCGGCACCTTGACAGTCCTGGTCACGCCTGCCGGTGAAGTTGTTCGGGCGTCGTACATCGGCCCGGTGGGCGGCGTTCCTGCTCGCTGACCGAGGGCCGTTCCTGGTTCCGTCTCCCCGCACGCGGGGGTACGGAAACGACCCGGATGCTGACGAAGCGATCGCTCCGAACCGCAACAAGCGACTACTCGTTGCGCAATGCCGTCAACGGCGCCACTCGCGTCGCCCTGCGCGCCGGCATGTAACAGGCCAGCAGCGCGGCGACACCCAGCGTGAGCAACACGGAGAGCAGCGTCAGGGGATCGCTGCTGTCGACGCCGAACAGTTGCGACTCCAGCACGCGGCCACCCATCAGCGCGGCAACCGCGCCGGCCACCAGGCCGATGCCGGCCAGCGTCATGCCCTGGCGCATCACCAGACGTTGGACATCGCTCGGACTGGCGCCGATCGCCAGACGTACGCCGATCTCGCCAGTCCGTTGTTGCACCGCGAAGGCGAGCACGCCATAGATGCCAACCGCCGCCAGCAGCAGAGCGACAGCCGCGAAGATCACCAGCAGCACCAGCGGCGCCATGCGCCCCTCCAGGCTCAGCGTGATGCGTGCGTCGAGCGATTGCAGGTCGAAGACCGGTTGCAGCGGATCCACTCGCGCCACGGTGGCCTGGATCGGCTGCAACATTGCCGCGGCGTCGAGATCCGATTTCAACACCGCCATGGCGCCGGCACTGCCGTACTGCGACATGGCCAGGAAGTAGGTCTCCTTGGTGATCTGCTCGCTGAGCTGGCCGCGCTTGACCGTGCCGACGATGCCGATGATTTCGCCCTCGACGTCTTCAGCGCCACCGATGCCCGGCAGCTCCAGGCGCTGGCCGAGAGCATCGCCGTTCGGAAAGTGCTTGTCGGCCAGGTACTGATCGATCAGAACCACGCGAGCGCTGTCGGCGCGATCGCGCTCGTCGAACAATCGCCCGCGCAGCAGCGGGATACCCATCGCCTTGAAGTAGCCAGCGTCGGCGATGTGCACATAGCCATGCGGACCGGAGCTTCCCGGTGGCGTCTCGCGGCCGACGATTTCGTACGATGCGGTCCAGTTGGCATTGCTGAAAGGCAGGTTGCTGATGAAGCCGACCTCGCGCATGCCCGGAACAGCACGCAACTCGGCCCCCAGGCGTTGGTAAAAGTCGGTTTGCGCGGCCGCATCGGCGTAACGTGAGCGCGGTAACGCCATGCGCACGCTGACCACGCCCTGGCGATCGAAACCGGGATCCTGCTGGTGCACGCGATCAAAGCTGCGCAACAGCAAGCCGGCGCCTACCAGCAGACACACGGCGAGAGCGATCTGCACCACCACCAGTGCACTGCGCAGGCGCTGGCCGACCCGGCTGCCGCCGCCACGGCCGCTCTCACGCAGCACCTCGGAGGCGCGCATGCCGTCCTGACCGAGCGCCGGCAGCGTACCGAACAGCAGACCTGTGACCAAGGCGACGCCGAAGGTGAACCAGAGCACGTTGGCGTCGATACCGATGCTGTCGCCGAGCAATGTCCGATCCAGGCCGAGCAAATGCAGGAAGCCTTGACTGAGATACGCCAGCAGTACGCCAGCGAGCCCCCCGATCATCGCCAGCAGCAGGGCTTCGCCAAGCAGTTGCCGCGCCAGGCGCCAACGGTCGGCGCCGAGCGCGGTGCGCACGCTGAGTTCGCGCCGGCGCGCCGACAGGCGCGTCAGGAACAGGTTGGCCACATTGGCGCAGGCGATCAGCAACACGACCACCACCACCGACTGCAACAGCAGCAGCACCTCCTTCATCTGCCCGACCCACTGCTCGCGCAGCGATTTGGCATGGCCGGCGAAACCGCCGCCACGAATGAAGGCGGCACGCTCTGCGCCGTCCTCGGTAGTGGCCAGCCGGTCCGCCGCGGCAGACACCAGCGCCGCGAACTGGGCATCGAGCTCGGCAATCGTCGCGCCCGGCTTGAGGCGCCCGATCGATGCCGAAAATTCGTTGCCGCGTTCGTTGTCGCTGCGCTGTTCATCGGTGAAGGCAAACGGTGTCCACAGCGCCGTTTCCCGATCCGGGAACGCGAAACCCTCGGGCATCACGCCGATCACCCGGTACGGTTCGTCGTTGAGGCGCACGTCGCGACCGATGATCGCCGGATCGCCGGCGTAGTGCGTCTGCCACGTCGAGTGGCTGAGCACGACCACCTTGTCGGCACCGATCCGCGCCTCGTCCTCGGTGAACGGGCGTCCCTGCGCCGGTTGCACACGCAGCGTGGTGAACAGGCTTGGCGTCGCACGCACCGCCACCAGGCGCGCCGGCCCCGACTCGTCGGCAATGTTGACGCTGCCCGACGTATACAGCGCAAGGTCCTCCAGACCCGGCGCCTGCTTGCGATCGAGGTAATCCGGGATCGAACTGCCGGCGTAATCGAGACCACTGGTCGGATAGCTGTTGTAGACCTCGACCAGGCGCTCGCCGTCCGGATACGGCAGCGGTTTCAGCAGCAATCCGTTGACCACGCTGAAGATTGCGGCGTTGGCGCCGATGCCGAGCGCCAGCGTGGCAATCGCCGCCAGCGAAAAGGCGCGATTGGCAACAAGGAAACGCAGACTCTGGCGCAGGCTGGAGAGGGCCATCGGTGACTCCGACATGTGGTCTTGGGGCAACACACACGCAAGGGTCGTGCCGGAGCGCGACGTTGACCCGAGTGCCAGCCCGATCGCCTTTGATCTGGTGGGTCCAGACTTGTCTGGACGCTCTCCTGGGTGTACCTGCCAGAAGCGTCCAGACAAGTCTGGACCCACCAAAGCCACTGCCCTGCTCCGATTTCACAGCTCTCGGACAGCCGAGTTCATCGCTTTCAGACAGCCGAGTTCATCGCTTTCGGACAGCAAAGTCCGAAAGTGGACGGCCTTCTTACCCAGCGGGCGGTGTCTCCTGGTCGAGCTCGAACTTGACCGGCGCGCGCATGCGGGCCGGCAGGGCACCGGGTGGATGGTTCTGCGGATTCAGCCACCAGCCGCGGGCAGCCGCAACCGCGGCGGCGTCGAACACACCCGGTGGGGTTGCCGACACCACGGCAACGTCGCGCACCACGCCATTGGCGTCGACGTCGAGGTCGAGCACGACCTCGCCTTCGATCCGGTTGTCCAGCGCCGACTTGGGATAACGCGGCGGCGTGCGCACGTCGGCGAGTCGGTCGGACCCGCCATCGAGGCCGGAACCGGGAGCACCTTGATGTTGCTTGACCCAGTAGGTGACGCTGATTGCCGGTTGGGTGTCGGCGTCGATCGAGATCGTGCCCGGCGTGCCGGGCGCGACCGCAATGGTCGGCGATCCGATGTCCTTGCCGGCAACGCGGATTCGACTGGCGACGTAGAGCATGCCGTCGGCGCCGGGGTTGACCTTGAGGTCGACTTCGTCGTCGTCGCTGCGAATTCCCGCGAGTTCGCCTTCGGCGACGATCAGACTCGGCATTTGCGGCGCCTGTCCGGGTTGCGTCAACAGCAAACGCACGGCGTAGAGGCGATCGCCTGCGGCGACCGCGCGCTCTGGCTGCGCCGCCCACACCGCCAGCGACAGCAGCATCGAAAGCAGCGCAATCAGCAGCAGTCCCCGGCGGCGACCGGTCGGGCCTGGCAAGGCTTGGTTCAACATCTGGATACGCTCCTTCAATGGGTGGCCGTCGGGCCAGTGGCAACCGAGTGGCGCAGGTCGGCGCTGCTCGGCCAGTTGGGTTTGCAGCATGGCGTCGGCGTAAGCGCGGCGCGCCCGCGGCCGGTTCTCGAGCACGCGTGCATCGCAGGCCAGCTCCTGGTCGAAACGGAACCGTCGCAATGCCCACCAGACGACCGGATTGAACCAGGCGGCACAGGCGACGGCATGGGCCAGCGCGATGGCGCCGGTATCGCCGGCGCCGAGATGCGCGCGTTCGTGGTCGAGCATCAACCGCTGTTGCTCGTGCGTGTAGCGTTGCGCAAAGTCCAGCGGCAACACGATGAACGGCCGCCAGTGACCCACCAACATGGGCCCGCCGACATGCGCGCTGAGAAAGCTGCGATCGCCATGCGGCAACAACGGATGCAATGAGCCGATGAACCGTCTCTGGCGCACCAGCAGAATCACGGCCAGCAGCAAGGTGCCGCCGATCCAGACCCACGCCAGCCAGTCGGGATAACGCGCTGCCGCGACATCGGCGATGGCGACGGTGGAGATCGGGCCGAGACTCGCCATCGGCATCAGCCACTCGACTTCGATCGCGCGCTGCGGTGCCGGCAGCGCGCTGGCAGCCATCGCGATCAACGGCAGATACCAGAGGCCGTAAGCCACGCGCGCCCCCAGCCAGCGCCGCAATGGCACGCGCAGCGCCAGCACCAGCAGCAGCGCCGCAGTCAGCGCCAGCAGCGCCTCAAGCAGTGCCGCTTCGAGCTCATTGATCATCGCGCATGCCCTCGATCAGCGCCTTGAGCTCGGCGATGTCGCGTTCGCTGAGTTTGCGCTGCTTGCTGAAGTGCGCCACCAACGGCGCCACGCGGCCACCGAACCAGCGATCGAGCAGACTCTCGCTTTGCTGCGCCAGCCATTCCTCGCGCTGCAGCACCGGCGCATACAAGTAGCGGCGACCATCCTTGTCGGCGCGAATCGCCCCCTTGTTGAGCAAACGGTTGAGCAAGGTCTTGATGGTGGCATCCTGCCAGTCCTGCTCCCCTTCCAGCGCTCCGATGATGTCTTCGGCAGTCGCCGGGTGGCGCTGCCAGAGTATCGCCATCACTACCGATTCGGCGTCGCTGATGAGGGGTGTCGACATGCGGAGTTTTCGCTTACATGTGTAATCGGAAGCTAGGATTACACAAGTAATCGTTACCCGCAAGCAAATTTGCATGGCGCGACAGACGTTCGGCTGGCCTTGCATGGCCTTTGCCCTTGTGGCTCCAGACTTGTCTGGACGCTTCAGCCCTTTGCCCTTGTGGCTCCAGACTTGTCTGGACGCTTCAGGCTTTTGCCCTTGTAGGTCCAGACTTGTCTGGACGCTTTCGGCCTTTGCCCTTGTGGCTCCAGACTTGTCTGGACGCTTCAGACCTTTGCTCCTGCAGGCCCAGACTTGCCTGCAGGCTTTCTGCCTTTGCTCCTGAGAATCACAAGCGTCCAGACAAGTCTGGACCCACCAGGTCCAAGTCCGGATTCTCGCTTGCGTGCGGACACCGGCATCGCGAAACTGCACGTCGCCACCATTCGACGCAGCAGCCATGAACCCTATCCCCTCGATCGTGATGTCACTGATCCTCGGCGCCAGCAGTCCGTCCAGCGAGGCCACCGATCAACTCACCGTACTCGTGACCGGCGCCAATCGTGGCATCGGCCTCGAATACGCACGCCAGTTCGCCGACAAGGGTTATCGAGTGATCGGAACCGCGCGCGATCCAGCCGCCGCCACGGAGCTGGCAACGATCGCCGAACGCGTCGAAGCACTCGACGTCAGCGACGCCGCCAGCGTTGCAGCGCTCGCAAAGCGCCTCGAAGGTGAGCCGATCGACATCCTGGTCAACAACGCCGGCATCTTCGATCGCGGCGACACCAGCATCGACAAGGTCGATTTCGCAAAGATGGAACAGACTCTCGCGGTCAATACCCTGGGCCCTCTGCGCATGATCCAGGCGCTGCTGCCCAATCTGCGCCAGGGTCAACGCAAGCTGGTGGTCAACATGTCGTCGCAACTGGGCAGCATTGCCGGATCCACCGGTACCTGGTACGCCTACCGGACCAGCAAGGCCGCGCTGAACCAGATCACCAGGACCCTGAGCGTCGAGCTGGCCAAGGAGGGCTTTGTCTGCGTTGTCGTGCACCCCGGCTGGGTGCGCACCGACATGGGCGGCGCGGCGGCAACCTACACGCCGGAAGAGAGCGTGAGCGGCCTGGTCGGGCTGATCGAGAAACTCGGGCCTGCCGACAACGGCCGCTTCTTCGATTTCCAGGGCAAGACGATTCCCTGGTAGTCGATTTTGTCCTTCGCAGCGCCATGTCCTGCCGGGGCACCTGGCTGGTCGAGTCGCGGGTGCCTTGAGGGCGCACTGCGCGTATCGTGCGCACATGAACACACCCCCGAACTGCCCCAAATGCAACTCCGCCTTCACCTACGAAGACGGCCCCAACTTCGTTTGCCCCGAGTGCGCCCATGAGTGGCCACGCGAAGAGGCGGCTGCGGCGAGCGAATCCGCACGCGTGGTGCGCGATGCGGTCGGCAATGAACTGAAGGACGGCGACAGCGTCACCGTGATCAAGGACCTCAAGGTCAAGGGCTCGTCATCGGTGGTGAAGGTCGGAACCAAGGTCAGGAACATCCGTCTGGTCGACGGTGACCATGACATCGACTGCCGCATTGAAGGCATCGGCTCGATGGGCCTGAAGTCGGAGTTCGTGAAGAAGGCAACCTGATCCAGCCTGGTGGGTCATTGGCTGAACGGGTTGCGCCGTTGACCCGATTGCAGCGTTGTTCCTGGAGTTTGCGCACCGAGGCCGGTTCGCAGGATTCACGCGGCGAGCGCCCGCGATGCGCCGTTTTGCTCCCGCTGCGACCCGCGCGCCCTTCAGCGCATCCTGTTGCAGGGTCTGCCTGAGTTTCGCCCAGCGCACGGCCCGATCCACCGATGCATGCCGCGGCGACCCGATCGACTGCAGGAGGAAGCACGATGAACTCAGCTTGCGCGCGCAACTGCTGCTGGCTCGCTGCAGTGACCCTGCTGTGTACTCGCGGCGTCGACGCACAGGACTACACCGCCATCGACGCCGACTTGCGCGCCGGCACCTACGGTCCGGTCAATTCGCTGCTGCTGCAGCATCGCGGGGAAATGGTTTACGAGGGCTATTTCCGCGGCAGCGACAGCGACGATCTGCAATTGCTGAATTCGGTCACCAAGAGCATCGGCGCAACCTTGATCGGCATTGCCGAGCGCCGCGGACTGTTGCGTACCGACGAGTCGATCGCCAGCCTGCTGCCGCAGTACCACTGGCAGGCACCCGCACTGGCAGCGAACGCCGGCATCAGCCTCGACGCCATCTTGCGTATGCGTCATGGCATCACCTGGGACGAGTTCACTTTCGGGTTTACCGATCCGCGCAATTCCGCGGTGCAGATGTTCGCCAGCGGCGACTGGTATCTGAATGTGCTGACGCGTCCGCGCAGCGCCAGTGTCGGCTTCACCTACAGCACCGGCGTATCGACATTGATGAGCGGCGTGCTGCGCCAGCGCGCAGGGCAATCGCCGCAGCAATTGTTCGCGCAGTGGTTGGCGCAGCCACTCGGCATCGAGCATTGGGACTGGGAGCTGTGGAGCCCTCAGGGACCCGGCAGCGGACAACGCAGCTTCCCGTTCGACGATGCCCCGCTGGGCGTTGGCCTGTGGCTGCGCCCGCGCGATCTGTTGAAGGTCGGCGAACTGTACTTGCACGATGGACGCCATGCCGGTCAGCGCCTGCTCGATGCCGAGTGGATCGCGCGCAGTTGGACCACTTACAGCGACGCCAGCAGCGATGCCTATTTCGCCGGCGCCGAGGACTTCGGCTACGGCCAGCAGTGGTGGTTTCGCGCAATGATCGCTGCCGACGGCGAGCGCCACGCCTGCTGGTATGCCAATGGCGCCGGGCGTCAGTACCTGATCGTCTGTCCCGACGATGAACTGATCGTGGTCAGCACCGGCGATTCCTATTCCTACAGCGGACCCGGCGTGCTGACGCTGCTGCGCGAACAGGTGTTGCCGGCACTGCCGCGGCGCATCAGCGCGGCGCTGAACGGCAGTTACTACGAGCCGGCTAGCGATGGTCAGGGACTGCAGATCGAGATTTTCGACGCGCAGCAACGCGCCATCGCCTATTGGTACACCTACAACGCCAGCGGCGAGCCGCGCTGGTACGTGCTGCTCGGCCGCATCGTCGACGACGAGGTGCAGTTCGAACAGATCCTGCGCGCGCAGGGCGGGCGCTTCCGTGCCGGTCCGGCGGCGCAACTGCCGCTGGTCGGCAACGCGCGACTGACCTGGCAATCGTGCACCCAGGCGCGCCTCGACTACGACTTCGACCAGGGCAGCGGCAGCTATCCGTTGCAGCGGCTGACCGGAAGCTGTGCAGCGGACCATTCGCCGAGCGCGAGCACGCGATAGCGCCTCACGCGCGCCCAATCCCGATAGCATCGGCCTCTGGTCCACTCAACCCGAAGGCACCCGCCATGCCGGCAAAGACATCCGCGCCCATTGTTCCGTCGCTGCCGCAACATTCGACAGCGGATGCGCGCAAGGCGCGCGAGTTCCAGCTGACGCTGGCGCGCACCGAATACAACTACATGCGCAGCTATCTGGAGCAGGTGCCGATGTCGGCGGATCTGCCCGACGCGGAGAAGTTCAGCCTCGATTTCGAGGCGCAGGTGATCAAGGTGTTCGTCCCGCTGATGGAAAACTTCAAGAGCGCGGTCGCCCACCTGCTCGAGCGCGAGCTGAGGGACGATCTGCCGACCGACGCACTGCGCGCCGTGGAAGCGGCATTCGAGAAGCTCACCGGCGAGTTCAGCCTGCTGCACCCGGCGCGCGACGCACGCGATCTGCATGCGTTTCTGGAGAGCCTGGCGGCGCTGCCCAAGGCCTTCGAAGGGCTGCTCAACCTGCCCGCGGATGTCGAGAAGATGATCACCGGCCTGGCCGAGGTGTTCAAGGAACTGCTCGCCACCGGCCCGACGGCCTTCCTGAAGTCGACGCTGTTCGACATGCTCAACGAGACCCACGGACGCGATTACCTGAAGGCGCAGTCGATCAAGGATTACGAGGATTTGTTCGTGTCGCTGCCGACGCCGCTGATGCTGGCGCTGGAGCGTCAGCCGTGGATGCCGGCCGAAGGCAAACCCTGCGAGCAGGACTGGTTCTTCGGTCATCTGCAGATCGCCGGCTTCAACACCACCAACCTGCGTGGCGTGGTCGCCGAGCGCATGACCGGCAGCCAGGCGGTGGCGCTCGCCGACCTGCAGCAGAAGATGCCGGTCAATGATGCTCTGCTGCAGGGCGTGCTCGGCGACAGTGAGATCACGCTGGCGCACGCGATCGCCGAGCACCGCCTGTATGTCTGCGACTATTCGATGCTCGAAGGCGCGACCGCCGACTGCTTCCACGGCGAACAGCGTTATCTGGCGGCGCCGATCGCGCTCTACTACTGGAACCCGACACCGCCGCCGGGTTATCCGCCCGGCGGTGCGCTGCAGCCGATCGCGATCCAGTTGGCGCAGCAGTTCGACGCCGAAGCGGCGCCGCTGTACACGCCCAACAACAGCGCCGGCGGCAATGACGCCAACTTGCTCAAGTGGCGCATCGCCAAGTACATCGTCAACGTGGTCTGCGCGATCCAGCACGAGGCCGTGGCCCATCTCGGCGACTGCCACCTGATCATCGAGCCGATGGTGGTCGCCAGCCACCGGCAACTGTCCGACCAGCATCCGCTGCTGAAGCTGCTGCTGCCGCACTTCCGCTTCACCATCAACATCAACGACGACGCCATCCACAGCCTGATCATCCCGGGCGGCGTGGTCGCCACCAACGTCGGTCCGGCGATCGAATCGACGCGGCAACTGGTGGCGTCGGCGCACGCGGCGTGGCGCTGGGATCAGAACAGTCCGGATCAGGTGTTCGCTGTGCGCGGCATCGACCGGCTGGCGGTGTTTCCGTTCCGCGACGACACCCTGCTGCTGTGGGCCGCGGTCAAACGCTATGTGTCGGCTTATCTGCGCATCTACTACACGAGCGACCAGGACGTGCGCGAGGACAGCGAGTTGCAGGGCTGGATCCATGAGCTGACGTCGCCGCTCTATTGCGGATTCAAGGGGCTCGGCGGCCTGGTGCCGGCGGCCGACGGCAGCGGACGGCTGGTCATCGACAGTCTCGATTACCTGATCGAGGTGGTCGCGCACATCATCTATCGCGCCGGCCCGCAGCATGCCTCGGTGAACTACGCGCAGTACCCGCTGATGTCGTACATGCCGAGCGTCGCCGGCACCATCTACCAGGCGCCGCCGACGCGCAGCAGCGTCATCAAGTCGATCGACGAGTGCATGGCGTGGTACCCGCCGCTGGATGTCGGGCTGTACACCTTCTCCTTCGAGTTCCTGCTGAGCAGCGTGCAATACGACACCTTCGGCCACTTCGAGCACAATCCGCGCGACCCGTATTTCACCGATCCGCGCGTGCAGCCGCTGGTCGCCGACCTGCAGGACGATCTGGCGCTGATCGAGATCGAGATCCGCAAGCGCAACCAGACCCGGCCGATGCCCTACCCGTTCCAGTTGCCTTCGCACATTCCGAACAGCATCAGTATCTGAACGCTGCGTAATCCGGTGACGCGAAACCGCAGGTCGGCCGTGGGAGCGACCTTGTGTCGCGAGCTCTGACAGTCACAGCTCGCGACACAAGGTCGCTCCCACAGGGTTCGAGGCCCACGCCGCCCTCGCAGGCGACTCAATACCGGCAATAACGATTGCGACCGCTGCGCTTGGCCTGATACAGCGCCTGGTCGGCCTGGGTGATCAACAGATCGGGGGTGGCCTGCTCGCTCACCCGCAGCGTGCAGACGCCGATGCTGATGCTGACATTGGCGCCGACCGGCGACACCGCGTGCGGCATTGCCATTCCAGCAACGGCGGCAAGGCACTGCTCGGCGATCCGGGTCGCGGCGACATCGTCGGTATCCGGCAGCAGCACGGCGAACTCCTCGCCGCCGTAACGCGCCACCAGATCGTTCGGGCGGCTGGCCACCTGCTGCAGCGTCTGCGCCACGGCGCGGATGCAGCGGTCGCCATCGTGGTGGCCGTAATGGTCGTTGAACAGCTTGAAGTGGTCGATGTCGATCATCATCAGCGTCAACGGCGCTCCGCTGCGTTGGCAACGTTGCCACTCGGCGCTGAGGCGCTCGTCGAAACTGCGCCGGTTGGCGATGCCGGTGAGCCCGTCCTTCATGCTCATCTGGCGCAATTCCTCGGTGCGCGCCTGCACCTTGCGCTCGAGGCTCTCGATCAGTTGTGCATTCACCAGCGAAATGGCCGCCTGCGTGCTCAGCAGTTCCAGCGTCTTCTGGTGCTTGTTGGTGAATGCGTTCTCGGTCAGGTTGTTTTCCAGGTAGACCACCGCCACCAGCCTGCCCTGGCTCACCACCGGCAGACACATCACCGAGCGCGGCCGGCGCTCGTCGAGATAACGACTCTGACCGAAGCGCTCATCGCCGGCGGGGTCATTGACCACCAGCGCGCTGCGGGCCAGTTGCACGTACTCGATCAGTCCGCTCGGCAGCGGCGGATGCTCGTCCTTGCGGGTATCGGCCAGGCGCCGGCCGATCCGGCTGCAATCGATCAGGCGACCGCCGCTCAGGCGTCCCAGCACCTCGACCACCAGTTCGTCGCTCTCCTCGTCGACCACCACGATGGCGCCGAATTCGGCGCCGGCGTTCTCCAGCAGCACGCCCAGCATGCGCTGCAACAGCGCCTCGAGATGAATTTCCTGGGCCAGCAACTGGCTCGCCTTGAGCAGGGACTGCAGGTCGAGAAAGCCCGCTTGTTCCGAACCCTGGCGATAACTGCTGGCCTGATCGAGCGACGAATAGCGCAATTCGATGGACCGGAACGGAATATGCGGCCAACGCGCCTCGATCTGCCGACACTTGGCGGCTGCGCCCCAGCGGCGGTAATGGAAATAGGCCTCGCGAATGAAATTGCTCGACAACTGCTTCTGCGCCTGGGCCTCCCAGAACAACGCATACAACTCGTTGCACAGCGCCTCGTGATGGGCAAAACCGGATTGCGTGGCGGCGTCGATCGCTTGCGCGTAGAGCTCCATTGCGGCGCGCTCATCGCCGCGCGCACGCGCCAACTCGGCGGAAATCAGCAACGCCTTGTGGCGAAAGTTGGCCGGACAGTGTTCGGCCCAGGTGTTGAAGCGATCGAGCTGCTTCTCGGCGTCGGCCAATGCCGCCTGCTGGCCATCGGCATCGACGAAACCCGGTTTGAGCAGGCCGAGCGCGCTGAACAAGGTGGCCTCGACCATCGTCGGGCTATCCGGCAGGAACATGCCGATCATGCCCAGGCGCGCCGCGCAGGCCCGCCACTGCTCGCGGTCGTCGAGCAGATAGGCGTGGCGCATCATGGCCGCGCTGTAGAACGCAAGCACGATCGACGGCGTCTCGCCGGCCTGCGCGAAGTACCCGCCGACGTCGCACTCGGGCGTGTCGAAAAAACGCACGTCGGGCACCTTGTCGAGCAGCGCCAACGCGCCTTGCAGCACGCCGAAACGCAACATCGCCTCGATGCTCGGCTGATGACTGCGCTTGAGGTACGCCAGTCCCTGTTCGCACTCGACGACCAGCTCGGCCAGCGGCGTGCCCATCAGGAAGCGGGTCACCGAACGCAGCAATGCGCAGAAACCGGCTGACAGCGGATTGATGCCCGACAGGCCGAATTCCAGGCCCTTTTCCAGATTCGGCAGGGTGTTCGCCAGTGGCTCGCACCAGTGCTGATAGAACGGCGAAAAATACTGGTACACGGTCAGCCGGAAATACTGGTTGCTGCGCTGCTCGGCCAGGGTCAACGCCAGCTTGCCCATCGCATAGCAGTCCGGGTACGGACGGCGCATGGCGCTCATCGCGGTGACATAGGCCACATAGCCGACGCAACCGAGATCTCCCTGGCCGTGGCGCAACGTGGTCTGCACCATGCGGCAGGCGTCGAGCACGAAGCCGCCGAAACGACCGCTCTGATAGGTCGAATACGACAGCGCGAAATAGGCCTGCATCGCCAGCAGGTGCTCGGCCTGAAGCATCGGCGCTTGCGCCAGCAACTGTTCGTTGCTGCGCTGCGCCAGCAGCCGTTCGGTTTCCGCGAACTCGTCGGGAAAACGCGTTTTGGCTTCTTCCTCGGTCTCGGGAAAATCCTGGCCGAGCAAGGCCAACGCGTCGCGCAACACCGGGAACGAGTCGCCAAAGCGACCCTGGATATGAAACTGGTCGACCCGCACCAGGCACAATCTGACCTTGGCGATCGCGCTCGGCGCCGCGCCAATGGCTTGCGTCAGCAGCGCTTCGGCTGACTCGAAATCGCCCGCAAGGTATTGCGCTTCGGCGAGCTCCCGGTACAGCGCGAGCGTCTCGGACGGACACGCGAGCCAGGCGTCTGGCGGCAGCAGGGCGATGCCCTTGCCGAGCAGTTCGACGGCCACCGCGAAGGCTGAGGACGCCTTCGCGCGCTCGCCGCCGCGAAGATTGAGTCGCAGCAATTGCGCGCGCTCGGCCGGATCGTCGATGAGACCGATTCCTGCGTTGAGCGAATCGAGGATGATGAACAGCCGCTCGTCGAGGTCGTCGCTGCTGCTGGCCGCCAGCAGCCGGCGGCCACAGCGCAAGCGCAACGCAGGGCGCTCCGCCTCCGGCGTGAGCTCATGCGCGGCCTGCTGCACGCGATCGTGCAGAAAGCGGTAACGGGCGCCCTGCAATTGCTGCGGGCTGTGCTCGAACTTGTAGTCCTCGTTGAGCGGAACCACCAGATTCGCCTGCAATGCCGGCCGCAACACGGCGGCGGTTGCCGGCGCGTCGCGTTCACTGACGGTCATCAGTTGCGCGTGGTCGAAACCGTCGCCGAGGTGCGCCGCCAGGGCCAGCATTTCGCGCGTCGATGGGTCCAGCTCAGCCAGCTTCTGCAGCATCAGCCCGACCACGTTGTCGGTCATGCTGCGTTGGCGGATCTGCGTCAGGTCCCATTGCCAGACGCCGGACTTGCGCAGGTAGCGGATATCCCCCTTGTCGTGCAGATTGCGCAGGAACTGACCCAGGAAGAACGGATTGCCTGCCGTCTTTTCCATGCACAGGGTCGCCAGCGGCGCTGCCGTTTCCGGGGCGCAATGCAGGGTGTCGGCGACCAGCCGGACGACCTGCTCCTGATCCAGCGGCTTCAGTTTCAGGTTCTCGACCTGCCCCTGAGCCGCAGCGATCGAGGCAATCGTCAGGCTCAGCGGATCGCCGGCGCTGACCTCGTTGTCGCGATAGGCGCCGACGATCAACGCACTGCAATCGTGACCGTTGCGAACCAGGTGTTCGATCAGGCGCAGGGTCTGCACGTCGGCCCACTGCAGGTCATCGAGAAACACCAGCAGCGGGTGTCCCTGCGCCGACAGCGCGCAAACGAACTGCGCAAAAGCGATATGGAAGCGCTGCTCGCTTTCGGCTGCAGGCAAACTCGGCAGCGACGGCGGCGAACCGATCAGCGCCGCCAGTTCCGGAATCAGTTCGACCAGCGCTGCCGCATTTGCGCCGAGCGACGCCTGCAGTCGCGACTTCCAGTACAGACGCCGTTCGGAGCCCTCGACCGCCAGTTGCCGGATCAGCAACTGGAAAGCCTGGATCATCGCCGCAAACGGCTGGTTGCGGCTGTACTGATCGCATTTTCCGCGCACGAAATAGCCACGCCGGGCGAGCACCGGACGGTGCAGCTCGCTGACCAGCGCGGTCTTGCCGATGCCGGAATAACCACTGATCAGCAGGAGTTCGACTGCCCCGACGCTGGTCCGTTCGAACGCTTCGAGGATGGCGGCGCACTCGGCTTCGCGGCCGTACATCCGTTGCGCCACACAAAAGCGTTCGGGCACATCGGCACTGCCGAGCTCAATGCCCTCGATACGCCGGTACAGGCGCCAGCGCTCGGCGCAGGCTTCAAGATCCTGCAGCAGGCCGAAACTGCTCTGGTAGCGGTCGTCGGGCCGTTTGGCCAGCAGGCGCTGGACCAGTTCCGAAACCGGCTGCGGGATCGCATCATCGAGCTCGTGCAGCGGCGTCGGCACCGTCGCGATCTGCGCGTGCAGCAAGGTCATCGGGTCGCCCGACTGGAATGGCTTGCGGCCGGAGAACAACTCGTAAAACGTTGCGCCGAGCGAGTAGAAATCGCTGCGATAGTCGATGCCGAGGTTGGTGCGACCGGTCTGTTCCGGCGACATGTAGTCCAGCGTGCCGCGCAGGTAGATGTCCTGTCCATGGCGCTGCTCATGATCCAGCCACGTCGACAGGCCGAAATCGCACAGTTTGAGCGCCAGCGTTGTCGGGTCGACGAGCACATTCTTCGGCGCAACGTCGCCGTGGATCAGGCCGTGCTGGTGCACCGCGCTGAGTGCCTTGGCGAGGCGGATCGCCAGGATCAGCTGATCGCTGAAGTCCAGGGTCTGGCGCGCGATCAACTGCGCCAGATTGGTTGATGCGAAAGCCTCCAGCACCAGCACCGAACTGCGCCCGACCTGCTCGAGCGACCGCGCCTTGATCACGAACGGCGAATCGATCGAGCGCAGCACCGCAAACTCGTGGCGCCAGCGCGCGCTCACCTCGGGAGCCGGCCGGCTGCTGTCCAGGTACTTGAGCACGACGCGCTCGCCGCCAGCGGCATTGGCCGTGGCGACGACAGTCTCGCCCACGGCATAAATCACCTGGTTGACGGTGTATCCGGCCAGTTGCACTGATTGCCCCCTGCAGACCACGGACCCGCCGCGCCGATCCCCATCGGCTGCGGGAATGCGGCCTATTCTGGACGCAAACTCGGCCAAGGTGCGGGACGGCTGCGTGCACATCGATCGCCTGCGCTCGGCTATCGTCCGCGCCTCTGCCGTTCCACCGGGTTCCCTGGATGATCCACATTCGCCAAGCAGCGCTGGACGACCTCGACGCGCTGGCGCCGCTGTTCGATGGTTACCGCCAGTTCTATCGCCAACCCACCGACATCGCGGCCGGCCGAGCCTTCCTGGCGGCACGCCTGGGTCAGCGCGAGTCGGTCATCCTGCTGGCAGCGATGGCTGACCGGCCAGCCGGTTTCTGCCAGTTGTATCCGATCTTCTCGTCGGTCTCGATGCGTCGCGCGTGGCTGCTGAACGATTTGTTCGTCGATCCGAACGCGCGCGGACACGGCGTCGGCGAAGCCTTGCTCGACGCCGCGGCCGCCCATGGACGCGACAGCGGCGCCGCCTGGCTGATGCTGCAGACGGCGCACGACAATGCTTCGGCGCAGCGGCTGTACGCGCGCGCCGGCTGGCAACGCGAGCACGCGTTCTACACCTACAACCTGGATCTTTCCGGAAACCCGCTCTGAGTGATCGACGCGCGGCCGCACGATCGCCAACCGTACTGGTGTCCGCCGCTCATTCGAAGCCGTCGCTGAAGAACTCGTCCGGGCGGTAGGCGTAGACATCGTCGACGAACCAACTGCTGCCGCTGGCCGTACTGCTGTCGCTGCCGAACCACAGCGACCCCACTCCGGCCGTGGTCAGCCCATGTGCGCGATCGGCGGCGATGCGCACGCCATTCAGATAGATGTCGTAGCGCCCGGAGGCCATACGGAAGCGCAGTTCGAACACCAGCGTGGCACCGGCGCTGTAGTTGCCGATCGCTGCCGAAATCGGCGACGCCGCATCGGCGATCGCGATAGTGCCGCCGCTGCCGAGGCGCAGCGTTGCATAGTCGTTGGCGGCGCCGTCGCGCTCGCGCACATTGATGAGGAAGTTGTCGAGTTGCGCGGGCTTGAGCACGAATCCGATGCGGACCTCGCCCGCCGACACTTGTTCGTCATCGAGGAATCCGAACACCACGAAGCGGGCGGAGCCGCTGGCGATCGGGGTGATCCGCAGCGAGGGCGACGGCAGCACGCCGGCCGGCATCACGAAGGCCTGCAACTGGCTGGCGATCGAAACCGGCTGGCCCGCGGTCGCGCCGCCGGTGCCGATCTGCGCATTCAGGGTCTGGTCGTTGAATGGCGCCGCCAGCAGGATGATGTCGGCGGTGCTGCCGGCATGCAGGTGCGTGGCAAACACGAGCATCAGCGCAGGCAGGATAGGGGACAGCTTCAAGGCACGACTCCGGTCCGGTGGGGAGATCCACGGTTCGCGGACAGTGTCGCGGCGGACATCGGGAGAGTGTTTCAGGGAAGCTCCGCGGACGCTCAGCAAATGCTCAAGGCGCGCAGCCAACCGCCGCGGAACTTGTCAGTAAACCGTCAAGCCATTGATTTTGAAAGGCCGAGTTGCCGGCCTCCCTGCGGATGCTGGCGAACCCGGCAAGACAACTGCGATCAGAATGCCGCCGTCGGCGTGCGCGCGGCGCCGGCGAGGCCATCGCGCGCCAGGTCGCTGTCGCTGGCAACACGCTCGGGCGATACCGGCGCCAGCAGTTCGCGGCGCGCCAGCCGTGCAAGCAGATTGTAGCCGTCGGCCGCCGCCGCGCGCTCCAGCGCTTCCAGGCGTCCGCGACGCAGGTCGTCCTCTCCCGCCAGCGCCTGCAGCCATTCGAACTGCAACTGTTGCGTGCGCGTGCCGCGGCTCTGCACCGGAACACGCAATTCCTGCAGGCGCGTGCGCACCGCGGCGACATCGGACATGTACCATGCGGCCTCCAGGGCCGCCAGACTGGCACCCAGCGCGTAACCGGCCTCGCCCAGGCGCAACAACTCGCTTTCGATGGACTCTGCCGCCAACCGGGACTGGGTGGCCGATCGGCCGCTGGCGAGGTCCAGACGCAGCAGACGCAGTTCCACGTCGAGGATCGCCACGCGCAAGGCCGCGCGCTCGCGGATGGCGAGAGCCTCGCGCAGCAGCTCGCGCGCATCATCGAGATCTCCGGCCAGCTCGCGCAGTCGCGCCATTGCGGTGAGCCCGGCCGATTGCGGCAACCACGCCGACTCGGCGCGCAGGTGGGTTACCGCGTCGAGCGCCTGTCGCGCGGTGACCGGATCGCCCTGCAGCAGCGCGAGATCAGCGCGCGCCGCGGCGACCATGACACGGATGTCGGTGGTACCTGCCTGCTCCAGTGCCGCGGCCGCCGCATCGAAATGCAGCGCCGCCTGCGCCAGCTGACCGAGGTCGCGCTCGCATACACCCAGGTTGAAGGTGACGCGCCCGATCTCGCGCTGGTTGCCGAGTCCTTCCAGCCTGGCAACGGCGTCACGGTAGGCCTCACGCGCATCCGTGCGGCGTCCGGCACGTTCGGCCATCAGCGCCAGATTGGCCAGAGCCGACGCCTCGCCGCGGTCGTCGCGCAGGCTGCGATAAGACTCCGCGGCCAAGCGGTAAGCCTGCTCCGCCTCGTGCGGGCGCCGCTCAATGGCGTGCAGATTGCCCAGGCGATAACGCGCGTGCGCCTCTCCCGCCACATCGCCGGCCGCGCGCGCAAGGTCGATCGCGCGCTGCAGATGCACACGCGCCAGCTCCAACTGACCCGATCCGGTTTGTGCCCGGCCGATCGCCAGATTCAGCCCGCCGTCCAGACGCATGTCGCCGCTGCGGCTGGCCTCGACGACCAGCGCTTCGGCGGTGGCTTTCGCCTCGTCGTGCGCACCAGTTCGCAGCGCCACCTCGACCAGGCCCAGGCGCGCGCGGCGCGCGTCGCCATGCAGGCTGCGGCTGCGCCAGATGGCTTCGGCGGACTCGAATTGACTGCGCGCGGCGGCGAGCTGGCCGTGCTCCAGCGCCAGTTGCGCGCGCAGTTCAAGCACCTCGGGATCCTCGGTCAGTCCTTGCAACGCTGCTTCCGCCGCGTCGAGGTCGCTACGGCCGAGCTGCCAGCGCGCCAGCTCCAGCCGCGCGCGGTGCAGGCTGAGTGAATCGCCGGCTTCGTCCGCTCGCCGTATCGCCCAGTCGAACGCGGCCGGCGCATCGCCGGGCTGCATCGCGCCCAGCCATCGAGCGCGGCGCCACGCCAGCGCCGGCGAGTTCTCACCGAGTGCTGCGCCGAGCGCCTCCAGCGAATCCGCGGCCGCCGGCCATGCCGCCATCGCAAGTTGCAGGTCGAGCACCTCCAGGCGAGCGTCGATCGCTGGTGGCAACAGCAGGACGAAGGCAGTCTGGGCCGCGAGGATGTCCGCGGGACGACCGCGCAAACGGGCACGCAGGACTTCGATCTGCAGCGACAGCGTACGATCCACGTCCCCGCGCAGGCTCGCAAGGCGCTCACTGGCGGCTCGCCAGTTGCCACTGCGCGCCAATGCCTCGGCGTACAGCAGCATGGGCCAGCCCGGGCCCGACGACGCCTCTGCCGCGCGCTCGTGGGCGACCAGGGCGTCGCCCTCGCGCTGTTCTGCAGCGGCAAGCGCCGCGTCCACCAGCGCCTGCCGACCCTCCAGAGTAACCGGCCAGCCGGGCGGATCGCGTGCCAGCCCGACGCGTCCGAGCGGCGCCTCCAGCGCGCGCAGCAGAGTCTGTGCCTGAGTCGCCGCATCGGCCTGCGGCAGCACTCCGCTGCTGCGCGACTGGCCTTGCTCATCCCGCAGGTGCCAGCGACCATCGGTGGTCATCGCAAGCGTCCAGGCGTCGGCCAGCGCAGGAGCACCGGGCTGGTACAGCACCCAGTCGCTCCCGCTGCGCGCGAGCAGCCCAAGGTAACTGCCCAGCGCAGGCGGCGCCTGGTCGAGCCTGATCGCCATCGGGGCGGCTGCGGGAGGCGGAGATACCTGCTCGCGGGGTGGAAGCGAGCGCAGCGCCATCCACCCCAACGCGAACAACAGTATCGCGGCGGCAGCCAGCCAGGCTGTCCATGCCCTGGCCGGCGTCGCTGCGGGCGTCGGCGCCGGTAGCGTATCGGCCGGCTCCGGCGTGGGGGCAGTTGGCAAGTTCGCCGGGGCGGGTATGGCTTCCGCCACGGCCTCGATGGCGCCGATGAACGAATAACCGCGCCGATGGCGGGTTTCGATGAAGCGCGGCTGCTGAGGGTCGTCGCCCAGCGCCTGGCGCAGCTCGCTGACGGTTTGCGGGATCACGTTCGGCGACAGCGCGTGGTGTCCCCACAACTCGTCCATCAGCTGGTCGCGCGCGACCAGTGCTGGCGCACGCTCGACCAGGTAACGCAGCAGCCGGAAGGCCTGCGGGCGCAGACTGACGACACCGGACGGGCCGATGAGGAGTTCACGCTGGGTGTCGAGTTCGAACTCACCAAAGCGATAGCGCATCGCCGCAGTCTAACCTGCCGACTGGACTCTGCTGCCGCTGGCAAAACGCGCAAACCGGCGCCTTGAGCGAATCTTGACGAGTTGCTGAACCTCCCCGCAAGTCTTGCCTGCGAAGCGCCGCGATCCTGCGATCCATCGGCGGCGGTGGTCGCGGCCGAGCCCTGACCCGATGGAGAATTTCATGTACCGATGGTTCGCTACCCTGCTGCTTGTGGGCCTGCTGCATGCCGGCAGCGCAAAGGCCAACGACTTCCCGAGCGGCGCACAAGTGGAACGTGACGCACGCGCCGCGGTGACCAACGGCCGTGTCACCCGGGTCGAGATCGACGGCGGCTGGAAGATGGAGCGCGAGAGCGGCTACACCTTTGCCAACCTGGCCAAGCAGGCGATCGTCGCCGAGAAGCAGAATCCGGACGGCTCGCGCCAGCAGTTCAATGCGCTGGTCATCTATCAGCGCGGCGCGGCCAGCGATCCATGGACCTTCGACCGGCTGTTCTCCTACGGGTGGAAGTCGCTGGATGGCGCCAGCCCCAGCGCGGCGATGGACGCCGGCCGCCTGCACGCGCTCACGTTGCAGGCGATGCGCGACAACCCGGGCGGCTGGATGCCGGTGGACCCGCGTAATGTCTATCGCATCGATGCATTCGTGGTGGTGCCGGGATCGATCCGCCAACTGAACGACAACGAACTGGCCTGGGAGATCGAGGGCGAGTTCATTGTCGACGACACCACCCAGGCTGCCGATCCCGGGGTGAAGAAGCTGCGCCAGCGGATCAAGCTCAACGGCATTCAGCACGCGCAGACGCGCGAATGGATCCTGAGCAAGGCGGGGGAGGTCAGCAGTTCGAACCTTGGCCGCCAGGCGCTGACGCGCGCACAGAAAGATGCGCTGCCAACACTGGCCAACGCGCCCTTCGACCAGCTCTATTTCGGCGACAAATGATCCTGATCGCCGGCGCCGTCCTGGCGCGGCTGTTCGACGACAACATCGACGCCGGCGCGCATGCCGGCGCCGGCTTCACGCACGAGCCACGAGCGCATGCCTACGATACGGCGCCTTCCCCCAGCCGCATTCACGCATGTCGATCAGGCAAAGTCGGGCGGGCTTTCGCGGCAACAAGTCCGCGTTGCCGAGCAAGCCATGCGCCGTGTGCGGGCTGGCGATGACCTGGCGACGCCGCTGGGCGAAGAACTGGGCCGAGGTCAAGTACTGCTCGGACGCTTGCCGACGCAAAAAGGGCGCACATGTCTGAGCTGCGCAACCTGGTGATCGTGCTGGGCGACCAGCTCGATCTGCAGGCGCTCGCGTTCTCCGGATTCGAAGCCGGGCGCGACGCTGTCTGGATGGCCGAAGTGGCCGAAGAATCGACCCACGTCTGGTCGAGCAAAGCACGCACGGCGATGTTCCTGGCCGCAATGCGCCACTTCGCGCTGGCATTGCGGGCAGCCGGCCGGCCGTTGCACTACACGCCGCTGGATGCGCCCGACAACCGCGGCAGTCTGGCGGCGCAGTTGCACGCCGATATCGAACGCCTGCGACCCAGCCGTCTGACGCTGACGGCACCGGGAGACTGGCGCGTCCTGCAGGCGATCAAGTCGGTGGCGAAGGCCCACGCATTGCCCCTGGACATCTGCGAGGACCATCACTTCTTCGTCAGCGTGCGCGAGTTTGCGGCGCATGCCCGAGGCCGCAAATCGCTGCGCATGGAGTATTTCTATCGCGAGCAACGCCGGCGCCACCAGGTGCTGATGGACGGCGATGAGCCGATCGGCGGCCAATGGAACTTCGACGCCGACAATCGCGAAGCGTTCGGCGCGGCCGGTCCCGGAGTGGTGCCGCCGCGCACATCCTTCGCGCCCGATGCGATTACCGAACAGGTGATCGAACTGGTGAACAGCCGCTTCGCAGCGCATCCGGGGCGCCTGGAAGACTTCGCCTGGCCGGTCAATCGTGCCCAGGCGCAACAATCGCTGCACGCATTCATCGAGCAGCGCCTGCCGCTGTTCGGTCGCTACCAGGACGCCATCTGGCCAGACCAACCCTGGCTCTACCATTCGCATCTTGCGGCAGCGCTCAACCTGAAGCTGCTCAACCCACGCGAGGTGGTCGCTGCGGCCGAAGCCGCGTTCCACGCCGGGCGCGCACCGCTGGCCAGCGTCGAAGGGTTCATCCGCCAGATCCTCGGCTGGCGCGAATACGTGCGCGGCATCTATTGGACGCAGATGCCGGCCTACCTGGAACGCAATGCCCTGGGTGCCCGGCACGACCTGCCGGCGTGGTACTGGACCGGTGACACCGACATGGCCTGCCTGCGCGATGCGCTGGCGCAAACCCTGGCGCACGGCTACGCCAATCACATCCAGCGACTGATGGTCACCGGCCTGTATGCGCTGCTGCTCGGCGTCGAACCGAAGCAGGTCCACGCCTGGTATCTGGCGGTGTACGTGGATGCGGTGGAGTGGGTCGAACTGCCCAACACGCTGGGCATGAGCCAGTACGCCGACGGCGGTCTGATGGCCAGCAAGCCGTACATCGCCAGCGGCAAATACATCCAGCGTATGAGTCCGCACTGCAAGGACTGCCGTTACGACCCGGCGCAGCGTGCCGGCGACAGGGCTTGTCCGTTCACCACGCTGTACTGGGACTTCCTGATGCGCCATGAATCGATGCTGGCGCGCAATCCGCGCATGGCACTGCAGGTGAAAAATGTGGCACGCCTGAGCGATCTGGAAAAGCGTGCGGTGAGCGAGCGCGCGGACGCGATCCGCCGCGGCGACGTGGGCGGCTGAGATCGCCCGCAAGGCGGGCCGCAAGCAGCCAGGACGTCGCTTGCCGCATCGCCGTCTGCTGCTGAGCTCTCGGCAGCATCACTCCCCGGTCTGCAAGCGCCACAGCCGCGCGTACTGGCCATCCAGCGCCAGCAGTCCCTCGTGCGTGCCCGACTCGACGATGCGCCCCTGTTCCAGCACATGGATGGCATCGGCGTGGCGCACGGTCGACAACCGGTGCGCGACCACCAGCACGCTGCGGCCGCGGGCTGCGCTGCGCAGCGAGTGCGAGATCGCCGCTTCGGTCTCGTTGTCGATGGCACTGGTGGCCTCATCGAGCACCAGGATCAACGGGTCGCGGTAGAGCGCGCGCGCCAGGGCGATGCGCTGGCGCTGTCCACCGGACAACTCGGCACCGCCCTCGCCCACCGCTTGCGCATAACCGTTGGGGAGTGCGGCGATGAACTCGTGCGCTTCGGCGGCGCGTGCGGCGGCCTCGATGCGCGCCGGGACCGCCGCACAGTCGCCGTAAGCGATGTTGTCGGCGACGCTGCCGTCGGTCAGGAACGGCTCCTGGCCGACATAGGCGATGCGCGAGCGCAACAAGGTCGGATCGATGCCCGAGATATCGGCGCCATCGAGTAACACCGATCCGGATTGCGGCGTCAGGAAGCGCAGCAGCAGCTTCAGCAGTGTGCTTTTGCCGCTGCCGGTGCTGCCGACCAACGCGACCGTGGCGCCCGCCGGCAGTTCGAAGCTGACGCCGTCCAGCGCCGGGCGCTCGGCGTAAGCGAAGCGCACCCGATCGAATCGCAATGCGCCACGCAAGGGCTGCGGCAGCGCGCCGGTCGCGCGCGGCGGCGCCGGCGTATCGATCAGATCGAGCACGCGCTGCACCGAAGCCATCGCGCGGTTGTAGAGATCGGTCATGTCGGCCAGTCGCGTCATCGGCCACAGCAGGCGCTGAGTCAGGTAGACCAGCGCCGAATAGCTGCCGACGCCGAGCTGCCCCTGCAGCGTGAGCCAGCCGCCGTAGAGCAGCGTGGCGACGAAGCCGATCAGGATGGCGATGCGGATCACCGGCGTGATCGCGGCAGCGAAGCGGATCGCCTCGGCGTTCTTCGCACGATAGCCGTCCGAGGCCAGGCGCAAGTGTTCGGCCTCGAAGCGCTCGGCGGTGTAGGCCTGGATTGTCGCCATGCCGCGCAAATTGTTGTCGAGGCGCGTCGACAGCGTCGCCGCCGCCTCGCGCGCCGCGGCGTAACGTGGCGCCAGCCGGGTCTGGAACCAGAACGCGCCGATCACGATCAGCGGCACCGGCAGGATCGCCAGCAGTGCCAGTGTAGGCGTCATCACGAAGAACACCGCGCCGACCAGGATCGAGGATATGAACACCTGGATCAGATCGTTGGCCCCGGTGTTGAGGAAACGCTCGATCTGGTTGACGTCCTCGTTCATCAGCGCCATCAGCCGACCGCTGCGCGCACGCGTCACCGTGTCCGGCGGCAGTTGCTGCAGATGCTCGTAGGCCGCCTGGCGCAGGCCGTGCTGCAGGTCCTGCGCCAGCCCGCGCCAGTTCAATGCGTAGAGGTACTCGAACAGCGATTCCAGCAACCAGATCACGACCGTCAGCGCGGTCAGCAACCACAACTGCGTCATCGGCTCGACGAAACCGAGCTTGGCCAGAAACGACTCGCGCTGGTTGACCACGACATCGACGGCGACGCCGATCAGCAGTTCCGGCAGCACGTCGAAAAATTTGTTGAGCACCGAATAAATCGACGCGCGGACGCCGCGTGCCCGAAATGGCGCGGCATAAGCGTAGAGGCGGCGCAATGGATGCACGCTGGCGGGTTCGGTCACGGTGGCGATCGCGGTGCTGAAGGACCAGGATGATCAGGCACCTGCACCTGCAAGGGCGGGAAAATTCAGGGCGATTCGCGACCGTTCACCTGCGCGTCACCCTCAGCAAACACAGCGCAATACATTGATCGATTACGCCGCACAGCTTTCGTGGGTTCGGACTTGTCCGAACGCGGTTGCGGTTGCGGTTCACCGTGGTGCGCTCCGGGCTTGCCGCACACCGGCGCCAAGAGCCAAAGCAGAATCGTTCGGACAAGTCCGAACCCACGAAAAGCGAGCCCCAGGGCGACCGGAACCTTTCAGCAATATCGTGCTCCCGCTCAGTCCAGTGTCGGCAACTGCCACCCTTCCGGCTTCTCGATCAGATCGAAATCGATCACCACTCCGTCGAGCGACGACAGCGGCTGCACGCCCACGCCGAGCACGACTTCCGGTCGTCCGAATCGTCCCTCCTCGCGTCGGTAAAGATGCAGCAGGCGCGTGTCCGGATCGAACAACCAGTACTCGCGCACGCCGGCCGCCTCATACAGGCGACGCTTGGCGATGTGGTCGCGGCTGCTGGTGCTGGGACTGGTCACTTCCAGCACGAAATCCGGCGCACCGAGCAGGCTGCGCTCGCGCTCCTTGCTGCGGTCGCAAACCACGAACACATCCGGCTGCAGCACATTGCGTTCCTCGCCCTCGGCCTCGCCCGGTTGCGACAGACGCACGTCAAACGGGGCCACATACGGACGGCACGGTTTGCCCTGCAACTGGTTGTAGAGCTGTGCGGCGACCGAGAGTACCGCCGCCTGATGCAACCTTCCCGGCCCGGCCATGGCTACCGTCGTGCCATCGATCAGTTCCAGGCGCGGGCCAGTGTCCGGCAGCGCCAGGTAATCGGTGTAGGTCAGCGCAGATTCGACAGGGTTGACGCGGGCCATGGGACTGATTCCGACGAAGGAATATCGCCAGTGTACCGCCGGCGGATGCGCTCGACATCCAGACCGCGTAACCCTTGCGCCTGCATGATCGTCCAAACAGGACCGCTGTCGGCCATCATTCGACCGGCTGGTCGCGATCAGGGAGGCGAAATGCGTGGCTGACGACAATGCTGCACCCGCGCCGCGCCGACGCAGCGCCGACATCATGATCGGCGCCGCCGCGGTGCTGATATCGGCAATCTCGCTGGGTCTGGCGATCAGCGCCAACCGCACCCAGGAACGCCTGCTGGCGGCCAGCACCTGGCCGTTCCTGCAGTACGGCACCGGCAACCGCACCGAGGACGGGCAATCGGCGATCACCTTGTCGCTTTACAACGGCGGCATTGGCCCGGCACGCGTCCATAGCATTCAGGTACTGCTCGACGGCAAGCCCCAATACGACGCCGGGAAGCTGCTGGTGGCGTGCTGCAATCCCGAGAACAAGGCGATGAGTACCGTCACCTCTGCGGGCTCCGGCGTGCTGGCCGCCGATAGCAAAGAAAGTTTCCTGCTGATGACCGAGAAGGACAACGACGCCGAGGTCTGGGCTCAATTCAATCGCAGGCGCTTCGATCTCAAGGTGTTGGTGTGCTACTGCTCGGTGCTGAAGGACTGCTGGACCTTCGACTCGACGCAGACCGAGCCGACGCCGATTGCGGCATGCCCGGTGGTTGCCGATGGCGACCTCTGGCATGGATGAATTCAATCGGAAGAACCGGGACAGTTACGACGCCATCGCCAGCCGCTGGAACGCTGCCCGGTCAGGCTTTGTCGCCCGCGAACAGACCTACCTGGACGCCTTCCTCGACGGCCTGCCCGATCCCGCGCAATTGCTCGACCTTGGGTGCGGCAGTGGCCGACCTTTGGCCGAGTACCTGCTGGCGGCGGGCCACCGGGTGACCGGCGTCGATCAGTCGACAGCGATGCTGGCGCTGGCCCGCGAGCGCTTTCCGCAAGCCCGCTGGATCGAGTCGACCATCGAGGACTACGCCAGCGATGAACACTTCGACGGCATCCTTTGCTGGGACGTTTTGTTCCATATCGACCGTGCCCGGCATCGACGCTTGCTGGCGGGTTTCGCCGCGATGCTGAAACCCGCGGGCCGGCTGATGCTGACCTCCGGGGGTTCAGCGCATCCGGCATTCACCGATACGATGTTCGATCGCGAGTTCTGTTACGACTCGCATCCGCCGGAGACCTTGCTTGGACTACTCGACGCTGCAGGCTTCGACCTGGTCGTAAACGAGTTCATGAATTTGCCGACTGGCGGTCGCGACAAGGGGCGCGTGGCGATCGTGGCGAAGAAGCGGCCGGAACTTTTCGCGATACCCACGTAGCGGCGGGCACATGGCTGCCACCGAAACTGCCGTGAGGGTTTGTCGTCTTCGAGGTGGGAGCGGATTTACTCCGCGAGAGCTTTCGCGGGATAAACCCGCTCCCACAGCATCGCTGCGCAATCAAACGCGCCGCCACGCCCACAAAAATGCCTACAAGGGCGCTTCAACCACCTCGATCATCGCCTCATTGCGGCGTAGCAGTGGCAGCACCCACGGCGCGTTGTAGCGTGCGGTCCACGGTGCGCCAACCGATTCGATGCCGGCATCCGCCAGGGCCTGGGTGAGCTCCGCCGTGTGCTCGGCAAATTGTTCGGCCGTGCCGCGTCCGGAAAAACGCAGCGCCGCGACGAGCCGGCCGGGCACCACGCGCAGGGTGACGCGCGGATCGAGCGGCTGCGGCAGCGTTTCCAGGGTGTATTCGGCGGGCATGTAGAACGCGACGCGCCAGCCGCCGCTGCTGTCGCGCTGAGCAGCCACGGGTGCGGTCATCGCGATCTTCTCACCAGGATCTGGCGCCATCGCCACCGGCGCGGTCATCGCGATCTTCTGCTCGCCGCGGTTGTCGCCGAAGATGTAACCGGCGAGACGGCGGAAACCCTCGTTGCCGGCGTCGCCATAGCTTCCCGCCTCGATCACGGTTTCCGCGATCACGGTATCGCCATAGCGACGGATCTCGACGCCGGATTCCAGCGTGCGTTCGACCGTGTACGGGACCTGCTCGGTTGCCATCACCACCCCTGGGCGCACGACAAGAGCCATCGCCACAAGCGCCACCGCAACTGCCTTCCAACCCAGCATGTTCGTACTCCGCAATTCGCTGACGCAAGCATCCCCGAGTGCCCGTGTGCGTGGCGCATGGAAACCCATTCCAGGCGTGATGTGGCGATTGGCATCCCGAGTACAGTGGGCTAACCTCGACGCGCAATGATGCCTGCGGCGGGCGCCCGACCGATCGGCATACGGTCGCCCGGCGCAATTCGGAAACGCGATCATGAGCCCATCCCGTCGCATCGGCCCGCTGCTGGCCACCGTCCTGGTCGCCGGGAACATGATCGGCTCCGGAATCTTCCTGCTGCCGGCGTCGCTAGCCCGCATCGGTTCGTCGACGCTCCTCGGCTGGATCGTTTCGCTCGGCGGCGCGCTACTGATTGCCGGCATGTTTGCGGTGCTCGGCGCCACGCGCGCGAATCCGGATGGCCTGGTGCGCTGGCCGGCCGAACGCGTGCATCCGATTGCCGGCTTCGTCGCGTGGGCTTCCTACTGGACCGCCAACTGGACCGGCAATGTCGGCATCGTGCTGGCAGCAGTCGGCTATCTCAGCCTGTTGTTCCCAGCGCTGAAGACACCGGTAATGGCGCTGCTGATGACACTGGCCTTGATCTGGCTATTGACCGGCCTGTGCCTGTTCGGCGCGCGCGTGGTCGCGCGTTTCAGCGGCCTGACCCTGACCATCGGCCTGTTGCCGATATTCGCCGCGATCGTGCTCGGCCTCGGCGCGTTCTCGCCGGAGACCTTCAGCGCATCCTGGAATGTGACTGGCAAGCCGTTGCTCGACACCGTACCGCCGTCGCTGCTGATCATCTTCTGGGCCTTCCTGGGACTGGAAAGCGCCGCGGTGGCGGCGGCGGTGGTCGACAATCCGCAGCGCAATGTGCCGATCGCCGCGCTGGGTGGCGTCTGCCTGGCCGGCGTGATTTACGTCGCAGCCTCGATTGCGGTGATGGGCGTGATTCCGGCGACCGAATTGCAGTCCTCCACGGCTCCGTTCGCCGAGGTGGTCGCGCGCATCGCCGGCGCCAATGCCGGCGCGCTGATTGCCGTCTGCGCGATCGTCAAGATCTGCGGCACCGTGGCCGGCTGGTTCCTGGTCAACGCCGAATGCGGCCGCAGCGGCGCCGCAGCGGGCTATCTGCCGGCCTTCATTTCCGAATCGGATCCGAACCAGCTACCGCGCCGCGGGCTGATCGTGCTGGCGATCCTGATGAGCGCAGTCGCGATCGCGACGATGTCATCCACCATCAATGCGCAGTTCAACCTGCTGCTGAACGTGGTCGTCGTGTGGGTGCTGGCGGTCTACGCCCTGTGCGCGCTGGCGCTGCTGCTCGATCGCCAGCAGCCCGGACGCTATCGGCTGCTGGCGCTGGCGGCGATGCTGTTCAGCCTGTGGGTGGTCTACGCCTCTCCGGTCAGCGACACCGGCCCGGCACTGGTGTTCCTGGCGCTGTGCGTGCCGGTGGGTTGGTTGTTGCAGCGATCTCCAGCGGCCTAACGTGGATCCTTTGCCAATGGCGAAGAATCCGTCCAGTCCCGGCGACAAGCTGACGGTCGAATCCTCCAGGCGCGCAGGTCGAGTTGCCCGCAGCGGTCTTGACACCTTCGATCAGTCCGGTCGCCGCGTACTTTGCAGCCACGCGCGCAGGCTCGCGCTCGGCGGCGCGGGTTCGGGGCCAGCGAGGTGCTCGTGCAGCGCCTGCTCCAGCAGATACAACCACGCTTCACGCGAGAGCGGCTCATCGAGCGCGTGTCCGCCGCTTTTTTCCACATGCAGTTCGACCGATTTGCCCAGCCGCCGCAGCGTTGCCGCATAGTGGGTGACGCTGCGGATGGCGACACGCTCGTCGCGGCCTCCGGCGTACAGGACGACCGGACGCTGCAACGACGCGGCATTCGCCAGTGGCGATTGCGCGTGCAAGCGCAGCATTACCGCGGAGTCGTCGGGATCCACCCCCAGCAACTTGAAACGCGTGGCCAGCGGCGTGCCCAACTGGTCGCTGAGGTCGCTCTGGGTGACGGCCCAACGCAGGGCCCAGCCAAAGTCGGTGGGCGGCACGCCGGCGATGGCGACGCGATACAGGTCCGGGTGAAAGGTCACGCCCTGCAGCGCGGCGTAGCCGCCGAACGATGCGCCCTGGATCGCCACCCGCTCGGGATCGCCGATGCCGTTGTCGAGCAGAAAACGGGTTCCGTCGATGATGTCCAACTGCACGCGGCCGTTGCCGAAATCGCCATTGGCGGCGAACAGATAGTCGCGGCCGAGGCCGGTCGATCCGCGGAAGTTGGGTTCGAACACCGCGTATCCGCGATTGGCGAGGAACTGGGTGATCGCCGAGTAACCCGGCGCGCTGGCCGACCACGGCCCGCCGTGCACGCTGACCACCAGCGGCAACCTGCCTGGATCGCGACCGGGCGGAAGACTGAGGAATCCGTGCAGACGCATGCCGTCGCTCGCACTCCAACTGATCGGCCATTTGCGCGCCAGGTGCGCCGGGTCGAGCGGCGACTTTGCGTCGATATCGAGGATTCGCCGCAGTTCGCCGCTGCGCGGATCGAAGACGAACCAGCGCGCTTGCGGCAACTGGCTGTCGCGCTCGGCGACCAGCCAGCGTGCGTCCGCGCCATGCCCGACCTGAACGTCGAGGTCCCGCTCGGGCAGCAAGGCTTGCAGGTGCGCCAAGTCTGCTTCCGCGCTGGAGCTCAGGCCGTGCAAGCGCGGAACGGTGCTGCGGTAATCCGCCAACAGCAGCTCGCCGCTGATCGGGTCGATCACGATGTGCCCGAGGTCGGCCTCGCGGTGCGGGTCGGCATGGACATCGCGGCGCGAGCCATCGCCGGACAAATGCTGCAGACGCGCGAACCCGCCGCCGAGATCCGAGTTCAGCCACAGGCCCTGGTCGGATTCGTCCACGCCGATGAACTGGCAGCGCTCGAGATTCACGCAGCGCGCGACCTCGACCGGCGCGCCGCCCGGCGGCAGCCGCAGGATCGCGTGGCGCCCGGATTCGATGCGGCGCAGATAGAGCAGCGCGCCATCGGTCGACAACGCGGCATCGCCGAGCGGCAACGTATCGACGTGCAGTTCAACCTGTTTGCCGCTGGCTTCGAGGCGCAGCAGGCGCGAGTGCGCTTGCGCCGCTCCCGGCAGACTGTGCTCCAGCACCAGCAGCGCCGCAGGCTGGCTTGGATCGACGCCGACGACCTCGTGCAGCACACCCTGTCCGAGGCGGGCAATGCGCCCGGAACCGACGCCACCGTCAATATTGAACAGCGCTACCTGATCGGCGGATACCAGAAACACGTGCCGGGCGTCGCGCGACCAGATGAGCGTATCGGCATCGACCCTGGGCAGTGCCCGGCGCGGCGCATCCTCGTCGAAACGCTGCAGCCACAGGCTGCGCTGACCATTGCCCTCGCGCACGAAAGCCAACTGGCGACCGTCGGGTGAGAGGCGCACCTCGCGCAAGGTGGCCTGTGTCAGGAAGCCCTCGCGCGGCAGAATGGGCGCGGGCAGCTGCGACTGCGTTGCGGCGCGGATCGGCGCCAGCGCATCGGCGAGCGCCGCGCATGGCGCGACGATCAGCAGGGCAGCCAGCAGCAGGGCGCGGATCGAGTGGATTCTGGACATCTTTCGACCCTCAAGTTCGGACCTGACCATCTGCCATACCCGGAAAATGTTGCCCAGACGCTGTTGCAGGAGCGTCGCGTGCGACGCGACCGTCAGCCGCGGCGTTAGAACAGCGGTCGCAACGTGCACGTCGCTCCTACAACGGCTCTGGCGCCTCGCGATCGAGGTGCATCAAGCGCAACCCGATCAGCGCCGGCAGCCCGACGACACCGCAGGCAGCCACCCACAACCAGCGCCGAGGGCCGGCGAGTCCCTGGCGCGCACTCAGCCATAACGCCGACAGCAACGACGCCAGCATCAGTGCGGCGGCCAGCATCTGCATCGAAGCCGGCCGCGGCGCCGGGCCACGTTCGTAAAGCGGTTCGGGCTCGGCGAACAGCCCGGCCAGCGCCCGGCGCGACTGATGCATCGCCGGCGACAACCACCAATCGTAATGCCGCAGCCAGAGCGGGAAATCGGGCGTCAGCGCGCGCCGAGCGACCGTGGTGACGTGGCCGCCAGCATCGACCATCAGCAGTTGCTGCCAGGCCTCGCCGGGACCGTCGATGCTGCCGCGCCCGTACACCAGCGAGACCAGGTGACCATCGAGCAATTCGATCAGGTCGACCCGATCGAGGCTGCCGATCGGCGCCGGCAACCCGAGTCGCGTACGTGGATCGAGCACGCCCTGCGCGTTGGCGAGATTGCGCGCGTCGAAAAAGTACAGCGCCCGGTCGCTGAGCACCGTCATCGACTCGCCGGCCGGTGTCGGCAGCGCAGCGAGCGTCTCGCCCGCGGGCAGCAGGATGCGCGGGTGTATCTGGCTGGACTCGCTGTCGTAGCTGTAAACCGCGTGCGCCGTTGCCAGCGCGCTGGCGCCGAGTGGCAGCGGCGCCAGATCGAACGCCGCGTGCTCGCCGCCAACGCCGAGCACCCCGGCGCGGCGACCGTCGGCCAGCGTCACGCCATGGAAACGCAGGTCGTCGTGGCTGAAGATGAAGCGCGTACGGCGATCATCGTCGTCGAACTCCATCGGCATCGGATTGGTCAACTGCTGTCGCGATGCGAAATCCTCGATCTGCACTTGCGTGCCGTATACCTCCGACAAGCGCACCTGCTCGCGCCACAGCCCGGCGTCCGGATGCGCCGAGACCGCCAGCCCGGCAAGCAGCAAGTCGGCGCCATCGGCACGACTCGCCTCGACATAACCGCCAACCGGCGGCGTGCTGTTGAGCGGATGCGTGCCGAGCAGCATCCATCCGGTCTGGTACAGCAGCGTCAACAGCGTCAGCAACAGCCAGACGCCGAATTGCAGCGGCAGCGCCAGCAGCCATTCGCCCAGCGCAAAGCGCGGCGGCGCGCTGAGGTCGGGCTTGAACAGCGCTGCCAGCATGGCGCCGAGCCAAACCAGCACCAGGGACTGCAGCAGCAAGGCCCAGATGCCACTGGTCTTGCTGAACAGCAACACGCTGATCGGCACCAGCGCGAACAGCGCCAGCCGTCGCGGCGCCAGCATGGCGCAGGCGGCAGCGAGATAGCAGATGCAGGCGATCGTCCAGGCGGCCAGCGGCAAGCCCCAGTGACGCAGATCGACCACCCGCGCCGTCAGGGTCGATTGCGCGGTGATCACGATCAGCAACGGCAGCAGGACCGCGATCGCCAGCAACAGCATGGCCGCGCCGGCCAGCGCGTGGACGATCTGGAAATGCGGGACCGGCCGGTGCAACAGGTTCAGCCAGGTGTTCGGCTTGCGGTAGCCGCCCATTTGGTACAGACCGAGCAGCAGCCCTGCCAGTCCATACACCGCGGCCACCACCTGGTAGACGAACAGCGGCTGTTGCAGCGGATCGACCATGCGGGCAAGAAAGCCGAGCACCGCCAGGTGCACCAGCAGCGCGAGCAGGGCCCAGTGGCGAAAGCGCTGCAGTTCGGCGAAGAAGAGATTGCTCACGATGCGATCCTGGGTGGTTTCAGGCCGCGACTGGCGCGGCGTGATTCTTGGCGAGAAAGCCGTTGACCGCGCGATCCAGGCTGACCGGCATGCTGCGCATCGAACGCGCGCCGCAACTGCGCAGGAACTCGGCGAAATCCTGGTTCTGATCGAGCACCAGGTAATGGTGCAAGCCGTCGATGCGTTGCACCTGCAGCAGTCCCGGCACGCGCTCCGGCGGCGGGCCCTGGAACGGGATGTCGGCAATCCAGTGGCTGACACGGGCGCAGAAGTCGTCCGGCGCGGACATGTTCTTCAATTGACCGCGTTCGAGAATGATCAGGTTCTCGGCGACGCGCTCGACCTCGTCCATCTGGTGCGAGCAATAGATCACCGTGCAGGTGTCGCTGGCGTTGCTGTACAGCAGCGACTCCAGGAACGCGCGCTTGGCGACCACGTCCAGACCCAGCGTCGGCTCGTCCAGCACCAGCAGTTCCGGGCTTTGCGCCAGCGCCAGCGCGAGGTTTAAACCGGCACGTTCGCCGCGCGACAACTGGCTGACCTTCTGTTCCCGGCGCACGTTGTAGTGGCCGATCACGCCGTCGAAGGCCTTTGGGTTCCAGCGCGGATAGTGGCGGCGCTGCATGTCGATGACCGCCGACACGCGCATCCATGCCGGCAGCGTATGTTCCTCGTTGACGAAGCCGATGCGACCGCGATCGTCGGGAGTCAACGCCTGGCAATCGCGACCGAGAATTCGCGCCTGCCCACTGGTTGGCGGCAGGAAACCGAGCAGGATGCGGAACAGCGTCGACTTGCCGGCGCCGTTGGCGCCGACGATGGCGTGAATGGCGCCGCGCCCAATGCGCAAGTCCAGATTGTCCAGCGCCAGCGTGGCGCCGTAGCGCTTGCAGAGATGGACGGTTTCGATGACGGTTTCGCTGTTCATGCGCTCTTCCTCAAGTCCAGCGCGCGGAATTCCGCGGCCAGTCGCACCAGCACCTCTTCACCGGAAATGCCGAGCGCAATCGTCTCGTGCACCAGTCGCTGCAAAGCCTCGTCCAGGCGACGATCGCGCTCGGCGTCACTGAGCCGCTGCCGCGGCGGGGCGACATACAGCCCGAGACCCTGGCGCGCCTCCAGCCAGCCCTCGGCAACCAGTTCCGCGTAGGCCTTGGCCACCGTGTTCGGGTTGATCGTCAGTTGCTGCGCCAGACCGCGCACACTCGGCAACTGCGCGCCGACCTTGAGCTCGCCGGTGGCAATCTGCATGCGCACGCCGTCGACGATCTGCTTGCTGATCGCGCGCGGATCGCCGGTGGCGATCTGGATCATCAGGGGCTGGGTACGTGACATGATTGGAGTGTCTGCACTGTACTGGTGTGCATAGTACAGTGCATGCAAAGCGCGCTGTCAAGCCGCTCATTCCGAAGCATCGCTGCGCCATGCACATCCTGCCCTCGTTGCGGGTAGGCTACGCGGCCGAGCGGCAGCATCGAAGCTGCCGGACAATTCGGCGAGACAACTTTGGAACCCAGCATGAAACAGACCCTGATCCCGGCAGCGCTCGGCGTCGCCATCGCCTAGAGCGCCTGCACTCAATCCAATGACCCCGCGCCCGCAGCCGCGCCCCCTGCTCCGGTCGCTGCTGCCACGACCACAGCCACCACCGCACCCGAGGAAAACAGCTCAATGATCACCACCGCCAGCGGCCTGCAATACGAAGTTCTGACCGAGGGCTCCGGTCCCAAGCCCGGCCCCACCGATACGGTGACGGTGCACTACAAGGGCACGCTGACCAACGGCAAGGTTTTCGACAGCTCCTACGATCGCGGCGAGCCGATCAGCTTCGGGCTGAATCAAGTGATCAAGGGCTGGACCGAGGGTCTGCAACTGATGTCCGTCGGCTCAAAGTACCGTCTGACCATCCCGGCCAACCTCGGCTATGGCGCCGCCGGTGCCGGCGGCGTGATCCCGCCGAATGCGACGCTGATCTTCGAGGTGGAACTGCTGAAGATCAACTGACCGGCGACCGGCAATAGTGAGGCTGTCGTCGCGCCCAGGACAATAGAAGCGACCGCAGCATCCACTGTCAGATGCATTCATCCACGGAGAATCCGCGATTGCCGATTTCTCCTCGCTTTGGTGGGTCCAGACTTGTCTGGACGCTTCGTCGACGTGCCAGGATCAACAGCGTCCAGACAAGTCTGGACCCACAAGGGCACAAGCACGCGCCGTATCGAAGCGCGGCGCCAATCATCGGTGCTGCACACCAACGGCATCATCCGGCCGGCGCTTCGGCCTTGGCCTTGAACTCGGCGGCGCGAGTGCTGTCGCCGAGGCCGGCGTAAGCCTCGGCGAGCCGTCCGTAGCCATCGCGAGTGCGCTGATGGCTGGGGCCGAAGCGTGCTTCCAGCGCCGGCAACACCGCCTCCAGGCGCTCGCGTGCGACATCGAAGCGCTGCTGCGCCAACTCGCAGGCAGCGGCATCGCTGCTGAAGATCGCAAAGTTGACGTGTTCGCGGCCGAGGGTCTGCTCCGCCAGCGGCAGCAACTCGGCGAATTCTTCGCTGGCTTCGCTGACACGACCCAGCCGCAGCAGCAGCTTCGCGTGCCAGTTGCGCGCGGCCAGCGTGTCCTGATTCGGCGCGCCGACATCGCGCTCGATGGCGATTCCGCGCGCCGTCAGCGCCAGTGCTTCGTCGAGCCGCTGCAACTGGTCCAATGCGCCCGCCAGGATGTTGAGGTTGGCAACGAACTGCGGCGCGCGCTGTTCTCCGCGCGCTTCCATCGCGGCGATGGCTTCGCGCAGGATCGGTTCCGCCTCGGCCGCGCGCTGCAGCGACACCAGACCCGCGGCAAGCTGGGTGGCGGCGTTCAGCGTGGTGCGGTGGTCCTCGCCATAAGCCGCCTTGCGCTTTTCGTAGACCATCCGGTAGAGCGGCTCGGCTTCGGCAAGCCGGCCCTGGCGGTGCAGGGACTGGCCGAGCGCCTTGACCGTGTACAGCGTCTGCGGATGATCGGCGCCGAGGCGTTCGGTCTCGCGCGCCATCACGTCGCGCAGCAGCGCTTCGGCCGCCGGGAAATCGCCAAGGAACAACTGTGCGAAAGCGAGGTTGTAGCGGGCACCGTCGTATTCATCGGGCGCCTCGCGTTCGAGCGCCGCGCCGCTGCGCGCCAGCACCTCGTTGATCAATGCCACCGCGGCGTTCGCCTCACCCTTCGCCTGCATCAACTGCGCCGTGGCTAACCGAACCCGTTCCGCCTCGAGACCGGGATCGAGGCCCGTTGTGCGCATGTCGCGGATCAGGCCATCGTAGGCGGCAAGCGCGTCATCCAGTTCGCCGCGCTTGCCGAGTTCCTCGGCGCGCAACCGTTGCAGCTGAAAGTGCTCGGGACTGTGCGCACCGAAGCCTGTCATGACCCAGGGTTCGGCGCGCGCCAGCAGCTTGTCGACACGCTCGCTGTCGCCGAGGCCGCTCCAGGTACGCGCCAGCAGCAGCGCCACCTGGCCCGCCGTGCGTGGTTCGCGCAGGGTGTCGAGTGCGCGCTCGGCGCCATCGATCACTTCGCGCAAAGGCCGGTCCTGGCTGCCGCCAAGTTCCGGATCGGCGCTGACCAGCATCTGCTCGACGAAACCGTTGACCGCCGACAACTCGACGCCGCGCGCAGTCGCTTCGGCCAGCGCGCGCTGCGCCCGATCGGCGGCGCGCAGGCTGAACACGGTGGCGCCGAGCAAAGCCAATACAACGATCGCCGCGGCAGCGACGCCAATGCGGTTGCGGCGCACGAACTTGCTGGCGAGATACCAACCGCTCGGCGCCCGCGCCAGGATCGGTCGATGCTCCAGATAACGCGTCAGATCGTCGGCCAGCGCCTGCGCGCTCTGATAGCGCGCCTGGGCGTCGCCGGCCAGCGCCTTCATGACGATGATCTCGAGCTCGCCGCGATACTCCGGCTTGAGCGACGACAATTGCCGAGGCGGCGTCGTGTCGCGGCTGCGGATGACCTCGATCAACGAACTGTCGCTGGCCGGGAACGGCAGTTCGCCGCTCAGCAGCTCGTAGGCGATCACGCCGAGCGCGTAGACATCCGAGCGCGCGTCGACGCGCGTCGGGTCGCCGCTCAACTGCTCCGGGCTCATGTAGTGCAGCGTGCCGACGACTTCGCCGACAAAGGTCAGCCGCGCACTGGCCGAGGGTTCGACATCAATCGCGCGGGCCACACCGAAATCGAGGATCTTCGGCTGGCCGCTGCCATCGACGAGGATGTTCGCGGGCTTCAGATCGCGATGCACGATGCCGCGCACGTGCGCGTGCTGCACCGCCTCGGCGAGCGCCGCAAGTACTCGCAGGCGCTTGTCGAGCGACCACGCACCCGTGTCGGCAGCCTCCAGCAACGGCCGGCCGTCGACGTACTCCATCGCCAGGTACGGCACCTCGCCGTGGGCGGTGGTGGCGCTGCCGCTTTCGTAGACGCGAGCGATGCCGGGGTGTTCCAACGCCGCCAGGAAACGCGCCTCGTGGGCGAAGCGCTCGCGCAGGCGCGGGCTGCTCAGTTCCTGGCGGATGGTCTTCAGTGCGACGCGGCGTTCGGGATTCGGCTGGATGGCGAGATAGACGCTGCCCATGCCGCCGCTGCCGATGCGCTCGAGGATGCGGTACGGCCCGATGCGTTCCAGATCCGCCGCGGGCGGCTCGGCGAAAGACCCATCCGGCGCCGCGGTTTCCATCGTCGCCGGTGCCAGCAATGCCGCCACCTCGCTCGCCAGCGAATGGTCGCGACTGCGCAGTTCAGCCAGTTCGCGCTCGCGAGTCGGTGCATCCAGGCGCGACCAGCGGGCGGCGAGTTCTCGTGCGCTCATGGCGGGTCGGGACCATGCGGAAACTGAAGCGCGATGCTGCCATGGCATTCGGCGAATAGTGCCGTCGATCTGGAACCAATTAACTCAGATATCGCTGCGAAGCTGCCAGCCGCGCCGCCGCGCCGCGGACGTTACAGTTGTGACAGAATCGGGTCGTCGCCAACTGCGATGAGTAGCTCATTGCGATGCCGACCGCCGATTTCCCTGCAGTCCAACTTCGCGCCCTGCCCGACCATGGCGCGCTGACGCGTCAGCCGCTGCGCTGGTTGTTGCCGTGGCTGATCGTCTGGGTGTTGAGCGGGGTCGCGCTGGCAAGTTGGGCGGTGCTGCGGGATCGTGTCCGCCTGTTGGGATGGATCATGGCGCCGAGCGCACAGGCACGGGTCGAGATTGCCGTGGAACGCGCATTTTCCGGCCGCGGTCCGGATCAGGCGCGACTGGCGACGCTGCGCGCGGCGCAAGCCCGGACAGACCCTCCTCGCAAGGTGCCGGCATTCTTCCCGGACACCGCTGTGATGGGCGTCGACGGAAGCTCGTTTCACTTCGATCTCGAAGCACTCGGCGCAAGTTCCGCAAGTCCTTCCGCGCTGACCGGCAAAGTTTCCTGGCGCCACGCCACATCCAAGGGTGGCGCCACTCAGTTCTGGGTCTGCGGTTACGCGCAGCCGCCTGCAGGCGCGATCCTGTCGGAACCGCAGAACCTCACCAATGTCGCCCCCGAACTACTGCCCTCCACCTGCCGGGCCAGCCGATGAGCCAATCCGAATTCGCGAAGCGCCAACTATCCTTGCTGCAAAGCGGCGGCCTCAGTCGCGACGACGCCCTGGCGCGCCTCGGTGTCGAATTGCCGACAGCGCAGGTCAATGACCTCGCCCGCGCGCCCGCAAGCGCGCTGGAGCGACACCTGCGCGGGTTCGAAGCCGAACTCGGCAATCACTACCCGCGAATCGATGCCGCATTGACGGACCTGAACCGGGAGGTAGCAACGGCGTTTCGACCGATCTGGCATTCGTACCACGGCGTCGCCGTGCATTTCGCGCTGGTGACGGCCTTCGCATGGTTTCTGTTCATGACCATCGGACTGTTTGTGGTGCCCCAGTTCGAGGCGATCTACGGCAACTGGGGTGGCGAGCTGCCGGCGCTGACACGGATGGCGATGTCGCCCGTGCCGCGAACCCTGCTGTTGTTGTTGCTGACCGGCTGCGCGATAGCACTGTTCTGGCTGCCCGGACGCGTGCGACGGACCGTCGAGCTGATTCAGCCAGCCGGCGGTTCCCGGCTGACGCGATGGTTCCTCGGACGCTCGGTCGACGAGTACTGGGGCCTGCTGGAAATGACGTTGGGACACGCGGCGGCGCGATCCGGCATGAGCGCTGCGGCGGCGCTCGATTTTGCTGCACGCTGTGTCGACGGTTGGCCGCCGGCGCGCGCTTGCGCCGGACCGCAGCGCAGCGAACTGCGCCGACAACTGGCGATCGCCGGTCGCCTCGGCACCCTCGAAGGCGAACTCTCGCACCAGATCCATGCGCATCTGTCGCAACTTCCGATCCGCGCCAGTGGGCAGCGCGAGCTGGTCGGCTTCCTCGTCAATCTGCTGCTCGGCCTCGTCATCGGCGTACTGATCGTCGCCATCTACATCCCGATCTTCAAACTCGCGGTGGTGATATGACGCCACGCTTTCCCGACCTCACTGGAATTCAGCCCATGACAACCCGCCCGCGGCAGACCGGCTTCACGCTGATCGAACTGATGATCGTGGTGGCGATCATCGGCATCCTGGCGTCGATCGCGATTCCCGCCTACCAGGACTACACCGTGCGCGCGCAAGTGGCGGAGTCGCTGGTACTGACCGGCGAACTCAAGGCGCGCTTGCTCGAACACTACCGCGCACGCGGTCGCTGGCCGAGCGACAATGCCGATGGCGGCATGCCGGCGCCGGAACAACTGCTCGGCAACTACGTGGACCGCATCGACATCGCCAACGGCGCCATGCACGTGCGCTTCGGCAATCGCGTCAATGCAGCGGTGAGCGGCCAGGTGATCTCGATCCGGCCCTTGGTGGTCAGCGGCAGTCCGATGAGTCCGGTCTCGTGGTCCTGCGGCAGAGCACAAGCGCCCAGCGGCATGGAGGCGGTCGGCGAAGACCGCACATCGGTCGGCGATCGCGTGCTGCCATCAGTCTGCCGTTGACGCCTCCGGCACGGCGCCAACGCGGAAAAACCGCTGCAGCGCGAGCACGAAGTTGGCGTCCATCTCGGTGGTGTTGTGATCGGTATCCAGCCATTGCAGCACGGGTGATTGGGGAAATGCCCGCGCCAATGCCTCGCCGCGCGCCGGCGGAATGATTTCGTCCTGACGCGCCAGCAGCAGCAAGGTCGGCACGTGTACGTTCGCGGCGTCGAGCGCGGCCTCAAATCGCTCGCGCAGCAGCCAGTTCACCGGAAACAGCGGGTAGTGATGGCTGGCCACGGCAACCAGACTGTCGTACGGCGTGATCAACGCGAGGCGCCCGAGCGGACGCTGCGCCGCGACATGCAAAGCGACACCCGTGCCGACGCTGCGACCGAGTGCATCGACACCGAGGTATGCGGGCGCGACGTGATCGTAGAGCGCCAGCGCATCGCCCTTCAGCGCTGCCTCCGAGGGACTGCCGTCGCTGGCACCGTAGCCGCGATAGGCCAGCAAGTAAATCGTGTGCCGCGGAAACCAGCGTGCGAAGCGCTCGCGCTGATAACCGATCTCCTCGGCGTTGCCGCCGAAGAACAAAAGCGCTCGCGGCTGCCCCGGATTGACTCGCCAACCGCGCAACTTGAGGCCGTCGCGAAGCAGTTCGAAGTCGGTGCTTGTTGCCGCCACGCGCGTGTATTGCGGCAGGTACAACATCTGCCGCTGCATCAGGAACAGCAAAACGCACAGTGCCAGGTAGATGCCGACGACGGTGACCAGAAGGCTGCTGAGCATGTGCTTCATCGGGCTGTGCCCAGGCGGTTTCGGCATCGGGGATGCATAGCCTGCCATACGCAAATGCCAAAGCGCCGACGGCCGTGGGCGGTTCCCGGGGCTTCAGGTCTGTCCCTGATCGCCTGGTCCCCGATCGTTCATCACGACTCGCGCATCCTGGTGTTTGAACGCCTTCCGCCCGGAGGCGGAAGGCATCTTGCTTGATGAACCGCAGTGACTGCAGTCACCGCTCCGCTATTTCAGACTTCAGCGACCGCAGTTCGGATCACGCTCCACCAACACGTTCGAAACGATGTCGTTGAACCCGGCGTTGCGCAGATCCGAATCGTCTGCGCTGAGCTCCAGCGTGCGGCCTCTCCCAGGGCCATGCTCAAACAACGTGACTTTCCAACACGGGCTCACGCGCACCGAGCTTGCAACATCGTTGCCCAGCGCGAGCGGACCGGCATTCAAGCCATCGACCAGATCCTGGCTCTTGCCCTGGAAATTCACGTGCTCGAAGAGCGTTGCAGGGGAGCCACGGTCTTGTGCCGGCTCCGCGGCAGTCGCTGCTGGCTCCGGTTGAACTTCCTGGCCATCGACGCGAACGCGTATGCCCGAGAGATTGTTGCCGTCGGCGCAATCGTCGAACTGGGCGATGACGATACGGTTGGCACCAACGGCAATCTTGTCCTTGAGATCGACATTGCCGACGCTGTTGCGGCCTTGGCTGATCACCAGATCGGCGCGTTCATCGTAGGTCCCTGCTGGATTTGCGGCGTTGAAAATGTAAATGCGTGCACCATCATCGGCGCTATCGTAAGCAACGTTGAAGCTGTTGATTTTGGTGTTGGCTGGAATAAGCACCGAGGTTTGAAAATAGGTGAAGTCCAGTTGCTCGCGACAGCGCAGGGTGGAACGGCGCTTGATGAAGACATCTCCGGCGCTGTTGGTCGGCGCCACTGCCCAACCCGCATCGTTCTCTGCCGGAATCTGTGCCTTGCGGTAAGCGCTTCGATCGCCATTGACCGGGTTGGAATGACTGACCACGCCTTCATTGCCTTCGTGAATCTGCCATGGTGCAACCGTGACTTGGGCGGCCGCGCTTGAAGCGAAGCTCAGGGCGATCAATGCGGTCAAGTATTTGAGCGAGTTCATAACTGTCCTTTGCGTCTTTGCATCATCGTGATGGGTGTCAAGAAGCGCCCCTTTCAGGCGTTCTGCCGCTGAGAACTCCGTGCGATGGGCCGGCGAGGTGCTCTCCGGACAGACGCGCAAGACGATCGGCGCGAGGATCATTCGGCGGAAAAGTCTTTCGAAGACTTCATGAAGCGCCGGATGCTGGCGCTCGCGCCACGGGCATCACTGTTGCGAGCAGTCTGCTGGCCACGAACGCGACGCCTACTGCGTCATTGCGGTTGCACGGCCGCCGCAGCTTGCTCCAGGTACGCCGATTCGGCCGGAAACACGCGCGTCAGTTCAGGCTGGTACTCGCGCTCGAGCGCTCGTGCCACGGCCAGCTCGCCTGCCGCACGCGCGGCCCGGGCGTAAGCCAGAGCGTAGAGCACGGTGCGTGGATGATTGTCACCGCGGTCCGCACGCATGATTTCGTAGGCAGACCTGGCCTCGATTTCAGCGTTGACGAACTCCCCTTCACCGGCGAAGAGTGCGGCGCGGGTCGCAGCAACCCGCGCGTGCAGTTCCTGTTCCACTCCCGCGCCTACTGCGCTCACCTGATCCAACAACACGCGTGCCGCCGCAGCCTCTCCGTGTGCGGCATGCCACTGCGCCAACGGCAAACGCGCGTACGCGAGCGCATTCGACGTGCTTCCAGCCTGATTGCGTTCGGCGATGACGGACTCCAGCAGTTCGCGAGCCTGGGCATTGGCCTGCCCGGATTCGATCAATACCTGCGCCAGTGTGGTGCGCAAGACGTGCAAGGTCCCGAGATCGCGTCCAGCCACCTGTTGGGTCTGAATCTCGACGGCAAGGCGCATCGGTGGCAGGGCGAGGTCGAATTGCCCCTGCAGATAGTGCAGCCAGCCCTGGCAGAACAGCGCCCGGGCGTACTGGGAACTGTTCTTCCCGTTGCGCGCCAGGATCACCGGCATGCCCTGTGTGAGCAAGTCCGAAGCCTCTTCAAACAATCCGTGTTCGCCCAAACGCACAATCAGCCACACCCGCTCGGAGGCCAGTACCGCACTGTCCTCGCCGAACAGCGCGGCGGTCAACGCGATGCGCTCTCGCGCCATGGCGATGCCCTGCTCGTGCCGTCCAAGGTATGCCAGCACGGACTCCAGATTTCGCAAGGCGTGCCGATAAGCGTTGCTGCGCGTTTGGCCGGCGCTGGCATACATTGCCCGCGCGCGTTCGCAGTGCGGCAGCGCCGCCAGCGAATCGCCTGAACTGGATAACGCCGCGCACAGTTCGACGTTGCCCGAGGCCAGCGCCGCAGGATCGGTTGTGCCAAGCTCTCGTAGCCGCAAGGCTTCGCGCGCGGTGGCCACAGCACGGTCCTCCTTGGCGTCAGCGTTCAAGGCTGGCACCAATGCGCCATGCGCATCGGCAAGCAGCAAGAGATCATCCGGCGCATGCACCTGGACCAGATCGAAGGCACGCTGTGCAGCGACCAAGGCGGCTTGCGTGGATCCTCTACTGTCCAGAATGGCCGCCGCCTTGGCGCGCAAGACACGCGCGGCCGCGAGCGGCTGGTTAATCCCGGGATGTAGATAAAGTTCTGCTGCTGCTTCCAGCAAGGGCGCACCCGCGCTGCCTTCGTTGATGCCCCGATAGGCCGTTCCCATGGCTTCCAGCAGGCGGGCACGCACCAGAGGTTGATCGGCCAGCTCCTGATCAATGCGCGCCCGACCTCGATCCAGCACTTCGCGCGCACTGAAGTCATGGCGCCCCGCCTGGGTCGGATCGGACAAGGCAAAAGCCGAAATCAGGAACTCGGTGGTGCGACCGGCAACTTGCGCCTGCAATCTGGCCTCACGTTCGGCCACGGCAGTGCGCCAGAAGAAACCTGAAGCCACTATCAGCGCTGTCATTCCCGCCGCCATCGGCCATCGATTGCGATAGACAAAGCGACTGGCCCGATAGCTCCATTCACCGCGTCGGGCAAGTACCGGACGGGCGGCGAGGAAATTCTCCAGATCTTCGGCCAACTCACGCACCGAGGCGTAGCGCAGCTCCGGCTCTCGCCGCAATGCCTTGCGCACGATGGCGTCGACATCTGCGGGAATGCTCAATCCGTGTGCAGCGACGGCCTCGTCCGCACGGAACGAGGCCTGCATGGACTCGTCTGCGCTGGCAACGCCGCCAGACATGACCCTGAGTGCTTGCGCGTGGTCCAAATCGAAGAGTTGCAGCGGACGCGCGCCACACAGCAACTCGTACAGCATCACACCAAGCGACCATACGTCGGTTGCCGTACCGAGCGGTCGGCCTTCGAGTTGCTCAGGACTGGCATAGGCGGGTGTCATGAAGCGCGTGGCTGTGCGCTGCGCCGCCTCGGTAGAGATCAGTCGGGCGATGCCGAAATCGAGCAGCTTCGGTTCGCCGCTGGCATCGACGAGAATGTTCGACGGCTTCAAATCGCGGTGAATCACCAGCTGTTGATGGGCGTACGAAACCGCCGCGCAGGCCTTGATGAACAAGGCGATGCGTGCCCGCAGATCGAGGTTCCGCGCGAAACACCAATGGTCGATACGCTCGCCGTCGACAAACTCCATCGCCAGAAACGGTGCGCCGTGGCGATCCTCGCCAGCATCGAGCAAACGCGCAATATTGGGGTGGGCAAGCGTGGCAAGAATGCGCTGCTCTTCAATCAGTCGGGAGCGGTGCGCTACGGCACCGGTGTGCAGCTTCTTGAGAGCAACACGTTGCCGCGCGCCCCCGACCTCGCGTTCTGCCAGCCACACAACGCCCATGCCGCCCTCGCCGATGGCCTTGAGCAGGCGATAGTTGCCAGGGATCGTCGCAGCAAAGTGCCATTCGTTGGCGATGTCCCTGGCGACGGCGCCGACCGACTCGGGCACCATATCCAAGGCATCGTCTTCCACCGCCTTGATCAGCCAATCTACTTCCGCGGCAAGCGCCGAATCGCCGCCACACAGGAACGCGATGCGCTCGACACGCTCGCCCAAGGGCAGTTCGAACACCTCGTGGACGACTTGCTGCGCCCGAGCATAGTTTGGCTCAGACCTGGCCGAGTTCACGTTGCAGCCATGCTCGCGCCATGCGCCAATCTCGTACTACCGTGGGCCGCGCCACGCCAAGTACATCGGCGATCTCTTCCAGCTCAAGGCCGGCAAAGAACTTCAGATCGATGACCTTGGCCTGACGTGAACTGATCTCGTGTAAACGCCCGAGCGCACTGTCCAGCTGAATCAGGTCTGCGCCGTTGTCAAAACCGGAACGATGCGGATCGCTGCCCGGAAGATCGATCTCCTCGATCGGTATTCGCTCATCCGAGGTTGGTCGCTTGGCTGCCGCCCGACGCCTGGCATGGTCCACCAGCACGCGGCGCATCATTTGCGCCGCGAGCCCCAGAAACTGTCCACGATTGACCGGATCCAACCGCCGTTGGTCGGCGACCCGCAGCCACGCCTCATGCACCAAGGCCGTGGTTTGCAGCGTGTGGCTGCTGCGTTCGCCGCGTATCGCTCGCGCCGCGAGCGCCTTCAGCTCGGCGTACAGAAGCGGCGACAAGTCTTCCGCAAATCGGTCGTCCCGAGCGGGTTCAGCCGCTTCTTCGTGGGCGGTAGGCAGCATCGACATTGCGAACGAAGCGGATGACTGACAGGGAACAAAGGCGGGAGAGTATAGGGAAGTCACGGGTCGTGCCTGCGGAGAAGGATTCGTCGGCATGGCGACGAGCAACGCAGCCTTGCGAAACAAAACGCCGATTCATCCAGCAACCTGAATGCAACGCACTACAGAACTTCCAGAACGCAATCGAACGCGCTATTCCAGCCATTGCTGCCGAGATCGTAAACTTTGATCGTGTTTGACGCTCGTGAAGCGCTCTTCCTCGACCGCCGCCGCCAGCACGCCATCGACCAGCAGGCAGCAGGCGGCGTCGTGGTAACCGGCGGAGAGACCGATCAGGTTCACTCGCCGCGGCTCTGCCGCTCCCGTTCCATCTCTTCCATCTTCTTGCGCAGGCTCATCGGGCGCATGTCGGTCCACACCTCCTCGATGTAGTCCAGGCACTCCTGCTTGGAACCACTTTTGCCCACATCGTTCCAGCCGAGCGGAATCTCGCGATTCGCCGGCCAGATCGAGTACTGCTCCTCGTGGTTCATCACGACCTTGTAGATGGTCGTGTCCTCGGGGTTATCCCAACCCGTCGATCGGCTGCTGGGTGTCACCGGAATGGGCGCGGCAGGCTGCGCCGGGGCGGGTGGCGGCGAAGGCGGTGCCGGAGGCGCCGGGGGCTCGGGCGGTGCTGGAGCGGCGGGTGCGTCTTCCACGGGCTCTGGCTCTGGCTCCGGCTCTGGCTCTGGCTCCGGCTCGGGCTCTGGCTCTTCCTGCAGCTCGTCCTCCGACTCTGGCTCCGATTCCTGCTCGTCGGACTCGGCGAAACCCTCATCCGACTCTTCGTCGCTGGCGCTTTGTTCACCTGTTTCGGAATCCTCGGTTTCATCGCCAGCCAGCTGTTCGCCACCGTCGTCCTCGGCGAACTCGTCGGAATCGGTATCAAACTCTGATTCCTCGTCCTGGCTCGGCAGCAGCGCCCCGATCAGCGGCAGCGGCACAGGATTCAGTGCCAGCGCCGAGGCGCTGCCGAGCGCCGTACTGATGGCGGCAACCAGGCAGGTTGCAGCGGAAAATCGCTTGGCCACATCGAGGTCCTGTGCGCGAGGGATGCATCGAGCATAGTCGCTGGCGAATCCTGTTTGCGCGCAGCACCCATGGCACCTGGGACGAAATTCCGGCGTCTGCACATTTCCTGCACAGATCCGATGCGAGAAACCGGGGTTTGGATCGCCAGCCCTGACGATGAGCGAATCGCCGCGCCAATCGGACTTCTCGTCCCGCATCGAACGCCTCGGCCGGATGATTCCGGATCCGGTGCTGCTGTTCGCCGGCATGTTCGTGCTGACCTTGGTCGTTGCTGCCCTGCTCGGCGGTCACCAGTTCCAGACGCCGGGCGCCGGCGGCGTGGCGGTGACACAGACGATCAAGCCGATCCTGGAAACCGAGCACATCCGCTGGATCTTCGACAACGCGCTGGTCACCAACTGGCTGGCCTTCGGCAACGGCGTGCTCGGCGTGATCCTGATCGTGACCCTGGCGATCGGCGTCGCCGAGCACGCCGGTCTGCTGGGCGCGCTGATCAAGAAGGCGGGCCGCCGCGTGCCGCTCGCGTACATGCCGCTGATGCTGGTGTTCCTCGGCATCATGAGCTCGCTGGCCACCGATGCCGGCTACCTGATCCTGATTCCGCTGGCCGGCCTGCTGTACGCGGCGCTGAAGCAGAATCCGCTGATCGGCATGGCTGCCGCGTTCGCCGGCGTATCGGCCGGGTTTTCCGCCAACCTGATTCCGGCCACGCCACCCGACGTCATCGTCGGCATGAACGCCAAGATCTTTGCCGAAGCGCAAGGCGTGCCCTTCGTCAATGCCGCCGGCGAGGCGCTGAATCCGGCGACGATGAACTACTACTTCATGGTCGCTTCCACCGTGCTGCTGGCTTTGGTCGGCGCCTTCGTAACCAAGCGCTTCATCATTCCGAAGCTGGCGAACTGGCCGTACAGCGTGCCCGCCGACCTGGACCTTGGCGAGTTCGAACTGGATGCCGGCGAGCGCCGCGGCCTCATATGGGCCGGCTTGGGTTCGCTGGTGGCGCTGGCGGTGATCGCCGGCTTCGCCTACGGGCCGCTGGCGCCCTACGAAAACGCGCAGGGCCAGCGCGTGCTGCCCTTCGTCAACAACATCATCCTGATGATCTCGCTGTTCTTCGTGATCGTCGGCATGGCCTTCGGCTTCGCCAGCGGGCGCTTTCGCACTCTGACCGATGTGGTCAAGGCGATGACCAAACAGATGGGCGCCGCCAGTTACATCCTGGTACTCACCTTCTTCTCCTACAACTTCCTGGCCCTGCTGACCTACTCGGGACTGGGCGCCTTCATCACCTATCTCGGCGCACAAGTGTTGCTCGCCGCCGGCGTCGCGGAATTCCCCGTCCTGCTGCTGATCGGCTTCGTGCTGACCACCGCTGTGATCAATCTCTTCGTCGGCGGCCTGAACTCGAAATGGCTGCTGCTCGGGCCGCTGTTCGTGCCGATGCTCTATCAGGTCAATCCGGCGATGACGCCAGATCTGGTCGCCGCGGCCTATCGCGTGGCCGATTCCTCCACCAACATCATCACGCCGATGATGTCCTACGCCGGCATCGTGCTCGCCTTCATGCGGCGCTATCGGCCGGAGCTCAGTTTCGGCGAAATGATCCTGCTGATGGCGCCCTACTCGATCGCCTTCCTGTTGACCTGGACCGCCATGCTGATCGCGTTCTTCACCTTCGCCATTCCGCTGGGGTTCTAAGAGCCGCGGTTGTAACTGACCGGCCATGGACTGACAATGGCGGATCAGGGCTCCTGTCGGAACACATGAGCGACCTTGCGGATCCGAAAGCCGGTGCCGACATATCGATGCCAATCGAGCCGCCGTCGCGATACAAGCGCGCGCTGCCGATCGTGGCTGTCTACGCCGCGGTGGCGACTCTCTGGATTCTGTTTTCCGATGCGGTCCTGGCCAGTCTGTTCTCGGATCGCAATCTGCTGGTCCAATGGAGCACCTTCAAGGGTCTGGCGTTTGTCGCGGTAACCTCGGCCTTGTTGTGGGTCATGGTGCTCAAGACGCTTGCAACCATCGAGCGCAGTTTTGCCGCACTCGCATCCAAGGATGCGCAGTTGCGCCTCAGCGAAGCGCAGGTCAGCGCGATCGTGGAAACCGCCACCGACGCGATTCTGAGTTTTGACGCCGACCACCGAATCGTGTTCCTGAATACCGCGGCACAACGTCTGTTCCAGTGCGAAAAGGAGACTGCCAGGGGTGAGCTGATCACGCGCTACCTGCCGGAACTCCCGGCCGTCACCAAACAGAACTCGCTTTCGCTCGTTGGGCGCCGCAGCGATGGCACCGCGGTTCCGATAGAGGCCTCCTTATCCTGCACTGACGCACCTGGTGGCCCGGCAACCACCATCATTCTGCGCGACATCACGCAGCGACTCGCCCAGCAGGTCGAGTTTGAACGGCTCCAACGGCTCCATGAGGCCCGCAGCCAGATCAACCGGTCCATCGTCTGGGCGGTAGACCGCGATCAATTGCTAGATCGTATCTGCATTGCCCTGACCGAACACGGCGGCTTTCGGTTGGCCTGGATTGCCCGGCACGACGCCGATACGAATATCCTGATGCCAGTCGCAAAGGCGGGCGACGATCTGGGCTATCTCGACAACCTGCGCATCAGCACGCAGACCGAACCCGGGATGCGCGGACCGAGTGCCACCAGCTTCCTGACCGCACTACCCTATGTCTGCAACGATATCCAGGCCGAACCGACCATCTTGCCCTGGCGTCAGGCGGCGATTCAGAGCGGACTCCGATCGATGGCCGTATTCCCGATCATGGGCCCCAGCGGCCCCCGCGGGACACTCAATGTCTACGCAACAGAAGCAGACTACTTCAAGGAACCCGAACTCCGGTTATTGACAGAATCTGCCGGCGATATTGCCTACGCCCTCTCCGCGTTGGAGCTGGACCAGGAAAAGGAACTCGCACAAGCGCAAGCTCGACGAGAAAGACAATTCTCGGAATCAATGATCGACTCGTTGCCGGGAATACTCTACTTCTATGACTCGGCCGGACAGTTTCTGCGCTGGAATCGGAACTTCGAGATCATTTCCGGATATTCCGCCGAAGAAATATCAAGAATGCATCCGATCGATTTCTTTGCAGGACCGGACAAGGCGTTGGTGCAATCACGAATCGAGTCCGTATTCAGCCACGGCGAAGCATTCGTAGAGGCCAATTTCACCGCGAAGGATGGCCGCACGACGCAGCACTATTTCACCGGAAAACGTATCGAACTTGATGGACGGGCCTGCCTGGTCGGCGTCGGCATTGACATCTCGGATCGTCTCCGTGCCGAAAAGAAGTTGCGCGACAGTGAGGAACGTTACCGCCAGACCCTCGATCGCATCATCGAAAGCTGCCAACTGTTCGCATTCGACTGGACCTATCTATACCTCAACGAGGCGGCGGAAAAGAACAACCGCCGCCCAAATTCTGAAGTGTTGGGCCGAACGATCTTTGACGCTTGGCCGGGAATTGAGCACACCGAGGTCTTCGCCCTCTTTGAATCATGCATGAAGTCACGCCAAAGCAATCGCCAGGAAATCAGCTTCGGCTTCCCGGATGGCTTGCGCGGTTGGTTTGATGTGACCGTGCATCCTGCCCCGGAAGGGATTTACGTGTTATCGGTGGAAATTACCGAACGCAAGCAGGCCGAACTGGCGTTGCGCGAGTTGAACGAAAACCTGGAACAAAAGATAGTGGAGCGTACCACCGCGTTGCACGCCGCACTGGAGCGCGCCGAGGCGGCCGATCGCATCAAGTCCGCATTTCTGGCGACGATGTCACATGAGTTGCGCACTCCCCTCAATTCCATCATCGGCTTCACCGGCATTGTGCTGCAGGGATTGGCCGGTCCTCTCAACGATGAGCAGAACAAACAGTTGACCATGGTGCGCGGCAGCGCACGGCACCTGCTGGATCTGATCAACGACGTTCTCGACCTGTCGAAAATCGAAGCAGGTCAACTGGAGGTCCGGAAGGAAGTCTTTGACGCCCGCGCCGCGATTGAACGCGCGGTCGGCAGCGTACGGCTGCACGCCAAGTCCAAGGGTCTTGAGTTGACAACGACGATTGCGGACGACATCGGCGAGATGATTGGTGACCGTAGACGCATGGAACAGATACTGCTCAACATACTCAACAATGCGATCAAGTTTACCGACCACGGTCATGTCAAACTGAATGCCGACATCCGTGGCGACGCGTCCGCAGGGCGCGAACTGCAGGTCACAATCAGCGATACCGGCATTGGCATCAAAACAGATGATGTCGAGAAGCTGTTTCAACCATTCCATCAGATCGACTCCGGGCTGACTCGGCAGCACGAAGGTACCGGGCTGGGTCTGGCGATCTGCCGCAGACTGGCCGGATTGATGGGAGGCGAAGTTACCGCAGTCAGTCAGTGGCAAAAAGGCAGCGAGTTTACATTGACCCTTCCGATTGATGGAAAATGAGATGGCCACAGTTCTATTGATCGAAGACAACGAGCAAAACCGCTATCTGGTCACCTACCTGTTGGAGCGGCAAGGCTATATTGTAATATCCGCGAACGACGGCAGATCCGGGCTGGAGCTTGCTGCCCAGGTCGACCCGGATGTGATCTTGCTGGATATCCAGTTGCCGACCATGGATGGTCATGAAGTCGCCCGAGCACTACGGACAATGGCCTCATTGCGGACGGTCCCGATCGTGGCAGTCACATCCTACGCGATGATGGGAGATCGCGAAAAAGCACTGGCTGCTGGTTGCACAGGATATATCGAAAAACCGATCGACCCGGCGAGTTTTGTAGCCGAGGTCGCGGCCTACGCTGCTTCATATCTGGCTGATGATATCCAATGACGCACATCCTGGTAGTCGATGACAACCAGCAGAATCTTTACTATCTGCGCGCCTTGTTGACGGCGAATGGAATTACCGTGGACCTTGCTCGCCATGGTGTCGAGGCTTTGCAGAAAGCACGTCAACAGCCTCCCGATCTGGTTGTTTCTGATCTGTTGATGCCAGTGATGGACGGTTATACGTTGCTGCGCCACTGGAAGACCGACGATCAACTCAAGAATGTGCCCTTTGTCGTGTACACCGCCACTTACCGCGACGACAAGGATCAACAGCTTGCGTTCGACTTGGGCGCAGATGATTTCATCCTGAAGCCTGAAGAGCCGGATCAATTTCTGCGCAAGATTCGTGCGGCGCAGAATCGGCCACCTGCGGAAACATCTTTGCTCCGCGGAACTACCGATGAAAGTGAGCTCTTGCGAAATTACAGCGAGACACTGATTCGCAAGCTCGAGGAGAAAAGCCTCAAACTTGAGGAGAAGACGGCGCGGCTCGAAGAAACCAACTTTGCGCTGCAACGAGAATTGGTCGAACGCAATCAAGTAGAAATGACCTTGCGTTTGAGCGAGTCGCGCCTCGATCTGGAAAGAGAGCGCTTGCTGGACGCCCAACGCCTCGCCAAGATGGGCAGCTGGGAGACCGATATTCTGACCGGCATGGTGCAATGGTCGGATGAAACCCACCGTATTTTTGAGACGGATCCACGGTCCTTCACGCCGACTCACCAAGGATTTCTGGCCTTGGTGCACCCGGAGGACCGCGAAAATGTCGACCGGGCCTTCCAGGAGTCACTGAATGAAATCGGGTCGTACGCATTGGAGCATCGCCTGCTCCTCCCCAACGGCGTGATCAAATTCGTCGACGAACGCTGGCGCGTATTCCGGGACTTTGCTGGCAATCCAGTTCGTGCGCTTGGCACTTGCCACGACGTCACCGATCGGACAATTGCCGAAGCAGAACTGAGGAAAACCACCGAAAGCTTGACCTTGAGTTCCTCGCTGTTGCGGATTGCGGGAAGATTGGCGCGCGTTGGCGGTTGGAGTCTGCGCATCGCGGATTTGTCTCTGACGTGGTCCGATGAGATCTGCGATATCCACGAAGTTCCCCCTGGATACAGGCCCAATCTGGACGAGGCGTATGATTTTTACCCTGTCGAATATCGATCGCAAGTACGGACCCGTGTTGAAGCCTTGGTGCGCGAGGGAGTGCCCTACGAATTTGAGTCCCCGCTGATCACGGCCAAAGGTCGCCGCCTCTGGGTGCGTTCAATTGGTGAGGCGGTACGCGACACAAATGGCCAGATTTGTCAGGTTCAGGGCGGCTTTCAGGATATAACGGAGCAACACCTGGCAGCGGAAACCATTCGTGAGAGCGAAGAACGATTTCGCTTGCTGGCGAAGGCCACCAATGATGCGGTCCGTGATTGGTACATCGGAACCAACCAGGTCTGGTGGAATGATGGGATCGAGACCCTGTTCGGGTTTTCGCGTGACGAACTGGGAAATTCACTCGATTCCTGGTCCCTACGAATTCATCCCGAGGATCGCGACCGCATCGTCGGACAACTTCAGGGAACCATCGAGAGTTGCGAAGAGGTCTGGACCGGCACCTACCGGTTTGCCCGAAAGGATGGTAGTTACGCGCACGTTTGGGATCGCGTGATTGTGATCCGCGACCAGAACGGAGTTGCCATTCGCATGCTCGGCGGCATGTCGGATATCAGTGAACAACGCAAGGCTGAATCTGCTTTAAAGGCGTCTCTGGTCGAGTTGAGTCATCGTAATCGAGAACTTCAAGATTTTGCATTTGTAGCGTCGCACGATCTGCAGGAACCGCTGCGCAAGATTCGAACATTCTCCGAGCTTCTCGCGACCCGATATCGCGACTCACTCGACGGGCAGGCGGCTGATTATCTGGACCGCATGAATCACGCCGCCACGCGCATGCAGACATTGATAAAGGATCTGTTGGAGTACTCTCGCACTGCGCAGGGAGCACAACCATCAGGCCAGACAGATCTGGCTCGGGTTTGCCGCGAAGTACTGTCCGATCTGGAGCCTCGGATTCTGGCGAGCGGAGCAAAGATTGTTGAGGAAGGATTGCCGACCATTACTGCCGATGCGACCCAGATGCGACAGTTGTTTCAGAATCTGTTGAGTAACGCCCTTAAGTTCCTGGATGCGCGGCGCAAACCTGAGATCAGTGTTGTCGCACAGTCCGTCAGCCTGGATGGAGCGCCTGCATGCCGCCTGATAGTCGCTGACAACGGAATCGGTTTCGAGGAAAAATTCGCTGAAGGCATTTTCAACCCATTCAAGCGCCTCCACGCTCGCACCGAGTTCGAGGGCACCGGAATCGGCTTGGCGATCGTGCGGCGAATTGTCGAGCGTCACCGCGGCACAATCGAGGCATTCAGCACACCCGGTGTCGGCACCAAATTCGTGGTGACCTTGCCGGTGGACGAGAAACACCCTGCCTGACATGAAGCTGCCACCGCTCGGATCACCAGATCGGGGAGCGCCACCACGATCACCTCTGCGGTCAGCTCACCCTTCGTTTCCGGCGGCGCCAAGAGCTGCGGACTGACCAACAATGCCGCTGGCACGCTGCTTTTCATCGCCAATTGCCAGAGCCGCAACATCACCAAGTTTGTCGTGGATCCTGTTTCTGGCGCACGTCGGCACCAATAACGCAAGCGAGCTCTTGTGGGTCCAGACTTGTCTGGACGCTGTTCGCGGTCGATAGCGAGAAGCGTCCAGACAAGTCTGGACCCACTCAAGCCTGCTTCGAGCAAGTTCTGGTCGTGCCTCGTGCCCCGTTTCGCGCGCCCCGCAATCGCCCCCTGAGGGCACGAGGGCACGAGGGCACGAGGGCACGAGGGCACGAGGGCACGAGAAAGGCTCGCAGATCGCGAGCACTTTCGTGCTGTGCGCCGCGAGTTTCGTGGTGCCGGGCGCTCAATACGCTCCGCACGGCAAAAAGAAGGGTTAACGCAAGCGACACGGAAGCTCTCGGCGTGGTCAGGGCGATGCCGATCTGCAAGGCATATTGCATCGCCATATTTGAACGGCGTATGCTTTTGCTCATCGTATACGTTTCGGATCCACCATGACGGCATTTCTCGGTAGCGAGGGCAGTCGCCGCTTGCGCAAGCGCGCGCAAACCGCCAACCACCTCGCGGCTACGGCATTCCGTCTGTTCGAGACGCACGGCTACGATGCCGTCGCGATGGAGCAGATCGCCGAGGAAGCGGACGTGGCAAAGGCCACGCTCTACAACTATTTCCCGGTCAAGGAAGCGCTGATCGCACATCGTTTCCGCGAGGACATCGCCGCGGGCATGGTCGAGCGAGCGGCTGCGCTCAGCGCATGCGAGACCTTCGAAACGCGGATGCAGTTTCTGTTGCGCGAATCGGCGGCCTGGCACACAGCACGCAAAGCCTACCTGCCCCAGTACCTCAGGTATCTGACCAGTCAGGCACGCTACGGCGACGAGACGCCGCGTGCCGGTGCGGCCGACAGCGGCAGCCGGCAGATCCTCACCCAGATGTTCGCGGCCGCCCAGGACTCGGGCGAGGTCGATACAAGGCAGACGGCGGCACAGATCGCGTGGAGCTTCGAGTACCTGCTGTTTGGTGCGGTCGCCGCCTGGCTTACCGACCCGAGCCTGGATCTGACGACCCGATTTCTCGCCGCGTTCGACCTGGCCATGCGCGGGATGGCGACTTCCCCGGGAACAAAGAATCCGAAGTCACCTGACGCAGGAGCCAAATCTTGACCTCAGACAGCGGCACCGACACAGCGCCGATCAGCGCAGCCCCACTGGGACTGCCGCTGCTCACCACCATCCAGAAGGACCCGCTGGGCGCCGCCACCCAGTTCCAGCGCCGCTTTGGCGACGTCGCTCGACTGAGCATTCTGTTTCGGCGCATCTACTACTTTTTCACCCCGGAAGCCGCGCGCCAAATCCTGGTCGATCACCAATCGGATTTCACTCGCGAAGCGCGCTTGCTCAAGATCTTCGAATCCTTTCAGGGCAAGAACGTCCTGACCACGGAAGGCCCGGACTGGGAGCGTCAACGACGGATATTGACGCCCGGGTTCTCGCCCAAACGCATCGCCGGCTACATGGAACTGATGCGCGCCGCGATCGAAGCCAGTGTCGGCGACGAACTGCCCGTCGAGGCAGGCCGCAGTGCGTCGGTCGACGTCGATTTCCTGACGACGCGGATCACCATGGACGTCATCCTGCGCACGCTGTTCTCCCATGCAACCACCCGGGCCGAGGCGAGCCAGGTTTCAACCGCCATCCGCGCGCTGACCCGTCAAAGCATGCGAGAGGTGTATTGGGCCTTCATTCCGCCCGTGTGGATGCCTTATCCCGGGCGTGCCGCCAAGCTCAAGCACTTGCAAACCATCAATGCGCTGATCGCCACGCACATCAAGGCGCGAACCAGCAATACGAGCAGCGCTGGCACGCGGAACGACGTGTTGGACATGCTGTTGGCGGCGCGTGACGACGCGCCGACGACGAGCAGCGCATCACTGACTTCTCGTGAGATTCACGACAACTGCATGTCGCTGTTCACCGCGGGATTCGATACCGCGTCGTCCGCGCTGACCTGGTGGATTGGTCTGATGGCGACGCATCCGGAAGCTGCCGACAGGTTGCGCGGCGAAATCGAAAGCGCTGGTGCGCCGTCCATGGAGGCCATCGCGCGGCTGCCGTATCTGAACGCGACGATCAAGGAGGCGATGCGCCTCTATTCGCCGTCCACGGCGCTGTTTACCCGCGTCGCGCTGCGCGATGTCGTGATCGGCGAAACCCCGGTTTCGAAGGGCACGCTGGTGGTGATCCCGATCTGGAATCTGCATCGCGATGCGCGCTCCTTTGCCGAGCCCGAAACGTACCGTCCGGATCGTTTCATGCCCGACGCGCCACCCATCCCACGCAGTGCCTACATGCCGTTCGGGGCAGGGCCGCATTTCTGCCTCGGCCAGCATTTCGCCAGCATCGAAATGGCTCTGATTGCCGCCCACCTGGCGCAGAATTTTGAATTCGCGCTCGAACCAGGCGCCGATTTGCCGGAACCCTTCGTGGATGTTGCGCTGAAGCCCAGGACGACCCTGCGCGTGCGGTTCACGCGGCGCCAGAGGAGTGAGCAACACACGGGATTCCGGGCAACAACGAACCGGCCTTGAGGGCCGGTTCTTGTTGGTGCATTGGTGGAGCGGAATCGGCTGCCAGCTCAAACCCGTCTCGTCCAGCATCGAGGAATCCCGCGCCATGCGTCCCTGCCCTGCAGAAGTCATGGGGGAGATCGCACAATCCCCTCATGCCTGCAAACATGGGATGCCGTATCGGTCCGACCAAGCGGCTTGGACGCGTGCACGCGGCGTTGACCGATGTTTCCGGGGCCCGCCCAGCATTCAAGCCCGTTCAACGCGGCTGGAAGGCAATGATGGCCATGCCCATCAAGGTAACCGCGGCGCCGGCGAGGTCGCAGGCCGAGGGCCGGATGCCGTCGATCCACCACAGCCAGAGGATTGCCACGGCGACATAGACACCGCCTTAGGCCGCATAGACGCGTCTGGTCACCTTCAGGCCCGGAGGGAACAAGGAGCGTCGCCCTCCCGAGGCCCAGCGCAGCGGCGCGCGAACTGGAACGCGGCGGGCTGGCTGCGGGACCAGTAGCTTGGTTGTTGTGGCTGCCTGATTCCGGCATCCTCCAACGATGTCATCCGCCATCACTCGCATTCGCCACGCCATCAGTCGCCATTCGGGCTTCCGTGGGCTGTCGCTCGTGTTGGCGTTTGCCTGGATGTGGATGACGTGGCCGCAACTTGAGCTGCATTCGCATGCCCACGGCGACCAGACGCATTCGCATGCCGTCGAGCATGCTGAGCCCGACGCGCAAGTGGCCGACGACTCCAACGCGCCGAGCGTGATGCATGTGCATGACGCGTCGACCCCCGCCTGTGCGCTGCTGTCCCCGCAACCGCCGATGTGCACTGCGCCGGTCGCGGTACTCGACGCTGCTCCCCCCTTCAGCTCCCCTGCGCTGACCGCGCAATCCCCACCGCACCGCCCCCCGATCGTTTGACCACTGCAATGCCTGCTGCGTCGCCATGTCCGGCGACGTACCTACGCGCGCGTGTGTCTGACAATCGGAGGTTGCTGTGGTGTGCAAATTGGGTTTGGTCCTGGCATTGGCCGGGGTCGTGGGCGGCCATGCGTCGTCATTGCCGGCGAGTGAGCTGACGCTGGAACAGGCGGTGGAGCAGGCGCTGGCGCGGCACCCGAGCCTCACCGCGCAGGTGCAGTCGGTGCGCGCGGCCGAGCGGCAAGCCGAGCTGCTGGCGCTGCAGCCGCCGTGGACGGTAGGCGGAGAACTGGAAAACGTGCTCGGCACCGGTTCGGTGTCGGGCTTCCATGGCGCTGAAACCACAGTGCGACTGAGCCGGCTCATCGAACTCGGTGGCAAGCAGGCGACGCGTGAGCGCGTCGGCGCGGCTGAGGTCGCGCGGCAGAGCCAGGGCGTCAATCGCCTGCAGACTGCCATCGCCGCACAAACGGCAGAGCGCTTCATCGCGGTGGTTGGCCATCAGGAGCGTCTGGCGATCCTGCGCAGCGATCTGGCCTTGGCAGAGGAAACGCGCGCCGCGCTTGCTCGCTGGATCGAGGTCGGCCGCATATCCGAAGCGGAAGGCCGCCAAGCCGATGTCGCCGTTATCGGCGCGCGCCTGCGCGTCGAGGATGCGGAGCATGAACTCGACAGCGCGCGTGTGTCGTTATCTGCACTGTGGGGCGAGTCTGAGCCCGCATTCGACTCCGCAAAGGGTGCGCTCGCCACCCTGCAACCCGTTGCTCCCTTTGCCGAACTCGCCGCGCAGCTGCCGGACAGCGTCGACCAACGCAGCTTTGCGGCAGAGGCCGATACGCTGCTCGCGCAGCGCGATCTGGCGGCAACCGCGGCAAAACCGGACCTGGCGGTCAGCGTCGGCATCCGTCGATTGGAGAGCATGGACGACCAGGCGCTGATCATGGGTGTGTCCTTGCCGTTGGGCAGTGCGCCGCGATCGGCGCTGGGCGTCGCCCGCATTGACGCCGAACTGGCCGCTCTGGCGGCGCGCCAGCAGGCGGCGCAGTGGGACGCGCGCCAGCAGCTCTATGGCCTGTACCGGGAACTGGAGCACGCCCGGCATGTGGTCGAAGCGCACCAGAAAGAGAGCCTGCCGGCGGCCGAGGCTGCGCTCGCCGCGAGCCGCCGCGGTTTCGAACTCGGCCGCTTCGGCTTTCCGGTACTGAAGCAAGCGCAGCAGACCCTGCTCGATCTGCGCCTCGATGTACTCGCAGCGCAGCAGCGCTACCACACACTTGTGGTCGCCATCGAGCGACTGACCGTTGCGAACTCCGGAGATGCCCGATGAGCCTGCGCCTGATTTCACTGCTGGTCCTGTTGCCGCTTGCTGCCTGCACCAGCGCACCCGATGAGCCGGAAAGCGGCGGCCACGAAGTACCCGCCGCTGGCGACTATGAGCGCGGTCCGAAGCGTGGCCGCATGCTGCGCGATGGCGATTTCGCGCTGGAAGTGACCATCTACGAGACCGGCGTGCCGCCCGAGTTTCGGCTGTACGCCTATCAGGGAGGGCAGCCGCTGCCACCGACTTCGGTGGATGCGCAGATCGAACTGACGCGCCTCGGTGGTGTCGTCGACAAGTTCAGCTTCCGTGCCGAAGGCGATGCGCTGGTCGGCAGCGGCGTGGTCACCGAGCCGCATTCCTTCGATGTACGTGCGGTGGCTACGGTGGCCGGCATGAAACACGAGTGGAGCTATGCCTCGCACGAGGGCCGCACGACGATCTCCGCAGCAATCGCCGAGGCTTCGGGCGTTGAAACTGCGCAGGCCGGACCGGCGGTGATTCGCGAGACTGTGTCGGCCCTGGGTTCGATCAGCATCGATGTCAACCGGCAGGCCAAGGTACGCGCACGCTTCCCCGGCATCGTCCGCGAAGTCCGCGCCGGTTTTGGCGATACGGTGGCCCGTGGTGCTCCATTGGCCGTGGTCGAGAGCAACGACAGTCTGCGCAGCTACACGCTGAGCGCCCCGATCGACGGCGTGATCACCGCGCGCAATACCAATGTCGGCGACGTGGCGGGCACCGAAGCGCTGTTCGAAATCACCGATTTGTCCGAGGTCTGGGCCGATCTGCATGTGTTCGGCAAGGACCTCGAACGCCTGGCGCCGGGACAGGCGCTGACGCTCGCCAGCACCGTCGGCGAGCATCAGATCGAGGCGCAGCTCGACCGCGTCCTGCCGATCGCAGCTGCCAACAGCCAGAGCGCCATTGCGCGCGTGCGCCTGCCCAACGCCGATGGTCGCTGGCGGCCGGGTCTGGCGGTCAGTGCCGAGATCGCCGTGGCCGAGCACCCGGTGCCGCTGGCGGTCGCAGTGGCCGGCTTGCAGCCCTTTCGCGACTTCACCGTGGTCTATGCCCAGGAGGGTGAGACCTACGAAGTACGCATGCTCGACCTCGGTCGGCGCGACGCCGACCATGTCGAGGTTCTCGGCGGCATTGCGCCTGGTACGGCGTACGTCAGTGCGCAGAGTTTCCTGATCCGCGCCGACGTCGAGAAGTCCGGCGCCAGCCACGACCACTGAGGTGGCCATGCTCGAACATACGATTCGTCTTGCGATCGCCCATCGCTGGCTGGTGCTGGTCCTGGCGCTCGGTCTTGTGGGTCTCGGCGCCTGGAACTTCACGCGTTTGCCGATCGACGCCGTGCCCGACATCACCAATGTCCAGGTGCAGATCAACACCGAGGCACCCGGTTACTCGCCGCTGGAATCTGAGCAGCGCGTGACTTTTCCGATCGAAACCGCGCTGGCCGGCCTGCCGCGCATCGAGCACACGCGATCGGTTTCGCGCTATGGCCTGTCGCAGGTCACGGTGGTCTTCGAGGACGGGACCGACCTTTATTTCGCGCGACAACTGGTCAATGAGCGCCTGCAGAGCGTGCGCCAGCAGTTGCCGGAGAGCGTCGAGCCCAAGCTCGGGCCGATTGCCACCGGACTCGGCGAGATCTTCATGTACACAGTCGAATCGGAGCCCGGCGCGGTCAAGAAAGACGGCCAGCCGTGGACGCCGACCGAACTGCGCACGCTGCAGGACTGGGTAGTGCGTCCGCAGTTGCGCAACCTGAAGGGCGTCACCGAGGTCAACACCATCGGCGGGTATGTGCGCCAGATCCACATCACGCCTGACCCGGCACGGCTGGTTGCGTACGGGCTGACGCTGCGTGACGTGATGGATGCCGTTGCCCGCGGCAATGCCAATGTCGGCGCCGGTTACATCGAGCGCGAAGGCGAGCAGTATCTGATCCGCTCGCCCGGTCAGATAGCCGACATCGACGGTCTGCGGCGCATCGTGGTCACCCGTCGCGACGGTCTGCCGATCCATATCGATGATGTCGCCGAGGTCGTCGAAGGCACCGAGCTGCGCACCGGCGCGGCGACTGAAAACGGCCGAGAAATTGTGCTCGGCACGGTGTTCATGCTGGTCGGCGAAAACAGTCGCGCGGTGGCGCAGCGCGCCGACGCGCGGTTGAAAGAGGTCAACGCCAGCCTGCCGGAAGGCGTGAGCGCGCGCGCCGTCTACAACCGTACCGATCTCGTGGATCGCACCATCGCCACGGTCGAGAAGAACCTGCTGGAGGGCGCGCTGCTGGTGATCGCGGTGCTGTTCCTCTTGCTCGGCAACATCCGTGCGGCGCTGATCACCGCAGCGGTGATTCCGCTGGCGATGCTGATGACCATCAGCGGCATGGTGCAAAACAAGATCTCCGGCAACCTGATGAGCCTGGGCGCGCTCGATTTCGGCCTGATCGTCGACGGCGCGGTGATCATCGTCGAGAACTGCCTGCGCCGCTTCGGCGAGGCGCAGCATCGCCTGGGTCGATTGCTCAGTCGCGACGAACGCTTCGAGCTGACCGCTTCGGCGACTGCCGAAGTGATCAAGCCGAGCCTGTTCGGCATCTTCATCATCACCGCGGTTTACCTGCCGATCTTCACGCTGACCGGTGTCGAAGGGAAGATGTTTCACCCGATGGCCTTCACTGTGGTCATCGCGCTGGTCGCGGCGATGCTGCTGTCGCTGACTTTCGTGCCGGCGGCGATTGCACTGTTCGTTACCGGTCGCGTCGCCGAAAGCGAGAACCGCGTGGTGCGCGGCATCAAGGGCGCCTACGCCCCGCTGCTCGATTTCGCGCTGGCGTGGCGCGTGCCGATCGTGTTCGCCGCCGCCGCGCTGGTGGCGCTTGCGTTGGTCGCCAGCACACGCCTCGGCACCGAGTTCATCCCCAACCTCGACGAGGGCGATATCGCGCTGCACGCGCTGCGCATACCCGGCACCAGCCTGACCCAGGCAGTCAAGATGCAGGAGGCGCTGGAAGCGCGGATCAAGCAGTTCCCGGAGGTCGACAAGGTGGTCGCCAAGATCGGCACCGCCGAAGTTGCCACCGACCCGATGCCGCCGTCGGTGGCCGACACCTTCGTCATCATGAAGGATCGCTCGGACTGGCCGGATCCGCGCAAGCCCAAAGCCCAACTGGTGGCAGAACTGGAGGCGGCGGTGCGGACCATCCCCGGCAACAACTACGAACTCACCCAGCCGATCCAGATGCGCATGAACGAGTTGATCGCCGGTGTGCGCAGCGATGTCGCGATCAAGGTCTATGGCGACGATCTGGATGAACTGCTGCGCCTCGGCGAAGCGGTGGAAAAGGTGATCAACGGGGTCAATGGGGTCGCCGACGCGAAGACCGAACAGATTACCGGCCTGCCGGTGCTGTCGATCGTGCCGGACCGGAAGGCGCTGGCGCGCCACGGGCTGGCAGTGGCGGACGTGCAGGAAACCGTGCAGATCGCGCTCGGCGGCCGCACCGTCGGCCAGATGTTCGAGGGCGATCGCCGATTCGACATCCAGGTGCGCTTGCCCGAAAGCCTGCGCACCGATCTGGAACGCCTGAAATCGCTGCCGATTCTGCTGCCGCGGCTGGACGCGCAGGCCGCCGACGACCCCACCCACAATGCACTGTCGCAGTGGAGCGCGGACGCACCAGCCTATGTGCCGTTGAGCGAGGTCGCCAGCATCGAACTGGCACCCGGCCCGAACCAGATCAGCCGCGAAAATGGCAAGCGCCGCGTGGTGGTGACCGCCAATGTGCGCGGCCGCGACCTCGGCTCGTTCGTCGCCGAGGCACGCGCCGCAGTGGCCGATCAAGTCGAACTGCCGGATGGTTACTGGATCGAATACGGCGGCACCTTCGAGCAGTTGATCTCGGCCAGCCAGCGCCTGCAGATCGTGGTCCCGGTATCCCTGGCGATCATTTTCGGCCTGCTGTTCATGGCCTTCGCTTCGGCGCGCGATGCCAGCATCGTCTTCAGCGGCGTGCCACTGGCGCTGACCGGCGGCGTTGCCGCGCTATTGCTGCGCGACATTCCGTTCTCGATCTCGGCCGGCGTCGGCTTCATTGCGCTGTCCGGCATCGCCGTGCTCAACGGCGTGGTGATGATCAGCTTCATTCGCAGCCTGCGCGAGCAAGGCCGGCCGCTCGAAGCCGCCATCCGCGAAGGCGCGATGGTGCGCCTGCGGCCGGTGCTGATGACGGCGCTGGTTGCCAGCCTCGGCTTCGTGCCGATGGCGCTCAACGTCGGCGCCGGCGCCGAAGTGCAGCGACCGCTGGCCACCGTAGTGATCGGTGGCATCGTGTCATCGACACTGCTGACGCTGCTTGTGCTGCCGGCGCTGTACAGGTTGTTGTATCGGCCGGAGAAGCAGGCATGAAATTGCGTCGGCGAAAATGGCGTGTTGCCGTTATTTGGCTGCGCCGCGGCGGCGACGTTGCTGGCGCTTGCACTGCTGGCTTGAACCGCCATGAAAGCCACCGCAACCTGGGAGGAACTGCCGGGAACGCCGAGCCCCTGCTCGGCGCCTTTGGCCCTGCAAACCACCCTGTCGCAGTGCCGCCGCGGACGAGCTGGGGCTGCAGGCGTTGATGCCCACCAATCAGAAGGAAGGCTTGCTCCACATGCCGTGCGCGGCCCGGTGACCGCCCTCTCTCGGTTCTATCAGCCCGATTGCTGCTCCAATCGTCGCTGCCAACCGCTCTGCGCGACACCCGCGTAACTCCGCGCCGCATCAGGGATTCTGCGGGTACCAACTACGACGGGTTGGTGAGGGCAAGTGGAGAAGAGAGAGCAAAGGAGGGTCGAACTCGGGCTGTTTCGGGCCAAATTCGTGCACCGCGTGGCACCGGCAGAATGGCGCGAAACCCCGCAGTGACGCGGGATTACGGGCAACAAAAAAAAACCGGCCTTGAGGGCCGGTTCTTGTTGGTGCATTGGTGGTGGAGTTGACCGCAGGTGCGAACCCATCTCTTCCATCACCGAGGAAACCCGCGCCGATCCTTGCAGCGCTGCGGAACCCATAGGCGAAATCGCGCTTCCCGACCATACCCGTGCTGGTGCATGGACCATGGGTTGGACCCTCAAACAGAGAACACCGTGGCGCGCTGGTCCGGGGTCAGCGCGAATCCATCCCGGTGGCCCTTCGGTAAAAGTTCACATATCTGGGTGGCGTGAGTCGCGACTCCTCCAACCCCTTGCAGATTCGGGCGAATACTCCCGGCTCGACGGTGGCCTGCGGGACGAGTAGCCCCTGTTTCACGCCTTCGAGCAACTTGTTCGCCGCTTCGATACGAGCCCGCTGATAGACGACATAGCTGATGTTTCTAACGAACGGGTGATCGTCGGGATGAAGGACGCAAGTACTGTCGTGAGGAATCCTGTCGCGCACGGTAGACAGGGAGACCAGCAGGACAGATTTCTCGCCGTCTTCAACCTCAGGGCACGGGTCCGTCAAGAGGACAAACAGATGCTTCCTGGCCTGATCGTCTTCAGGCCCGGAAGGAACAAGTAGCGTCGCCCGCCTGAGCGGAATGAACAGGCCCATCCGGAACAGGCGTTAGATCGCCGCCAACAGGCGGTCGACTTCCTGTTCGGACTGGATCTGAGCCGCCAGTTCTTTGGCAGTGGATTCGTCAAAGCCCAGGGCACGCGCCAGCGTCTCGTACTGGATCGGAAAGGACGAACCGTTGGGGTCCTTCCACTCGGCGCAGTGCCTGTGGGTCCAATCTCTGATCGCCCACTTGTCCATCCCACCGAACTTCGCCCAAACGGACTGGAGTACACCAATTTCGGCGGGCGCAAGTTCGTCGAGGCGCGACAAATCGTGTGAATGGCGAAGCGCCACCTCATGGTTCTCCTTGTCGGAGATCCAGTCTTCCCAGCCGCCTGTCTGGGACTCGGTGTCGCCATCCATCAGGTTCAGTGTTTTCGATAGCACGGGACCGTGCGGCATCGACACCAAGCGGTCACCGACCATCGGCCAGCCGAAGCATCGAACTGCCTCGCGTTCCGCCAGGTACAGAAGCTTCATGAGTTTCAAGTGCGCCATCCTCTTCTCGAGCGCCTGACCCAAGAAGAACGCCGCCATCTGTGCTGCCTTGCGTTCGTTGAACACGGAACGCTACCTCCCAAAAGTCATTGGCTAGTGTACCAGCGGCAGCCCCAACGAACGTTCAATGGCTGGACCGATGGCGCGCAACACGTCAGGTCTGGTCGTCGACCTTGGCGTCCGTCGCGTTGACCTTGACCGACGCAATGCCACCCTCCCGCGACGCTTCGGTCTTGTAGGTCTCGCTGGTGCCGATGACCTGGTGGTTTGCAGCCTTCAGGTTGAACATGAACTGGCCGCCTGCCGCGGTCTTGCGCTCGTAACGAGCGTCGTCCGAAGCGTTCTTGCGGACGGATTCGATACCGTTAAGTGCGCCCGCCTTAGACGAGTACATCTCGCTCTTCAGGATGGTCTCGCCGTTGCCCGCCTGTAGGCGGAAGTAGATTTCGCCATTGCTGGCGGTCTTCACTACGAACTTGCCGGCCATGCGCTTGCTCCTCCGATGGGAGCCGCAACTCTACCGCGACGCGCAGCCGCGCACGAAGTCGCGCGTGCGCTCAAAGCCTGCCGCGCAAACCTCGTGCTGGCTGCTACTTGTCCCCTCGAAACGGGTGGCAGTCCTCGAAAGGTGCATTGCTCCGGTAGAGGAACCAGCACCCCGCGACGATGATGCGCGTCGCGCAATCGACGATGCCAAGATCGCGGTGGGAAAGTACGTAGTTGCACTTCTTTCCGACCAACTTCGAGATGTGGTCGGGTTGCGCGCCTTGACCCGGCCACACCCTCCGCCAGGCAGGAACGATGAACAGGTCGCCACCACAAACGCCTTCCCAGGAGATGTGAACGTAGCCCCCGATGGGTGGCGGGCTGAAAGGCCATTCCTCTGTTTCATCGTCGTACTTCTGCATCCCGTCGATGCCGGTGTCTGGCGCACACAGGCAGAAGGCCTCTTGGTACGGCAGTCCCGTTGCTTTGCTTCGCTTGATCTGTTCCTCGATCAGCGCGTACCAGAGGTCGTAGTCCTTGAAGGGACAGGAGAGCGAACGGATGTCGGCCTGACTGGCGAGATCGAGGATGACTTTCCGCAATTCGGGCGTGAGCGGCGGCAGATCTCTCCCCCACGCGTCAATAATCCCTGAGACACTCCAATGACCACCGAACGTTACCAGCGCGGCCTCGACCGCATGATGGAACTCGTTGCCGGCAGTCCGGCCGACACCTACGATCATGTGAAGCTGGTGGAGTCGTACAAGACCCTGGATTCGGAGCTGTCCGATTACATCGTGTCCTTCGCCTTCGGCGACATCTACTCCCGCACCAGCCTGACCCAGCAGGAGCAGACGATGGTGACCATCTCCACACTGGTCGCCCTCGGCACCGAGCGGCAGCTCAAGTTGCATATCAACGTCGGCTTCAACGTCGGACTGACAGTAGAGAAGATCGTCGGGACCCTGATCCACTGCATCCCGTACATCGGATTCCCGCGGGTGCTCAACGCGCTGACCCTGCTGAAGCAGGTCATGGCCGAGCGTGGGCTGATCCCGAAGACGCCCGGCGACTGAGCCACTTTCGTCGCCCGTCGTGTTACCACTCGGGGGGGATGAATGCCTCGACCAGGTAGTCGATCAGGCGCCGGGTCTTCATCGGCAGGTGCTTGCGCGTGGCGTACACCGCATGGACGCCCAGTTCGATGGATCGGTAATCGGGCAACAACTCGATCAGTGTTCCGAGCTTGAGGTCGGGACCGACCAGGAAATCGGGCTGCAGGATGATGCCCTGATGCTCCAGTGCGGCTGTTCGGCAGGTATCGCCGCTGTTGGTATGCATGCGCGGGTTGACGCGGACCGTGACCTCTCCATCCGGGCCGCGAAACGTCCAGTCATCGCCTGCCGACCAGTAGCTGTAGGCAAAGACCTGGTGTGCGGCCAAATCCTGCGGGTGCGCGGGCGTGCCGTGCGCGGCGAGGTAGCCCGGCGATGCGCACAGCACCATGCGTGCACTGGCAAGACGCCGACTGACGATCTGCGGATCCAGCCTCGGCGTGATTCGTATCGCGACGTCATAGCCTTCCTCGACCAGATCGACCACGCGGTCGTTCAGCGTGACATCGAGCGAGACCCTGGGATTGGCCGCGATGAAGCCGGGCCAGAGCCTTGCAAGATGGAGATTGCCGAAGGTCAGCGGCGCATTGATCCGCAGCAGGCCGGTCGCTTCGCCGCCGCTCGATGCAGTCTCTGCCTCCAGTTCGTCGAGCGCTGCCACCAACTCGACTGCGCGCGCCTGGAACCGCTGACCGTCCTCACTGAGCGACAGGCGCCGGGTGGTCCGGTGCAGCAGTCGCACGCCGAGGTGCGCCTCCAGATCCGCCACCTGCCGGGACACCGCAGCTTTCGAGAGGCCGGTGGCTTCGGCGGCCGCGACAAAGCTGCCGGCGCGGACAACGGCGAGGAAACTGCTCAGCTGTTGAATATCGAGCATGGCATTGTCTCGAAATTATGGACAAATATTCAATGTATTCGATATTTATCGATATCTGAAGTGCCAATAGAGTGGTCTCACCCAATCACGGGCGCTCATCCAGGGACTCCTCCATGAACATCCTCATTCTCGGCGCCGGCAACATGGGCTCGGCGCTTGCCTCCCAGGCCGCCCACGCCGGTCACGTCGTGCGCATCGCCGCCACAACGCTCGCCAAGGCCCAGGCCGTCGCATCGACCATTGACGGCGCCACCGCGGTCGCGTCCGCCGGCAGCGCCGACACGGCCGACGTCGTGATCGTTGCGACGCCCTTTGATCAGGCAATCGCCGCGCTGACCCGCGTGGGTTCCCTCGACGGCAAGGTCGTCATCGACATCACCAACCCGCTGACCGCCGACTACATGGGCCTGACGCTCGGCCACAGCACCTCGGCGGCAGAGGAGATCGCCAAGGCGTTTCCGCAGGCCCAGGTCGTCAAGGCGTTCAATACCCTGTTCGCTCAGGTCATCGCCGCAGGTCCCAAGTTTGCTGGCGGCCAGACCGCCCCGGTGTTCGTCGCATCCGATTCGGAGCGCGCCAAGGGCACGGCCAAGGCGCTCGCCGAGAGTCTCGGCTTCAGTGTGATCTTCGCCGGTCCGCTGAAAAACGCGCGTTACCTCGAACCGCTGGCCGGACTCAACATCTACCTCGGCTACGGCGCGGGCCAGGGCACCAGCATCGCCCCGACCTGGATCCATCGCGCCTGATCCACCATCGTCCCATGCCGCCGCGGGCCACGTGCCCGCGGCAAAGGAGCTGCCATGTCCCGCGCCCCGTCCCTGTTCGTATCGCACGGCTCGCCGATGTTCGCACTGGAGCCGGGCCTGCTGGGCCCGAACCTGCAGCGCATCGGCGAAGACCTTTCCGTGCTGACCGCTATCGTCGTCGTCTCGCCGCACTGGCAGGCGCTGGCGCCGCCGAGCGAGTTCGGCGCGCTGGCGATCGGCTCGGGCAGCCGAGTTGCCAGGAATCAGCGCGACGCGTCACGATCGAAACACGCGTGAAACACATTCGTAGTCAGGATCGGTACGCAAGATACGCACCCGCCTACGCGTGCGCTTGGGTGCTGTTAGCGGCTACAAAGAACCGCGCATAAACGGCGAGTCGATTCGGCGTAGCTGTTTGACGTATCGCGAAGTTCCTGGAATTGCCAGATAGCCGATCCTGCAGTGGTGCATCGCTACGAACATTCGCGGCGACACCCGACTCCGTGGAACGGCTGCGCGACCACTAGCCCGCGCGCTGAGCCGCTTCGGGTTGAAAAAGCACGGCCAGCACCCGCAGACGGGTGGTACGGCCGCCGGGGATGGGCCAGTCAATCGTGCTGCCGACGGCCATACCGAGCAGGGCGGCTCCGACGGGCGCCAGCACCGAGACGCGGCCTCTCGAGGAATCGGCCTCGTGCGGATAGACGAGTTCAATCTCGTGCTGCTCGCCCGAATTTTCATCCTTGCACACGACGCGGGAATTCATCGTCACGATGTCGGGGGAAATCCGATCGGCGTCCACCAGTTGGGCGCGCGCGAGCTCCTGCTCCAGAAGTGCTGACATCGGCGAGGAACTGCCCGGCGCACTTGCGATCAGGGCTTCCAGGCGACGCGCATCCTGGGTGGTCATCATCAAGCTCGGGCGTTCCATGGGACTGTCTCCGATTAGCGGCCGCGGCCGTAAAAGCAAAAAAGGCAAAGTGCTTGCGCACTTCGCCGGGAATCTTGAGGTGGAATGTTGGATACCCTTAGCGTTGGGGGTCCGTCGGGGCAAATCAAGAGCGGTCGGCGATGGGTGCTCAGCCACTGTGTCGATCGGCGTCGGTGACGGTTCTAGGTTGCACGGTAGTCGCGACCGATCTATCCGCGTCTGCAGCACGCTGTCGGAACAGTGAGACTCGCGCCAGCAGTACCGTCGTTACCGGTACGGTGATGGCCAGCACAACAGGTATCAACAAGGGATGCAATGCCAGCCGGCCTTCGAGGTACGAAAAGTACAGTGCTGCGGCGATGGCTACGCACCAGCTTCCGAGCGTATAGGCGAGCGCGGGTGGATGCATGCGCAGGAAGAAGTCCTGCAGCCGGACGAAGCCGATCGCAGCCACCAGCACGAGCAGCCCGCTGACAACCAGCAGTCCGGCGACGATCAGCTCGATCCAGACGAGCGGCATACTCATTCGATGACCTCGCCGCGCAGGATGAACTTGGCCATCGCGGCTGAGCTGACGAAGCCGAACAGGGCAATGAGCAAGGCGATCTCGAAGTAATAGTCGCTCCGATGGCGCACGCCAAGCACCATCACCACCAGCATGGCGTGCAGATAGAGCAGGTCGAGTGCAAAGACGCGGTCCTGCGCGCGTGGGCCGCGCACCAGTCGCGATACGACCAGGATTGACGCCAGTGCGTAGCACGCGAGCGCGAAGGTGATGGCACCCGAAAGAATGGTGCTCATTCGAAGATCTCCCGCAGCGGTTGCTCGTAGTGTGTCTTGAACCGGCTCACGAACTCGCGCTCTTCGCCAATGTCCCAGACGTGCAGCAGCAGCGTGCTGCGGTCGGCCGCAATCTCCGACCATACGGTGCCGGGTACGATGGTGGTCACCATAGCGAGCACGGTCAATCCGACGGGATCGCGCAGGTCCAGCGGTATCGACACGAACCCTGCAGACGGCCGTTGCGCTGCTCCGCCGAGCACACCTCGAGCCACCGCCAGATTCGACAGCACCACCTCGCCGAGTACGCGGATGCCGTAACGGATTGCCAAGCCCGCGCGGGCAATGCGCACATTCTGCGGCATCAACTTCGCTGTCAGGATCGGGACGATGACGGAAATCGCGAGTCCGAGCACGATCTGGCCTGCGCTCGTGCTGCGCGCGAGCAGCAGCCAAAGGACCAACAGGACGACCGACAGCAGTGGCGCGGGGAGACAACGCTGCCAAAGGCTCATGGCGGGGCTCCCTTGATCTCGGCGGATGCTGCAGGTCCCGGGCGCGCCTGCGCGCCGAGCACCGCGTCGACGTAGGGCCGCGGCGCATGCAGATACGCCGCCGTGGCGGTCGTGTAACGGAAAACCGGCTCGGCGAACACCGTGAGCAGACCGCACGCCGCAAGCAGAAACACGACGGCTCCGCCCTCCTCTGCCTTCATTTGCGGTGCGGATCGCCCGCCCTTGGCCCAGAAGTGGTGGATGCCGGCGCGCACCAGCGAAATCGTGGCGAACAGGCCAGCCAACAACAGCAAGGGGATCAACAGCCATGCACCACCGGGTGCGTCGTCCATCGTGCGCACGGCGGCGGTCAGCAACGACAGCTTGGCAAGGAATCCCGACAGTGGCGGCAATCCTGCCACCAAAAGTGCGCAGGCGACGAAGGCCAGACCGAGAAGCGCCACCGACATCGGGAACGCGCGTCCTATCAATGGCACCTGATCATCGTCGAGGTTGTCGTCTTCGTCCGGCAGGATCTCGGTCTCACGCGGCCGCACCAAACCCTCGACGCGCGTGCGCCTTACCAGATCCAGCAGCAGGAACAGCATGGCGGCCGACAGGGTCGCGCTCACCAGATAGAACAACGCCGCGGCACTGAGACCCGTCGCCTTCATGCCCAGCGCCGCCATCAGTGTGCCCGCGGTCACGATCACCGAAAACGCCGCGATGCGTTCGAGCCGGATCGAGGCCAGCAAGCCGATGGCTCCGAAGGCAAGCGTGAGCAATCCGCCGGTCAGCAGCACCTCGCCGCCGAAATGGGCAGAGGCGCCCGCATCATCGGAGAACAACAGCGTCCACAGCCGAAACAACGCATAGAAACCGACCTTGGTCATCAACACGAACAATGCAGCAACAGGTGCGCTGGTCGATGTGTAGGCAGGCAGCAACCATGCGTTGAGTGGCCAGATCGCCGCCTTGATGAGAAAGGCCACGGCGAGAATGGCGGCACCCGCATGCAGCAGAGCCCGATCGCGCTCTGCAACCAGGGCCAGCTTGTCGGCAATGTCAGCCATCGACAGCGTGCCCATGACACCGTAGAGCACCGCCAGGCCCACCAGGAACAGCGAAGACGCCAGCAGATTCACGGCGATGTAGTGCATGCCGGCGCGTACGCGCAGCCACCCGGATCCGTGCAGTTGCAAGCCGTAAGAGGCAGCGAGCAAGACCTCGAAAAACACGAACAGGTTGAACAGATCGCCGGTCAGGAATGCGCCGTTGAGTCCGAGCAACTGCATCTGGAACAGCGGATGGAAGTAAGTACCGGCGCGCGACCAGCCGGCTTCGGCATATAGCGCAGACGCGGTACTCACCAGCCCGACCAGCACCAGCAGCAATGCCGAGAGCCGATCGAGCACCAGCACGATGCCGAAGGGTGCTTGCCAGTTCGACGCAAGATAGACCTCGATGCGGCCTGCGCCGCCGCCGTTATCGACGCCGACCAGCAATCCGGCGGCGACCACCAGTCCCGCTAGCGTGGCGCAGACATTGATGCGTGCGCGCAACTGGCGCTGTCCTGCGCCAGGCAACAGCAGCAGCACGGCCGCGACCAGCAGCGGCAACAGGATCGGGACGATGATCAGGCTGGAGAGCGCGGTCACGGGTCCACGTCTCCGTCGACGTGATCGGTACCGCTCAATCCGCGCGCGGCAAGCAACACCACTAGGAACAACGCAGTGGTTGCAAAGCCGATGACGATGGCCGTGAGTACCAGCGATTGGGGCATCGGATCGGTGTAGTGAGCCAAGTCCGCCGGTTGGCCTGGCACGACCAGCGGAGGCCGGTTGATGACCAGACTGCCGATGCTGAAGATGAACAAGTTGACCGCATATGAGAGCAATGCAAGGCCCATCACCACTTGGAAGGTGCGCGGGCGCAGCACGAGCCAAACGCCTGACCCACCGAGCACGCCGATGGCAATGGCCAGCAGAAACTCCATCAGTCGGCCTCCTGCCGTGCCTGCGCCACGGGCCGGTGTGAACGGATCGATTGGTGCGCGATCGAAGTCAGGATCAGCAGCGTGGCACCGACCACCACCACCATCACCCCGAGATCGAAGAAGGTGGCGCTCGGGAAATGGATCTCCCCAACCAAGGGTAGCGTCAGGTGCGCGGTATGCGAGGTCAGGAAAGGGTAGCCCAGCAATATCGCGCCCATACCCGTTCCTGCGCCAAGCAATAGTCCAATCGCGATCCAGCGCGCCAGTTTGAGTTCCGTGCGCGCCTCAACCCAACGGGTACCCGAGACGACGTAAAGCAGCAGCAGAGAGATCGCAATAGTCAGCCCGGCGACGAAACCACCGCCGGGTTGATTGTGGCCGCGCAGGAAGAAATGTGCCGCCACCACCAATGCGGCAGGCAGCAGCATCCGCGAGATCATCGCCGGCACCAGCAGGTAGCCGCCCGCGTCTTGATCGTGCCGCGGCGGCAACAAATCGGTTTCGGTTTGCGATGACACTGCGCGCTGTTGCCGCGGGCGCGACACACTTTCCGGTGGCGGACGGAAACGCCGCAACAGCGCATAGACGGTGAGCGCAACCGCGCCGAGCACGGTGATTTCGCCTAGCGTATCGAGGGCCCGAAAATCCACCAGCATCACGTTGACAACATTACTGCCGCCGCCTTCCGGCAGCGCGCGATCGAGGAAGAACGGCGAGATGCTGTTCGGCGCCGGGCGCGTCAGCAGCGCAAACGACAGCGTTGCCAGACCGCTGCCGGCCAGCAGCGCCAGCAGCAGATCGCGTCCGCGCCGCAGGTGATCGCGCCCAGCGATGCGCACGGTCATGTCCTGATGCCGCATCGGCAGCCAGCGCAGACCGAGCAGGAACAAAGTCGTCGTCACCACCTCGACCACCAACTGGGTCAGCGCCAGATCGGGTGCCGAGAACCAGGCGAAGGTGAGACAGGTGCAAAGACCGGCGCCGCCCATCAGTGTGATCGCCACCAGGCGGTGATATTTCGCGGTTGCGGCGGCGCCGACGGCGCAGACCATGCCGATGATCCACAGCAGGACGAATTCGTGTGATGCGGCAAGGCGCTCGCGGTCGCCCCATCCCAGCGGAAGCCCGCGCGCGGCAAGCAGTGCCAAGCCGAGCGCGGTGAGGATCACCACGAACAACTGCGGTTGGAGACGCTGGGTACTGGTCATCCGCACGATTGCGCGTGCCATGCGGGTCGCGGCGACAAGGGCGCCTTCGAACAGGATGCGCCCGTTAAAGCGCGAGACGACGGGCGTGTCCTGCAGCCGCCCGCGCACGTGCTGCGCGCGCAGCCAGCGGTAGGCGACGATGCCGCTGATGACCGCGATCAGGCTCATGACCAGCGGCGGTGTGACGCCATGCCACAAAACCAGGCTGTACGCGGGGAGATCGCCGCCGACCACGGGCACCGCGGCAGCCGCAAGCGAGGGACCGATGGAGATGCCGGGGACGATACCGACGACCAGGCAGACCAGCACCAGGAACATCACCGGCACGCGCATCCACAGTGGCGGTTCTTCCGGGACGCGCGGCAACTCCGTCGACGGCTCCCCGAAGAAGATGTCGTAACCGAAGCGCAGCGAATACACGACCGCGAACATCGACGCGAGGGTCGCCAGAACCGGCAACACGAGCTCCACGCCCGGATGCGAGGACAGGAATACTGTTTCCGCAAAAAACATTTCCTTGGACAGGAATCCATTGAGCAGCGGCACGCCCGCCATGGCGGCAGTGGCGACCAGCGCGAGTACACCAGTTCGCGGCATGGCAGCGAAAAGTCCGTTGAGACGCCGGATGTCTCGCGTGCCGGTCTCGTGATCGACGATGCCGGCCGCCATAAACAACGACGCCTTGAAGGTCGCATGGTTCATGATGTGGAACACGCCCGCTACCGCGGCGAGCGGACTGTTGAGGCCGAACAGCAGCGTGATCAGCCCCAGGTGGCTGATGGTGGAATACGCCAGCACGCGCTTCAGGTCGTGCTGGAACATGGCCGCGTACGCGCCCAGCAGCAGCGTCGTCGCCCCCACTCCCCCGACCAGCCAGAACCACAGTTCCGTGCCCGACAGCACCGGCCAGAACCGCGCCATCAGGAACACGCCAGCCTTCACCATGGTGGCCGAATGCAGGTAAGCCGACACCGGCGTTGGCGCCGCCATCGCCCGCGGCAGCCAGAAATGGAATGGGAATTGCGCGCTCTTGGTGAATGCGCCGAGCAGCACCAGCACCAACATGACCGGATACAGCGCGTGGGCACGAATGCGCTCGCCTGATGCCAGCACCTGGTCGAGATCGAAGCTGCCAACGATCTGTCCGAGCAGGATCACGCCTGCCAGCAGACACAGTCCGCCGCTGCCGGTCACGATGAGGGCCATGCGCGCGCCACGCTGCGCATCCACGCGATGGTGCCAATAGCCGATCAGCAGGAAGGAAACCAGGCTGGTCAATTCCCAGAACACGACAAGTTGCAGCAGATTCCCCGACAGCACGACACCTAGCATCGCGCCCATGAACGCTAGGAACAGCGAATAAAAGCGCGCGATCGGATCGTTGGGCGACATGTAGTACCGTGCGTAGAGACAGACCAGCGCGCCGATCACGGTCACGACGACCGCGAACATCCACGCGAGCCCGTCCACGCGCAGCACCAGTTCCAGACCCAGCGACGGGACCCAGGGGATGCTCTCGCGCAGTACGCCGCCGTCCTGGATGCGCGGGAACAGGCTGATCACCCACACCGCAAGCACGGCGCAAACCGCGCCCGTCGTACCGGCGAGCATGGTCCGCGCCCGGGTCGGCAACAACGCCGTAACCACGCTGGCGGCGAACGGCAGGATAAGGAGTAGAAACAGTGACATCGGCCGACTCTAACCCAGCCTGCGGCAAAATGGCCGTGGAGCCGTTCGATCAGAGGTTGGCGGTTTCTGCCGTATGCGCGCCGTCTACTGACGGCGTACGCAGCGCGCGCACCATGAGGATGTCGCCCGGTACCCCATCGACAATTCGCCTGGAGTTGCCGACGAAGGCGTCGAACAGCACGCCTCGCGGGTGCGCGCCGATCACGGTCAGGTCAGCACCCTGCTCGACGACGTACCGTCTCAGCATGGCACCGGGCGGACCGTTCTCGACGACCGCGCGAATCGACGCCTTGCGATGGGCAGGCAGGGGTGTCGCTGATATGTGCGCGGACAGTTTTTCCAGGTGCACCGGAACCCAATCGCGAAGGTCCGGCGGCGCGTCGAGCAGCGAGGCATAAGGCACATTGAATGCGTGCATGAGCGTTAACGAAGCATCCGCGAAAAGGCGAGCGGCTACGACCAGCGCCTGTTGTGCCTCGTCGGTGAAGTCCGTGCCTACCAGCAGCTGCCGATAAGGACGTCGCGGTCGGTCGCGCACCAGCAGCACCGACACCGGCGACTTGCGCAGCACCTGCTCGACGGTACCTTCGAGGATCGGACCGAAGAGTCGATCGCGCGACTCCCCGAGCACGATCAAGTCGCAGCCCTCACGATCCGCCACCGTCAGGATGGCTTCTGCGGGCGCGACGCGCTCCTCGATATGCAACTTTGCCCCAAGTTCGTCGGCGCCCACTTCGCGCCGGATCATGCGCAACGCCTCGTCCCGGACATCGGAGAAGCGCTCCAGATACCGGCTGACGCTGGTTCCGACGGGCACTTCTGGCGGCAATTCCTGCATGGAGTGCACGATGTGCAGTTCGGCATTCCACTCTCGCGAGAGTTGCAGCGATCGATCCAGCGCGCGATCGCTTCGGCTTGTCAGGTCGGTCGCCAGCAGGACGCGCAGTGGAGTCATCGCGATCTCGGCCATTTCGGTATCGGGTATCGAAATGATAACCCGATCGAGCGGACAGTCTCGTTACACTACTTTGTTCGCCGACATCAAGGTGGTCGAAGCATGCGCAGAATCCTGACTCCCGTGGATGGCTCGATCAGCTCGCAGTTTGCGGCAGCGCACGTTGCGGAGCGCATGCGTGCGGGTGAGGCGCTCGCGCTGCACGTGCTGAACGTCCAGCATCGGCCGCATGTACTCGCCAGCCTGGACTACGTGGTCTCGGCCGGGATGATCGACGAGTTCGCGCAGGCGCAGGGATGCGCGGCGCTGGCACCGGTCATGGCCGTGCTCGATGAGGCCGGCGTCGCGTGCAGCAGCGAAATCGCATTCGGCGATCCCGGACGAGTCATATTCGATCACGCTGCCACTGGCGCCTACGACGAAATCGTCATGGGCACACGTGGCGCCAGCGTTGTCGCCTCCGTCCTGGTGGGTTCGGTCGCCACCAAGGTGATCAGCACGGTCGCCCTGCCGATCACGCTGGTCCCGACACCCACGCTGACCATGCATCGCACGGGGCGAGCCACGCCGGAGAATGCCGCACTCGCGCCGGAGGCCAGAACCCGCAAACTGATCCTGGTGCCTGTCGATGGATCCGACTACGCCAATCGCGCGATCGACCATTTGATAGCCGAAGCCGGCCGCGGCGTCAGCGCGGAACTCGTGGTGCTGAACGTACAGCCGCCTTATCCGGAGACGATAACCCGCATCGCCGGTCTGGCGTCGGCAGTCAACGCCGCGCAACAGGAGGAAGGGGTGCAGCAATCGCAATCCGCGACGGCGCGCCTGGCGTCCGCGGGACTCTCGTTTCGGACCATCGTCGACATCGGCGACCCGGCAGAGCGCATCGCACGGAATGCGAAGGAACTAGCGGCGACGCGCATCGTCATGGGTACTCGCGGCGCCGGCGGGCTTGCGCAGCTGCTGTTCGGCTCCACCGCCAAGCGCGTGCTGCACCTGGTCAACGTGCCGGTGACATTGGTGAAATAGGGTCGGCAGTGTCCCCGACGCAGGCGAATGCGAGCGTGGAACCGGGGGCGGCGCACCTGTCGCCGGTGGCGGCTGCGGTCAAGCTGCGGTGGAAGATGGTCACTGCCTGAGGCGACCCGCGCCGTCCCAAAAGCCGCCGGCCTCATGGCGATCGCCCGAGCTGACCGCATCCGGGACGAGGTGTGCGCCTATCCGGCGGCTTCGAATCCGTTGGCGAACAGCGAGCCTTCGGTGCACTGCCACCTCGCAATGCGTTGCGACTGCAGCGCACCGGATTTCAAAAATGCGCCCGTCGCATATAGATGCCAGTGACTTCGGCGGCCGCAACCAAGCTGCCGGCGCGGACAACGGCGAGGAAACTGCTCAGCTGTTGAATATCGAGCATGGCATTGTCTCGAAATTATGGACAAATATTCAATGTATTCGATATTTATCGATATCTGAAGTGCCAATAGAGTGGTCTCACCCAATCACGGGCGCTCATCCAGGGACTCCTCCATGAACATCCTCATTCTCGGCGCCGGCAACATGGGCTCGGCGCTTGCCTCCCAGGCCGCCCACGCCGGTCACGTCGTGCGCATCGCCGCCACAACGCTCGCCAAGGCCCAGGCCGTCGCATCGACCATTGACGGCGCCACCGCGGTCGCGTCCGCCGGCAGCGCCGACACGGCCGACGTCGTGATCGTTGCGACGCCCTTTGATCAGGCAATCGCCGCGCTGACCCGCGTGGGTTCCCTCGACGGCAAGGTCGTCATCGACATCACCAACCCGCTGACCGCCGACTACATGGGCCTGACGCTCGGCCACAGCACCTCGGCGGCAGAGGAGATCGCCAAGGCGTTTCCGCAGGCCCAGGTCGTCAAGGCGTTCAATACCCTGTTCGCTCAGGTCATCGCCGCAGGTCCCAAGTTTGCTGGCGGCCAGACCGCCCCGGTGTTCGTCGCATCCGATTCGGAGCGCGCCAAGGGCACGGCCAAGGCGCTCGCCGAGAGTCTCGGCTTCAGTGTGATCTTCGCCGGTCCGCTGAAAAACGCGCGTTACCTCGAACCGCTGGCCGGACTCAACATCTACCTCGGCTACGGCGCGGGCCAGGGCACCAGCATCGCCCCGACCTGGATCCATCGCGCCTGATCCACCATCGTCCCATGCCGCCGCGGGCCACGTGCCCGCGGCAAAGGAGCTGCCATGTCCCGCGCCCCGTCCCTGTTCGTATCGCACGGCTCGCCGATGTTCGCACTGGAGCCGGGCCTGCTGGGCCCGAACCTGCAGCGCATTGGCGAGGATTTGTCCGCACTGACCGCCATCGTTGTCGTCTCGCCGCACTGGCAGACGCGCGACGTGCGCATCACCGGCGCTTCGATCCTCGAGACGATCCACGATTTCGGCGGCTTTCCGGCGCCGCTGTATGCACTGCAGTACCCCGCCCGCGGCGCGCCCCACATCGCCCCGCAAGTACTCGAATTGCTGCAATCGGCCGGATTCGCCGCCACCATCGACACCGGACGCGGACTGGACCATGGCGCCTGGTTGCCGCTGCGCTATCTCAAGTCCGCCGCCGACGTGCCGGTGCTGCAGGTATCGATGCCGCACGACCTCGACGCGGACGGCGCGCTTCGGCTCGGTCAGGCCCTGGCGCCGCTGCGAGAGCTCGGCGTGCTGGTGATCGGCTCGGGCAGCCTGACCCACAACCTTTACGAGTTCCGCCGGCACATCAATGATCCAGAGTACGCGCAGGCTTTTGCCGACTGGACCGCCGACGCGGTTGCGCGCGGCGACGTGGAATCGCTCGTGCACTACCGCTCGCGGGCGCCGCATGCGCAGCGTGCGCATCCGACCGAGGAGCATTTCCTGCCGCTCCTGGTCGCTTTCGGAGCCAGTGATGTCAGCGAGCCGCGGCGAGTCGTCGAGGGCGGCATGACCTACGGTATCCTGTCGATGGACTCGTTCGGGTTCGGGCTGCCGATGACGGGCCAGGCGGTGGTCGCATGAGCGCGGAGCTGATGACCGGCCGGTCGCTGCCGTACCGGATTGCAGCGTCACGCGCCGTGCCGCGCCGGTTGTTGATCCTGTGCCACGGAGTGGGTGGCAATGAGACCAACCTGGCGCCGCTGGCGGCAAAGGCGCCCGCGGATACCACCGTGGTGCTGGTCCGGGCGCCGCTGACGCTGGGCACGGATCAGTTCGCCTGGTTCCCGGTCACGTTCGGACCGTTGGGTCCGCGCCCCGATCTCGACGCCGCAGAGGCGAGTCGGCAACGCCTCGTGCAGTTTGTCGCCGAGATGCAGTTCGACTCCGATGTCGCCCCGGGCGCCACCGTGCTCGCCGGATTCAGCCAGGGTGGCATTATCAGTGCGAGCGTGGCTCTCACACGTCCGGACCTCGTCGCCGGCTTTGGCGTGCTAGCCGGGCGCATCCTGCCGGAACTCGAATCCCAACTGGCAGGACGCGACGCACTCGGCCGCATCCGGGCATTCATTGGCCACGGCCGCGACGACAGCAAGCTCCCGGTGGATTGGGCGCATCGCGCCGATGCCTGGCTCACCGCCTTGGGTGTGCCGCACGAGACCCGGCTCTACCCGGGCGATCACGGCATCCCGCAGCCCATGCAAAACGACTTCCTGGCATGGTTCGAGTCCATCGCGGGTTGATGCCGAGTTCATGATTTCGCAGTCCTTCGCTGACTCGCACTTACGAGCATTTCCATCGACATGACGTCCGGATTTGTCCTTGCGCTAGAACTCATCGGCACGTTCGCCTTCGCGCTCAGTGGCGCCACCGTTGGCGTTCGCCGACAACTGGATCTGTTCGGCGTGCTCGTGCTGTCGTTCGCAGCGGCCACGGCCGGCGGCATCACCCGCGACACGCTGATCGGTGCCACGCCACCGGTGGCGCTGGCCGACTGGCGCTACCTGGTCGTGGCGATGATCGCCGGACTGATTACCTTCTACCGATGCGACATCGTCGAACGCCTGCGCCATCCCGTGCAGTTCTCCGATGCCATCGGCCTGGGTCTGTTCGCCGTGAGTGGCGCAGCCAAGGCTGCCGCCTATGGGCTCGGCCCGGGCGGAGCGATCCTGCTTGGCATTCTGTCGGGCGTGGGCGGCGGCGTTGTTCGCGACATGCTCGTGGCTGAAGTGCCTTCCATACTGCGACGCGGCGAACTCTATGCCGTCGCTGCGGCCCTGGGCGCGTCCATCGTCGTGGCAGGCGAAGCGCTCCATCTGCCATCAACACCACTCGCCATCGGCGGGGCGACGGCGTGCTTCCTCTTGCGGTACTTCTCCATTCGACGGCGCTGGATGCTGCCGGTTGCGCGCATCGACAGCACGCAAGCGTCGGATCAGCAGTAGGTCACGCGTTCAATCTCCGATACTGTTCGGCGTCCTGCGCGAGCATAGTGCCTGGCGCGAATCGGGCATCGCCGACACCGCACACCGAGGACTCCACTGTGAATCCCTATCTCGTCAGCGCCGCTTCATTGCTTGCGCTCGTTGGCTTGGTCCACACCGTGCTGGGTGAGGTCCTGATTTTTCGTCGGATGCGCACGGCTGGCGTCATCCCCACCCACGGCGGGGATGTCCTTCGCGAGCGGCACGTCCGCATCCTGTGGGCCACCTGGCACGCCGTGAGCGTCTTCGCATGGGGCGCCAGCCTGATGCTTTGGGAGATCGGCAATGCGCCAGCATCGACCAGCCAGCACGGGGCGCTTCTCTTCGCAATCGCGCTGTCTTCCCTAGGGTCCGCGATGCTCGTACTTATCGGCACCCGCGCGCGGCACCCAGGATGGATCGGGCTGCTCGTCGTGGCACTGTTGACCTGGCTCGGAGGGACTGCCTGAGCCTGAGCGCCCCCCGCTATTTGGCGGTATTTGCGCCGTGCGCGATGTTTCTAATTGTCGTCAAATTTCAACAATTGACGGTAGATCGGAACAAAGCGACGTCTGCCGAAATCCGTTGGCTATTCGGCTCGGTCAGAGAACCTCGCGCACCGTTGCTTGCGGTCTTCACCACGAACTTGCCGGCCATGCGCGTGCTCCTCTGGTGCGGCCGCATGACGTTAAGGTATGCAAACGCGGCGTTGATCGATGTTTCCGGGACCAGTCCAGCGTGCAAGGCCGTTCAACGAGGCTGGAAGGCAATGATGGCCATGCCCATAAGGGTGAGCGCGGCGCCGGCGAGGTCCCACGCCGAGGGCCGGATGCCGTCGATCCACCATAGCCAGAGGATGGCCATGGCCACATAGACGCCGCCGTAAGCAGCATAGACGCGGCCAGAGGCAGCCTCGTGCAGCGTCAACAGCCAGGCGAACACGGCCAGACAGCATGCAGCCGGCAGCAGCAGCCAGATCGAGCCACCCTGCCGCAGCCACAGCCAAGGGAGGTAACAACCGACGATCTCGGCCAGCGCGGTGGCGAGGTACAGCAGCAAAGTATTCATCGTGTCGGCGCAGTCTCGGGAAGTGTCGCATCGGTTTGTTGGACTTCGATCGCAGCGTGCATGATTTCCTCGCGCGCCGACAACCGCTGAAGGACTCGCTCAAAGAATGAATGAATGCACTCCATTCGCATCAATGTAATTGTGTACGGGGACCAAGGTCGACTAACCTGCGCGAATGCTGACGCCACGCTCCCGTTCAGGACTTGCGCGATTTCGGGCCATGCGCTGGCCCGCGCTGGTCATGTTGTTGCTGATCCTGGTGCAGAGCATCGGCGTGGCTGCGTGCGTGGACCACGATCTGCGCGCGGATTCGGGCTCGACGACCATCGTCGTCGATGCATTGGACAATGACAACTCGGGCGACGGCCAGCAAGTTCTGCACACCAGCGCATGCAGTCATTGCGTGTGCCCGCACTTTGTTGCATTGCCTGCCGTGCACCTGTCAACCCTGGCGGATCAATCCGCTCACAAAGCGGTTAGCAGCCGTTCGTGGCTGCACACCAGCGCCCCTCTCGAAGAAGCCCTGCGCCCCCCTGCTGTCGTCTGACATGACACCCGCCTGACGGGCGCGCGTTCGCGCGCCTGACGTTGCGAATTCATGAAGGACGACCATGTCAATCTCGTTATGCCTGCGCATCAGCGCAGTGCTGC
>ERZ761602.449-NODE-449-length-90049-cov-7.045959_pt1 | contig 90049 bp, 81 predicted proteins | sample MGYA00512165_ERZ761602 | MGnify/ENA primary metagenome ERZ761602 (study PRJEB28899, sample SAMN02445085) | bioreactor sludge metagenome | biome: EBPR sludge; isolation source: Thorneside wastewater treatment plant | place: Australia: Brisbane, Thorneside Wastewater...
GAGCAGGAGGCGGAGCGGAGGCGGTCGGCGCCGGAGCAGGAGGCGGAGCGGAGGCGGTCGGCGCCGGAGCAGGAGGCGGAGCGGAGGCCCGCGCCGAGGGCTCCTGCACGACGGTGGCCTCGTCGTCGCCGGCCATCTCGTGGGCCTCGCGGCGCAGCTCCGAGGGCGTGGGCATCGGCACCACACGCGCCACCTCGACGGCGGGCGGAGGCGTGCTCGTGCGCGCGGGGGGAGCGGTCGAAGCGTGGCGCGCCTCGGGGGTCGCGACGACGGCCGGGCCATCGCCGACCGACATCACGGGCGCCATGGCGATCGCGCTCGGCTCGGTCACCGGCGCTGCCTCGTCACGCGTGCCGGGCTCGGCCTCCACGTCGGCCTGCACGGCTTCGGCCTTCGTGTCGTCAGGCTCTCGGCTCGTGCGCTCCGCGCTCGTCGTGGCGTCGCTGCGCGCCTCCGCGCCTCGCTCCGCCGAGGCGCTCAGCCGCCGCGCCTGCTCGGCGAGGCCCGGCGCGGGCTCGACGATCGTGACCTCGAGCGCCTTCGCCGGCGGCGCGCCCGCGTCGCCGCCGAGCGTCGGCTGCGGCGCGCGCAGCGACTCCGGCGCTCTCACTTCGCCGGCGCCGGGCGCCTTGGCGACCGCCGAGGTGGTCGTGCGATCGGCAGGGTAGTCGATCGTAGGCTCGCTGCCGCGCCAGTCCTTGAAGGCCAGCGTGACGAGCGGCGGACGCGAGGGCCTGCCCTTGAACTCGTGATCGAAGACCGCAAGCTGGATGAACTTGCCCTTCGGCGCGCCCGAGATCGCGTTCTGGATCACCTCGAGCTGCGCGCGCGCGACCGACTCCGCGTCGCGCACCGAGGTGCCCTCGGCGACGGCGTAGGCGAGCTCGCGGTAGGTGATCGGCGCCGCGGGCGTCGGCTCTTCGGAGCGCCGGAAGACCACCTTGAACGGAGGGAGCACCTCGGTGGGCGCGTCGTGCGAGATGTTCACCTCGCTCGGCAGCGCGACCGCGATGCCACCGGCCATGCGCTCGAAGGCCGTCTCGGCCTGCATCGGTGCGGGCACCGGCGCAGGCGGCACGGAGCTGCGACGCGCAGCCGGGCGACGGTCGCTCTCGGGCTGCGAAGGCAAGGTAGGGGAGTGCGTGCCGGGAGCCGCCTCGAGCGTCGGACCACGCGGCACCGGGTCGTCGGGGATCGATACGCGCCCCTTCGACTTCGTGCGCGCCTCGGCAGCCCGGCCACCTCGGCTCGAGGGGCGCGCGCGCCCGCGACTGCTCGGCTTCGCCGACGGCGCCGCGCTCGACGGCCCTGCGCTCGACGGCTCCTCCGCGCTCGGCAGGGGCTCTCCTCGCGACTCGGGTGCATCCGCCGGGGCTCGGTGCACCACGTAGCGCGTGCGCGTGGCCGGGTCGATCGCGCGGCAGCCCTCGTCGAGCAGCTCGATCGCGAAGTCGCCGAGCGAGCTCTGGTCGCCCCTCCGCTCTCGCACGACCTTGAGCGCCTCCTGCCACTGCGCGGCCTCGACGCAGTGGCGATCGCCTGCGCTCTTCGAGCCGCCCTCGGACTTGCGCGCGCCCAAGGGGGAGATGTCGACGTACCAGCGCATAAGTTCCGAGCTGAGGTGTTACGGGCGCGCTGCACGAGCGCCCTGTCGGGCGCGCCCACACGTCGCCTCGATCTGGAGCCCACGCCGATGCTGGGGCCGCGTGGAGCCACCTGGCTCCCCGCCGAAACGGGCACGACGATAGCGGCGCGGAGCCTTCCCGGTCAACGCGTCCGAGGGGGCGCGGTGAGCACCCGCCGCTCGTCGACCGCGTAGCAGTCGAAGAGGCGCGTGACTCGCTCGAACAGCTCGCGTGCGTGCGCCTCGGACACGATGCCCGTGCGCAGGTACTGCTCGGCGAAGAAGGTGCTCGCGACGAAGTAGCTCCAGGGGTCGCCGATGCAGCCGAGGCGCAGGTACTGGTACTCGTAGGCGTAGCGCGCGAGCCGCACGTAGGGGCCACCCGGCTCGAAGAGCAGCGCGCGCACGTTGTTGCGCAGGTAGGCCTCGGTCTCCTCGGGCGCGCAGATCCGCTGCATCAAGAGGTTCGCGCGGTAGTCGTCGACCCGGTCGAGCACGAGGTCGGCCAGGTGCTTGCCCTGTCGAGCGCGCTGACGGGTCTCCTCGCGCAGCTCCTCCCGCAGCTCCTCGGGTGCGAGCGAGGTGATCGCGTCGAGCGTCGCCCTGAGCTCCTCGAAGCGCTGCTGCTTCTCGGCCGCTCGCCCGGCGGCGATCGGCACGTACCCGGCCTCCACGGCGAGGTGGCCCCACTCGTGGATCACGCGCGCGGCGAGCAGCAGACGGTGCATCGGCGGCGCGGCCTCGGCGCGTGTGTCGAGCCCGGGCTGCTCGAGCGCGTAGGCGACGAGCTTGCGCGGGTGGATGTACACGCCGCCTGCCTCTTCGAGCGCGTCCGTGGGCACCACGAGCGTATCGGGCTCGTCGAGCACCGCGAGAAAGGAGCGCGTACGTTCGGCGACGAGCGCGAGGTCGCGATGGAGGCTCGCCAGCGGCGCGTCCCCCGCCTCTTCGAGCGCCCGTGCGAGCGCCGACGTGTCTCCGGGGCGCTCCGGATCCCAGAGCGCACGCCGTTCGCCGTCGAGCACGAGCAAGGGCGGCACGCTCTCGGCGAGCCAGGCCTCGAGCGCGGCGATCTCGCGCGGCGCGCGCCCGCTGCGTGCAGCCTGGGCCTCGAAGTAGCGCTCCACGACCTGCCCCCCCGCTTCGTCGAAGGCGCCCATGATCGACTTGATCCGCGGGATGTGGCGCTTCTCGATCACGAGCCCCGTGCCGTCGACGCGCCCGTAGGCCGGCCCGGTCGCCTCGGCGCTCGGCGCGAGCCTGTCGTGGGCGAAGCCTCGCACCGTCTCGAGCGCGCCCGCGAGGTGGCGCAGCGCCTCGGCGTCGGGCCGCACCGAGCGCGCCGCACCCGCGCGAAAATCCTCGATCGCCTCGTCGCTCGCGCCCACGAACCACGAGAGCGTGCGCAGCGCGGCGCCGGAGAGCTTCTTCACGAGCCCGGCGCGCTCGGCCAGCGCGAAGAGGAAGGCGCCGAGCTCCACCGAGCCCGTCTCGGGCTCGAAGTCGCTCGCGTAGAGCAGCCACGAGGCGCCCTCGAGCGGCTGGTAGTAGGGGCGCGTGCGCTCGGCTTCGAGGACCACGCACACGTGCTGGATGCGCGCCGCCGTCCAGCTCTCGGGCGCGCGTGCGTAGAGCTCGCTCGTACGCTCGTGCCACCGCGCGAAGCAGGCGTCGAAGCGCTCCACCCAGGCGCGGCTCAGCTTGCCCGAGTCGACGAGCAGGCTCGCGAGCTCTGCCGAGCAGCCCGCGGGGGAGAGCTCTTCGATCGGCAGCACCAGCATCTCGGGGTGGTGCAGGCAGAAGCGCCGCAGGACGGGATCCATCGTGCAGTCGACGATACGGGGCGCGCTCAGGCTCGCAAGCCCCAGGTCACGGTCCTCGCGTCGAGGTGGCCGCTCCTGCGATCGGCCCGTCGTGGTAGACAGCCGGCGTGGGTACGACAGCTGCCGACCCCGGCGCGCCACGCTCGCCAAGGCCCGAGCTCGAGCGACCGCCGCCGGGTGTCGCGGCCTTCGCCCGGCTCGCCGCCCACTGGCTGCTGCGGCACTGGCCGCGCATCGACGAGCGCCTCTATCCCGCGTGGATCGTCTTCTGTGTCGTCTGGCAGGGCTCGGCCTTCGTCGCCGCGATGCTCCACCAGACCGGCGGGGTGTGGTCGGCGCCGCTCGACGACGTCTTCATCCACTTCGACTACGCGCGCTCCACCGCGCGTGGCTACCCGTTCCAGTGGTCCGAGGGCAACGGCTACTCGAGCGGCAATACGAGCGTCGCGTATCCGTTCGTGCTCGCCTTCGGCTACTGGGTGGGCTTCCGTGAGCTCGCGCTCGTCGAGTGGAGCCTGCTCGTCGCCTTCGGCTTCCTCCTGCTCTTCTTCTGGGGCGCTGGGAGGCTCGTCGCGCCGCTCGGCGCCTGGGCGCGCTACCTCGTGCCGCCGATGGTGCTCTCGATGGGCGCGCTCGGCTGGTCGCTGTGGAGCGGCATGGAGAACTCGATGCACCTCGGCGTCTGGGGCCTCGCGGTGCTCGCGACCCTGCGCGCCGAGCAGCGCGCCGGGCAGGCGCGCGAGCTCGTGCGTGCGTCGTGGCTCGTCGGGCTCGTCGGCGCGCTCTTCGTGCTCGTGCGCCCCGAGTCGGCCGTCTGCCTCGCGAGCTTCGGCGTCTTCCTCGCCTACCGCGGCCGCAGGCTGGGGCTCGCCACCGCGCTGAGGGTGCTCGTCGCCGTGGGCCTCTTCGGCGTGCTCGCGCTCGCCGCGCTGTTCGTCGCGAACCGCGTCTACACCGGGGAGTGGTCGCAGGCCGGCGCGATCGCCAAGCTCGCGCTCAACGACCCCTACATGCCGCCCGAAGCGAAATGGGACGATTGGCTCGGCCATTTCCATTACGTCTTCGCGCGCAACCTCCACCACCACTTCTCCGAGAAGCTGCCCTACGGCTACATCCTCGCCGGGCTCGCGCTCGTCCCGCTCGCCGACCGGCGCCTCCGGGCCTACGCGCTCCTGCTCTGGGCGCAGGTCCTCGCGTGGTCGGCCGTCGTCGCGCTCAATGGTCAGGTGCGCTGGCAGAACGAGCGCTACACGATGAGCGCCGTCGCGTGGCTGCTCGTGCTCGCGGCGATGGGCGTCGGCGCCCTGCTCAGCAAACCCGGCGTCACGCTGCGCGCGCGGCTCTTCTGGGGAGGGCGCCTCGCGCTCGCCGGCCTCGCGCTGATGCTCTACGTGCACCACCAGATCCCGCGCCTGCGCGACCAGGTGTGGTTCTACGCCCGCGCGAGCCGCAACATCCTCGACCAGCACGTGCGCGCCGGCCACGAGCTCCGGCGCATGGGCGTGCGCCGCGTGCTCGTCGGCGACGCAGGCGCGCTGCTCTACGCCTCCGACGTCCCCGGCATCGACATCATCGGCCTCGGCGGCTACCGCGACTTCCCCTTCGCGCGCGCGGGGCGTCACGGGCTCGGCGCCTCCATCGAGCTCATCGAGCGCCTGCCTGCGCGCGACCGGCCCGACGTGATGGCGATCTACCCCGGTTGGTGGGGCGATCTGCCGATCGTCTTCGGCGAGTACCTCACCGAGTTCCCCGTCGTGGGCAACGTCATCTGCGGCGGCGCCTCGAAGGTCTTCTACCGCGCCGATTGGTCTCCCCTCGAGCTGCTCGGCCGCCCGCGCAGCCTCGAGCCGGGGGAGCTCGTCGTCGACGAGCTCGACGTCGGCGATCTGCTCAGCGAGCGCGCCAAGGGCTACGTCTTCCCGCGGCCGCGCATGGGCTTCGTCGTGTGGCGCGTGCTGCCCGATCCGGCCGACGCCTCGCGCGATCTCTTCGACGCCGGGCGCATCATCCCCCAAGGGCAGAGCGAGTCGGCCACGCTCAGGCTGCCGCCCAGAGGAGGCCGTCTCGTCGTGCGCACGACGGCCACGCGCCCGAGCCGCACGCGCGTGAGCGTCGGCGACTCGATCGTCGGAGAGCTCTCCGTCGAGCCCGCAGAGGGCTGGACGGAGGTGGGCATCGAGCTGCCCGCGGGGCTCCCCAGCGAGGCGACGCTCAGGCTCGAGCCCGTGCAGGGGGAGCTCGTCGATTACCACCTGTGGACGGTCGCGCGCTCCGGCGGCTGAGGCCGCGTTCACTCGGCGGCTCCGTACGGCGGGCGCCTTCGCAAGCGTTGCGTGGGCGCAACACTTCAGGTCCGCGGAGGCGGATTGTGTCAGCACCTCCGCGGTCGCAGGCTGTTCCTCGCGATGGCGTTCTGCCTCGCGAGGAGGACCGATGCTCAAGCTCCGACGCTCCGTAGACCGAGGCCACGCCGACCACGGCTGGCTCGACTCGCACCACAGCTTCTCCTTCTCCGACTACTACGACCCGGCCCACATGGGCTTCGGCAAGCTGCGCGTCATCAACGAGGATCGTGTGGCGCCGGGCGCGGGTTTCCCCACGCACGGCCACCGCGACATGGAGATCCTCTCCTACGTGATCGACGGCAAGCTCGAGCACGCCGACAGCATCGGCACCGGCTCGGTGATCGGCCCGGGCGAGCTGCAGCGCATGAGCGCCGGCACCGGTGTGCGCCACAGCGAGTACAACGGCTCGAAGTCCGAGCCGGTGCACTTCCTGCAGATCTGGATCCAACCCGAGCGCGCGGGGATCGAGCCGGGCTACGAGCAGCGCTACTTCGAGCCGGAGGAGCGCAAGAACCGCCTGCGCCTGCTCGCCTCGCGCGACGGTCGCGAGGCCTCGCTCAGGGTCCACCAAGACGTCGCGCTCTACGGCTCCCTGCTCGAGGCGGGGCAGGTGCTCGAGCACGCCTTCGCGCCTGGGCGCAGGGGCTGGCTCCAGGTCGTGAAGGGCGAGCTCGACGCGGGCGGCGTCGCGCTCGGGCCCGGCGACGGCCTCGCGGTCAGCGACGAAGCGAGCCTGCGCATCGAGGCCAAGAGCGGCGCGGAGCTCCTGCTCTTCGACCTCGCCTGAAGGGCGGCGCGATTCACCGGCGCAGCCGCCGCGCGGCTGGGTTAGGCGGGCTGCATGACCAAGCCCTACGCACTCGTCACCGGCGCTTCGGCCGGCATCGGCCGCGAGCTCGCGCGCCTCGCCGCCAAAGACGGCCTCGGCCTCGTGCTCGTCGCGCGCCGCAAGGCCGAGCTCGACGCGCTCGCCGCCGAGCTCGGCCGGGCGCACGGCGTCGAGTGCCTCGTGGTGCCGGCCGATCTCGCCGACCCGCGCGCGGCGGCCGACATCGCCGAGGCCGTGCGCGCGGCAGACGTCGACGTGGAGCTGCTCGTGAACAACGCCGGCTTCGGCTCGAACGGGCCGTTCACCGAGCAGGAGCTCGCGCGCGAGCTCGGCATGATCCAGGTCAACGTCACGAGCCTCGTCGAGCTCACCCACCGGCTCTTGCCGTCGATGCTCGCGCGTCGCCGCGGCGCGGTGCTCAACATCGGCTCGACCGCGGGCTTCCAGCCAGGGCCCTTCATGGCGACCTACTACGCGACCAAGGCCTTCGTGAACTCCTTCACCGAGGCGCTCGCCTTCGAGCTGCGTGGCACCGGCGTCAGCGCCACGCTGAGCTGCCCCGGCGCGACGGCGACCGAGTTCGCGCAGATCGCCGGCAACGATCGCAGCGCGCTCTTCCAGATGGGCGGCGTGGCCGACGCGCTCACGGTCGCGCGCGAGGCCTACGAGGCCGCTCGCGCCGGGCGCGCCGTGGTGATCCACGGCCTCAAGAACAAGGCCGGCGTGCAGGCGCTGAGGCTCAGTCCGCGCGCCGTCGTCACCGCGCTCGCCGCGAAGCTCAACCGCGCGAAGGAGGGCTGAGCGGGCGGCTCAGCTCGAGGCTCCCTCGCGGTCGAGCCAGGCGTCGAGCTCGCGCAGCGTCGCGCCGAGCTCCCTGAGCCGCCGCGCGCCGAGCACGGCTGCGAGCTCTCGCTCCAGCTCGCCGAGCGCCGCGAGCCCGTCGAGCAGCGAGCGGCCCCTGCGGTTCGACCAGCGCACCAGCGTGGCGCGGGCGTCGCGTGGATCGGGCGCGCGCTCGAAGACGCCCATCGCCACGAGCTCCTCGACCAGCGGGTGCACCGCCTGCTTGGAGACCCCGAGCCTGCGCGCGAGCTCGGTGGGGCGCGTGCCCTCGAGGTCGACGTGCGGAAAGAGCGCCGTGTGCGCGGGCCTCAGCACGAGGCCCGTCTTCGCCTCGACGCGCCGGAGCGCCTGCCGATCGAGCCTGCGCGCGACCCGGAAGAGCAGCTGGGCCGGGCTCGCGAGCTTCTTCGCCGCGAGCTCGGCCGGGTCGATCTCGACCATGGCGGAGGCGCGAGCGCCGCGCGCCTCCTTCGGCGCGGGTTTCACCGTGGTGGTCGTCTGCTTGGGCGCGCTGGGGCCTCGGGTCGACACCTCGCGAGCATAGCGCGAATCGTCAACCGTGCTTGACCAAGATCGTCATGTGTGCTTGACTATCTCCCATGGCACTCCGACCCATCACCGACGGCCTCTGGGCGTTCGAGACGGAGATCCGCGTGTCGGCGGGGTTCTACCTACCGCTGCGCTCCACGCTCGTCCGTCTCGAAGGCGGAGCGCTCGCGCTCGTCTCGCCGATCCGCCTGAGCGACGAAGAGGCGGCCGAGGTCGACGCGCTCGGAACCGTCGAGCACCTCGTCGCGCCCAACCTCTGGCACCACCTCTTCCTTCGAGCTGCCTCCGCGCGTTGGCCGGCGGCGAAGGTGTGGGGCCCGCGCGCTCTCGCGAAGAAGCGCCCCGACCTGCGCTTCGACGGCGTGCTCGAGGAGGCACGGCGCATCGGCGGCGCGCTGCGTGTCCTCCCGATCGAAGGGCTCGCGAAGGTCGGCGAGTGCGCGCTGCTCCACGAGCCGAGCCGCTCGCTCCTGCTCACCGACACGGTGTTCAACGTCACCGAGCCGCGCCCTGGCTTGACCTCGCTCATCCTGCGCCTCGTCGGCGCCCACCGGAAGCTCGCGATGAGCCGCGCCGAGCGCTTCATGTGCAACGACCGCGCGAAGCTCGCCGCCTCGAGCCGCGCGATCCTCGACGCTGGCTTCGATCGCCTCGTGCCTGCACACGGCGACGTCATCGACTCGGGCGCGCAGCCCCAGCTCGAAGAGGCCTGGGCCTGGGCGCTCGCTGGAGGCTGAGCGCCAGCGCGCGTCGCCTTCCACGTAGACTGCTGGGCCCGTGGACTTCGCCTGGCCCACCGATCCCGCGCCGCTCGCGCTCTTCGCCGTCGCGGCCCTGCTCGTGGTCTGGCCGCGTGCGTCGCGCTGGCTGCTCGCCGAGCTGTCGCCGCGGGCCTTCGATCTCGGCTGCGCGCTCGCGTCCGCGCTCCTCTCCTACGCCTACGTCGCGCTCTACCTGCGTGGCGGGCCACGCATCATCGACGCGACGACCTACTTCCTCGAGGCGCGCGCGCTCGCAGGCGGAGGCTTCGCCTGGCCCGTCTCCGAGGTCCCGGCCTCGAGCATGGGGCGCTTCCTGGTGCGCGACGTCTTCGCTTCGGGTGAGCACGCCGCAGGCATCTTCCCGCCTGGCTACCCAGCGGTGCTCGCGCTCGGCTTCCTCGTCGGTGCGCCGATGCTCGTCGGGCCTCTGCTCGCTGCGCTGCTCTCGCTCTCGCTCGTCGATCTCGCGCGCTCCGCGGCGCGCGCCCTGGGCCTCGCCGACGTCGAGGGCGTAGCGCGCCTCGCGGGCCTGCTCGGCCTCGTCTGCGCGGCGCTGCGCTACCACACGGCCGACACCATGTCGCACGGCCTCGCGGCGCTCTGCTTCACCGCAGCGCTCGCTGCGGCGTATCGAATGCGCGAGGGCGATCTCAGGCTCGCGCCGCTCGTCCTCGGCCTGGCCTCGGGATGGCTCGTCGCGACCAGGCCGCCGAGCGCGCTCGCGCTCGCGCTCGTGCTCGGCGTCGCCGTGTGGCCGCTCCTGCGCACCAAGCGCACCGCGATGCTCGTTCCATTCGCGCTCGCCGCGCTCGCGAGCTTGCCAGGCCTCGCGCTGCTCGCCTGGCACCAGCGCGCCGCGACGGGCGCGTGGTGGCAGTCATCCCAGTCCCTCTATTACGCCCTCGCCGACGGCCCGGAGGGCTGCTTCCGTTATGGATTCGGCGAGGGCATCGGGTGCCGCATCGAGCACGGCGATTTCGTCGCGCACAACCTGCCCGACGGATACGGCGCGTGGCCCGCGGTGAAGACGAGCGCGCGCCGCCTCGACAAACACCTCTTCGATGCGCTCGACGCGAAGTGGCTGGGCCCGCTCGCGTACCTCTCCATCGCCTGGGCGCTGCGTCGCGCACCGCTCCGCCCACTCGCGCTCGCGCTGCCCGCGCTCGTGCTCGCCTACGCGCCCTTCTACTTCGACGGCAACTACCCGGGAGGGGGCGCGCGCTTCTACGCCGACGGGCTCGCCGTCGAGCTGGTGCTCGTCGCGCTCGCCTTCGTTTCTCTCGCCCCTGCGCTCGCCGCTCGGGGGCGTACACCCGCGCCGATCCGGCGTCTGCTCGCGCTCGGCACGCTACCGGTGGCCCTCGCGTGCGCGGGCTTCGCGTTCTCTGGGCAGGTCGAGCATGCGCGCCTCCGCGACCGCGAGGGCGGCCGGCCGATGTTCCTCGCCCGCGATCTCGAGGCGGCCGGCGTGCTCGGCGGGCTCGTCTTCGTCGACACCGACCACGGCTTCGGGCTCGGCTTCGATCCGCGCGCGCGCGCCTCGGCGAGCACCCTCGAGGTCGCCCGCTTCAGGGGCGACGCGCACGATCGCCTGCTCTGGGAGGCGCGCGGCAGGCCGCCGGCCTTCCGACACGTCTTCGACGTCGCGCTCGGCACCGTCGAGCTCTCGCCCTACGCACCCGAGCCGGCGACCAAGCTCGAGGCAGAGGCGCTGTGGCCTCCCATCGCGCAGTCGGGTCTGTACGCCGCGCCGGCCTGGCCGAGTCGCGGCTGTCTCTCGGGCAGGCGCGCGCTCGTGCTCCACCCCTCGGGCGAAGCACCGAGCGACGCGAAGCCGAGATCCCTGCGCCTCGCGCTGCCCAGTGCGGTGGGTGGGCTCGCCGTCGCGCCGCGTGTGCTCGTCGAGGCTTCGGTGCTCGAGCTCCACGTGGAGGTCGATCGCGAGCGCCGCGCCTCGTGGTCGGTCGCGCCAGGCGAGGGCTGCCGCTTGCTCGAGGCGAGGTCGCTGCCGCGCGCCGAGCGTGTCGAGCTCGTGCTCGTGATGGGCGAGCGCTCCCCAGGCGCGGGCGAAGCTGGGCTCGTCGACGCGCTCGACGCCCTCGAGCTCCGCGCGCCCGACTGATCCGGGTGGCACGCGTCCGGCGCGGCTGCGAAGTTACGCTGCCGTCACCCGCGAAGGACAAATCGGTTGACCAGCATCGCGAGGGTGGCTTTGCATGGGGTGTCCATCGTCGGACGAGGAAACGCGATCATGACCAAGAGCGAGCTCATCGATGCGATCGCGGCGCGGGGCAACCTCACGAAGGCGCGCGCCGAGCTGGTGGTCAACTGTGTCTTCGACTCCATGACCGAGGCGCTCGAGCGCGGTGAGGGCATCGAGATCCGCGGCTTCGGGAGCTTCACCGTGCGGCCCTACCGGCCCTACAGCGGGCGCAACCCGCGCACGGGCGAGCCGGTCGACGTGCCGGCCAAGCGGCTGCCCTTCTTCAAGGTGGGCAAGGAGCTCAAGGAGCTGGTCAACAACAGCCGCCAGTTCGCGATCAGCGGCGGCAGCGACGACTGAAGCTGCCGAGGCAGCCCGGCCAAAGCGTGACGGGCGCGCCGCGCCGCGCTAGTGCTCCGGGTCGCCATGTCGAACCCGTCCCCCATCGACGAGCTCTGCCGCGGCGTCGTCGATCTGCACACGCGCGCCGACCTCGAACAGCGCCTCGCCTCGGGCAAGAAGCTCCGCGTCAAGGCGGGCTTCGACCCGACGCGGCCCGATCTGCACCTCGGCCACACCGTGCTGATGCAGAAGATGCGCGCCTTCCAGGAGCTGGGGCACGAGGTCGTCTTCCTCATCGGCGACTTCACCGCGATGGTCGGCGACCCGACGGGCCGCAACGAGCTGCGCCCGCGCCTCACGCGCGAGGACGTGCGCGCCGCCGCGGAGACCTACACCGAGCAGGCCTTCAAGATCCTCGACCGTGAGCGCACGGTCGTCCGCTACAACTCCGAGTGGCTCGACGCGCTCACGCCGAGCGACATGATCGAGCTCTGCGCGAAGTACACCGTGGCGCGCATGCTCGAGCGCGACGACTTCTCCAAGCGCTTCGCGGAGCAGCGGCCGATCTTCGTGCACGAGTTCATGTACCCCTTGCTCCAGGCCTACGACTCGGTCGCGCTCGAGAACGACGTCGAGCTCGGCGGCACCGATCAGCTCTTCAACCTGCTCGTCGGGCGCGATCTCATGCCGCGCTACGGCAAGCAGGCGCAGATCGTCATCACCACGCCGATCCTCGAGGGGACCGACGCGCGCATCGAGGGTGGCAAGGTCGTCGGCGCGAAGATGTCGAAGAGCGCGAACAACTACGTCGCCGTGAACGACGCGCCCTTCGACATGCTGCAGAAGCTCATGCTCGTCGACGACCAAGTCATCTGGCGTTACCTCGACCTGCTCTCCTCGAAGAGCCTCGAGGAGATCAAGGCCGAGAAGGCCGACGTCGAGGCCGGGCGCACGAACATCCTCGTCGTGAAGGAGCGCTTCGCGGTCGAGATCATCACGCGCTTCCACGACGCCGAGGCGGCCACCGAGGCCGTCGCACGCAGGCACGCGATCTCCGCGGGCGCGGTGCCCGACGACGTCGAAGAGCTCGAGGTCCAGGCCGAGATCGGCGCGATCACGCTCCCCAAGGCGCTCCAGCTCGCCGGGCTCGTGAAGTCGACCTCCGAGGGCATGCGCATGATCCAGCAGGGCGCGGTGCACGTCGATCACCAGAAGGCCGCACCGGGCGACGTCGATCGCCGCCTCGCGGTCGGTGAGCGTGTGCTCGTGCGCATCGGCTCGAAGAACCGCCGCTTCGCGTGGCTGCGCGTCGTGCCTTGATGCCGAACCGAGCCCCGCGCGAGCGCCTCACGCGGCGCGGTGTGCTCGGGGGTCTGGGCTCGCTCGGGCTCTCGCTCGGCGGCTGCGGTGGCGCGCCGCCACCGGTCGCGCCCCCCGCGCCGGAGCCCACCGAGGTGCCCGAGCTCGAGGCGCTGCTGCCGAGCGCCGGCCTCACTTGGCTCCTGCGCTTGCGACCGCGCGCGATCGCCTCGCTCCCGTGGCTCATCCCGCTGCTCGGCCGCTTCGTGCCCGAGGCGCGCTTCGACGCCTACCGCGAGCACACGGGCCTCGATCTGCGGCAGATCCCCGAGGTCTACCTCGCCGGCTACGCGCGCGAAGGCGGCGAGGAGACGCTCGCGGTGCTGCGGCACAACGTCGACCCGGCGCTGCTCGAGCGGCGCTTCGCCCTGCGCCTCGCGAGCAAGTCCACGCGCAGCGTAGACCGCCCCGATCTCGTGCGCGTCGCAGGCCGCGTCGGCAGGCGCGTCGAGGTCTTCTCGCGCGTCGGCCGCGACGTCGCCATCTACCAGCGAGGCGGCGAGCTCGATCGCGGCATGCTGCGCGTGGCCGCGCTGCGCGCGCAAGGCAAGCTCGGGGGTCACCGGGCGGCGCTCGAGCTCGAGCCGATGGGCGAGCTCTCGCGGCGCTTCGGCGACGCGCCCTTCGTGTGGCTCATGCCCGGGCCTTTCGACGGTGAGCTGCGCGGCGCCGCGCTCGGCCTGCTCGAGGCCTCGACCGGCGTGGGCCTCGCGCTGCGCTCCACGGCCCGTGGCCACCTCGGGCTCGCCGCGGCGGTGCTCGCCGACTGGGGCGATCGAGGCGCCGACGCCGGCGAGCTTCTGGGCGACGTCTACACCTCGCTCGAGCGCACGAGCTTCGGCCGTGTGCTCGGCCTGCACCAGCCCATCGAGCGCCCGGTGGTCGCAGGCGATCGTGGCGTCGCGAGCCTGAGCGTGGAGCTCGACCCTGCGCGCTTCGTCGAGGGGCTCGCCGCGCTCGTCGAGCAGGACGTCGAGCGTGTGCTCGGGCTCGACTGAGGCTCAGCTCGAGCGTGCCGCCGCGCGCTCGTCGCCCTCGAGCTCCGCGAGCGCCTCGGCGAGCGCCTCTTCGCTCGTGTCGGCCGAGAGCGCCGCCTCGAGCGCCATGCGGAGCTTCGGCGAGGCCGTCGTCTCCGTCGCGATGCGCAGCTTGGCGCGCTCCTCCGGCGTCATCACAGGGGCGACCGCGACCGCCGCGCTCGCGCGGGCCGTGGGTGAAGCGGAAGGGTCGACGGCCACGCGCAGGAGGCGCTCGGGCGCGACCGGCGCGCGTCGCGGACCGACCTGCGCGTCGCTGCTGAGCGCGCGCAGCGACCTCACCCAGTCGAGCGGCCGCTGATCGCGCCTCGCGAGCGCGCTCGCGTCCACCTCGCCAGCGCCTCGCCGGTAGGCCTCGAGCGCCTGCTCGATGCGCGCGTGCAGCGTCTTGCTGGTGTCGCCGTCGAAGCGCTTCTGCCCGGTGACGATGCGCTCGGTCGAGCCGTCGTCGAGGTGGAGGCGCACGCCGAGGTAGACCTTGTTGAAGTCGCGCTCCTCGAAGTGCTCCACGTGGCTCACGCGCTCGAAGGCGATGAAGCGCCGCGTGCCGAGCCAGCGCACGAGCACGCCGTCGACGCCCACGTCGACGCTCGACGGAGCGAGCATCCACGCGAGCAAGAGCGGCATGAGCGCGACCAGGCCGATGAGCCCCAGCACGGGGAGCCACTTCATCGCGACGACGGTGCCGAAGACGAGCGGCAAGGGCGAGAGGAACGCGAGGGTGCGCTTCGCGCGCGAGTAGGAGTAGACGCGCGAGGCCGCGCGCAGCGTCGCGACCTTCTGCGAGGCGTCGACGCCGAGCGTGCGCAGCGCCGCACGCGCGCTCTCTTCGTCGTCGACGGCGAGCCGCAGATCGCGCGCGAGCTTGCCCTTGCGCTCGAGGTGCAAGACGAGACCGTGTCGCTCGTCGGGCCGGAGGAAGCCCTGCCGGAGCTCCTCGCGCGGGAGCAGCAGCGTGCTGCCCTGCCACACGCCGCTCTCTTCGATGCGCAGCTCGGCCTCCTCGCGCCGCATCACGCCCGTGTGGCGCGCGACGTACCACTGGCCCATCAGCCCCAGGCCGCTCAGGTGGATGAGCGGCGTGAGCCAGGCCGGCTCACCCACCGACGCGGCGGCGAGCGCGATCAGGACGCACGCGAGCCAGGGCAGCAGCGCGAGCGCGCGCCACACCGGCTTCGTACGCAACAGATCGATCTTCGCGCGCTCGGGCACCGGCGCATCCTGTGTCGCGGGGCCCCCGCCGCAAGCAGAACCGGCGCGGGCCCCTGTCTCAGAGCTCCGACTCGAGGCGCTCGCCCAGGGTCTCGAGGATCTTGATGCGCGCGTAGCGTTTGTCGTTCGCCTCGATGAGCGTCCACGGCGCGTACTCGGTGCTCGTGCGCTCGATCATCTCGTTGGCCGCGGCCGCGTAGGCCGGCCACTTCTCGCGGTTGCGCCAGTCGTCCGGGGTGATCTTGAAGCGCTTGAAGCCCGTCTGCTGCCGCTCCTCGAAGCGCTTGAGCTGCTCTTCGTCGCTGATCTGCAGCCAGAACTTCACGACGATCACGCCGTGCTCCGTGAGGTCTTCCTCGAAGTCGTTGATCTCGCCGTAGGCGCGCATCCAGTCGTCGGTGTCGCAGTAGCCCTCCACGCGCTCGACGAGCACGCGGCCGTACCAGGAGCGATCGAAGATCGCGAGCTTGCCGCGCGCGGGCAGGTGCCTCCAGAAGCGCCAGAGGTAGGGGCGCGCCTTCTCCTCGTCGGTGGGCGCGGCGATCGGGACGACCTTGTAGTGGCGCGCGTCGAGCGCGTGCGTGATGCGCCGGATCGCGCCGCCCTTGCCCGCTGCGTCGACGCCCTCGAAGACCGCGACGACCGAGCGCTTGCGCAGCGCGGGCCTGCGGAAGAGCAGGTTGAGCCGCCCCTGCGCCAGGTCGAGCTTCTTGTCGTAGGTCTCCTTGTCGAGGGTCTGCGTGAGATCGAGCGAGCCGAGGCGATCGAGCCCGTCGATCGGCGCGAGCAGCGGCGGCGGCGTGATCTGGTTCGTGTGCCCCTCGTCTGCGTGCGCGAGCCGGTCGCGCAGCGCCTTGAGGATCGTCTTGCCGACGGTGATCTCGCGGTACTCCTCGTCGACCGCCTCGACCACGAACCACGGCGCCTCGGCTGTGCTCGTCTGGCGGAGGGCGCGCTCGCTCACCTTGCGGAATTTGTCGTAGCGCTCGAAGCGCTCCCAGTCCGTGGGCGAGACGCGCCAGCGCGTGCGCGGGTTCGACTCGAGCGCCTCGAGGCGCTTCGCCTGCGCCTTCTTCGAGAGGTGCAGCCAGAACTTGAGCACGACCACGCCCTCGTTCGAGAGCATGCGCTCGAAGTGGTTCACCTGCTCCATCGCGCGATCGAGATCGGCGTTCTTCGTCTCGCCCATCACGCGGTCGACGATCGGCTGCGTGTACCAGGAGCCGACGAACACGCCGATCTTCCCCTTCGGCGGAAGGGCCTGCCAGAAGCGATAGAACCTCGGTCGCTCGCGCTCCTCGCGCGTCGGCAGATCGATCGCGTGCACGTGGATGTGCCGAGGGTCCATCCACTCCGAGAGGCGGTTCGCGAGCTCTCCCTTGCCGGCGCCGTCGACGCCGCCGACGAGGATCACGACGCTGACGGGCTTCTTCTCGAGCAGCTCGTACTGCGCGTCGAGCAGGCCCTCGCGCAGCTCGGGCTCCTCCTTCGCCGCGACCTCTTTGCTCAGCTTGTGACCCAGCTCTGCCGACTCGAACATCGATCTCCCTCCCGTTGGTCGCGCTCGCCGCGCTGCGCTGACCGGAAGCGAGAACGGGCCCCCGAAGCCGGGGACCCGTGGAGGCCGTCGAGGGCGCCGGTCAGCGCCTGCCCTTGAAGCCCATCATGTTCTGCACCACCGCCTCACTCTCTTCGGCGATGGCCTCGCTCTCGCGAGCACGGTCGGCGCAATCCTCGCACATCTTCTTGCGCTTTCCGCCGACCTTGACGCTCACGAGCGCCTCGACCTCGTCGTTGCACACGCTACACGTGGCCATGGAGCGCGCTCCTCAGGCGAAGGCGAGACCAGCGGTCCGCGTGAAACCCGTCGCGCGGCCGAAGCCGAGCATCGAGAGCACACCCGGCGGGCGGGGGAAGTCGCTGTCGTCGTCGTCGCGCTCTTCCTTCTTCTTGCGCGTCGCTTCGGCCTTCTTGTCGGAAGGCGAACCGAAGAGCGACAGGGAACGCTCGGCGGCGCGGCTGGCGCGCCTGGCGGCTGCGACCAAGGAGGAGGGGGTGTTCATGGCCAGGCCGCCTTAGCACGGGAGCTCCCGCGAACACCAGTTCCGCGCAGTGAGGAAGCCACCTACGCAGGAGCACCTGCGCGGATGTGCAGTTGCCCTGAGGCGCTCGCGCTCGCGCGCGCGTGGCGCGGTGCGCGGCTTCAGCGCGAGGCGTCGAGGCCGCGTGCGTCGGTCACGATCGCGTCGACGCGCACGTCTCGCGAGCTGGTCGGCACCTCGGCCTGCAGCTGGAAGTCGTAGGCGACCGCGATCGCGCGACCGGGCGGGCAGTAGCGAGGCAAGGTCGCGTCGTAGAAGCCGCCGCCGTAGCCGAGCCGAGCGCCGGTCGAATCGACGAGCAGGCAGGGCGTGAGCACGACGTCGATGCGCTCGGCCTCGGGCAGGCTCGGCTCGGGCTCGGCGAAGCCGAGACCACGCTCCTCCATGCGCTCGGGCTCGCCCGGGTCGCGGAAGCACATGCGCCGCGTGTCCGGATCGATGCTCGGGTAGACGACGACGACTCCCCGCGATCTCAGCACCGGATCGATCGCGCGCAGGTCGACCTCGCTGCGACCTTCGATCGGCCAGAACGACGCGACCGTCTTCGCGCCTTCGAGCCACGGGTGCTCGAGCAGCCTCGCCACGATCGCCGCCGAGCGCGCCTCGAGCGCCGAGCGCGCGACGGCGCCGCGCACGCTCCTGGCGCGTTTGCGCAGGTGCGCTTTCGCGCGCTGCGCGAGCAGCTCCACGACCTCGGGCTCGATGCCGTGCGACATGCCGCCGACCCTAGCATGCGGCACACGATGGGCGATCGGCGCCGCACGAGGCGGCGCGCCCGTGTGCTAAGACGCGCGCGGCATGAGAGTCGCCGCCCTCATCCCTGCCTACGACGCCGCCCGCACGGTGGGCGAGGTCGTGCGTGGCGCGGCCTCGGCCTTCGAGGGCCTCGGCGCGGTCTACGTCGTCGACGACGGCTCACGCGACGACACGGCCGCTCGTGCGCGCGAGGCCGGCGCGGTGCTGCTCAGCCACGAGCGCAACCTCGGCAAGGGCCGCGCCCTGCGCACCGGGCTGGCGCGCGCCCACGCCGACGGCCACGTCGCCGTCGTCACGATCGACGCCGACGGTCAGCACCCCGTCGACGAGGCCGCGCGCCTCGCCCGCCTCGACACCGACCTCGAGGCGCTCGTGCTCGGGGTGCGCCACCTCGGGCGCGCCGGCGCGCCGCGCGCGAACCGCATCTCGAACGCGATCTCGAACGGCTTCCTCTCGCTCTTCTCGCGCACCTGGCTCGCCGACACGCAGTGCGGGCTGCGCCGCTACCCTCTGCCGCGCGCGCTCGAGCTCGGCGGGCGCGACGACGGCTACGCCTTCGAGGCCGAGATCCTCCTGCTCGTGATCGCCGCCGGGGTTCCGCTCGTGGAGCTGCCCGTGCGCGTCGAGTACCCGGCCGACCGCACGACCCACTTCGACAGCGTGCGCGATCCGATGCGCGTCATCCGCCGCGTCGTCACCACGCTCGTGTCGACGCGCGGCATCACCCGACCGGCCAGGCCGTGAGCGCCGAACGCGAGCGCGCCGGCTTCTTTCGACGCCACGCGAAGAAGCTCCTCGCGCTCTCGCTCACGCTCCTCGCGCTGCCCTTCGGCTTCCACTACGTCGCAGCCTACGCCTCGCGCATGGAGCCACCTCCGATCGAGCTCGTCGAGGGCGAGCCCGAGGTGCGTGGTGAGGTGCGCAGGCTCGGCTTCGCCTACGCGACCCGGCGAGGCCACATCACCGAGCTGCGGCTCGGGGGCAGCGCGGAGCAGATCGGTCACCAGCACGCGCGCCTGCTCTACGAACAGATGAAGAGCTCCGAGGCGCAGCTCTACCGCACCTTCGAGGGCCTCGTGCCGCTCTCGCCGCTGCGCACGCTGCTGGTCGATCTGGGCAAGCTCTCCAGCCGCGGCATCGATCGGGAGATGAGCGAGCCTCGCCTGCGCGAGATCGCGTCGCAGGCGCGCGCCTTCTCACCCGACCCTTACGCCGAGCTCATGCCGACGTATCAGCGGCTCGTCGTGCTCAACGCGCTCTACGACGTCGCGCTCGGCTTCGAGCACTCGCCGTTGCTCGGGTGCACGAGCTTCGTCGCGCGGGGCGAGCGCAAGCTGGGCGAGGGCGCGCTGCTCGCGCGCAACTTCGACTTCGAGGCGGGGCCGGTCTTCGACGAGGCCAAGGTCGTCTTCCTCGTGTTCGAACAGGGGCGCATCCCCTTCGCCTCGGTGGCCTGGCCCGGGCTCGTCGGCGTCGTGAGCGGCATGAACGCCGAGGGGCTCGCGGTCGTCGTGCACGGCGCGCGCGCTCGTGAGAACGCAGACCTCGGCGAGCCGGTCGTGCACACGGCGCGGGCGCTGCTCGCCGAGGCGCGCGACGTCGACGAGGCCTTCGCGATCCTGCAGACGAAACAGGCGCGCGTATCGCACCTGATGTTGCTCGCCGACGCGCGCGGCCAGGCGATGGCCGTCGAGCGCGCGCCCGGCGAGGCCCCCGAGGCGCGCCGCATCGAGGGCGACTTCCTCCCGCTCACGAACCACTTCGAGGGCGCGCTCGCGGCCGACCCCAAGAACCGACGCATCCGCGAGAAGAGCTCGACCCTGCCTCGTCGCGCGCGCCTCGACGAGCTGCTCGGCGCCGAGACCGGGAGGCTCGATGCCACGCGCGCCGTCGAGCTCCTCCGCGATCGACGCGGCCCTGCGGGTGTCGAGCTCCCGCTCGGACACCGCAGCACGATCGACGCGCTCATCGCGACGCACGGCGTGGTGATGGACACCGAGGCGCGTGCGCTCTGGGTCAGCGAGGCGCCGCACCTGCTCGGGCGCTTCGTGCGCTTCGATCTGCGCAAGCTGCTCGATCGCGGCTACGACCCCGAGGCATCGCCCGCGCCGCTCGAGACGATCGCGCCCGACCCGGCGCTCGGCGACGGCCGCTACGAGGCCTGGCTCGGGGCGGGCTCTCCACACCCGGGGGCCGAGTGAGCCGAGGTCGTGCGCCGCGAGGCCAGAACCCCGCCGACGCGGAGCTCGAGCTCGTCGCCGAGCTCGAGCGCATCTACGCCGAGGCCGAGCAGCTCTACGCGGGCTGGTCTTGCGAGGCCTCCACCGACTGCTGCCACTTCGAGCGCACCGGTCGCGAGCCCTACGTCACGAGCCTCGAGCTTTCGTACCTGATGCGCGCCGTACGCAAGAGCGGCCGCGCGATCGGCGCGCAGCCCTCGCCGCGCAAGCTGCCGGTCCTCGCCAGCGGAGAGGGACGCTGTCCGCTGCTCGACGCCGCCGGGCGCTGCTCGGTCTACGCCGCGCGCCCCATCGGCTGCCGCACCTTCTGGTGTGAGCGCAGGCGCGAGACCCACCCGGTGCGCCACCGCGACATGAACGAGCTGGTGCGGCGCATCCAGGACCTCGCCGCGCGCCACACCGAGGGCGGCGAGCGAGGCAGGCCGCTGCGCCGCGCGATCGAGCTCTGCCCGGGTGGGCGCCTGCCGCCGAGGTGGTGAGCGCGATCGTGCTCGGCGCGCACCACGCGCCGGCGGCGCGCGCTACAGTCCTTCGACGCATGAACGCTCGACGCATCCACAGGAGAGACGCGCTCGCTTGCGCCGGCGCGCTCGCGGCCTCCGCGTTCCTCCCGCACGAGGTGGCTGCGGCCGCCACGGTCGACGCGGTTTCGCATGGCGCGGTTTCGGTCGATCAGGCCCTGCGCGAGATCGAGGCGGCGCGCTCCGGTCTGCGTCTCTTGCTCGCGCCCTTCGAGCAGACGCGCATCGTCGGCCTGCTCGCGAGCGAGGTGAAGAGCCGGGGCGAGCTCACGGTCATGCGCCCCGACCGCCTGCGCTGGGAGCTCTTGCCGCCGGACGCCGTGACCTACTGGGTCGGACCCAAGGGGGTCGCCTACCGCGCAGGCAACGGCAAGGTCGCGCGCGCGCCGAACGACGCGCGCTTCGGCGCCCTGCTCGGCGACCTGCTCGCCTTCGTCGCCGGTGATCCCTCGAAGTTGCGCGAGCGCTACGAGCTCGGCCTGCTCGCCTCGAGCGCGGGCATCGGGATCGAAGCGAAGCCGAAGACGGCCGAGCTGCGCAAGATCGTCGCGCGCCTCGAGCTCGTCACGAACGCGGAGAAGTGGGGCGTCGAGCGCATCGTCATCGAGGAGCCCACGGGCGACACCAGCACGATGCGTTTCTCCAAGAACGAGAAGAACCCGGCCATCGACGTCGCGCGCCTCGAGCCGCCGAGCTGAAGCCTGGTGGGGCGCTCGGCCGGGCGGTAGTCTCGAAGGTGGAGCCCTGCGCACGGAGGCGCGGCTCCACTGGAGGCGAACGAGGATGGCGTACGCGACAGGGCACGTGCTCGACGACCGTTACCGCGTGCTCGGTGTGCTGGGCGAAGGCGGGCACGGGGTCGTCTACATCGCCGAGGACGAGCTGCTCGGCGCCAAGGTGGCCATCAAGTGCCTGCACGCGAACGTCTCGGCCGAGCCCGGCTTCAAGGTGCGCATGCACCGCGAGGCGCGCGCCATGGGGCGGCTCTCGGGCACCAGCGCGGCGCAGATCTTCGCGTTCCAGAAGGCCGAAGACGGCACGCTCTACATCGTCATGGAGCACCTCGTGGGCCGCGATCTCGAGGCCTACCTGCTCGACATCGAGCGCCACGGCGGGCGCATCGATGCCCAGCGCCTGCTCACGCTGCTCACGCCGATCGCGCACACGCTCGACAAGGCGCACGAGCTCGATCTCGTCCACCGCGACCTCAAGCCCGGCAACATCTTCGTGCTCGACGACTCCTCGCGCGGCGGCATCCGCCTGCTCGACTTCGGCCTCGCCAAGGATCTCAAGGCCGACTCGCTCACGATGGAGGGCATGGTCGCGGGCTCACCGGCCTACATCGCGCCCGAGATCTGGCGCGGCAAGGCTCACCAGGCCGACCGCAGGATCGACGTCTACTCCTTCGCCACGGTCATCTTCCGCGCGCTCGCCGGCAAGACGCCCTTCGACGGCAAGCAGCCGCTCGACCGCCTGCTCTTCGAGGTGATCCGCGCGCCGCGCCCCTCTCTGCACGCGCTCCGGCCCGAGCTGCCCGCGCTCGTCGACGACTGGGTCCAGAAGGCGCTCGCGATCGATCCGGCCGACAGGTTCCCCACCGTCGGCAAGATGTGGAGCACGCTCGCTTCGATCGTCGAGACGCGCGGCGCGCCCGCGCTCGCGCCCACGCCAGCCGTCACCGAGGCTCCCTGGGAGGTCGACATCGACGTCGACCTCGACGAGGAGGTGCGCAGCCTGCGCAGCACCGAGCTCGCGCACGGCAAGCTCGGCCGCTGAACGAGGCGCGCTCGGGCGGAGCTCGGGGACGTGGCGTCGACGTGCCCGCGCCGGGCGCGCATCGCGGTCGCTCAGCTGAACAGATCGTTCAAGAAGTGGACGAGGATCGCCTTGCGCAGCGGGATGGGCAGCGCCTGCAGGATCTGGTTGAGCTCCGCGGTCGCGTCCGGCACGCCGGCGCTCTGCATGCCCGCCATGCCCAGCAGGCGCGAGAAGGCCTCGTCGTCGAGCGTGGCTGGGTCGATGTGGGCCGCGACGCCGGCGATGTCCTTGGCGATGGCGCTCGACGGAAGCTTGCGCGCTTCTTCCACCGAGGCGCGTAGATCCGCGAGGAAGGCCTCGACGTGCGGCACGTTCGCCGCCGTCACCGAGAGGTGCACGTGCTCGCGCAGCGCGCCCTGGCCGAGCGTGGGCTGGATGTACCAGCCGCGCTTCTTCATCCGATCGGGCAGGTGGAAGACGTGGAACTCGTCCGACGTGAAGGCGAGCAGCGTCATGTCGGGCTGGGCGAGCACACGCAGGCCCGGGATGGCGTCGATGCCGGCGGCGTAGCGCTTCGTCGCTTCGCGCATCTCCCTCGTGAGCCCGAGGTAGCCCTCCTCGCCCATGCACGTCATCGTGGCCCAGGCGCCCGCGAGCGCGCCGCCCGACTTGGTGCTCTGCACCGTGGCGTTGACGATCGTGTAGCCGGCCCACTCGGCGCAGGCGTAGATCTGGTGCTTGCGCAGGCCCTTGTCGCGGTAGAGCACGACGCTCGCGCCCTTGGGGCAGAAGCCATACTTGTGCAGATCCATCGAGAGGCTGCACAGCCAGGGCAGGCGGAAGTCGAAGGGCGCGACCTCCTCGCCGAGCTTCTCCATGAAGGGCAGGAGCACGCCGCCCATGCAGGCGTCGACGTGCAGCCACAGCTTCTTCTCCTCGGCGAGCTTCGACATGCCGCTCACGTCGTCGATCACGCCGTAGGCATACGAAGGCGCCGATGCGACCAGCACCACGGTGCTCTCGCCGAGCGCGGCGCGCGCGGCCTCGGCGCTGGCGCGGAAGCTCGTGGGGTCGACGTCGAACGTGCGGATCGCCATGCCGAGGTAGGCGGCGGCCTTGTGGAAGGCGGCGTGCGCGGTGATCGGCACGAGGATCTCGGGCACGGCGATCTCGGGGCGGTGCTTCTTCGCCCAATCGCGCGCGGCCTTCATCGCGAGCAGGATCGACTCCGTGCCGCCGGTCGTGAAGTTGCCGACGACCTCCTCGCCGCCGTGCACGTGGTTCGCGCACATGCGCACGACCTCGTTCTCCAGGCGCAGGAGCGAGGGGAAGCTCGTCGGGTCGAGGCCGTTCTCGCTGAGAAAGGCGAGGTAGGCCTTCTTGCCTGCCTCGAGCGCCTCGTGCTTCGCGTCGAAGACGTAGCCGAAGGCCTTGCCCTGCCTCCAGGGCACGTCGTTGGCGCGGTAGCCCTCGAGGGCCGCGAGCGCGTCGTCTTTCGCCATGCCCTTCGCCGGAATGCGCATCTTGGTCGTCATCGTCTGCTCCCTCGGGGTCGTCGCTTCGTCGTCCAGGAACGTGATTCGTCCGGCTCGATGGCTCGCTCAATCGGCGAAGCCCGCCTCGAGCTCGGCGAAGGTCTCCCTGCCGAGCTTGCCGAGATCGGCGCTCGCGCCGCCCTCGAGCCACTCGCGCAGCGTGGCGCGCACCGCGCCGGTCACGGCGGCGGCGCGCACCTTCGCGCGGCGGCGCGCTCTCGGCGTGTCGCGCTCGCCCGCGGCGAAGGCTGCCTCGATCGCGGCTTCGCTCTCGCGGTCGAAGTCGAGGTCGCGACCCACCAGCGCGGGCTCGCCACGTAGGATGCGCCACTGCGCGAGCTGGCGCTCCCGGTCGGCCTCGAAGTGCTTCGCGAGCGCGAGGCAAGCGCGGCGCACCGTCTCGAAGCCGCGCTCGGCCGCGCGAGGCCTGAGCTCGGCGCGCAGCATCGCGAGGCGCGCTTCGCGGGCAGGGAAGACGAGCTCCTCCTTGCTGGAGAAGTACCGGAAGGCCGTGCGGCGCGAGAGGCCCGCGCGCTCGGCGACCTCGTCCATCGTCGTGTGGGCGTAGCCCTTCTCGGCGAAGAGCGCGTAGGCGGCCTCGACGAGCGCCTCGCGGCGGTCGCGCGCGTTCTGCTCACGCAGGCCCGAGCTCGAGCGGTCTCCAGGGGGCTCGTGGCTCGTGCCGTTCGTCGCTCCCGCCATGGCAGCTCTCTAGCAAGATGGCACTGGGTGTCAAAACAAAAGTGGCACCGGGTGCCATGATTCCGCGTATTGCGCCACCGCGCGCGGGTGGGCAGCGCCGCGCCCCTCGCTGGGCTAGCTTCGCGCCATGGGGTTCCCGAAGTCCGTGCGTCTCGGCCGCACCGAGCTCTCCGTCGGCCCGCTCGCGGTCGCGAGCGGCTACGGCATCGACACCGCTTCGCTGCGCGAGGCCTTCGATCGCGGCGTGAACTACTGGTACCACGGCTCGATGCGGCGGCCGGGCATGACCCGGGCCGTGCGTGAGCTCGTCGCCGAGGGGAAACGCGACCAGCTCGTGCTGCTCTTGCAGAGCTACTCGCGCTGGCCCTGGCTGCTCGAGAACAGCCTCGAGCGAGGGCTGCGTCAGCTGCGCATCGACCACGCCGACGTGCTCCTGCTCGGCTGGTTCAACAGCATGCCGTCGGCGTTGATCCTCGACCGCGTGGAGAAGCTGCGCGCGCGTGGGCTCTTCCGCTACCTGGCGATCTCTTCGCACGAGCGCACGATGTTCCCCGTCTTCGCGGCCGACCCACGCTTCGACATCCTGCACGTCCGCTACAACGCCGCGCACACGGGCGCCGAGCGCGACGTGTTCCCGGCCATGCCGAAGGAGGGGCGCCCGGGCATCGTCGCCTACACGGCCACCCGCTGGGGCCAGCTCTGCGATCCCGGCAAGATGCCGGAGGGCGAGCCGCCGCTGCGCGGGCGCGACTGCTATCGCTTCGTGCTCTCGAACCCCGACTTCGACGTGTGCATGACCGGCCCGAAGAGCGCCGAGCACATGCGCGAGGCGCTCGCGGCGCTCGACGAGGGGCCGCTCGCCCCCGAGGAAGACACGCGCTTCCGGCGCATCGGCGCGCACCTGCGCGGCGGCGACGGAGTGTGAGCGGGCCGCGTCACGCGCGCGGCGCACTGGCTCGGTGGCTCGGTGGCTCGGTGGCTCGGCGGCGCACTGACTCGGTGGCCCGGCGACTCAGTGGCTCGGGCCGACCAGCTCTCGCACGGCGCGATCGAGCAGTGGCTGCGCGGCGCGGCTCGAGATCGCGCCGAGGCGATCGAGCAACAGGGTGCGCGCGGCGGTCGGCGCGAAGCGCATGGCGACGGCGGGCGCACGCGCGGCGCGCGACGCGAGCGCGAGCGCTTCGGCAGCGCTGGGGCGGAGCGGGCGTTGCTCGAGCGCGCGCGAGAAGAAGCCCTCGTCGATGAGGCCCGCGCCGAGCAGCGCGGCGATCGTCTCGGGCGCGAGGCGCTGCGAGAAGCGCCGGAAGGCGTCGGACGCGGCGAGCAGGCCGCCGTGCTGCTGGCGGAAGCGCTCGTCGTAGCGTGCGAGCGCCTTCGCGTCGCCGGGGTCGTCGCAGGAACGGACCGCTTCCACGAGCAGGCGCGCGGCGATGAGCCCGATGCCGACGCCGCTCCCGTGCGAGGCGTAGACCTGGCAGGCCGCGTCGCCGACGAGCGCGACGCCCGGGCCTGACAGGCGGTCGAAGGGGCGGCGCACCGGGATGGGCGCCTGGCCTCCGAAACGCGCGGCCCCGAGCCAGGGGTTCTCTACACGGAAGCGCGCGAGCATCTCGCCGCCGTCGCGCACGCCCATCGCCGGGATCGAGCCCGCGAGCACGCCGACCTCGTCGAGCTCGTGGTGCGTCGTGATCGTCAGCGTCGAGTAGCCGCCCTCGGTGCTCGGGAACGCGAGGTCGTCGCCGGGCATCGCGCCGTGTCGCTCGAGCAGCGAGAGGAGCGGGCCGCGATCCTTCACGTCGAGCTGGTACTGCGCCGCCACGCAGCGGTCGAGCGGGCCTGGCGCGAGGCACGCGGCTCGCAACACCGGCACGCGTTCGCGCACCCTGCCGCCGAGGCCCGAGGCGTCGACGACGAGACGCGTCCGCACGCGCTCGCGGCCGCCGCCGCCGGGGCGCTCGTGCACCACGTGGGTCGGGCGCCCGCTCGGGTCGAGCTCGAGCTCGACCAGGCGCCGCTCTTCGAAGCGCGCCCCGAGCCCCAGCGCCTCGTTCACGAGGCGGCCGACCAGCCTGCGCATGTCGACGTGGAAGAAGCGCCCTGCACCACGGGTCCGCACGCTCGCTGCGCCGCCGGGCGCGACCATGACGAAGGTGCCTGGGCGATCGTGGAACAGCTCCTCGCGGCCCGGGAGCTCGACGCCTGCCTCCTCGAAGCACCAACGAGGCACGAGGTTCACCCAGCGCGCCCCCGTCTCGCCGAGCGGTCGTTTGTCGAGCAAGAGGACCGAGCGTCCCGCCCGCGCGAAGCCCGCGGCCACCGCCGCGCCCGCGCTGCCCGCACCCACCACGACGACGTCGACGCTCTGCACGCGCGCGAGTCTACCGCACGACGCTACCCGCGACCTTCAGGCTCGCTCTCGCGCATCGCGCGGTTCTCGCCGAGCCACCTCTCCCAGGCCTCGAAGTCGCCTCCGAGCTGCCTCGCGAGCGCTGCGCGAGCCGCGTCGGGCAGCGGCACGAAGGTGCCCTGCGCGCTCGCCAAGAGCTCGCCCGTCGACGCGACCACGAGCTCTCCGCTCATCTCCATGAGGCGTGCGTGGTTGCGCTCGAGGCGACCCACCGCGCGCAAGGGCACACCGAGCGGGGCGGGCTTCACGAAGCGCAGGCTCAGCTTGCCGGTCTGCACCCAGCGATCGTGGAGGAAGGCGACGCGGCCGATGGTCTCGTCGAGGATCGCCGAGCTGATGCCTCCGTGCAGCACGCCCGGCCAGCCCTGGTGGTGCTCGGCGGGCGTGAGCTCGGTCCACACTTCGCGGCCGTCGTCGTAGAAGCTCGCGCCGAGGCCGTATTGGTTCTTGGTGCCGCAGACGAAGCAGAGGGCCGAGCCGGGCTGGCGGCGTGCGGGGCGCGGGTCGCTCATGCGCGCGAGCATGCCACGGCGAGCCTGAGGCGAGGGGCCTCGCGCTCTCTGCCGAGCGGCGCGTCGGCCCGTGCCTGGCCGCCGCGCGCGGCTCAGCGATACGGCGCCGCACCGGTGGCCGAGCGCGCGGCGAGGGCAGACTCGCCGCGTCGCCTCGACACGCGAGAGGCCCAGAGCAGCGCCACGAGCAGGCTGGGGTAGTAGACGGCGCTCGCGCCCGCGAGGATCGGCAACAGATGCGCCGGCTCGCGGTCGAGGCCGTCTTCGTCGACGCACTGCATCGGGTTCTTGTTCCGCTTGCGGTTCTCGATGTGCATGCCTTCGTCGCAGACGATCGGCGACACGGCGCCGTGCACGGGCGGAGCACAGGAGGCCGGGATGCCGGCGAGCAGCGCGAAGATGAAGGGCGCCGCCGCCGCGCCGACCCAGGGCGACTCCCAGCCTGGATCCGCGGGCAGCAGGGGCGCGGGTGCAGGCGCGCGCTGCTCCTGCAGGCTCGCGACGAGCTCGGCGGCGCGCAGCAGCAAGGCAGGCTCCGCGGGCTGGCGCGCGAGCGTGAGCAGGATCGCACCCGAGCTGCTCTCGAGGCTGGCGATGGGCCCGAGCGCGATGCAGAGCTCGCTCATCGCCGCGCTCGTCACGACGCGGGCATCGCGTGGGTCCGCGACGAAGGCGCGGTAGGCGCCGAGCTCGGGCGCGAGCGCCACCTCCTGCATCGGGCCGAGCTCGGCGAGCGGCACACGATCTCTCGGGCAGACGCGCAGGCTGCCGAAGGGCGCCGGGGCCTCGACGCGCACGCCGACGAAACGCAGCTCGGTGATCTCGCCGCGCCGGCGGGCGTTCATCTGCGCGCGCTCCACCGTGTAGTGCTCGATGGCGAGCGGCACCGAGCCCAGCGTGCCGCGGAAGGCGTAGTGGTCCCAGGTCGAGCCAGGGCGCATGGCGAAGCCGCGCGCGCCGAGCCCTTCGGCGATGCGCGCGAAGCGGGCGGCGCGCAGACGCGCGTCCTTCGCGAAGAGCAGGTAGTTCACCGCGACGGGAGGCGCGACGAGCGCGATGCCCGCGCAGAGCTCGAGCAGATCGCTCGCCATGGCGCCGAGCTTGCCACGTCTGCAGGGGGTGGAGAACTCCGAGCGCTTCGAGCTCCCGCCTCGTTCGCCCTGGCAGGCCGGTGCTATCGTCGGCTCTCCCGAGGAGAGAGGAGTCTCGCGTGTACCGCTCTGGGCCTCTGCAACTGCGCGGCGAGCTCCATGACGCCGACCTCGAGCGCTACGCGCGCCACGTCTACGACCGCAAGATGTCGAAGACCTTCGTGCCGCGACCGCTGCGCTCACCCGCGCGCATCATGGGCTTCGTCGTCGGAGCCGCGGCGACGCTCAGCCTGGTCTTCAGCCTCGTGCCGGCGGAACCACCGCTCGCGCAGCTCGTCTCGAGCTTGCTCGTCGCCGTCTGGATACTCATCGCCGTCCTGCTGTTCCTGCTCGGCATCATGCTCGTGTGGACCCCACGCCTGATGGCCAAGCAGCCCGGGATCCTCGTCGAGCGTGAGATCGTCGTCGACGAAGAGGGCTTCCGCTCGCGCAGCGCGCAGCTCGACGTGCTCCACCCCTGGAGCTCGATCCTCGAGCTCGACGAGATCGACACGCACTACTTCGTCTTCGTCGGCCCCTCGGTCGCGCACATCGTGCCGAAGCGCTTCTTCGCGTCGCCGGAGGCGAGCCGGAGCTTCGGCGAGGCGCTGCGCGCAGGCATGGCCGGGGCCTCGGCGAGCGCCGAGCCATCCGCTCGCTGAGACCGGGCGGGATCCGGCGGCGTTCGGGCTTGACCCCGTACTTGGGTACAGGGCCTAAGCTCTCGACGTGGCCTCGACGTACACCCTCGGCTCCCTCGCGCGCGCGGTCGGCGTCGGCGCCGAGACCGTCCGCTACTACGAACGAGTCGGGCTGCTCGTGCCCCCACTGCGCGCGGCCAACGGCTACCGTCGTTACGACGAGGCTGCGCTCGCGCGCCTGCGCTTCGTGAGGCAAGCCGCAGCCCTGGGATTTTCGCTCGCCGAGATCGCGGAGCTGCTCGAGCTGCGCGCACGCCGCGGGCAGTCCTGCGGCGGCGTGCGTGAGCGCGCGGTGCTCAAGCTCGCGCGCATCGACGCGAAGCTCGCCGAGCTGTCGCGCATGCGCCGCGCGGTCTCTGCGCTCATCGACTCCTGCGAAGGCGACACCGTCGTCGAGTCCTGTTCGATCCTGAAGCTCATCCAATCGATCGAGCCCGCCCAGCCCGAAGGAGACAACCCACCATGTCCGGCCAGAGCCCCATGCAGAGCTGCGTCGAAGCCTGCGAAGCGTGCATCCAAGACTGCCTGAAGAAGGCGAGCCCCGAGAGCCCCCAGTATGCGGCCTGCATCGCGGCTTGCCGCGACTGCATCGACGCCTGCGAGCTCTACGCGCGCTACGAGGCGCGCGAGAGCCCGCTGCGCGAGGCGGCGAAGACGCTCTGCGCCCAGGCTTGCGCGGCCTGCGCCGAGGCCTGCGAGAAGACGGGCTGCGGCGGCTGTGGCGCCGCGTGCCGGGCCTGCGAGTCGAGCTGCGGCTGATCCAGCCGGCGCGCTCGGGTTCGGGGGGGACCCCAGCCTCCGCTCGCGCTCAGCCTCGCGTCGCCGGGCCGGCGCCGAGCCCGCGCGCGTGCTCGAGCACCCGGCGGATCAGGAACGCAGGTCTCCCCAGCGTGTCGGCGAGCTCGTCGATCGAGGGTCTCTGCCCGTTCGCCGCGATCGCCGCGCGGATCGCGGTGAGCGCCTCGCCGAGCAGCGCGAGCTCGGTGGCCGTCGGCTCGCCGCCCACCTCGTAGCCACGCGCCTCGAGCTCCTCGACGACCGCCTCGATCTCGTCGTAGCCGAGCGAGGCCTCCGCCGCGGCCTCGGCCAGCTCCTCGAGCGCGATGCGTCGCGTGAGCTCGTGACGGAGCACGAGCGCCTCGACGACCTTCGGGACCAGGGCTTCCATGTCTCGCGAAGCTAACCCGTCGGCTGCGCCGACACACGCCGCCGAGATCGCGCCGCGGCGCTTCGAGCGCGCTCGGTGTACCATCCCCAGGAGATGGGGGAAGTCGAGCGAGGCGACGCGCGCCCTCGCGCGGCCAGGGTGCATGCGACGATCGTGCTCTCCTTGTGGGGGGCTGGTGCGCTCGCCGCCATCTGGATGAGGACGATGGATACGCGCGGCATGCGCGTCGGCGCGGGCATCTTCTTGCTGGGGATCGCGGTCGCGATCCTCGTCGTGTGGCTCATCGCGCTGGTCTGGGCCATCTGGCACGCCGTTCGCTACCGCACGCCGGTACTGCCGCTGGTCGTCGTCGTCGGAAGCGCGCTGTTCGTCGCCCTGTTCCTCGGATTCGCCCGCTGAGGTGAGCTGCACGGTTCTTCGCCACCGGGCGCGGGCTGGCGCAAGCCGCTACTCCGCAGCGAGCTTCTTGAAGCGCTGCTCGGCGCCGGGAGGCGTGTAGAGCTGTACCGCGATCACCGCGTCGCCCGGCGAGGCGACGAAGGCGTGCGGCACGGCGCGTGGAATGCGCAGCGTGCTGCCGGGCCGGACCTCGATCGTGCGCTGCGCATCGCCGGAGCCCAGGGTCATCGTGCCCGCGCCTTGGAGGATCACGAGCAGCTCCCAGGCGTCGTCGTGGCTGTGCTCGGGCACGCTCGCGCCGCCGGCGATGCCGAGCAGTGTGAGGCTCGCGTCCACGAGCTCGCCCTCCTGCGCAATGGCCGCCGCGAAGCGCCCCTCGGCCCAGCGCAGGCGAGGGACGCTCGAGAGATCGAAGCGTACGAAGCCGTCGCTCGCTGGGCCGGGGCGCTTCGCCCACGGTTTGCCGTGCTCCACGAAGGTTGCGCGCTCTCGCCGCAGCACCTGCGCGACGAACAGCTTCGTGTGACGCTCGGCGTGCAGCACGACGCCTCCACCGACGGCGCGAAAGCCTGCGCCTCGCTCGAGTGAGACCCGCTCGAGCGGCCGGCCCCGCTCTTCGGTGTGGCCTCGCGACTCGGCGCCGTCCTCCGCTCGGGCGAGCACGCTGCCTTCGAGCACGACGGCGATCGTCGTGAGCGCGTCGTCGCGGGCGATCTTGGCGGCGACGCCCGCCGCGAGATCGAGCTGGTGCAGCCGCGCGGGCGCGGGCGGCGCGCCCGGGTGGACCAGCTCGCGGTCGAGCGGCAGTCGCAGCACGCAGTCGTCGCCGCTCGGAGAGCCCACGCCTCCGCAGCCCATGCCCTGGGTGCGCAGCGTGGGGAGCTTCTTCGGGATCGCCAGATCGAGAGCGAGCTTCGCCGGCTTGGCGCAGCGTGCATCCGGCGGCGGCGGCTCGCGCCTCGCGACGCCGTCGACGACCGCCATGCTCGGCATCATCGAGAGCATCGCCGTGTAGAGCAGCACCGCGCTGCAATGGGCATCGGGGCGGTAGCCCGGGATCCACACGCTGCCGTATTCGCCGGTCGCGCGCTCGCCGTTCGCCTCGACCCGTGTCACGCGGCCGTCGCTGCCGAACTCGTGCCGCACGCCGTCGGGCATCCAGAGTGAGCTCGCGTCGGCGCGCATGAGCGCGTGGGGCGTCCACACGCTCCCGCTCGGCGTGAGCTCGGCCCAGAGGCCGTCGGGACCGTGCAGACAGCCCTGCGCGTCGATGCGCGCATCGAGCGAGGTGCCGAAGCCCTGCACGTGGACTCTCCCGTCGCTCTCGAGGCGCAGGAGCGTATGAGCGCGCCCCTCCGGTGAGCGCAGCTCCAGCGACATCGGCGCGAGGGCGCAGGTGGCGAAGCCGCTCGGTCCGGACGGGGCGAGCGCGACGCTCGTCACGGCGCTCGGAGCAGCAGCGGACGAGGCTTGCGGTGGCGAGGTCTCGCTCGGCGCGGGTGCAGCGCTGCACGCGAGCGAGCCAAGAGCGGCCGTGACGGCGAGGAGCGCGCGCATCGAGAGGTGAGGGTACTGCATCGCTTGCCGCAGCGATTCGGTCGAAGAGACCAAAGGAAGAAGTTGCGAACGAACGATTGAGCTTGACTCGTACCCCCCCCCCGTACATTCCGCGCATGCGAATCACGGGGGTGGTGCTGGGCGGGTTGATCTGTATGTCGGCGGGCCTATGGGGCTGTGATGCACAGCTCGAATCGCAGGCGTTGGGGTCCGAGGCGCAGGCTCTGTTCGTCACCAACCCGCCTATCCCCGAAGACGAGACCACGTCGCGCCGAGGCGAGGTGTGGCTCAGCGAGCGCGACAATCCGCCGCTCCGGGCACGGCTACCGCTGCGCCAAGACGAAGCCGCATACTTCAAGCCGGAGGGCGTCGCCTTCGAGCGTTTCGACCTGCTCGGCAGAGTGGCGCCCGAGACACCGCCGGCACCTTCGGGCATCTGGCCTGCGTATGTGCCTGGTGGTGGCGGGACGCTGCTGCAGCCGCGACCGCTCTCGGATTACTCCGGCGGCCAGGTCATGCACATGTCGCTGCGGGGCTTGAATCTCCCGCCGATCCGCAACGGACTGTTCCCCGAGGTCGGGGTTGATCTCGTCTACCGCGGTCGCCACGACGGAGCCTACGGCGCAGCGAGTCCTCCGATGCGCATGCGCCTGCACGACGACGTGCTGCTGGTTCCGGTGCACACCGTCGTGGTGTACAACCGACCGGCTGGCATCAACCATACGAAGTCGGTGTCGCCCTACGTCGCGAACCAGCGCTACGATCCGGAGCACATGGAGCAGGTCTTCGACGACGCGAACTACGCCTGGGCTCATGTGAATGGGTCGCCTCAGGGGCTCGACGGTGTCTGGTACGAGTGGGCCCACACCTTCCCTGCGCTCGCCCGCCCGGATGACATCTTCGCGCAGTGCAAGATCCAGTTTCGGCTCGTCGGTGCGGATGCCTGCGAGCTTCCGGAGGAAGACGTCTCCAACCAGGAGGCCACGCCGGACGGATGTTCGCTCAACAGCGTGACCGGCATGGTGGCCAAGGGGTGGCGCGGTGCAGAGGAGCGCTGTCAGATCGAGCTCAGCAAGTCGAGGGCGCTCAAGATCCTGTTCAGCGGATACTTGGCGAATCGGACCTGCCCTCAGGTCGGTCAATACACCGCTGGTCTCACGACCACCGGCACGTGGCGGGCTGCCGTCGATGGCTGGGCTACCTGGGGAAACAACTCCGGCGTGCTCGCCCACGAGATTGGGCACGCGCTCGGTTTGGGTCACGTCACCGGAGACCCGAGCAACTTGATGCACCCGAATTACGACTCTCAGACCGGCTTCGCGCTCACGCCGGGGCAATGCGCGACGATTCGATCCAACATCGTGTCCAAGTATGGCGCTCGTGCAGAGGCCGCCTGGGCCGAGTGAGCCCGTGAGCTTACACCTTGCTGGCCGCTGCCTGTCGGTGCTGGCGCTCTGCGCGTGCTCGGCCCTCGCTGCCTGCGGGTCGCGCTCCGAGCTACCCGACGAAGACCCGGGCGAGCTCGGTTGGGCCCTTCCTCGCCCCTACCGGAGCCTTCAGGGCTGCGAAGAGGCGCGAGGTGTGCCCGCTGGCTGGGCGTGGGTGGGGCTCGCGGAGCTCTCCGCTCCCGATGGATCGACCGCGAAGATCGAGCCTTGGCAGTGCGACGACAAGTCGTCTTTTCCCGACCGCGAGCGATGGGTCGAAGGGTTCTTTCTCGATCCCGACGAGACGACCGAGCAGTGCTTCGAGGCCTGCGTAGAGGCTGGTGCGTGTGCCCCGCCCGAGGTGCGGCGCGGGCCGAGCTTCCCCGTGCAGGTGAGCCGTGCCGACGCGGAGGCCTTCTGCGCATTCCGCGGAGGGCGCTTGCCTCAGCTCGCCGAGCTCGCCCGGGCCGAAGGCCGAGAGACGATCGGCGTAGGGAACCCCAAGCTCTTCGCCCGCTGGCTCGCCTGCGAGCTGCGTCACGGTACGACTTTCTGGAACGCCGCCAAGGCGGCCGACCCTGAGTGCCGCTGGTTCGCCGAGGCCGCCCGCGTGTTCTGGCTCGGGGCGACGACCGAGCTGAGCGTGCCGGACTCGCTGCCGCCCGAGGTGCGCAGCGAGCCCGACGATGTCGGTCCCTGGGGTCACTACGACCTCTTCGCGGGCGGCTGGGAGCGCGTGCTCACGGAGGCGATGAGCGACGAAGAGCGAGCCGCTGCGTGCGTCGCGCCTGTGTACGTCGACCGGCCCGGGTATACGGCTGAGCCGTATCCCTTGCTGTACGCCCCGCCACTCCAGATCCAATCCGCCTATGGCTTCGTGGGTGCTGACCCCGCCTCCGGGGCCCCGCTGCTCCCCACCATCTTCGAAGAGCTACCAGAGGTGACCGAGCGCCAGGAGATGATGGTCTTCCGCTGCGCCTACGATCCTTGATGACGCAACCTGCCCGGTGCTTCGATTCGTCGACGATACTGCTACCCAGCGAATGCCGAGCCAAGCCATGACGCACACCCACCGAATCTCGCAATCCTCGTCCCTCCGTGCCGCCTCGGCGCTCCTGTCCGCGGCCGTGGTCATCGCATCGCTCTTCGCTTGCGGCGACTCGTCCTCCGACGGCGCAGGAGGAACCGCCTCCGCCGGCTGCGAGATCGCCTTCTACGGCGAGCTCAGGCCGGAGTGCTCGAGCGATTGCCCGAACCGCACCGAGACCCCCGTCGGCGAGGGCGGCATCCTCATGTGCTCCACGCCCTGCGACCCGGACAACCCCTGCCCGAGTGGCTCGGTGTGCTGGCGTTTCGGAAGCGACGTGCCCGCCGAGAGCGGCGTCTGTCACCTCGAGTGCAGCGGCACCTGCCCCGCGTTCGCGTTCTGCGCGCCAGAGGGAGTGTGCCGGAACGATCCCAGTCAGTTGAACTGAGAGCGCGCATCGCGAGCCGAGGCTAAAGCATCGCTTGCGGGTCGACGTCGACGATGGCGCGCACGCGGCGGTCGAGCGACTCGAGCGCGGGGCCGAGGGCCGTGACCGTGGCGCGCAGCGGCGGCCGCTCGGTGGCGCGCAGCATCACGCGGAAGCGCGTGCGGCCTCGCAGCTTGGTGAGCGGCGCAGGCGCGGGGCCGAGCACCTCGACCGCGCCGGCGCGCACGGCGGCCGTGGCGCGTGCGGCCTGCGCGAGCTGCGTGGCGGCGCGCTCGGCGAGCTCGGGGTCGATGGCGTCGATGCGCAAGAGCACGAGCCGCGAGAAGGGCGGATAACCGACCTCGGCGCGGTCCCTCAGCTCGACCTCGAGGAAGCCCTCGACGTCGTGCTTCGCCGAATACACGACGGCCGCGTGCTCGGGGCTCTTGGTCTGGATGAGCACCTGGCCCTTGCGCTCGTGGCGCCCTGCGCGCCCGGCGACCTGCACGAGCAGCTGGAAGCTGCGTTCGGCCGCGCGGAAGTCGGGCATGCCGAGCGCGGCGTCGGCGTTCACGACGCCCACGAGCGTGACCTTCGGCAGATCGTGGCCCTTGGTGACCATCTGCGTGCCCACGAGAAAGTCGATCTCGTGGCGCTTCATGCGATTGAGGATCGCCTCGGCCTTGGCGCCCTCGGCCACGTCGCGATCCCGGCGCGCGATGCGCGCGGAGGGGAAGGCCTCGGCGAGCGTCTCCTCGAGCTTCTCGGTGCCGAGGCCCTCGAGCTCGAGCGCCGAGGCTCCGCAGGCCGAGCAGCGGGTGTAGAGCTCGTCTTCGTAGCCGCAGTAATGGCAGCGCACGACGCTGTGGCCGCGCAGCTTGTGGAAGGTGAGCGAGACCGAGCAGCCCCTGCAGGTCTCCACCGTGCCGCAGGCCGTGCACACCACGGTGGGCGAGTGCCCCCGGCGATTGAGGAAGATGATCGCCTGCTCGCCCTGGGCGAGCGTCTGCTCGAGCGCGCGGTGGAGCGGCAAGCTGATGCGTTTGTCGCCGGTGGGGCCAGGGCCGATGCGCTTGAGATCCACGATGCGCACCTCGGGCAGCGTCGCCCTCTGGTTGGCGCGCTCGGGCAGGCGCAGCATCGCGAGCTTGCCGCGCCTCGCGAGCTGGGCCGACTCGAGCGAGGGCGTGGCCGAGCCGAGCACCACGGCGGCGCCCGCGCGGTGCGCGCGTAGGAGCGCCATGTCGCGCGCGTGGTAGCGCACGCCCTCTTCTTGCTTGAACGAGGGGTCGTGCTCCTCGTCGACCACCACGAGCCCGAGCGCGGGCACGGGCGCGAAGAGCGCCGAGCGCGCCCCGATCGCCACGCGCAGCTCCCCCGCCGCGAGGCGCTTCCACATCGCGTGGCGCGCGCGGTCGCTGAGTCCGCTGTGCACCACGGCCACCTCGTCGCCGAAGCGCGCGCGGTAGCGCTCGACGAGCTGAGGCGTGAGCGCGATCTCCGGCACCATGACGAGCGCGCCGCGCCCGCGCTCGAGGCAGGCCTCGATGGCGTGCAGATACACCTCGGTCTTGCCGGAGCCGGTCACGCCGAAGAGCAGGAAGGCGCGCTCGCTCGCGCCCGGCTCGAGCGCGGCCGTGATGCGCGCCACCGCCTCGGCCTGGGCCGGCACGAGCTCCGGCGCCTGGTCACGCGCGATGCGCTCGGCGAAGGCCGGCCCGCTCGCCTTCGCGCGCGCCCCGAGCGTCACCAGGCCCAGCTCGGCGAGGCGCTTCGTGGCCGCGCGCGCGTTCGTGTAGCGCTCCTCGAGCCGCGCGACCGGAGCGGGGCCGCTCGCGCGCAGCACGGCGAGAATCTCGCGCGCCTGGCCGCGCAGCTTGCCCGGCTCCTCGGTGAGCGCCGTCGCTTCGGCCACGAGCTCGGTCGGCTCGGCGACGCGCCGCTGCCGCGCGAGCGTGCTCGTGTCGAGCAGCTCGCCCTGGGCCTTCATCGCGTCGACCTTGCCGCGCTCGAGCGCCGGCAGCGCGAGCCGGAGCACCTCGCCGATCGGCGCGAAGTAGTAGTCGGCGACCTGCACGAGAAAGCCGAGCAGCTCCTCGGGCAGCACCGGCGTCGGGTCGACGAGCGCGCGCAGCGGCTTGGGCGTGATCCCGGCTGGCGGAGGGCCGTCGTCGACCCCGAGCACCACGCCGATGATCTTGCGCCGCCCGAAGTCGCATAGCACACGCGCGCCGGGGCGCAGCTCGGCGAGCATCGCCTCGGGCACCTCGTAGCTGAAGGCCTTGGCGAGCGGCACCGGCACGGCGACACGAGCGAGCTTCATCGCTGCGAGGCGTCGTAGCGCGGTTTCGCCGCGGCGGGCACGCGAGACGCGCCGCGTCGCGACGCCGGGCCGCAAGCCTTGCACGCCGTGTGCAGCTGCTTCGCCAGAGGGGCCGGGAAGTCGCACGATTCGGGCTGAATTGCGGGCGATTCTGCCCACGTGGCGCTGGGCCGAGGCTTGCACCAAGCAAGTAACATGGCCGCCGCGATCGATCCCTCCACCGAGAAGGCACAGCGCTCGCGCTGGGCGCTGCGCCTCGGTCGTGTGGCCGGGATCGACGTCTACCTCCACGCGACCTTCCTGCTCTTGCTCGTATGGCTCGGCTCGGCCGAGCTCATGCGTGGCGCGGGCGGCGCCGCCGCGCTGCTCACCGTCGGCTACATCAGCGCGCTCTTCGGCTGCGTGGTGCTGCACGAGTTCGGTCACGCGATGGCCGCGCGCCACTACGGCATCCGCACCCGCGACATCACGCTCTACCCGATCGGCGGCATCGCCCGCCTCGAGAAGATGCCCTCGAAACCGATGCAGGAGTTGGTCGTCGCGCTCGCCGGCCCGATGGTGAACGTCGTGCTCGCGGCAGTGCTCGCGCTCGTGCTCTTCACGGTGCCTGGCGCCGGCTCGCTCGGCGAGGTGAGCGCGCTCGGCGGCGCAGTGCTCCCGAGGCTGCTCGTCGCCAACGTATTCCTCGCGGGCTTCAACCTGCTGCCGGCCTTCCCCATGGACGGAGGCCGCGTGCTGCGCGCGCTGCTCGCCACCAGCATGGGCCGCCTCCGCGCGACCCGCGCGGCTGCGCAGATCGGCCAGCTCATGGCGGTGCTCTTCGCCATCGCGGGCCTCTTCGTCGCGCCCATGCTGTTGCTCATCGCGGTCTTCGTGTGGATCGGCGCCGCCCAAGAGGCGAACGCCACCGAGATGCGCTCGGCGATCGCCGGCATGAGCGTGCGCCGCGCGATGGAGACGCGCTTCGAGATCGTCGCCGCCTTCGACACGCTCGAGCGAGGTTACGAGCTCATCATGGCGGGCCAGCAGATCGACTTCCCCGTCGTGTCCCCCGATGGCCAGGTCGTCGGCCTGCTCGAGCGGGAGGCGCTCGCGCGCGGGCTCGCCGAGCTCGGGCCGCTCGCCTTCGTGCACCAGGTCGCGAGCCCACGCGTGCTGCGCGTCTACGATCGCGAGCCGCTCGACGCGGCGCTCGAGCGCCTCGCCGGTGTGCCTTGGCGCACCGTGCTCGTCTTCGACCTCGCCGATCGACTCGTGGGCCTGCTCACCGCCGACAACGTCGGCGAGCTCGTCATGTTCGAGACGACGAAGCTCAAGGCGCACCCCGAGCTCGAGGTGCCCGGCGCGGAGTGAGCCGGGCGCGGCCAGAGAGCGCGCTCCGCCTCCAGACGCGCACCCACTCGCCAGGATCGAGCCCGATCGCGAGGCAACGCGCCTCGAGCCTGGCCTGGAGGCCGTGCTCGTGGGGCACCACGAGGAAGCCCGTCTCGCGATCACCGACGACCAAGCAGGTCTCGTCGTCGGCCCAGCGCAGCGCCACCTCCAGGCAGAGCAGCGCGTCGAGCTGATCTTGCTCGGCTTTGCGTGGCTTGCCGAGCACGGCGAGCCCCTCTGCCCACGCCGCGAGCCCAGGCAGGCCGCGCGCGGTGAGAGCGCACGCGACGCCCTCCGTGACGTGCCGCCAGTCGTCGAGCGAGAAGCTCTTGGCGCGCTCGGGGTTGTACTTGGGCAGGCGCGCTCGCCCCTTCGCGTCGCGCTGTGCGCGCCCGAGCGCGATCAGGCTGAGCGCAGGGTAGGTCTCGTAGACGCGCGCGGCGCCGCGGTGCTCGGCGCCCGGCCAGGCCGCGCCACCCAGCCGCTCGAGGAAGCCCCACACCGGCGCGCCTTCGCCGAACATGTCGGCGCGGCTCGTATTGGCCGGCTGCATCGCGCCGCCGTGCGAGGCAATTGGCGAAGACACGATCGCCTCGACGGTGCGCCAGCTCGTGGCGTTCCTCACGATCGTCGGCTGATCGAGCATCACGAGCGTCGACGCCGGCGCGTGCTCCGCCCGCCAGCGCTCGAGCTCTGCCGTCGCTTCGGCGTAGTTCACGAGCCGAGGTGGGCCGAGCTCCTCGATGGCGCGGTCGGGTGCTCGCAGCACCGCCACGATCGCCCCCGTGCCGCGCGCGGTCCACGCTGCGTCGAAGCCGACGCAGAGCTCGCTCACAGCGGGCAGGCTGCGCTCGGATCCGCGTAGCCGAAGACCAGCTCGCCGATGGGGTGCGTGGCCGGGCCGTCCGCGGCCGAGAGCGTCTCCCAGCTGATACCGTCGGCGCTGCGGTACCAGCGCATGTCTTCGTACCAGCCCATCCACTCGCTGCGTGCGGCGACCATCGTGCCGCTCACCGGGTTGCGCGCGACCTCACCGAAGCGGTTGCCGCCTCCGAGGTTCGTCTCCGCGCTCGACCAGCTCGTGCCGTCGGCGCTCGTGTACGCGCGAATCCCGCCGTCGGTGCCCCACACGAGGAACTTCGCGCGGTCCCACACCGGTCCGGAGTAGAGATCTGCGTTGCCGGGCAGCGCCACGAGGCTGAAGCTCGCGCCGCCGTCGCTCGAGCGACACACGCCGCCTCCGCGCGTGACGATCACGCCGCCTCCTTCGGTGGCCTCGGCGATCGGCAGGCAGCCCGCGGGCATCGCCACGGGCGAGCTCCAGGTCTGGAAGTCGCTCGTCAGGCGCACGTCGTGCTCGGCGCCGGAAGCGGCCGCCTGCATGAAGCGCTGCGCACCCGCGAAGTAGAACAAGCGCCGCACGTTCCACGGCACGTGCCCGGCGTCGGTCGAGGGTGCGAAGCTGAGCCCCGCGTCGGTGGAGATCGCGGGCGTGCGCTCCGCGAGCGCGACGAGCCCATTGCCAGCCGCGACGTCGGCATAGGTGTGACCCGCGTCGACTTGGACCCAGTCCACGCCGTTCGTGCTGCGCAAGACGACGCCCGGCTGGCCCCAGCCGAAGGTGGCGACGAAGGCGCCGTCGCCATGAGCGAGGCCTTTGCCGGAGCCCGGGTGGTGATCGCAATCGCAGCTCGAGGCCGTGTCGACGCAGCTGCCCGAGCCATTGCGATAGCTGCAACCTCCCTCGAAGCAGCGGACTGCGGCGAGCTCGTCGCAGACCAGCGCGTGCCCTTCGGCGTCGAAGGAGCGCAGCGCCTTCCAGCTCTGGCCGTCGTCGCAGGAGAGCAGCGTCGTGCCCACGTGCCCCTGCGCCACGAACACGGGCACCTTGCCCGAGGGGACCACGCCGCCTCCCTCTCCACCGCTGCCCGACGAGCTCGTGCTGCCCGCGCCTCCGCTCCCCGTGCTCGCGCTCGTGCCGACGGTGGCACCGCCGCCCGAGCCGCTGCTCTGCGCGTCGTCGCCGCAGGCCGTGAGCGCCGCGGCGATGAAGCCGAGCGTCGCCACCTGCGCGAGCACGCGGCGCGCGGCGACGCGCCTGCGCTCGGGACGCGCGTCGATGTCGCTCACGTGAGCAGCTCGGTGATCGCGCCCTTGCTCTCGGCGAGGGAGCGCCCGAAGCTGTCGACCGAGAGCCCCATCGCGCGCGCGATCGTCACGAAGAGATCGTTGTGCGGACGACCCCGGTAGTTGTAGATGCGCTCCGAGGCCTGGCTCGGGTAGCTGAGCTGCCCTACCTGGTTGGGGTTGTCGAAGCGCGTGATGGGGAAGCGCACGTAGCGCCCCGTGCGCAGCGCGCCCTGGGCGTCGCCGATGAGCATCCAGGGCAGGCGCGTGACGTCGTGGCTGCCCTCGCCGATGTGCGAGCACACCAGGATGAGCGTGTGGTCGAGCATCGTGCCGCCGTCGGTCTCGGGCAGGCTGTCGAGGAAGGCGAGCAGCTGAGCGAGCTTGGTGTAGGTGTGCGCCTCCATCTGGTCGTTGGCGGCGCGCGCGGCGGTGTCGGCGAGCTCGGGGTTGTCGCCGCTCACCTTGTGCGTGAGGTCGTGCCAGTCCGAGGTCTGCACGCCCGAGTAGATCGTGCCATTGACGTAGTCGAACTCGTAATCGGGCGGCAGGTCGATCACGAGGTTGCCCACGCGCGTCGTGTCGGTGTGCAGCGCGGCCGACATGAGCTGCGAGACGAGGTCGGCTTTGGTGTGCCAGAGGCGGTTGCCAGGGTGGCCCTGGAGGTAGCCCTCCTGGAGCGTCGACCAAGGGCCGAGGATGCTGCTCTCCTCGGGCCGGTTCGCGGCGCGGTCGTTGACGAGCGTGAGCGCCTGCTGGAGATCGGAGCGCAAGTCGAGCATGCTCTGGATCTTGGCGCGGTCTTCGGTGCCGAGCTTCGCGATGAGGCGATCGTAATCGCCGCGCACGAAGTCGTAGACGCTCGTGTGTTTGGCGATGCGCTCGGCCTGCGCGGCGACGTCGCCGTCGAGCGGCTCCGGGAAGACGTAGCTCCACATCACGGGGATGTGCGTGATGAACGGGAGCTTCTGCCCGGGCACGGCGTAGCGGTGGTGGTTGTAGGACTGGCTGTACTCGCCGCTGTATTCGTCGACGGCGAGCTCCAGCGAGCGCAGCCGCGTGAGCAGCTGAGGCGCGTTGAGCTGCGAGGCGACGAGCTGGTCGATGGAGACCCCTCCGCCCAGGTTGCCCGTGCCATTGAAGCGGTCCGCCGCCACCAGCGCGTGGGTGTGGCCGTCTTCGTGGGCGTTCGCGGCCGCCGAAGGGTCGACCTTGGCGCTCACCATGTCGAGGTTCTGGAAGAGGTTGATGCGCGACCGATAGGGTTCGAGCGCGGCCATCGGCCCACGGAAGGCCCAATCGGTGGCGACCTGCGTCGAGGCGGGATCGGCGGGCCCCGCGACGGTGGGCTCCCAGGTCCCGCGGCGCGCGCCGTGCCCCAGCTCGAGGAAGAGCACGCGCAGCGGCACCGTGCCCGCCTGTGCGTCGGCGGCGCGGGTGTGCAGCCAGGGCAGCATCGCGCCCACGGAGCTCGCCCCGAGCAGCTTGAGGACGGCGCGACGATCGAACTTGCGTGCCATGTTCAGTTCTCTCCCCGGCGGCTACGGAACGAAGGCGACATCACCATGCCGACGATCGTCTCCTGCAGGCTGTCGCCCTGGCGCATCGACACGGCCAGGGCCTCGATCTCGCAGCGGTCGCCTTCGCGCTCGCTGCGCCCGAGCGCGTAACGCACGAGGTGTGTGGTGCTGCAAGCAGCGACGACCTCGCTCTCGACGAGCTTCTCGACCATGTCGATGGGCCCCGAGACCTCGCCGATCGTGTCGGGGAAGTTGCCGGAGCTGTCGATCGCGCAGCCGTTCTCCTCGGTGCGGTAGCGGCCGAGCGCGTCGTAGGCCTCGAAGCTGAATCCCGCGCCGTCGATCGACGCGTGGCAGGACTGGCAGCTGCCGACGGTGTGCGTCTTCGACACGCGGTCGCGCACGGTGCAGAGCTCCTCGGGTGGCACGTCGAGCGGCTCGAAGTCGTCGAGGATTCCGGGCGGCGGCGCGGGCATCTTCTGGCAGAGCACGCTGTCGAGCATCGTGACGCCTCGGTAGATCGGCGAGTGCGAGATGCCGTGCGAGGTCGACGCGAGCAGGGCCGGCTGCGTGAGCACGCCGCGGCGCTCGTTCGGGTCGAGCTCGACGAGCACGAGCTCGCTCGAGCCGGGGGCTTCGACGCCGAAGATGGGCGCGAGGCGATCGTTCACGAAGCCGTAGCTGCCCGTCATGAGGCTCTGCCAGGAGTCGTCGTCCCAGAGGGCCTTGTCGAGGAAGAGGCGCGCCGAGGCCTCGAGGTCGGCGCGCAGCGCCTCGTCGAGCTCGGGGAAGACGGCGGCGTCGAGCGCGAGCTCCTCGATCTCGTAGAGCCGGAGCCACTCGGCGAAGAAGCCGGTGAGGATCGGGCGCGCGCGTGGATCGGCGAGCAGCCTGCGCGCCTGCGCCTCGAGCCCCGCGTCGGTGGCGAGCTCGCCCCTCGAGGCGGCGTCGAAGAGGGCGTCGTCTGGCATCGTGTCGAGGAAGAAGTAGGAGAGGCGGCTCGCCATCTCGTAGTCGCCGAGCGCGACGACGCCCGTGGAGCCAGCCGGCGCGATCTCGGGGCGGAACAAGAACGAAGGCGACTCGAGCAGGCCGCGGATCACGAGCTCGAGCGCCTCGGCGCGACCGTACGCCGCGTAGGCGTTGCTCGCGAAGCTCGTGAGCGAGGCCTCCTCGACGGGCTCGAGCGGCCTGCGGTACGCGCGGAAGCCGAGCTCGAGCGCCGTGTCGACCACGCAGTCCTCGCTGTCGTCGGTGCAGGGCGCCCAGCTCGCGGGGCTCGCGGCCGCCGCGCTCGCGATGCTCTCCGCCAGCGACTCGTAGCGCTGCACGCCGAGCGCCGAGACGCTCTGTCCGTCGGCGTGACCCACGAAGCCGTCGATGCGGCTGTCGGGCAGCGGCGCCTCGCTCGGCGGCGTGACGCCAGGGAAGAGCGCGCCGATCGTGTTCTGGTACTCGACGGGCGTGAGCCTGCGGATCGGAGCGCTGGTCACGCTGCAGCTCGCCTCCGGATCCACGGGTGGCACCACCGTGTCGGTGCCGCCGATGGAGCCTTCGCAGCCCTGTATGGAGGAGGCGAGGCCCGCGCTGAGGAGCCCTGCGGCGACGAGAGACCAGGTGCGGGTCGGCTGCATCGAAGCCGCATTGCACCCGATGGCGTGTGAGCGCGCAAGCTGCGCGCGATGCGCGTGCGACGCGTGGATGAGAGCCTCGTTCGCGCATCGAGCGCGCCCGTGGGGTCTCAGTCCGACGATCGGGGCCAGGACCAGACGTGCACGGCGAGCTCGGCGAGCGCGTCGCTCTCTGGCGGGCTGAAGCTCTCGGCGGGCTCTCCGCGTGCGAGGCAGGGCAGCTCCACGAGCTCGTCGGCCGTGAAGAGGGTGATCTTGCGCTCGAACCTGTTCGGAGCATGCACGGCGAGCAGGCTCGCGTCGTCGAAGCTGCGCTCCACGATCGTGCGGCGGTCCTGACGGACGGCGAAGCTGAGTCGTCCGGGCTGGAGCTCCACGCCGATGCGCTCCTCGACGTGCCGGAAGGGTGAGACGAAGGCGCGGGCGAGCGACGCGAGCCGCCGAGGCCCCTCGAGCACCAGCGCCGCCAGCGCCGCGATCATCGTGATCGGCAAGAACAACGTCGCGCCGAGGAGCGCCAGGAACATGAGACCCGGCTGGCGACCCACCTTCGAGCGTTCGAGGCTGGCGCCGCGCGCGTCGGTCTGCACGCGCCAACCGCCGCCGCGCAGCGTGCGCACGAGCTCGTCGGGCGAGCGCCGCGGTGGGTGTGGGGCGCCGAGCGGCTGCGTGGGCACGAAGCGACGCGAGAGCGCGGCGCTGTCGACGTCGACGACGCAGCCCACGCGTCGGGCGACGGCGAGCGCGCTCGGGAGCGCGTCGAGGGCCCGACGTCCGCGCAGCACGGAGGCGCCGAGCTCGCGCCCATCGCCGCCGAGGAGCGCGATCCGCGTGCACCACTCTCCCCCTTGCTCGATGGGCGCATCTCCCCCGGCGACTCCGGCGAGCTCGTCGATCAACGCACGCCCGAGCTTCGCCCCGAGGCGCTCGACGTCTACTTCCGCGATCGCGATGCGCGTCGGTGTCCGTCCACGCGCCAACGCCGCGCTCAGCGCCGCCTGGACGCCTTCCTTCGGCGAGGTCGTCGTCCCACCCTCCGGGGCGGCAGGCTTCACGTCGACGCGCTCGGAGGCTCGCGAACCACGGCTCGACCCCCCGCCTCGCTCAGCGCACCATCATCACGAGCACGGCGGCGCCGAAGACCATGAGCGCCGCGACCCAGGCCAGCCAGGTGCGGCTCCGCATCGGCGGCTGGGGGACCTCCGCGAGCGCCCAGCGCGAGCCAGAGTCGCCGAGCGCGTCCTTCGTCGCTGCGCTCTTGGCGGCGTCGGTCGAGCCGGCGCCGGCCTTGCGCTTCCTGCGCTTCGAGCTCGCGGGCGCCGGCGTCTCCCGGGTGGGCGCCTCCTCCGCGTCGGCGGCCTTCGTCGTCATCGCGGCCATCGCCGCGAGCGCCTCACGCGCGCTGTGCGTACCCGTCGCTTCGTAGAGCGTGTGGTCGGTCGGCGGCGTCTCGTCGTGCTCGCGCGCCTCGACCTTCACGGCGCCGCTCGACGCGCTCACCGGCACCATCACCGCGAGCGGTCCACGCGCGAGCGCCTCGGTCGCGAGCTCGCGAAGCCGCTGCGCGCGCAAGAGCTCGGGAGCGAAGTGCTGCTCGAGCCAGCGGCCGAGCTTCACCGAGCTCGCCATGAGCCCGGCGTCGGCGGCGTAGGACTCGAGCGCCGCGAGCATCGCGCCCGCAGTGGCGAAGCGCTCCTCGCGCCGCTTCGCGAGCGCCTTCTGGACGATGGATCCGAGGCGTTCGCCGAGCGGCAGATCGCTCACGTCGAGGGCGGGGATCTCCGCGCGCCGCGCCACCTCGAGCAGGCTCTCGCCGGGCTTCGCCTTGTAGAGCTTCTTCCCCGAGAGCAGCTCCATGAGGATGATGCCCGCCGCGTAGACGTCGGCGCGACCGTCGAGCGCCTCGCCGTGCGCCTGCTCGGGGCTCATGTAGCCGGCCTTGCCCTCGATCATCGCCTCGGACCAGCGCCCGAGCGCAGCCTCGCCCTCGGCGCCGCCCGGCTCGTCGTGCGCGCGCGCGATGCCGAAGTCGCAGAGCTTCACCTCGCCCTCGAGCGCGAGCAGCACGTTCGACGGCGAGACGTCGCGGTGCACGATGCCCACGTGCTCCTGCCCGTCGGGCCCGGTGAAGCGGAAGGCATGCGCGTGCTCGAGCGCGCGCAGCACGTCCATCACGATGCGCAGCGAGAGCTCGACCGGCAGCGGCACGCGCTTCTTCGCGCAGCGCCGCAAGAGCTCACGCAGATCGAGCCCCTGCACGTACTCCATCGCGATGTAGAGCGTGCCCTCGTCGCGCCCGAGGTGCTCGACGCGCACGATGTTCGGGTGCTCGAGCTTCGCCGCGATCTTCGCCTCGGCGACCAAGAGGTCGAGCAAGCGCTGGCTCGAGGACAGCTCGGGCAGCACCTCCTTCACGACGATCTCGCGCACCACGCCGAAGCTGCCGCGCTTCTTCGCGCGGTAGATGTCGGCCATGCCGCCGCGGCCGATGTGGTCGAAGAGCTCGTAGTCGCCCCGCGTGTAGGGCAGCCTGCGGCCGGGTCCCTTGCGATCGCGGCGGGCGGGCTTCGGCGTCGTCGATGCTGTGGCGGGGGCCGCTTCCATACCTCTAGGCCGACGCATTCCACGGCGCGCGTGGCGTGGCCAAGTTCCCGGCGCACCGTGCCGCCCCTGGGGCGAGCGACGCGCGCCGGAGCGCTCCTCGCCGCGCGCGCTGGTGGCTCAGAAGCGGCCGCGCAGTCCGAGGTACGCGGGCCCTGCGTCGATGGCCACCGACGGCCCCTCGGCGCCGCCCGGGCGTACGACGAGCAGCACGACGCCGGCGGCAGCCGCGACGCCCCCGGCGATCAGGCTCACCGTGGAGACCGTCTGGAACGTCGACGCGCGATCGATCTCGGCTTGGTCTTCGGCGAGGCAGACGTCGTCGACGCAGCGCGACCTCACGTCGTCGACGATGCCGAAGGCTACGACCCGCGTGCCGATGCCGACGCCGATCCCGACCGTGCCGACGGCGGTGAGCACGAGGCCCGGGACCCAGCTGCCGTCGGAGCTCGTGCTGGTCGGCGCAGGCCCCGTCTCCGCGCGCTGCGCCGTGGTCGTCGTGTCGCTCGGCTTCGTCGACGCGGGCGCGAGCTCGACGGTCGTGATCTGGTTGGGCTCGGCCTTCACCTCGACGCGCGCGAGCTCTTGCGCGCCGCGCATCGCGACCACGATGTGCGCACCGGGATCGACGTCCACGAGCCCACGACGAGCTGCGTCGTCGAGCTCCTTGCCGTCGACGAGGATGGTCGCGTCGGCGGGCAGCGCGCTCTGTCGAATCGAAAGGCGAGGGATGACTCGCTCGAGCTCTGCCAGCTCCTTGGCTGCGTCGCTGACCGCGTTGCGGAAGGGCTCCGGCGACTTCGCGTCGACCGGCTCCGCGGCGGCCTTCCGCAGCGAATCACGGGCCGCGAGCATCTTGCCGAGGCCGAGCTGGCAACGCGCGATGAACAGCACGAGCACCGGAGAGTGCGCCCTCCGCTCCGCTGCTTCGAAGAGCGCAAGCGCCTCGGCCAGCTCACCTCGATCGAAGCGCTCCTTGGCGTCGCGCCCGAGAGAGATCGCCGACTGCGCGTCGGCACCAGGTCTGGCCTGTGCCCAGGCCGGCGTCGGTTGCGCGAAGCACGCACCGAGCAGGCACGTCGAGAACGCGAGGGAGAGTGCGGTGCGCGAGCGGCGGGTCGGAGTCATGGAATCGGTAGGCCTGTGAAAGGATCGACCTTGCCGCCTCCTGCGTTCGCGGCCGGGGGCTTCGAGCTCGGCGTCGGCGGTCGGCTCGAGGGCGTGGCGCGGCCGCTCGGCGTGGCAGCCGGCGCCGAGGAGGAAGCCGTGAGGGCGGGTGTGACGAGCGGAGGCGAGGCATCTCCACTCGCGATCGGGGCCGACACCGAGGCTGACCCGAGTAGCCGTGTGGTGTCGGGAGCGGGGCCCGCCGTCGCGCTTGCGCTCGTCGCCGAGGGGGCCGGCGGCGAGGGGGCGGAGGCACCACCGCCTCGGGTCGCGAGCGCCAAGCCCGAGGCGACGACCGCCGCGAACGCCACGGCCCAGGGCAGTGCACGCCGCGCGAGCGGCGTCTTCGGCAGCGCGATCGACCCGCCCGTTCCACTGGTGACGGCGCGCAGCTCGCGTGAGCCGGTGCCCTCGCTCGACAGAGAGGCGCCGCTCATCGGGGTCGCGCCCGACGCCGCGCCAGAGAGCGAGCTCGGGCGTGACGCGAGGGCATCCCGGGGCTCCGCGGAGTGGAGCCACGCCGCGGGTGCCTTGCCCGTCGAGAGCTCGGCGAAGGCCTCGGCGAGCTCGCTCGCGGACTGGAAGCGTTCGCTCGCCTCGCGCGCGAGCGCGCGTTCGAAGAAGGCGTCGGTGCCCGCTGGAAGATCGTCGCAGAGGGTGCTCGGCGCGGGAGGCGTCGTCGACACGATGCGCAGCATCACCGCCGTCATGTGCTCGCCCTCGAAGGGGCGATGGCCCGTGAGCGCCTTGTACATGATGACGCCCAACGACCAGAGATCGCTTCGGTGGTCGACGGGCTGCCCGTGGGCCTGTTCGGGGCTCATGTGGTGCGGCGAGCCGATCACCATGCCACTCGAGGTGCGGTCGTCGACGAGCTGGTTCTGCATCTCGCGCGCGATGCCGAAGTCGAGCAGCTTCACGATCTCGGAGTCGCCCTCGTGAACGACGAACACGTTCGAGGGCTTGAGATCCCGGTGCACCAGGCCCGCAGCGTGCGCGACCGTCAGCGCGCGAGCGATCTGAGAGACGATCCCCGCGAGCTCGTCGGCAGGAATGCGGCCGCGACGATTGAGGCGCTCGGCGAGGTCTTCACCTTCGAGCCTCTCCATCACCATGTAGGGTGTGTCGCCTTCGATGCCGTAGTCCTGCACCTTGCAGATGTGCAGGCTCTTCAGCTGAGCGCTCGCCTTGGCCTCTCGCTCGAAGCGGGCCTTGGCCGACGGCGTATCGGCCAAGAGCGAAGACATCAGCTTCACCGCGACCTCGGCGTCGAGCACCTCGTGCTTGGCGAGCCACACCGAGCCCATGCCTCCGCCCGCGAGGCGCTCGATGAGGCGGTACTTGCCGCCGAGCGTGCTGCCGGGCCCGAGCGCAGAAGACATCGAGTGGGAAGCGTACGTCGGGCGCTGGCGGTGGTCCACGTAGTTACCGAGGCACGAGCTCCGCGTGCCTGAGCGCGCCGCTCAGTGGATGAGTGTCCGCGAAGGGGACTCGCGGCCGCTCAATGTCTGTCCGGAAGAGCCGAACCCAGGGGTTCGGCTCTTCCGACTTGTTGTTCGTCAGAAATCGAGAAAATGCGGAGAAGTCGGGGAAGAATTCTCTGTCTTCGGCTGCCGCGCGCCGCGCTCGGGGCCCCGGCCCCAAGCGCTGTTTGGCATTTCTGGTCACGTCTTCAGGGCGCGAGCTCGCACGCCGAGCCCGTGCCGCATCGGTAGTGCGCCTCGACGCGCGCCTGGCTCAGCGCGTGGGGGTAGTAGGCGATCTCGTCGACGACGAGCGTGGTGCTGCTGCCCGTGTCCGCCAGACTGAGCGGCGCCGAGTGCGTGGGAAGCTCCAGCGCGAAGCCGTCGAAGCCTGGGTCCGTGGCGAGCATGCCGTCGACGTAGATCCTGGCGTTCGGGGGAGAAACGGTGATCACCAGATGATGGAACCCTCCGCCGAGGTAGGTCGGCGAGAGGTAGAGGTCCTCGTAGCTGCCGCCCGTGTCGTAGCGCTTGTGTTGGACCACATCGAGACCGAGGTAGGTCTGGAAGCCGGACTGAGGTGTGCCGTCTTCGCGCCAGCGGAAGAGCGATCCTTCGAAGGGGGTGCCCTCGGCGTGGATCCAGGCCTCGAGTGAGTAAGACGTGTGCGTGCCGAGGTCGAGATTGTTTGGGCTCAGAAGAACGTAGGCGCCGCCCTGGAGCCTGGTCGCGAGGCTGGCCTCGCCCGCGATCGCTCCTGGCACGCCCCGCACGTATCCGCCGCCGCTCTCGAGCACGATGGCCTCGAAGTCCGACGGGCTCGAATCGGCGGCGATCGCCGTGCCTGGTTGCTCTTCGAAGCGGTAGTACGCGAGCGGCTGGTCGGAGAGCACGACGTCGGCGTAGCCCGGAGCAGCGCTCCCGCCGGTGCCCGCGCCGCCTTGCCCCGCGCCGCCACCGCTCGCCGTGCCGCTCGTGCTCGACGGGCCGGACGGGTTGCCGCCTCCGGTTCCGCTTCCGCCGAACTGCAGACCATCGACGTCGATGCACGCTGCGAGCGACAGGCTCGAGACCAACAGCACGCTCAAGCCGACTCGCACTCGCGGACTCTGGGACACGGACTGACCTCGCTTCCAGAACGATTGCAGCTCGGAGGGTCGCTGCCAAGTCTCGGCCCTCGATCGGGGCCCGACCCCCGAGAGATCGCTGCACATGTGTCGTCGAGGGTGGGATGCGCTACTACGTATCAACCCGCATGAAGCGTAGCTTGGGAGTCACAGATCACCGCGGCCGCCCACTCGAGCTCGCGGATCCGCCGGAGCGGATCGTGAGCCTGGTGCCGAGCGACACCTACACGCTCATGCGTCTCGGGGCGGGCGCGCGCCTCGTGGGTCGCACGCGCTACTGTACCGAGCCCGCCGAGGAGCTCGAAGGGGTGCCCGAGGTGGGCGGCACCAAGGACGCCGACGTCGAGGCGATCCTCGCGCTGCGCCCTCAGGTGGTCGTCGCGAACCAGGAGGAGAACACACCGAAGGTCGTGCGCGCGCTCGAGGCCGCGGGTGTGCCGGTGCTGTTGAGCTTCCCGAAGCGCGTCGGCGAGGGGCTCGCCCAGGTGGGCCGCCTCGCGCGCCTGCTCGGGCCGCTCGCGCCCGAGGCACGCGAGCTCGTCGCCTGGGCCTACCGCAAGCACGCCGAGGCCGAGGCCCGGCGGGCCACGCGCCAGCCGGTGCGCAGCTTCGTCGCGATCTGGCGTGACCCGTGGATGACCGTGCACGCGGAGACCTTCGTCTCCGACGTGCTCGATCTGGTCGGCGCGAAGAACGTCTTCGCCGAGCGCGTGCGCCGCTATCCGCTCTCCGCCGACGTCGGCGACGGCGCGCCGCTGCCCGCAGCGGGCCTCGAAGGGCGCGACGTGCGCTACCCGCGCATCTCGCTCGAGGAGCTCGTGGCGCATGCACCGGAGCTCGTGCTCCTGCCCGACGAGCCCTACGCCTTCGGCCCGGCCGAGGTCGAGGAGCTCGCCGCGCTCGATCTGCCAGCCGCGAAGGCCGGGCGCATCGTCTGCTGCTCGGGCCGGCCGCTCATGTGGCACGGCCTCTACGCGATCGAGAAGCTCGACGAGCTCGCGGCGATCGTCGCCGGCGCCTGAGGCCGGCCTGGCGCGCCTGGCCTGCGACGCAGCGAGCGCCACGACGTGCGCGTCGGGATCTCGGTGCGTTCAGGGCGGGTAACTCTGCTCCGTGGTGCAGCGCCACGCGCCGCCCTCGCAGGTGCAGCTGGCCGAGGTGCAGCCGCGCGTGAAGGCGCAGCTCGCCCCCTCGGGGGCGCAGGCGCCCCCGATCTCGTCGAGGTCGCGTGGGCATTGCTCGGGGAGGCGTGGGCTCCGGCAGCGCCAGCGCGGCGCTTCGAGCTCGGGCGGCGGAGGCGCGCCTCCACAGTAGCCCGAGCCCTCGCAGCGGCAGACGCGCTCTCCGTAGACACACTCGAGCGAGTTGGTCTGGTGGGCGGCGCAGAGCTCTCCTTCGGGGATCTCGCCGAGCGACTCCGGGCAGACGAGCGGCTGCGCCTCGTAGGCCGCGCAAGCCTGCGCGTCGCGGCCCGTGTCGAGGCAGGCGAGCAGCCGCTCCGAGTCGGCGCGTGAGGCGACGCGCGCCCCGCTGCAGGCGGCGAGGGCGAAGGCGGCGACGTGGGCCGCCGTGAGGGCTGCGAGTGCCGTGCGAGCGCGGAGCACGCGGGGAGCTTACACCGAGACGCTGCCGGGTCAGCGCAGGCGCTCGAAGTCGCGCAGGAACCGAGCTTGTTCTTCGCTCTGCACGTAACCCGGAGCACGTGAGCGCAGCTCGGCGAGCGCGCTCGTCGCGTCGTAGCCGCGCGCGATGAGCACGGACGCGAGGATCGTGCCGGTGCGCCCGAGCCCGGCGAGGCAATGGACGACGACGCGCTCACCGCGCTGGATGGCGCTCTCGATCTGCTCCACGAGCCGCTTCGTGGGCTCGAGCTCGGGGGCGCCCATGTCGTCGATCGGAAAGTGCAGCGATTGGATGCCGTACTCGGACGAATGCGAAGCCGGGAAGGCCTCCTCGGTCAGCGAGACCAAGAGGCTCACGCCCGCGGCCTCGAGGGCCGCGAGATCGGCGTCGACGTCACCCAGGAGTCCGGGTCGGCCCATGCCCGCGAGCTCCGACTCCACCAGCCAGCGAAAGTGAGAAGGGAGCAGCGCGTCTGGCTCGCTCGGCCAGCAGGTGCCCGAGCGCAGGAGCTGTTCGACCATCGGATGTGGGGGGCGCTCGAAGAACTCCTCGGCTCCACAGCTCGCGACGATGCGACGGCGGCACAGCATCGTGACCTCGTCGGCGATCGCTCGAGCGAAGGCGAGGTCGTGGGTCACGACGAGCGCCGCGCCATCGCGTTTGTGCGCGCGCAACGCCTCGGCGAGCTCCCGCGCGTCTTGCTCGTTCGCGTCGGCGGTGGGCTCGTCGAGCAACAGCACCCGAGCGCCGCTGCGCGCCGCGCCCCGCCAGCCCGCGCGGCGTAGCTCCTGTGCCACGGGCAGCGGGTGCAGCGACGACGGCACCTGGCAGGCGAAGGCGACGTCGTCGGCCGGCTGGTCGAGGCGAGCCCCGCGGTACTGCCAGGCTCCTCGCGTCGCGAAGCCGAGCGGCAACGGGACCCTCGCCAGGGCGCGCAGCAACGTGCTCTTGCCGGTCGCCACGGGGCCGACGAGCACCGTGACCGCGCGGTCGCGGAGCCGCCAATCGAGCGGCCCGACGATCAACCCCTCTCCGCGCACGATCGCCGCGCGCGCCAAGTTGAAGACCGCTCCCTCGCTCACGTGCCCTCCAGCAGGCGGAGCGCCAGCTCCTCCGGCAGCCCCGCCGCGCGGATGCTGGCCGCCGCTGCGCGGTGGTCGTACTCGACGCGCCGCACCTCGAAGCTACGATCCTCCAGGTCGAGCAGGCCCCAGGCCGCGCGGCGGTCGCCGTCGCGAGGCTGTCCGACCGAGCCCGGGTTGAGGATCACCGCTTCGGCCGAGCGTGGCCATTGGACGCGCGTGCGACAGTCGGGCTCGGCGACCTCGTCGCCGTCGAGCCAGCCGACCATCGGCTGGTGCGTGTGTCCCGCGAGCGCCACGCGTGGCCAGCCCTCCCGGTCGCGCACGGCCCTCAGGTTCGCGCCGAGCATGGTGGAGGTGATGTAGCCGGAGACGTGCGTGTCGTTGAGGAAGGAGCCGTGGATCGCCACGAAACCTCGCTCGTCGAGGATCCTCGGAGGAAGATCCGCGAGGTAGGCCCGCGAGGTGACACCGAGCTGCTCGGCAGTCCACCGTTGGGCGCGTCGCGCGGCCTGGTGCGTACCGACCATGGCGTCTCCTCGCAGCACGTCGCGGTCGTGGTTCCCCGCGACGGCGCCGTTGGCGCAGGTGCGCAACATGTCGACGCAGGCGTCCGGCTGCGCGCCGTAACCGACGAGGTCGCCGAGGCAGAGCAGCTCGCCGACGCCGGCGCTCTGGATGTCTTCGAGCACCTTGAGCAGGGCGTAGAGGTTGCTGTGGACGTCCGCGATCAGGGCGATTCGCATGCTTGCTCGTCCTGGGCGGGGCGCTCGGCGCGCCGCTCCGGGCAGCGCTCGGCCGCAGTGAGGATCGCGTCGCGTGCCCACTTGGCAGCCGCCGAGCGCAGGCGCGCGTCGCGCAGGCTGCCGATGAGATCGATCGCCTCGAGCTCGCTCCGGCAGAATCGCGTCGGCAGCTGACGCTCGAGCTCGGCGACGTAGGCGTGTACCGCGATCGGAAAGCCCACATACTCCTCCACGCGCTGCAGCAAGGCGTGGGAGAGCGCGGGGTGCCTCGTACCATGCTCGACCTCGTCGTCGATGTAGCGAACCCTCCCCGACTCCACGCCGAAGTTGCTCGGGTGCAGGTCGAGCACGATCGAGCGGCGCGCGGCGAGGGCGATCGTCTCGAGCGCCGCCTCCGCGAAGAGCACGAGCATCGCAGTCAACGCGCGCTCCGAGCCCCGGTCCTGACACTTCGCGGCGCGCTCGCGCAGCGTCGTCACCCAGGGGGCCACGGTCCACAGCCAATACCTGCTGTGCTCGTCGCGCTTCACGACGAAGCTCGTATTCGGGAGCGCGAGCTCGCCCAGCGCCTCCCTGGAGCGGCTCAGCTGCGCGAGCTTCGACTGGGCCTCGGCCAGGGAGCCATAGCTGCGACGAGGAGAGGTCTTGAGACACCACGGCCAGGCCTCGAAGACGATGAGGTCGTTCGATCCGCTCCCGAGGGCCGTCGCACCTCCGCCCGGGGTGGAGCGCAGCACCGCCGGCTCGCTGCGATGGGGGCCTAGCTGGCCCCACACCGTCGGCTCGTCCGGCCAATGGGCGTCCAGCTTCGACGCTCCGATTGGTAGAGGCGGGAGCTCGGGGGTCGGGGCGGGAATCGACGAGAGCACGAAGCGTGGGCGTGAGGTGGCCGGCTCGAGCCCCTCCGGCCGCGGCGGCACGCGCGGTGGGGGCGGCAGGCTGGGATCGGGCTCGATCTCGAGCAGCTCCTCCTCGCTCCCGGCGTCCTCGGCTTCGGATACCTCCAGCGTGGGCGCCTCGCCGCCGTCGTCGGTGGCCTGCGCGCTCGGGGCGGGCGGTGAGGAGGAGGGCGTGGGCGACGCGGACGTGGGCGCGGGAGGCGCAGCCGAGGGCGCGCGCGGTGGGCTGGGCTGCTCGAGCGGCCGAGGCGCGAGGTCGGAGGGCCAAGCAGCGGTGGGCGCGCTCGCGAGCGGCGGAGACGAGCTCGCGCGCACCGTCGCCGCTGGTGGTCGCGTCGACCAACCGGCGTCGACGAGCTCCGGAGCCGCAACCTCGTCGGCGGTGGGCATCAAGTCGAGGCCCGCGTCGAGCAGCGCGCGGTGCAGCGCTTCGTGGCCCTCCACCGAGGTCTCGAGGCCCTCCACGCCGCCAGGCAAGAGCATGCGTTGCGCGGTGTTCGCCGCCGCTCGGATCGCGAGCACGACCGTCTCGCGTACGCCGTGGTCTTCGATGGCACGCGCGCTCACGACGGGCACCTCGGCCGTGAGGCCCAGAGCCTCGAGCAGCTCCGGCGTCGCGAGCGCCGACGCGAGGTCTTGCTTGTTGGCCTGTACGACGATGGGCACCTCGTGATCGCCCCGCTGGAGCAGCGGCCGCACCTTGTCGAGCATGCGGCGCCCCTCCTCGACCCCAGCCGGCGTGCTGTCACACACGAAGACCACCACGTCGGCCGAGCGCAACAAGTGCTTGCGACGCGGATAGAGCGGGCTCTGCCCGGGCACCGTCACGAGCTGGCACCGCAACGGCATGCCGCAGACGAAGCCGCCCTCCACGACCAGCCAGTCGAAGAACAGCGTCCGCCCATTGGAGTGACCGGGCGACAAGAGCTCACTCCTGCGCCGCGTGGTGAAGTGCTCGCAGAGGCGCCGGAGGTTGGTGGTCTTCCCGGCCTTCGCCGGACCGTCGTACACGATACGCACGACCACACGCTGCTCGTCCTTGTCGAAGACCGGCATCAGTCTAGCTCCTCGTCCTGCGTGCGTTCATCGTGCGCCCCGGCTCTCGGGGTGGGTGCGCCGATACCAAGCGACCAAGTAACCCAGAGCCGAGTACTCCTCGGCCAAGACGACGTGGACCGTGCCGTCCTCCATCCAGACGGCCGCGGAGTCTCCGGTCGGCGCGCTCGTGATCACGAGGCCATCTCCGGTCGTGGCGCTCGTGAGGTCGAGGGTATTCGCCGACCAAACCCCGAGCGCGAGCAGCTCCGCAGCGCGCAGGCCCCCGCTGCGGAACGAGGCGATCGGCGTGAGGTGGGCCGCGGCGCTGCTCCTCAGGAAACCGAGCCCGAGGCCCTCGCCGCCCTCGAGCGCATCGGCGAGCCGTGCTTGCGTGCGACATGCGCGCGAGGGATCTGCGCGCACGCCGATCGCGAGCACGAGGTCGGTGGGTGTGAAGCTGAAGCGCGCGTCGAACCTGCGCTGCTTGTGCTCGACGAATCGAATGGACACGCCCGGCATGCCGCTGAGCAGCCCGATCGCTTCGGCGGTGTGCTGCCGCAGCGCCCGCCTCAAGCCGTCGTTCGAGACGAGCCCGGAGCTCACCAGCTCCTCGCCGATGGGCCTGCCGGACTCGCGGCACCTGCGATAGGCAGCCTCGACCACTGCGGTGTCGAGCGGCGGGTCGGACTGTCGGCGCAGGATGTCGGTCATGCGCCGGCCCATGCCACCGACCGCCGCCCAGCAGATCCGCCGGTCCTCGACGAGGATCGTGCCCACGGGGGACTGCTGGGGGCCGACGACGAAGGCGCCCGTCGCGGGATCCGGCAGCTGGTCCACGCGGTCCACCAGCTCGACGAAGGAGGAGACGTCGAGCGCTGGTGGACGCGTGGCCGGCCGCGCGATCGGCGAGAATGAACGACGTGCCATCGCCGTGGGCCCCCCGAGGCTCACCCTAGAAGCTCGCCTCGACGCCGGGCAGCCCGGCGCGAGCCTTCGCGAGCACCATGCCGAGGTTCGCCGACACGCGGCACACGGCGACCAGGACCATGTCCTCGTTCTTCTTGCAGCGCAGGAAGACGTGCAAGAGGTTGTCGGAGAGGATGATGATCTCCTGGAAGTAATGGTGGCCGTCGTCCTTCACGCCGCGCCTGCGCTTGAAGATGGTCTCGATCTGGGAGACGTTCGGCCCCTGGAAGATGTCGCCCGTGGCGGCCGCGACGAGGTCGAGGACCTCCTGGGGGTGGCTGTCGACCGTCTTCACGCCGAGAAGCATGCCTGTCTTGGTGTCGACGAATCCGACGGCGACACACTCGGGAACGGACTTCTGGAACGTGGAGAGGGCGTTGTCTAGGCTCATTGGTGGTCCTCGTATGCTCTGTCTATGGGGTTCGATTGGGGGTCAGGGGACGAGCGGCTCGACCAATGGAATGACGGTCTTCATCATGGCCCACCCCATGCCGATGTTCGTCGTCTTCTTGGTCACGAGCACCATGACGGCCTTGCCGCCCTTGATGGTCTTGCAGAAGTGGTAGTTGTTCTCCGAGGTGATGTGGATCTCCTGGAAGTAATGAGCGCCGTTCTCGGGTATGCCGCGGTGCTGGCGGACCATCTGCTCGATTCGCCCGATGTTCGGCCCGCGGAAGAGGTCCATCGCCGCGGCAGCGACGATCTCGTTCAGCGTCTGCGTGTACTGGGCGTTGTTGTAGACGCCCAGGAGCATGCCGGTGTCGAGGTCGACCACGCCACAGGCGACCCCCCCGTCGACCTTAGCGACGACCTCTTTGCACGCATCATCGATCTTTCCCATGATTCATCCTCGTTTCATTGGTTCGTACCGTGGTCCATGAAGCCCGTGATCCTCCCGACCACGGCGCGGAATCGGAGGGTCGCGTAGCGCCCACCTTGGTCTTCGGAGACGACCAGCCTGCCTCCTCCCCCCATGCGGAAGATCGCCACGCCCCCGTCCTCGTGCAGGCACTCGATGCGCTCGATGGCCGGTGCGTCGGCGAGCTGTGCGGCGGCGCTGAACACGCCCTCGATGGCGCTGTCGAGTGCCGCGGCGTCGAGCTCGCCGCTGGGTGGGTGGGCGAGGGCCTGCCCCTCGTCCAGCCACACGCTGCGGGTGCCCGGCCCGATCCTCTCGACGAAGGCCCGCAGCTTGTTCCAGCTCTCGTAGGCCGGCGGGGGCAGGGTCGAGGGGCGGCTCGCGCTCGTGAGCGGCGCAGGCGCGAGGCTCGCCCCGTTCACCCGCTGAGAGCTCCGCTGTGCCTCGTCGAGCTGGCGCAAGAGGTCGAGCATGAGCGGCTGGAATGGTCGGTCGATCGAACGCTCGTCCCCGCTCAGCACGGTGGTCGTGATCGAGCCCGAGTCCGCCGCCAGGAGCGCGGCGAGGGCCTCCGAGCCCCTGAGCGTGCCGACCTCGGCGTGCACGATCTCCCCCTCGCAGAGGTGGACACGCGCCTTCTCGAGGCCACTGAGGGCGACGGTGAGCGTGCGCCTGCCGAGGTGGAAGATCTGGAGCAGGTCGAGCAGTGAGAGGCCATGAACGCTCCCTCGGAAGCCCGTCTCGCATTCGACGGCCTGTCGGACCGCGGCCAGCATGTCGCTGGGGCCGAAGGGCTTGCACAGCACGCGCACGACGCCGAGCTCGAGCGCCGTCTCGTAGTCTCGTGCCGTGGCATAGGCGCTCATGAGGATGCAGCGGGTGCGGGGCGAGCTCGCGCGCGCCCTCGTCAGCAGATCGATGCCGTCGTGCTCGTTCATGCGGAGATCGGTCAGCATCACGTCGATCCGGCGGGAGCCGAGGACCGCCGCGGCGTCTCCGACGGAGGGCGCGGTCAGCACCTCGTAGCCCTGGGTGCCGAGCTCGCGCGCGAGCGCTCCCCTCAGCGCGGCGTCGTCGTCCACGATCAGAACCGTGCTCACGGCACAGAGTCCCTCGGCGCGGGTGGGAGCCAGAGGCAGAATCGGGCGCCCGAGCCGGAAGGCTCCAGGCTGAGGTCTCCCCCGAGCTCACGCGCCGCCTCGCGCGCGCTCGTGAGCCCGATGCCTGTCCCTTGGGTCTTCGTGGTGAAGAAGGGCTCGAATACGGTCTCGCGGAGAGAGTCCGCGATTCCGGGCCCGTCGTCTTCGACGACCACGCAGCAGAGGCCGTCCCTGGAGGTGATGTCGATGGATACCTCGCGGGGTGCTGGGTCGGACTCGAGCGCATTGAGCACGAGGTTCACGAGGATCTGCTCGACGACGATGGGGTTCGCCATCACCGGTGTAGGCCGAGCGTTCGATGGTATGGATAGTCGGTGGCCACCATCGCGGATGGTGTGCCTCAGGAGGGCGGCGACGCGCCGCACGATCGAGTCGACGTGAATGGGCTGCGTGATCGGTGGTCCGAGGCGCGCGTAGTCGAGCACCCCGTCGATGCTGCTCTGCAGCCCGTGCGCGGCGAGCCGGATCTCCTCGGCGCGTTCGCGCACGTCGTCGGCGCTGAGCGTCGCCGTGCGTTTGGAGAGGACCTCCGAATGGAAGACGATGACCGAGAGCGGCGCTCGCAGGTCGTGGGCCATCGTGGCGACGAGGCGGCCGATCGCTTGTAGTCGCTGTTGGTGCAATCGCCGCGACAGCGCCACTTGCTTGTCGGTGACCTCGCGCATCAGGAGCAGGTCGTGGGTCGGGCCCAGGGCATACCGCGTGCAGCCCAGGCAGGCCGATTCGGGTGACTCGTCGGGCCTCCAGGCGCGCGCCTCGCCCTCTGGCGCGGCGCCGACGGAGGACCACAAGGTCGTGGGCAATCGTCGAGTGGTGCCGGCGGGTACACCGAGGCGGTCGAGCAGCGCGCTGGCGCTCGGGGTGGCTCCGACGACCGTGCCCTCTCTCGTGCAGACGAGCATCGAGCCGCCGACGCCCGCGAGCCTGAGCCTCGCGCCGTCCCAGACCTCGTCGCCGCTGACGGACTCGTCGTGTGTGTGCTGAACCAAAGACCCTGCCTCCCCAGCCGCGGCGCGGCGGGAGGCCCTAAGCGAAATCCTTGCCAATGCACGCAGCGAAGGATTTTCGTGAAAGCTCGGGGATCCGGCCGTCGAGACGGGTGGCGGGATCCGTCGATCGGCGGCGGAACTTGACGACCCAATCTGACGTTGCGTAACGACTTCGCTCGCGCGTCGGAGGCAGCGCGCGAGCGGGGGTTGCCCCTCGAGGCGTGCGGAAACCGGGGCCGAACTCGCGGTTCATCGGCCTCGCGCGTCGTCTCGGCGCAGGCGTGTGGTGGCGCTTCGCGGCCGACGGCGGTGCGCGCTCGGCCCGCTCCGGCGCGGCATCGAAACTGCTACGTCGGGGGCGCGCCGGGCGCGACCTTCGCAGCGACGCGCTGCCTCGGGGTGGCGAACGCGGCGCGCCGGAGAGTCGGCGCCGGAGCTTCAGCGCTGCAGGCTCGGGTCAGTTCACGCAGAGGATGGTGCCGCCGCGCGCGGCAGGTCGAGTCGGGGGGCTCGGTCGGCGAATTGGGGAAGGGGCATTGGAAGGATGGTGTACGGTGGCTCGATCGTCGGTGGCCCCACTTCGGCCGAGGACACGAGTAGTTTGTTGACGAGTGCTGCGTTGGTCGAGCGATCGCCGACCGTTTGGCCCGAACGGCGTATCGGCGTCCTCACCGAAGATCACCTGGTGGTGGAGCAGGTGCACGAGGTGCTGCGTGGCAGCCCCTGCGTCGTGACCCTCGCGCGTGACGCCGCGAGCGCGGAGGCGCTGCTCGAGTCCCAGGATACGACCGCCGTGCTGGTGGACCTCCAGGCCCAAGCGGCCCTGCCGCTCGGGCGCATCTTCAGGTTCGTGCGCTCGGGGCTCTTGCTCGGCTATCGCAGCGCCGATCCGGGGCGCGGGCCGGGTAAGCTCGAGTGCGAGTACTTCCGACGTTCGGAGCTGGAACGGGCGCTGCTCCGCATGCGGTCCATGGTCGTCGACGCCGAGGATTGGCTGAGCGCGCACGTGCGCGGCGCCGATCCGGCCGTCGAGGCGGTGCGGCGTCAGATCGCACTCGTCGCGCGCTTCCAGGAGGTCGCCGTGCTGGTGCTCGGGGAGACGGGCACCGGCAAGGAGCTGGTCGCGACTGGGATCCACGAGCTCGGTGTCGGGTCCCATCGCCCCTTCGTGGCGGTGAACTGCGCGGCGATCCCGGAGGCGCTGTTCGAGAGCGAGCTCTTCGGTCACGAGGCCGGCGCGTTCACCGGCGCACGCACCGGGCGCATCGGGCTGCTCGAGGCCGCGCGTGGGGGCACGGTGTTCCTCGACGAGATCGGAGAGATGCCCACCTCGGTGCAGGCCAAGCTCCTCCGGGCGCTCGAGACGCGCAGCATCCGCAGGGTGGGCTCGAACCTGACGATACCGCTCGCGACGCGCATCGTGAGCGCCACGCACCGTGTGGCGCTCGCGCACGGGCGTGCAGACGGTGGGCTGAGGCCGGACCTCTACTATCGGCTCGGTGGCTTCCGCATCCAGCTGCCGCCTCTACGAGAGCGCGCGAGCGACATCCCGGAGCTCGCGCGCTGCCTGCTCGTGGGCTTCGCGGAGCGCAACGGCGTGCCCGAGCCCACGCTCGAGTGCGAGGCGCTCGTCGCGCTCGGTGAGCATGCCTGGCCTGGCAACGTGAGAGAGCTCCGGTGCGTGCTGGAGCACGCGTCGATCCTGGCAGCGGGAGGGCGCATCTCGAGTGAACACGTGCGCGAGGCCTTGCGCAGCTCGCCCGACGTACCCGAGCTCGCGAGGCGACGAGGCTCGTCGGCCCCGCCGCCCTCGAGCGGCAGGGGCCCTCACTCCGAGCCGCCCTCCTCGCGGCGGCCTGCGGTGAGCCTGGGCTCGCGCTCCCCCGGCTCGGGGGAGGCCTACTCGCGGCGCGCGATCCGAGACGCCGAACGGCGCATGATCCTCGATGCCTTCGCGCGGGCCGGCGGCAACCTGAGCCAAGCCGCGTCGATGCTCGGCATGCCGCGCACGACCCTGCGCGAGCGTCTGCGCAAGTACACGGGGGCCACGGCCGAGGAGTGACGAGTCCCCAGGGGGGGGTCAGGCCTGCCCCATGCGCGCACACCCATGCAGGCTCGGAGCATGGGGCGGCGCGCATAGTTTGCGTCACGTAACGAGATATCGGGATGTGTCTTGCCCCGATCCTCGAGTGACCCCAGCTTGTTGCGGTGCACGGTTCGGTTCCGGACGACGCAGGGCTCGTAGCGATGCTCCAGGTGGTGTCGACGGGCTCGGAGGAGGCGCTGCCCGGCGCGAGCGCCTTCGCGACGCTCGACCGCGAGGGTGTCATCGTGGGGCGTGGCGAGCGCTTCGAGCTGCTCGCGAAGTGGCTCACGCAGCGCGAGTGCCGTGTGGGCATGTCGCTCGAGCATTGGCTCCCGGCGCGCTCGGCGAAGGCCTGGCGCTCGCTGCTCGCGCGCGCCTTCGAGGGCGTCGGCACCTCCCAGCGCGAGCTCGTCGAGTGTGGGCCGAACGGCCTGCGAGAGGTGGAGCTCAGCTTCGAGCCACCGAGCGCCACCGGCACCGAGCTTGTGTTGATGGTCCTGCGCGACTGCTCCGGCGAGCGCCGGCTCACCCAGGGCTGCCTGCGCGCGCGCGCAGAGCTCGCGGCGATGCTCGAAGCGAGCGCGGGGCCGGCGTGGATCGTCGACCAACGGCTCGAGCTCGTGGCGCGCAACGACAGGCTCTCGACGGAGCTCGCGGCCGTCTTCATCGCGCGCTCCGCCGCGCCCGGGGCGGATCCGCTCTGCGCGGCCTACGCTCGTGTGTTGGACGGAGAGCTCACCGAGCTCGAGCTCGATACGCAGCCCGGGCTCCACGGCAGGGCCCGCGTACGCCTCGCGCCCGTGCTCGGGGCGATGGGTGTCGTGGGCGTGGCCGGCTCGGCTGATCTGCTCGCCGCGATCCGCTGAGCGGTCTCGCGGCGCGCATCGACTGCGCTGGCGTCACGGCCTGCGCTGAGCCGGGCGCAGCCCCCAGCGATCGTAGACGTAGCGCTGCTCGCCCACGGAGAAGCTCAGGACCCTGCCTCTGGCGGACTCGTCGATGCGCACGTCGCGTGGCTCCAGCTGCGGTTCGCGCTCGTCGCGGAGGACGCCGGAGGTCCGGAGCTCGAGCTCGCGCAGCGCGCTCCCGAAGGGTCCACGGATCTCGAGCGGCCCGAAGCGGAGCCGAAGGTGCTCCGCCTCGGGCTTCGCACCGAGCCACTCGGCGCGGAGCTCTCCCTCGTGCTCGAGGCCGAGGCGCACGTCGATGGGCTCGTCTCGCAAGAGCACGACCGCGCTCGCGACGCGGAAGCCAGGTACACGGTAGGGGTCTTGCTCCCGGTGACGGTGCACGACGCGGAACCGGCGATGCAGCACGTTCATCGGCGCGAGGTCGGTGAGCAGGAAGTCGGCGTCGAGGTCGTCGCGCTCCTGCCTCGTCTGCGCGGCCACGACCACGCAGCCTCGGCGCTGGCTCGCGCGGCGACCGAGGCGCGCCTCGAGCGCGCGATCGAGCGCGACGCGGTCCTCGGGCGCGAAGTCGTCGTGATGCAGCGTCGCCAAGCCGCGCACGCGGAAGAGCAGCGGCTCGTCGGCCGCGAGGCGCTGATGCTCGAGCGCCTCCTGGGTCGCGATCGCGTCTGCGACCGAGTTGCGCAGCACCAGCACGCGGGCGCCGGCTCGGGCCGCGCAGAGGGCCGCGTTGGCGAGCGCGGAGGGGTGATCGGCCTGCGCGCGCAGCTCCACGCGGACCGTCCTGGGAGGCGTGTCGTTCACGACCCCGAGCGTCGCGCATCACCCCCGCGCTATCCCGACCAGTCACGCGGCCGCCGCGCCGCTCAGCCGCGAGCTCGACCCTCGGCCGCGCGCGCCTCGAGCTGCTCGACCGCCGCGTAGGCCCGCGGGCCGTCGAAGTGCGGCGCCAGCGGTGGGACCGGCGCGCGCTCGAGCGCGGCGAGCACCTCGGCGACGTCCGGCACGGACTCGTCTGCGAGCGCGTAGAGCCCCTCGGGCCCCTCCTCGAGCGGATCGTGGAGCTCGAGCAGGTGCGTGAGCCGATCGAGCAACTCCGGCGACGGAGGAGGCACGAGCATCGCCACGAGCGCCGAGTGATCGAGGCGCATCTGCGCCATCGCCGGCGGGTCGAGGCCGACCGCGCGCAGCGCCGGCAGCAGGATCTTCTCCTCCATGCCGATGTGCCGCAGCAGCGCGCCGCGCAGCTCTTCGTAGGCCTCGCCGTCGCCGGCGCGCGCGCGCGCGATGAGGGCGCGGATGCGCTCGTGGTCTTCCGTCAAATAGGCGGTGATCGAGCGGATCACGAAGCGCCCGCCTCGAGCAGCGCCTCGAGCGCGTCGTAGGAGCCCGTCCAGCCGAGCGTCATGCCCGGGCGCTCGGCGACGAAGGCCGCGAGCTCGGCCGCGCTGGCTTCGCCTTCCACCTCGGTCGTCAGCGTCACGCGCGTGCGCCCGGGCCCCTCTTCGGTGAAGAGCACCGTGTTGCGCAATGCCTCAGGCCACGCCTCCGCGCCTGGCGCCGGTGCGCGGCGCTCCTCTTCGTCGACGAAGCGCTGCACGTAGACGATGCGCTCGGCGGGATCGATCGCGAGGTACTCGGCGCGCACGTGCATCGTGCCGTGCTCGCCCGCGATGGCGAAGAGCGTGCTCTCGCCGACCGCGATCCTCGAGCGCACGAAACGCATCGTCGTGCCCGCAGGAGGGAGCCAACGGACGAGGTGCTCCGGGTCGGTCCACATCGCGAAGACGCGCGCGACGGGCGCGTCGAAGCTCCTGTGGATGACGAAGCGCGGACGCTGGGTCGCGGCCTCTCCGAGGTACTCGGCGAGCCTGTCCCAGGTCGCGTTGCCGCCTGCCTTCTTGATGAAGCCCGCCGTCTGCTTCGCGGCCTCGGGGGTGGGCAAGGCCATGACCATATCCATGGTCGTCTTGCCGTTCTTCTCGGAGAAGCTGACCGTCACGCGGAAGAGCGGCGGCGTCGTCTCGGTCGCGCCGTGGTCGTAGACGAGCTTCGCGAGGGGCTCGACCACGTGGTAGGTCGCGATGTTGGGGTAATCGACGCCGTCGGGGCCGTGCATCGTGTAGCGCCAGGTGCCACCCGGGCGCAGGTCCTTGCTGTGTGTCGTGGTCGTGAAGCCGCGCGGGCCCCACCATTTCGCGGCCTCCACGGGGTTCGTCCAGGCCTCCCACACCACGCTGACGGGGGCGTCGTAGACGCGGGTGATGCGGATCTCGTTGGGCTCACTTCGGCTGGCCATGGCGCGCTCCTCTCGGTGTTCTGCTCGCGGTCTTCTTGCGGCTCGCCTTGCGAGCCGGCTTCTTCGGAGTGGTGGACTCGGGGTTCGAGACGACGCTCTTCAGATAGTCGTCGAGGCGATCGAGCTGCTCCTCCCACATGGCGCGGTACTGCTCGATCCACGCCGAAGCCGGCTCGAGCGCGCGTGGCTCGAGCCGGCAGGGGCGCTGCTGACCTTCGCGGCTGCGTGTGATGAGCCCCGCGCGCTCGAGCACCTTGAGGTGCTTCGTGATCGCGGGGCCGGAGACGTCGAAGGGCTCGGCGAGCTCCTTCACCGGCGCCTCGCCCTCCGCGAGCCGAGCGAGGATCGCCCTGCGCGTCGGGTCGGCGAGCGCCGCGAAGATCTGCGACAGGTCGGGCGACTGCATGACCGACAGGTAACCGAGTGGTTAGGTAACCTGCAAGTGAAATGTGGCGATGCGCCTTCGCTCGCGGCCTGCCGCGCCGAGACCGCGTCCCGGGGGGCCTGCTCGAGCGACCCTTCCGCGTCGCTCGGCGCGGTCCGCGAGATGTCGAGCCGCTCGGCACGCTGCGGTGACAGCGGTGCGGCCCCTCTTCAGGCCTACCCCTCGCCTCAGTTCTTCGTTACCGAGGTCACCGTGATGGTGGTCGCGTCGATCCGTAGGACGACCGTGTAGTCGTCGGCGCTCGGGTTGGCGCTCGGGCCGTCGTTCACGACGAGCGTCATCGTCGTGCCGCCCGGCGCGCCATTGATTTCGTTCGGGAACTCGGAGTTGATGGTGCCGTGGCTCGCCGAGGTGAAGTGGCGGTTCGACGAGCTGAACAACCGGGCGAGCGTGGTGTTCGCGTTGTACGACACGCCGATCAGCGTGTCGTCGAAGGCGCAGGGGAAGGGGCCGTTCGAGAAAGTATTGGATGTCACCGTGCAGGTCGAAGGCGACTGACAGACGACGGCACCCCGCATGTTTGCCTCGATCCCTGCAGTGGTCGCCAGGGTCTGAGGCAACGAAGCGCAGTCGGTCGAGCAGTACTCCGTGCCCTGGAAGAGTTCGCACTCGATCGCGCTTGCTGCGCCCCCTGCGCCGCCTTCGCCAGCACCGCCCGCGCCGGTGGCGCCTCCCTCACCACCGCCGCCGGCGGAGCTCGTGGTGGCCGCGCCGCCACCGCTCCCGGTCGTCGTCGTGGTGCTCGTCGTGTTCGGCCCAGACCCTCCGCCTCCGCCGGCGCCTCCTCCTCCGGTGTCGTCGCCGCAGGCGAGGCCGAGCAGCGCGAGCAGGGCGGAGGCCATGCCGAGCGCGGGGATGCCGCCGAGAGCACGCGGGCTCAGGGGGCGTTGGGGGATCGGGCTGGAAGCAGTCAGGGTTTGCATGCCCATTGGATAGCCCGCAGACCGCGCCCATCGGGGGTCCCCGGCGGGGGCATTGTGGGTGATGCAACGATGATCCATGTCCCTGCCCCGGGCCTGAGGAGCCGAGGCTCGAGTGGGCTGAATGGGTCGATTCTCGGGGGGAGCCGCGCCACAGGGCAAAAGCCCCGCTACCCTGGGCGCGTGCCTCGTTCAGAGGATCCCGCGGAGCTTCGCCTTGGTGAGCGCGTCCGCCTTGCTCGTGGCGTGGAGCTTCTCGTAGATCCGCTTCACGTGGCCGTGCACCGTGTGGGTGCTGACGCAGAGCGCCGAGGCCACCTCCTTGTAGGAGAGCCCCTGCTCGAGGCGCGCCAGCACGTCGTGCTCGCGGGCGGACAGCGCGTGCTTGTCGGCGACGCGGCCCTGGCGGCGGAAGCTCGCGATGACCTCTCGAGCGATGCGGGGGCTCATGGGCGAGCCACCCGCGTGGAGCTCGCGGATGGCGTCGAGCAGCACATCCGGCGTCGAGCCCTTGAGCACGTAGCTCGAGGCGCCGGCGACGATCGCCTCGAACACCGAGCGCTTGTCCTCGTGGACCGTGTGGACCAGCACGTCGAGCTCCGGCCTGCGCTGGCGCAAGAGTCGGATGAGGTGGCTGCCCTCCATGTCGGGCAGTCCGAGGTCGACCACCGCGAGCTCGTAAGGAGCCTCGAGCGCGGCGGCCTCGGCGCCCAGGCCGAAGGAACCAGCGATGGCCATGTCGCTCGCCGTCGCGACCGCGCGCTCGAGCTCCTGGCGCAGCAGGGCGTCGTCCTCGACCAGCAAGAGCCGGAGCGGCTGCGCGGCGTCGTCCACGGTGGTGCCTCCAGGCTACCACGCGCCCGAGCGGGGCTCGGGCTCGTCTGCCTCGCGGCGCCACTGCTGGTCGCCTGCGCGCCGGAGGCCGGAACGCCGGCGTCGTTCGCGGAGCGGAGCGAGCCCGAGGCCGCAGCTTCGCTCGCGGCCCCGCCTCGCGCGCCGAGCGACCTCCGCTACCTGGCCGACCCATCGACGCTGCTGCGCGCCGATCTCGAGCCGCCGGTCGCGCTCTGGTTACGCGCGCGTGTGAGCGTGCCCGAGCTGCGCGACCCGGTGCTGCTCGTGCCGCGCGCTTACGTCGGGCTCGCGGCCTATGTCGACGGTGAGCTGGTGCTCGCGGGCTACGACTACGCCGAGGCGAGCGGCATCCCCTTCTACGTGGTGCCCCTGCCGGCCGACCGGCGGGAGGCGCTCGTGGAGCTCCGGGTCGTGTCTCGCTACACGCAGGTCGGCATTCCAGCGGCGCCGCGCGTCGGCGAGCGTGCGGAGCTGCTCGCGAACCTCGTGGCGCGCGACATGCCGAGGCTGGCGCTCGGCGTCGCCTACCTCGCCGTCGCCGTCGCCGCTCTGGCGCTCTCGATCCAGCGACGCGAACGACGCGCCTGGGCTTCGATCGCGCTCTTCGCGCTCTCGATGGGGGCGTGGTCGCTCTTCCAGACGCGCGCGCGGCAGCTCTGGATGCCCTCGCTCGAGCTCTGGTTCGCGATCTGGTGGATGGTGGGCTCGCTCATCTCTGCCGGCGTCGCCTACTTCGTCGACGCGGTGTTCGAACCGGGCCCTTGGCGCTTCGTCCGCAAGCTGTGGGTGGCCTTCGCCCTTCACGCGGGACTCTCGGCCGCCGCGCTCGCGTTGCCCCACGCCAGCTTCTACGCCGTCGCGGCGCCCCTGTGGATCGGCGGCAGGGTGCTCGCAGCGTCAGGCATGGTCGCGGTCCTCGCCTACGTGGGGTCGAGGGCGAGACGCGAGGTGGAGGCACGCATGTTCGTCGGTGGCTTCGCGATCGCGTCGGTGGGCGTGCTGCACGACATCGCGGTCTCCGCTGGCGTCGTGAACGACGGGCTGCTGCTCGCCGACGTCGGCTACATGAGCGTCGTCGTCGCGCTCATCGCGATCGTCGCGCGCCGCATTCGGCAGATGGAGCGCGAGGTCGTCGAGCATGGGAGAGCGCTGAACCGCTTCGTGCGCGAGCGCGACGTGCTCGTCCGTGATCTGCACGACGGTCTCGGCGGGGCCGTGACGAGCCTGCGGCTGCTCGCCGAGCGGGGGCGCAGGGTGCCCGAGGATCGCGAGACCACCCTCGAGCGCATCGCAGAGCTCGCCGACGAGGGCATGGGGGAGCTGCGCACGCTGATGACCGGCTTCGACGACCTACCGGCGACGTACAAGGAGCTCGCTGCAGAGCTGCGACGCCAAGGGTCCAACCTGCTCGAGGCCCAGGGCGTGGAGCATCGCTTCGAGCTCGAGCTCGCCGAGAGCGAGCTGCCCCGGCCGGATCTCGCGCGCTACGTGGCGCTCGCGCGCGTCCACCGCGAAGCGATCGTCAACGCCCTCAAGCACGCGCAGGCCGCGAAGGTGACGGTGCGCTTGTCGGTCGACCCGGCGCGGCTGCTGCTCGAGGTCAGCGACGACGGCGGCGGCGGAACGGCGCGAGCACGAAGGGGCGGGCGAGGGCTCGCGTCGATGGCCGCACGCGCGGCGTCGATCGGGGGGACGCTGGAGGTCGGACCCGGCGCGGTCGGGGGAACGACCGTGCGGCTCTCGGCGACGAGCGCCGCGGACTGAGGCTCCATGGCGGCCGAGGCAAGGGGGGGCCACCCCCCACAAAACCCCCCGACGCGATCCATTGGTTCCCGTGCTTTCGTCGATAGCCTCGCTCTCCATGGGCCTCCGAGCGTCTTTCCTTCTCCTGCGTGCGCTGCCTTTCGTGAGCGCGGCGCTCCTCTCCTGCGGCGACGACGAATCGGTCAGCGCCAATCGGCCGGAGCGCTTCGTCTTCAGCGACGACGGCCGCGCGATGTTGTGGGTGCCCGAGGGCGCCGCGCCGAGCGACGCGGCGATCACGGTCACGCGCGAGCCGAGCGAAGGCGAGCTGCGCTACGCGCTCGAGCCGAGCGGGCTCCAGTTCGCGAGGCCCGCGGCGCTGTTCGTGCAGACGGGCAGCACCGACGACGGCGGCCGCTGGCTTCCGCTCGTGGATCTCGAGTCGGCCGACGGCAGCGCCGAGGGGCTCCAGAGCTTCGTGTGGGGCGCTGATGTGATGGGAGGCCTCGAGGACACCTGGACGGTCGTGCCCGTGCCGCACTTCTCCAGGGTGCGGGTCGCGTTGCCCCAGCAGGAGCAGGGAGACCAGGCCTACGCCGGGGTTGCGACGGTCGACGTCCCCCGCCCAGGGATCAAGCTCGTCGGCTCGACCTGGGTCACGAACGTCCGCGTTCTGCCGCCTGCCGACGCGCTCGGATCCATCGAGGTTCTCGCCTCCGCGACGGGTGCGGTGCGCCTCCGATCGAAGGTCGCGAACCTGAACCTCCTCACCCGTGGGTCGCCCCCTCCCTACGAGGTCGAGGTCCCGCTCGAGTGTCAGAGCGCTGGATCGGGGAAGCTCTCCCTGAGGTTCGTCGTGCTGATCGAAGGGCGTCCCGGCGTGGACGGATGGGTCGAGCGCGGCGTGACCTGCCTCGAGCCCGACCTCCCACCGCAGCCACCGCCGGAGCCCGCGGCGCACGTCGGTGAGGCGTTCGTCGTGGCGACGGACGAGGCGATCGCAGCGTCGAGGGCCGAGCTCTTGGCGCAGCTGGGATCGTATGCCTCGAACGACGAAGTCGCCGAAGCGTCGAACACCTTCGCCGCGCGCCAGGTCTCCCATCCCCAGAACGCCTTCGAGCTCTCGATCAGCACTTCGTGCACGGAGTGCACCACGGGAACGCAACACACCGGCATCCTCACGCTTGCTCGACGCGGCGCCCTGGACCTCCGACCTCAGCGCCTCACCGTCACGAGCTCCGAGCGCGAGACGTCGCAGCAGCTGCTGGTCATCCGCGACCCATCGAGCCCAGGCGCGACGGAGCTCGTTCTGGAGCCCTCGGAGATTGCGCTTCCCGAGCTCGACGGCACGTCCTTGATCCCCTTCGAGTTCCGCTGCGCGACCTACGGAGACGACGTGCTTCAAGCTCGTCTCGAGGGTGACGTCATTCGTAGCTCGGCGCCCTTGGACGAATGGGAGGAGCCGTTCTCGTTCTGGGCCTCTCCCCTTCTCGTCCGCTGCGTCGCGCCCACCGAGCCACCCTGCTCCGCCACCGACCCCACGATGACCGACGTGCGCGCCGTCGCGCAGCTCCTCGACTTCGCGCTCGCCTGCCTACCCGTCGAGGTGACGAGCATCCTCCACTCCGCCGTCGCCATCGGCTCCAAGCTCGTGGCGAACGACCACACGACGCTGCGTCGCTACGGGACCGCGCTGCTCGGTGCGTCGAACATGAGCGCCGGCGCGAGCGGGCCGCTAGGCTCGATCGCGCCCGCCGAGTTCGACCCGGCCGACTTCCCTTGCGGCGCGGGCCCCAACGGCCACACGCTCTGCGTCGACCCCGCGTTGCCCGCGCCCGAGGGGCCGTTCACGGTGCTCTACACGGCGCTCGGGGGCGAGGTGCCCATCGCCGACGCCGTCAACCATTACCAGTACGGCTTCGTCTTCGACGCCGACGGCGTCGCCGGCAACAACTACCAACCGCAGCCGCAGTACGCGAACGACTTCTTCAAGGGCACCGACCTCTGGTTCGCGGCCGAATACACACCAGCAGAGGGATGGCGCCTGCGCGTGACCGACGCTTCCGGCGGCGGCTTCGTGAGCATTCCCTCCGATGCGCGGCTCATCATCCGGGGCAACGCCATGGTCTTGCTCGTGCCGACCAGCGAGCTCACGGTCGCCATGCCCGCGTTCCGCGTATCGGCCTTCCGCCACACCGGCGACTACGGGCTCGGCCCACCCTACGACTGGGACGGCAGCGTCTGGCCAGCGGTCGCAGACGGGCTCGCGCCGTTCTCGGAGTGAGACTGCACGGAGCCAAGCCATCCCCGCACGCCACAAATGCATCCGTGTTGCATCTGCGGCGCGGCGGGCTACGCTCCCCCCACCGATGCGGCAGCCATTCCACGGGAGCGAGCTCCACGGGCCGGTGCGGGTGCAGCGACACAGCCTCGGCGGCGGCTGCGCGCCACGCGCCTCGGTGGTGCACGATTACATGGCGCTCGGCTTCGTGACGCAGGGCAGCGCCGTGGTTCAGCAGGGGGCGCGCTACGAGGTCGAGGCCGGCGACGTCTACCTCGTGCCCGCGGGGGCGCGCCACGGGGTGCTCGAGTCCCGCGCCTCGCAGGCCTGGGGCATCGGCTTCGACGCGGCCTGGGAGCGCCCAGCCGAGCTCGGCGCGCTGCTCGACCCCTTCCTGCGTGCGGCTTCGGGCGCCTCGGCCGTGGTGCGCATCCCCGCGAGCCGGCAGGAGCAGCTCGCGAGGCTCTGCGAGGAGCTCCACCGAGAGTCGAGCTCGGGCGAGCTCGCAGCTCAGGACGCGCTCGCGCAGCGGAGCCTGCTCACGCTGATCCTCACGGAGGTCGCGCGCGCGAGCGCCACGACGGCGAGAGCCCCGGCGCACCAGCCGATCGTCGGCGAGGCGCTGCGCTTCATCGAGCGGCGTTGCCTCAGCCCGATCTCTCTACGTGACGTCGCCGACTTCGTGCGCCGCTCGCCCTCGCACGTCGCCACCACCGTGAAGGCCGCCACGGGCAAGACGGTCGTCGGGTGGATCATCGCCGCGCGACTGGCCGAGGCGCGCAGGCGGCTGCTGTACACCGACGAGCGCGTCGAGCTCATCGCCGAACACGTGGGCTACGTGGACCCGACGCACTTCATCCGCCTCTTCAGGCGCGAGCACGGTGCTACGCCCGCCGCGTGGAGGGCGCGGAGCCGAGTTCGCGGCTGAGCTCGTGGTTGATCATGCCGGCGGCGTGTGCGCCGGCCGCAGCGGCGAAGACGGCGCTCTGTGCTCGTGAGCACAGGTCTCCGGCGGCGTAGATGCCTGGCAGCGAGGTCTCACGCGACATCGGGTCGACGCGCACGTAGCCCTCGGCGTCGAGCTCGAGGCCCAAGTCGGTGACGAGCTTCACCTGGCGCTGGGGCGGGTGCGCGTAGAGTGCCTCGCAGGGAACGACGCGACCGTCGGAGAGCTCGACCCCGGCGAGCGCGTCTCCAGAACGCAGGAGGCGCGCGATGGGCCGCGTCTCGAGCGCCACGCCGTGTCGCTCGAGCTCGCCGCGCTGCTCGGGGCCGAGCTCCACGGCGCCTTGGGTGTAGACGGTCACCTGCTCCGACCAGCTGCGCAGCATCACGGCGAAGTGGTGCATCGAGGCCTCACGAAGGAGGTAGCCCCAGGGGCGCTCCTTGATCTCCCAACCGTGGCAGTAGGGGCACTGGTAGATGCCGCGACCCCAGAGCTCGGCGAAGCCCTCGATCGGGTAGGGCTCGTCGATCATGCCGGTCGAGAGCAACAGGCGCCGCGCGCCGAGCTCAGCGGCGCCGGTCTGCAGCTCGAAGGCACCCTCGGCGCCGCGCACTCGCAGTATCGGCACATCGCTGAGCTCGACGTTCGGGTAGGCGGCGAGCTGCTCGCGCGCGATGCGGCGGAACTCGGCGGGCGGCGTACCGTCGCGGGTGACGAAGTTGTGGACTCGGCTCGCAGCCTCGTTGCGGCGCGGCCCCGCGTCGCAGAGCAAGACGCGCCTCCGGGATCGGCCGAGCGTGAGGGCGGCGGAGAGGCCCGCGGGGCCTCCTCCAGCGATGACGACGTCGTAGGGCATGGGCTCCTCGTCGGAGCGCGGAGGGAACCAGCCTGCCTCGCGCGTCCAGCGTCTGCGTAGCGCGTCGACCGCCGCCCCGACAGGGCGCATCCTCCGATCGAATCGGTCTACTTTGCGGTGCACGCGTCTCCGCTCGCGGCCTGCCGCAGCGCCCGCATCTCGGGGTGGGCCTGCTCGACAGGCGCGCGCTCGAGCAGCTAGAGTCGTGGGGTCGTGGCGAAGTACAAAGCTGCAGCGCTCGTGATCGTGCGTGCCCGCGTGCGAGCGCTCGGCCCCGAGGCGGAGAAGGCTCTGCTCGAGCGCCTCACACCGGAGCAGCGCACCGCTTGGGAGACGCTCATCGCGACGCAGTGGGTGCCCATGCAGACGGCGGAGGCGATGCTCGGCGAGTCCGCGCCGCTCTTGTTCCCGCACGATCCCGATCCCTCGCGCAGGCTCGGCGCGGAGCTCGCGGCGGAGATGCTGGGGGGGATCTATCGCTACATCGTGCGCGTGGTCTCGGTGCCCTTCCTCATCGACCAGACCGCGACGGTGTGGTCGCGCTTCCAGGACACCGGGACCGCCACGACCGAGCAGCTCTCACCGAGCTCGGCGCGCCTCGTCGTGAGGCAGCACCCCACGCTGCCGCCGCACGTGAGAAAGACGATCACTGGCTGGCTCGAGGAGTCGATACGCAAGACGGGGGCCCGCTCGGCCCGCGCAGAGGAGGGAGGCGGGCCGTCGCAGTGGGAGTGGATTTGCCATTGGCGATGAGCCTCCGACTGCGCGCGGCGCTCTGCGGCGTCTCGCTCCTGCTCGGCGCGGCCTGTGTGCAGCGCCCGGCGGCCCGCCCTTCGCCGCACCGGGCCGGCAACTTCGATCCGCGGGTGCACGCGCCGCATCCTCCCCAGCCCGCTCCACCGCTCGCGCCGCCGCCGCCTCCCGCCTGGGCGCTGCCACCCGCGCTCTCGCAGGGGCTCGCGCAGCTCTGGCCCGCGCTCGAGCCCTGGTGGCCTGCGCCGATGCCCGGCTGGGGACCAGCGCCCCCGCCTTCGCCCGGGTCGCCCCCGCCTGCGCCCGCGCCTCCCGCACCTGCGCCGCCGCCTCCTTCGCCGCCCGCGCCAACCACCCCGGCGCCGCCGCCTGCGCCGTTGCCGCCGCCCGCGCCATTGCCGCCGCCCGCGCCGTTGCCGCCACCTGCGCCGAGCGCGGCGCAGGCCGCGAAAATCAAGCGCTGGGCCGCCGACGTCGCGGTCGGCTCCGAGTATGGTGGCTCGGACCGCGCGGTGCGTTTCGTGGGGCAGATCACGATCTCGGTGATGCGAGGTGGCCCCGTCGGGCCTCTTCCCGAGGTCGTGCGCGCCCTCGACGCCGAGCTGCGCAAGGTCGGCTCCTCGCTCACCCTGGTACCCGACGGCCTCTCGGGCGCGAGCATCGAGGTCTACTACGTGCCGTACGCCGAGTTCGCGAGCATCGGCCAGGCCAAGGGCTTCCAGGTGCAAGCGGTCGACAACGGCTCGTTCTGGGGCTTCTGGGACGCAGAGCACAGGCTCACCAAGGGCTACGTATTGCTCGCGCGAGACAGGCTGTTCGGCGCGTCGCTCCGCCACTTTACCTTCGAGGAGGTCACGCAGGTGCTCGGCCTCATGAGCGACTCGTCGGTCTTCACCGACAGCGTCTTCTATTCGGCGGGCAGCCAGGGGGGCAATGCGCAGTCGCTGTCGGAGCTCGATCGACGCCTGTTGCGGTTCCACTATCGACACGTACAGCCCGGCTTCGGTCGAGCGGCCTTCGAGGCCGCCTTCGACCAGCACTTCTGGTCGATGCCCTGAGGCGAGCCGCGAGCCGCCGTGCGATCATCGCCCCGTGCCCCGCATACGCGCCCTCGACCTCGACGATCTGCGACGCGCGGCCGTGGCGCGCACCTTCTTCGCGCCGACGACGCTGCCTCGCGCGCTCGCTCGGCTGGGCTTCGTGCAGGCCGATCCGATCCGGGCGCCTGCGCGCGCCCAAGACCTCACGCTGCGCCACCGTGTGGCGGGCTACCGCGCCGGGGACCTCGAGCGGCGCTATCCGAAGCTGTCGATCGAGGAGGACTTCTTCGTCAACGCCGGCTTCGTCACGCGCGAGCTGCACCGACTCATGCACCCGCGCACGCCGCGCGAAGCCTGGACGAAGGCGCGCTGGAGGCAGGCCGAGGCGGTGCTCGAGGCGGTGCGCGCGCGCGGCGTCGCGCACCCGCGCGAGGTGGAGGCGGCCCTCGCGCTCGGCACGGCGACCAACTGGTTCGGTGGCCGGTCGAACGTCAGCACGCAGCTGCTCGACGGGCTCCATTACCGTGGCCTGCTCCGCGTCGCGCGCCGCGAGGGCGGCGTGCGCCTCTATGCGCTGCGTGAGCCTACGCCACCTCCCGACGATCCCCTCGCCGCGCACGACGCCCTCATCGACGCCGTCGTGGCGAAGTACGCGCCGCTACCCGCCGCGACGCTGAGCAAGCTGCTGAGCCACCTGCGAGGCGGCGTGCCTCAATGGAACGACGGCCGCGCCGCGGCGCTCGCGCGTGCGAAGCGCAGGCTCGCCAAGCACCGCGTCGACGGCGTCGATTGGTATGCGCCGGAGGGCGAGTCGCTGCGCGCAGGCGAAGTGGGGAAGCAGGTGCGCCTGCTCGCGCCTTTCGATCCGCTCGTCTGGGATCGCGCGCGCTTCGAGCACTTCTACGGCTGGGCCTACCGCTTCGAGGCCTACACGCCCGCGTCGAAGCGCAAGCTCGGCTACTACGCGCTGCCGCTCCTCTGGCGAGATCGTGTGATCGGCTGGGCCAACGCCGCGGTCGACGAGGGCGCGCTCGACGTGGAGCTCGGCTACGTCTCGGGCAAGGCGCCCGCCGAGGCCGCGTTCCGGCGCGCGCTCGACGAGGAGCTCGAGCGCCTGCGCAGCTTCCTCGGCGCGGCGGGCTGAGCGCGGAGGCGGCTCAGTAGCTGACCAGAAAAGCCGAACCCAGGGGTTCGGCTTTTCGACTCGATGTTCGTCAGAAATCGAGAAATGCGGAGAATTCGGCGAAGAATTCTCTGTCGTCGGCTGCCGCGCGCGGCGCTCGGGGCCCCAGCCCCAAGCGCTGTTTGGCATTTCTGGTCACGTCTTCAGCTCGTCCGCTCCGCCACGAAGCGCGCGCAGCGCTCGAAGGCGCGCGCGGCCTCGGGTGTCGCCGAGGCGAGCGTCATCCAGCCGTGCACCATGTCGGGGTAGCGCTCGGCTTCGACGGGCAGACCCGCCTTGCGCACGCGCTCGATGAAGCCTTCGACCTGGTCGCGCAGCATCTCGCATTCGCCGTAGAGCACGAGCATCGGCGAGGTCGCGCCGAAATCGCCGTGGATCGGCGAGACGCGAGGATCGTCGAGCGGCCCCTCGGGCAGGTAGGTGCGCGCCCAGCGCGCGAACATGGCCGCCACGCCCCAGTCGATGCTCTCGTTGCTCTCGAGCGTGCCGCCCTGGCGCTCGAGGTCGACCCAGGGCGAGAGCGCGATGACGCCCGCGGGCATCGGCCGACCCTCGTCGCGCAATCTCAGGAGCGTCGCCAAGACGAGGTTGCCACCCGCCGAGTCGCCCGCGAGCACCACCTTCGCTGGATCCGTGCCGGTCTCGAGCAGCGCCGCGTAGGCCGCGACCACGTCGTCGAGCGCAGCGGGGTAGGTGTGCTCGGGCGCGAGCCGGTAGTCGAGCGCGACCACACGCGCGCCGCTCGCCACGGCGAGGTGCGCGATGAGCTCACCGTGCGACTCGAAGGACCCATAGATGAACGAGCCGCCATGCACGTAGACGATCGTGGCGTCCGAGCGCAGCTCGGCGGGCTCGAACCACCTCGAGGGCACCGAGCCCAGCGTGTCGTCGCGTTGGGTGATGCTGCGGAACACCTTCGCTGGTGGCGCCTTCATGGCCGACCACAGCGCGCGCTCGGCGAGCGGGTCGAGCGAGGCCGCGCGCTGCGAGGTGCGGCGCAGGAGGCAGATGCTGGTCTCGAAGATGAGCGACCAGCTCGGCCTGAGCGGGCCGTGACGGAGGCGTCGCCCGATGGTCGACGTGAGCGCACCCATGGCTTGGAGCATCATGGCGGGGATCCTATCCGCGGCGATCGTCCCGAGCGAGGACGGTTCACGGCGCGACGCGTCGAGCGCGACTCTGCGATGTGTCGAGCGATTATGCGATGCGTCGAGCGAGAGAAGCGCGTTAGCATCCATCGTGCTCGACAGCGTGGAAGGGGCGACCGACGCTGAGGTCTTGCGCATGGTCCGCCTCTACGACGCGCTCAGCAGCGTCAACCATGCGATCGTCTGGGCCCGCAGCCGGGCCCAGCTCTTCGACGCGGTGTGTACGGCCTTGGTCGACGAGGGCGGCTTCGCGATGGCCTGGATCGGCTGGAACGAGCCGGACACCTGCAGGCTCGTGCCCGTCGCGCGCGCCGGGGTTCACGGCGCCTATGCCGACGCGGTCCGCGTCTACACCGACGATCGACCCGAAGGGCAAGGCCCCTCGGGCAGGGCCTTCCGCGAGGCCCGCACCCAGGTCACAGCCGACATCCTGAACGAGGCCTCCTCGGCGCCATGGCGTGAGCAGCTCGCCGAGCGAGGCTTCCACGCCAGCGCCGCGATCCCCGTTCGTGAGAACGGCGTCGTCGCCGGGACACTCAACGTCTACGCGAGCGAGGCGCGTGCGTTCAGGTCGAGGGAGATCGCGCTGCTCGAGGAGGTCGCCACGGATCTCGCCTTCGGGCTGGAGAACCTCGCGCGCGAGGCCGACCGGGAGCGCGCCCACGCCGCCGCGGAGGAGGAGCGCGCCTTCTCGGCCGCGATGATCGAGAGCATGCCCGGCATCGTGTACTTCTACGACCACACGGGGAAGTTCCTCCGGTGGAACCGGGGCTTCGAGCTCGCCTCGGGCTACTCCGCCGACGAGATCGCCGCGATGCACCCGCTCGACTTCTTCCGCGGTCGGGACCGTGAGCACGTCGCCGAGCGGATCGCCGAGGTCATGGCACACGGCGACTCCTGGGCGGAGGCGGACTTCGTCGCCAAGGACGGGACGCGCAAGCCCTACTATTTCACCGGGCGTCGCGTGACCTGGAAGGGCGAGACCTGCCTCGTGGGAATGGGCATCGACGTCAGCGAGAAGAAGCGCGCCGAGCTAGCGCTCCGGCAGAGCGAGGAGCGCTTTCGCACGACGGTCGACAGCATCGTGGAGGGCTGTCAGCTGCTCGGCTTCGACTGGACCTACCTCTACATGAACGCCACCGCGGCCAGCCACAACCGGCGCCCGAACTCGGAGCTGCTCGGTCGGAGCATGCTCGAGATGTGGCCTGGGATCGAGGCGACCGAGGTGTTCGCCATGCTGAGGCGCTCCATGCTCGAGCGCGCCCCGCTGCATGGCGAGTTCCTCTACACCTTCGCCGACGGCTCGACGAACTGGTTCGACGTGCGCGTCCAGCCGGTGCCCGAGGGCATCTTCGTACTGTCGATCGACATCGCCGATCGCAAGCGCTCCGAGGCCGAGGCCGCCGAGGCGCGCCGCGCGGTCGATCGGATCCTCGAGAGCGTCACGGACGCCTTCGTCGCGCTCGACCACGATTGGTGCTTCACCTACGTGAACGAGCGCGCCGCGCGGATCTTCGGGCGCACGCGCGAGGAGCTGCTCGGCAAGCGCATCTGGCCGAAGTTCCCCGAGGGCGTCGGCGAGCCGTTCCACGGGGCGTACGAACGGGCGATGCGTGACCGCGTCGAGGTCCAGTTCGAGGCGTACTATCCGCCCTTGGGTGCGTGGTTCGAGAACCGCGTATACCCCTCGAGCGACGGCATCTCGATCGTGTTCCAGGACATCTCCGAGCGGAAGCGGGCCGAGGAGGCGCTCCGCGAAGCGAACGCGACGCTCGAGGCGAGGGTGAGCGAGCGCACCCAGGAGCTCGACCAGGCGAGGCGCTTCCTCGACGCGATCATCGACCACCTCCCGAACGCCGTCTTCTACAAGGACGCCGACCTCCGCTTCTTGGGCGCGAACCGCGCCTACGAACAGACCTTCGGGGTGCGCCGCGAAGACATCGTCGGCAAGACCGTGCTCGATCTCGAGTACCTGCCCGAGCAGACGCGGCGTCGATTCCAGGAGGAGCAGCTGGCGCTCCTGGCGACCAAGGAGCCGGTCCGTCGCGAAGCCTCGATGCCCTTCGCCGACGGGCAGGAGCACCAGACCCTCTACTCCGTCACCGGGATCCGGCGCGCCGACGGTTCGCCGGCGGGCGTGGTCGGCTCGATCGTCGACGTCACGCCGCTCAAGGAGACCGAGGCGGCGCTCGAGCGCGCGATGCGCGCCGCGGAGGCCGCCGACAGGCTGAAGTCGGCCTTCCTCGCGACGATGTCGCACGAGCTCCGGACCCCGCTCAACTCGATCATCGGCTTCACCGGGATCCTCGTCCAAGGGCTCGCCGGGCCGCTCAACGCGGAGCAGGAGCGGCAGCTCGGCATGGTGCGCTCCAGCGCCCGGCACTTGCTCGAGCTCATCAACGACGTGCTCGACATCTCCAAGATCGAGGCCGGTCAGATGACCGTGCGCAGCGAGCCGGTCGAGCTCGCTTCGGTCCTCGAGCGCGTCGTCGCGGTCGTGAAGCCGATGGCGGACCGCAAGCAGCTCGCGCTCGAGCTGGAGCTCGCCACGCCTCTGCCTCCGATGGTGAGCGATCAGCGGCGGCTCGAGCAGATCCTCATCAATCTGCTGAACAACGCCGTGAAGTTCACCGAGCAGGGCAGGGTGAGCCTCACAGCCGAGCAGCTCGACCCCGACCGTGTACGACTCAGCGTGAGCGACACGGGCGAAGGGATCCGTGCCGAGGATCTGGCGCGCTTGTTCCAGCCCTTCACGCAGGTCGATACGGGCCTCACGCGCAAGCACGAGGGCACCGGACTCGGCCTCGCCATCTGCAAGCGCCTGACGACGATGCTGGGGGGAGAGCTCCAATGCACGAGCGCACCCGGCCAGGGCAGCACCTTCACCGTCGTCCTTCCGATCGAATCGAGGCAGTCATGACGCTCACGGTGCTCCTCATCGAAGACAACGAGCAGAACCGGTACCTCACGACCTTCCTGCTCGAGCGAAACGGCTACTCCGTCGTCGCCGCCGTCGACGGGCCCCAGGGGATCCGCGACGCGCAGCGGCTCCGGCCGGACCTCATCCTGCTCGACATCCAGCTCCCCGTCATGGACGGCTACGCCGTCGCAGCGAAGCTCCGCGAGATCGATGCGCTGGCCGACACCCCGATCATCGCCGTGACCTCCTACGCCATGGTCGGCGACCGGGAGAAGGCGCTCGCGGCCGGTTGCACCGGGTACATCGAGAAGCCGATCAACCCCGAGACGTTCATCGCCGAAATCGAGCGCATCGCGCGCCTGGAAGGTGGGGCAAGGTGAAGCGAGCACTCGTCGTCGACGACAAAGAGGAGAACACCGAGTACCTAAGCGCGCTGCTGCGCGGGCACGGGTACGAGGTCGTGTCCGCTCGGCACGGTGCCGAGGCGCTCACGCTCGCGCGACAGCGGCACCCCGACATCGTGATCAGCGACCTGCTGATGCCCGTGATGGACGGCTACACGCTCTTGAGGCACTGGAAGGTCGACGAGCAGCTCACGCACATCCCCTTCGTGGTCTACACCGCGACCTACACCGAGCGCGAAGACGAGACGCTCGCGCTCGAACTCGGCGCCGACGCCTTCATCCTCAAGCCCCTCGAGCCGGAGGTGCTCATGTCTCGCATCGAGGAGGTCGAGCTGCGCCCCTCCGCGCCCATCTCGGCGCCGCCCGGCGGGCCCGACAGCCTGCTGCGCGAATACAATCAGACGCTCATCCGCAAGCTCGAGCAGAAGACCATCCTGCTCGAGGAGGCGAACCGCGCGCTCAAGGCCGACCTCGCGGCCCGTGAGGTCGCGGAGGCGGCGCTGCGCGAGAGCGAGGCGAGCCTGCGCATGCTCACGGAGGCGATGCCGCAGCTCGTCTGGGTCGCCGACGTGAACGACGGCAACGTCTTCGCGAATCGACGCTGGAGCGAGTACACGGGCCAGACGGAAGCCCAGACGCGAGGACAAGGATGGCAGGCGGCCTTCCACCCGGACGACCGCGATCGCGTCCGTGAAGTCTGGCAAGCGGCGGCACAGGCGGGCGAGCCCTATTCGGTCGAAGCGCGCATCCAGAAGGCGGACGGCTCGAGCGCGGCCTGCCTGGTCCGCGGGATCCCCTTGCGAACGGAGGCCGGTCGCGTGACCCGCTGGGTGGGCACTTGCACCGACGTCCAGGAGCTCAAAGACGCGGAGGAGCGCCTCCGACGTGCCGAGGAGCAGCTGCAGACCGCTCAGAAGCTCGAGGCGATCGGACGCCTCGCGGGCGGCATCGCTCACGACTTCAACAACGTGCTGAGCGTGATCCTCAGCTACTCGGAGTTCCTCCTCCAGGACGCGCCCGAGGGCGGCACCTTCCGAGATGACCTCAAGGAGCTGAAGCGCGCGGGTGAGAGGGCAGCCGCGCTCACGCGTCAGCTTCTCTCCTACAGCCGACGGAGTCCCGCTCAGCCCGATGTGGTGGTCCCAGGGCAGCTGCTGCTCGACATGCAGCCGCTCTTGCTCCGGCTGCTCGGCGAAGACATCGATCTGGTGCTGTCGGCCGATCCACCCTTCGGTCGTGTGCTCGCGGACGGCGCGCAGCTCGAGCAGGTGATCATGAACCTGATCGTGAACGCGCGCGACGCCATGCCGCGTGGAGGACGTCTCGGCGTCGAGATCGCGAACCTGATGCTGAGCGAGGGGGAGCTCGGTGCCCACGCGGACGCGGCGCCTGGAGCCTACGTGCGGCTCAGTGTCACCGATGATGGGACGGGCATGGACGCCACCACCAAGGCCCACATCTTCGAGCCCTTCTACACGACGAAGGAGCGCGGGCACGGGACGGGCCTCGGGCTGGCGATCGTGCACGGGATCGTTCGGCAGTGCGGCGGCCACATCACCGTGACCAGTGAGCTCGGGCGCGGTACGCGCTTCGACATCCTGCTCCCGCGCACCCACAGGATGGAGAGCGAGATCCCGGCGGCGATGACGCAAATCGGCGACCTACGAGGATCGGAGACGGTGCTGCTCGTCGAGGACGACGACCAGGTGCGTCACGCGGTGCGCACGCTCCTCCAGCGCAGCGGCTACGAGGTCATCGACGCTCGAAGCGCCGGCGAGGCGCTCATCTTGTCGGAGAAGCTCGATCGAGAGGTGCACCTGCTCGTCAGCGACGTCGTCATGCCCCACATGGGCGGCCCGGAGCTCGCCGAACGCTTGAAACAGAGCCGGCCCCACATGTGCGTCCTCTACATGACGGGCCACGGAGAGAACGCGAGGCCCTATTGCGAGAGCCTCGATTGCGCCGTGTTCGAGAAGCCGGTCGTGCCGGAGCCGTTCCTTCGTGGCATCCGCGAGGTGCTCGCGAACGCGCGAACCCAGCGCGAAGCCTGAGGGCAGCGCGCAGCGCTCTCGCGCCGACCGAGCGTGGCTCGGTGGACTCGAGTCGTCCGACGGGGGGCCCGAAGTCTCGGCCAGCGCGCGCGGGCTCCGCGCCGCTCGGCCCCGCTCCGGGCACTTCGCGGATCCTCACGACCTCTGGGGGCCCGAAGCTCCCGTTCACTGCTGCCTTCATGTCGTCGTGCCTTCCAATGCGTGGATTCGAGAGCCTTCGGCTCGCAGCAGGCTGATGAGGGCAGCGCTCGAGGTCAGCGCGGCGCCGAACGCAAGGCCCACGCGCGGCGCCAGGTCGAGCGGCGCCAGCATGAAGAGCAGCGTCATGGCGATCGCGCCCGCGGTCTGCCCCGAGAGGCGCGCGGTGGCCTGCATGCCACCCGCCGCTGCGCTGCGAGCGCGCGGCGCAGAGAGCAACAAGCTGCGGTTGTTCGGCACCTGGAAGAGCCCGAAGCCCACGCCCGCGAGGGCCACGAAAGGCAACAGCGAGAGCGGGTCGCCGTGGGCGGGCCAGAGCGCGAGGGCGGCCAGCGCCAGAGCGAGCAGCGTGGCGCCCGCCGCACAGAGCCAGGCGCTCGACACGCGATCGGCGAGGCGCCCCGCGACAGGCGCCGTGAGCGCCACCGCGAGCGGCCAGGGCGTCATGAGCAACCCGATGGAGAGCGCCTCGAGGCCGAAGCTCTGCTGCAAGTGGAAGGGCAGCGCGACCAGCGCGGCGCTCTGCCCGGCGAAGCAGGCGATCGACGCGAGCGCCGTGACGCGGAAGGCGCGGCCGCGCAGCAGATCGAGCGGCAAGAGAGGCGCCTCCTTCGGCGACTCGCGGCGGAGGAGCCACGCCGCGAAGAGCCCCGAGCTGCCGATCAGCGCGCCACCGAGCCACGGCGCGGTGGCGAGCCGCTCCGCGCCGGCGACCAGCGCGGCGAAGGCGCCCGCGCTGAGCGCCACGCTCAGGAGGTCGATCGAGCGCGCGGTGCCGGCGACTGCGGGCAGGCCACGCGTCGCGAGCAGCAGGCCCAAGCCGAGCGGCACGTGGATCGCGAAGAGCCACGGCCAGCTCGCCTCGGCGAGCAGCGCCGCGCCGAGCGTGGGCGCGGCGGCCGAGGAGAGCGCCACCGCGAGCGCGTTCCAGCCGATCGCGGAGCTGAGCCGAGCCTCGGGGAGGGAATGGCGCAAGAGCGCGACGCCCAGCGCCATCACCGCGGCGCCGCCGAGGCCCTGGACGAAGCGCGCCGCGACCAATGCATCGAGCGTGGGCGCGAGCGCGCCGAGCGCCGAAGCGAGCGTGTAGAGGGCGACCCCCGCGGTGAATACGCGGCGTGGCCCGAGGCTCTCGCCGAGCGCGGCCGCGGGCAGGATCGCCATCACGAGCGCGAGCTGGTAGGCGCTCACCACACGCACCGAGGCCGCGGGGGCGACCTCGAAGGCCGAGGCGAGCGCGGGCAGCGCTACGTTCGCGACACCCGCCGAGAGCACCACGAGCACCGTGCCGCCGAGCACGCAGGCGACCGCTACCGTGGCGAGCGGGCGCTCGGCTCCCCAGGCGGCCTCGTCGCCCGAGCGCTCGGCGCTGGGCGCGCCCGCCCGAGGCGCCGCGGCGGCGCTCATGGCCCCACCGTCCACACGCCGCCTCGCTCCACGTAGCGCGTGAGCCTGCGCTCGACCTGCTCTTCGCGCCTCAGATCGCGCTCGGTGAAGCGGAAGAGCAAGGCAGGGCCGGCGACACAGCGCGTGTCGTGGATGTCTCCCGGCAAGAAGAGCTGCGCCTGGCCCTTGCGCAGGGTGGTCTCGTCGCGCTGGACGAGGCGCACTCCGGCGCTCGCCTCCACGCGAGCGTAGGTCGACATCTGGATCGCGCCGCTCCCCAGGGCGTAGATCACCCAGCTTCGGCCGTGGTCGTGCGGAGGGCGATGGAGCCCGGCCTGCTCGGTGTGCGCCATGAGCACGAAGCCGTGCTCGGGGTCGCGGTACAGCTCGCGCGAGGCGGGCGCCTCGGCGTAGAGGCTCGCGATCCAGGGCTCGTCGGCCTGGGTCTGGGCCAAGGCCTCCAGATCGCGGCGGCAAGCCGCGACCAGTTCGCTGCTGAGCGCCCCCCAGCGCTCGCGGGTGCGGCGGATGAATCGGTTCAGCGAGCTCTCGTGCATCTCGAGCCTCCTTGGTGCCCCGGGTCGACGCGAACCGGGCGACTGCGCAGAAGCTAGGTCGCGCCGATGCATTGCGGAACGCGCACGCGATGCACTTCACCTGTGCGCCGGACGCCATGTATGAGGCTACGAGCTGCTAGGCTCGTCGCATGTCGCTGCCCGACCTCAACATGCTGGTGACGCTCGACGTCTTGCTCGCCGAGGGCAGCGTCACGGGCGCGGCGCGGCGCCTGCGCCTGAGCCCGTCGGCGATGAGCCGGGCGCTCGCGCGGCTCCGGGCGACGCTCGGCGATCCGCTCCTCGCGCGCGCCGGGCGAGGCCTCGTGCCGACCCCACGCGCGCTCGAGCTGCGCGAACGCGTGAGCGAGCTCGTGCAAGGCGCCGAAGCCGTGCTGCGGCCCTCCTCGGCGCTCGATCCGAGGCGCCTCGTGCGAGTCTTCACGCTGCGCACGAGCGACGGCTTCGTCGAGAGCTTCGGCCCTGCGCTGATCGCGCGCGTCGGTCTGGAGGCCCCGGGTGTGACGCTGCGCTTCGTGCTCAAGGCCGACAAGGAGAGCGGGCCGCTGCGCACCGGGGCCGTCGACCTCGAGACCGGCGTCGTCGACGAGCTCACGAGCCCCGAGCTGCGCGTCCAGGCGCTCTTCCGCGATCGCCTCGTCGGGGTCGTGCACCCGCATCACGCGCTCAGCCGGGGCAAGGTCACCGCGGCGCGCTATGCGGCCGCGCGCCACGTGGTGTTCTCACGCAGCGGCGATCCGCGTGGGCCTGTCGACGAAGCGCTCGCCGCGCTGGGCCTCGAGCGCGAGGTGCCGGTGGTCGTCGGCGGCTTCGCGACGGCGCTCGCGCTGGCGCGCGCGACCGACCTGGTCGCGACGGTGCCCGAGCACCACACCCGGAGCCTGCGCGGCGAGCTCCACAGCTTCGCGCTGCCCGTGCCCTCGCCAGAGCTCACGGTCTCGATGCTGTGGCATCCGAGGCTCGACGCCGATCCGGCGCATCGCTGGCTGCGCGAAGAGCTGCGCGAGCTCGTCGCGAGCGGCGCCGTGAAGCCGAAGCCCAAGGCGAAGCCGCGCGAGCACGCCGCTCGCTGAGCTCGGTCTGGGCCCGCCGCGCGCGGCCCAGACGGTCGCCCGAGCGCTCAATGGAGCGCGACGCGCGCCACGAAGCCGACCTCGCTCGTCTGGGCCCAGCGCTCCTTCCACCGCTGGGTGCGAGGCGCCGAGGGCGCCACACCCGCGAGCGAGGAGCCTCGCGCGAGCGTACCGCCGAGGTAGACGGCGCCCGAGGGATCGAAGGCGCAGCCCGTGAGGCTCAGCACCGCGCCCGCGTCGAATCGCACGAGCTCCGTGGAGGCGCCACGCGCATCGATCGAGCGCAGCCCGGTGGGGCTCGCCTGGAGCAGGCCGCCCTGCGCGCTGGCGACGGTGCAATGGGCACGCTCGCCGAGGCGCGCCCAGAGCACCGCGCCGGAGCGGTCGAGCTCGGCGACGAACGATCGCTGCGAGCTGCCCGCGTCGAGCTCGATCGCGCCGATGCGGTGACGCCTTTCGATCGTGCCCAGGGCGAGCACGCCTCGGCCCGGGATGGGCACGAGCTCACCGAGCTCCACGCGCCCCGGCCCGCCGCCGAGCTCCACCGACCATTCTGGCGCGCCTCCTTCGTCGAGCCGCGCCACCCAGCCGTGGCAGGCCTCGGCGCGCGCCGCGAGCTCGGTGCTCGGCGTCTTCCACCTCGTGCCGGCGACCCAGAGGCCGGCCTCGTGCGCGACGACGCCCGCGGCGGTGTCGTAGCCGGGCCAGTCGAAGGCGCGCACCCAGGCGACCGCCCCCGCGGTGTCGTGCTTCACGAGCACGACGTCGCTGCTGCCCGCGAGCGGGATCGCGAGCGGCCCCGCCTTGGGAGGCGCGAAGAGCTCGAGCGCCACCACGACGCCTCCATCGGGCGTCGCCGCGAGGCTCGGCGCGCGCGTGAAGCTGCCCGAGGCGTGCACGTGGCCCCAGGAGAGCGCGCCCGTTCGGTCGAGCTTCGCGAGCACCGCGACGGTGTCCTTCGTGTGCGCGCGCAGGCCGAGCAGGTCGACCTTGCCGATGACCTCGCTCAGCACGAAGGCGTGCTCGTCGCGCGCCGAGACCGCGCGCAGGTGCTTCGCGGTACCGGAGACGTACCAGCGCCGCGCGCCGTCGGCCGAGATGCGCTCGGCGAAGAGATCGTCGCGGCTCGGCACGTTGGCCTGGTTGTGCCCCGCCACGAAGACCGAGCCGTCGCCGAGGGTCGCGAGGCGGTAGCTGCCCGTGTTGTCGACCGGCTCGAGGAGCCACTCGACCGTGGCGCGGGTGTAGGGCGCGCCGCTCGCGGCAGGCGGCGACGCGGCAGGAGCCGACGCGGCCGGCACAGCGAAGGCGGCCCCGCTCGCGAGCAGCAGCGCGAGGCTCGTCGAGGCGCAGAGCCAGCCGAAGAATCGGGGGGACGAAGCGTCGTTCAAGGTCCGGAGCATACGCCCCGCCGGGCGAAGGTGTTCCGCAGTCTGGCCGGCGCCGGGCTGGGGCGCGGCGCTCGCCTCAGGCGCGCGGGCGGAACCTCGCTCGGAAGAAGCGCAGGTACTTGGGCTCGTGGACCATCTCGAGGCCACGCGCCTCTGCGCGCGCCGCGTACAGCTCGATGACCGAGTCGGCGACGTAGTCCATGTGCGACTGCGTGTAGACGCGCCTCGGAATGGTGAGGCGCACGAGCTCGAGGCGGGGCGCGTGGTGCTCGCCGGTCTCGGGATCGCGGCCTGCGCTCACGATGCCACGCTCCATCGAGCGTGTGCCCGACTCGAGGTAGAGCTGCGCTGCGAGGGACTGCGCGGGCAGCTCCTCCTGGCGGAGGTGCGCATAGAAGGCCCTCGCGTCGAGGTAGACCGCGTGCCCGCCGATGGGCCGCACGATGGGCACGCCGGCCTCGATGAGCCGATTGCCGAGGTACTCGACCTGCGCGATGCGCGCGCGCATGTAGTCCTGCTCGACGCTCTCTTCGATGCCGATCGCCATCGCCTCCATGTCGCGCCCGGCCATGCCGCCATAGGTGTGCAGGCCCTCGTAGACGACGACGAGGTTCGTGGCCTCCTCGTAGAGCTCGGGCTCGTTCACCGCGAGCCAGCCGCCGATGTTCACGAGCGCGTCTTTCTTGCCGCTCATCGTGCAGCCGTCGGTGTAGGAGCACAGCTCGCGCAGGATCTCGGTGAGCGAGCGTGCTCCGTGGCCTGGCTCGCGCTGCTGGATGAACCACGCGTTCTCCACGGCGCGCGTCGCGTCGAGGAAGACGCGGATGCCGTGCTTCTTCGTGAGCTCGCGCACCGCGCGCAGGTTCGCCATGCTGATGGGCTGGCCGCCGGCCATGTTGACCGTCGCGGCGACGCACACGTAGGGGATCTGCGCGGCGCCGACCTTCGCGATCAAGCGCTCGAGCGCGCCCAGATCGACGTTGCCCTTGAAGGGGCTCTCGTCGGCTGGGTCGTGGGCCTCGGGCACGATGACGTCGGCGAAGCTGCCGCCGGCGAGCTCCTGGTGCAGGCGCGTGGTCGTGAAGTACATGTTGCCGGGCACCGTGTGGCCCGGGCGGATGAGCAAAACCGAGAGCAGGTGCTCGGCGCCTCGCCCCTGGTGCGTCGGCACGACGTAGCTGTAGCCGTAGATGCGCTGGATCGTCTCCTCGAGGCGGTAGAAGTTGCGACTGCCGGCGTAGGCCTCGTCGCCCATCATGAGGCCGGCCCATTGACGATCGCTCATCGCGCTCGTGCCGCTGTCGGTGAGCAGATCGATCGTGACGTCTTCGCTGCGCAGGAGGAAGGTGTTGTATCCGGCCTCCTCGAGCGCCCGCGCGCGCGCCTCCCGGCTGAGCACGCGGATGGGCTCGACCATCTTCACCTTCCAAGGTTCGACGAGGGCGCGGCGATCGGGCGTGGACATGCGCGCCCACCTAGCGCGGGTGGCGCCGCGTCACCAGCGCGGGGGGCGGCCGCCTACGCGTTCGGGTCGACGCCGCTCCAGAGCGCGCTCAGATCGAGCTCGATGGCGTCGAAGGGCGCGGCACGTACCGGCGCTTCATCGCTGGCGGTGAGCAGCAGGGTCCACCGAGCTCGCTCGAGCGCCAGCACCTCGAGCGTGCGCGCGATCGGATCGACGAGCCACACGTGCTGCACACCCTCGCGCGCATAGATTGGCAGCTTGCGCACACGGTCGAGCCTCGCCGTGGCCGGGCTCGACACCTCGCAGACCCAGTCTGGCGCGAGCTCGAGGTACGCGGCCGAGGCCGGCACGCTCGGCAGCCGCTCGCGCCGCCATCCCGCGAGGTCCGGTACGAGCACGTCCGCTGCAAGGTGCAGCTCGGGCTCGTCGAGGATCCACCAGCCGCCGGGGCCACCTCTCCCCCGCTGGAACGGTCCGCCGAGCTCGGCGCCCAGGGTCGAGGCCACCACCGTGTGCCCCATCGCCGGGCGGGGAACGAGGCTCAGCTCACCGTCGAGCAGCTCGGCGACCAGGTGCGCAGGCGCGGCGAGCACGTCGTCGTAGGTGGCGCGGCGCCGCGCTGCATCGACCATGCTGGGATCGTGCCACGCCCGGCGTGCTCGGGGTAGCGTGGCGTTGCGCGCGTGCCGCGCGCCCGCGCAAGGCGCGGCTCAGAGGTAGCAGCCCACCTCGACGTGGCCGTCGTCGAAGGCGGTGCACTCGCAGCCGCCGCTGCCGTCGTAGCCGAGGCAGAGGCAGAGGTCGGCTGCACCCTCGCATTCGACGGGGATCGCCGCGCAGCTCGCCGAGCCATAGCTCAGATCGCAGAAGTCGGTGCCGAGCGCGCAGTCGAGCGCGCCGCAGTAGAAGCGATCCGCGGGAGGCGTGCAGGCTCCCGGGCGCGCGTCGTAGCCGGTCACGCAGCTCTTGGGCGCGGCGAAGGTCGAGCCGTCGCAGGCACAGAAGGTCGCGTAGGGGCTCTCGCCGCAGCTCGCGCCGGTCTCGGTGCAGCGTTTGCCTTGCACCTCGCCGCAGCTGCCGTCGAGGTAGGCGCAGGCCGGGTTGCCCGCCGACGAGGGGCAGTCGCTCG
>ERZ761602.450-NODE-450-length-89964-cov-9.348808_pt1 | contig 89964 bp, 80 predicted proteins | sample MGYA00512165_ERZ761602 | MGnify/ENA primary metagenome ERZ761602 (study PRJEB28899, sample SAMN02445085) | bioreactor sludge metagenome | biome: EBPR sludge; isolation source: Thorneside wastewater treatment plant | place: Australia: Brisbane, Thorneside Wastewater...
CACCACCCCATCATAGCGGCGTTGCTTCTGCATAGCGCCTTTCTCCTCGTTCTTGAGGAGCCATAATAAATCGAACGGCTAAAGAAACGACTAAGATCACGACAGATAAATGCCGCGCCCCGTGTCTCGAATTAGAACACGGAATCTCTTACTCATTCCTTTCCGCCATCGATCGACCTAGCGCTTAATCAACAGCAATTCTTCGAGCATTTGGTCCGCGGTCGTGATGATCCGCGACGCCGCCGAATAGGCGCGCTGCGTCGTGATCAGGTTCGTGAATTCGGTCGCGAGGTCTACGTTCGACGCTTCCAGCGCGCCAGAGACGATACGGCCAGCGCCGCCCGCATTGGAGGAATTGATATTGTAGAGGCCTGACTCCAACGTCGTGCGGAAAGCGCCGCCCTGATCGGCGCTGAGGCCGTTGGGGTTGAGAAACGTCGCCAGCGGAATCTGATAGAGCGCTCGCGCGCGGCCGTTCGAGAACTGCGCGGTGAGGAAGCCGTCGCCCTCCAGGACGAGGCCCACGAGATCGCCCGGCGGCACGCCGTCGGCGGTGACGCTGGTGATGCCGAAATTGTTGGCGAACTGGGTCATACCCGTGGTCAGGTCGACGTTGATGTTCTGCGAAGCCGCGCCGGTGACCGCCGCCCAAGGAATGGTGACCGCACCAGCGATGCCACCAGTGACCGACTGCACGGTTCCGTCGCTATTGAATGCGATCGTGCCGGTGGCGAGCAGGCCGCCATTGGCGCCGCCGCCGGTAATGTTGGTGTTGGGGCGAGAGTAGGCCTCAACCGCCCAGGTGTTCGGGCCGGTTTTCAGGAAGCCGAACGCGATCGAGCGCGGCGCGCCGAGGCTGTCGTAAACTTCGAGCGAACTTTCGAAGTGCGGCGTGACGGTCCCTGTCGCGAGATCGCCGGCGTCGTACACGCCTTGTGCCCCGGCATAGGATGTCTGGTCCGAATTGAGGTTGGCGTTCATGCCGACGTTCGCGGTGGGTTCGGCCAGACCGCCGACGCCGGAAATGTTCACCGGCTCGATCGCCGACAAGCTGGTCGGGCTCGATGTGACGCTGCCGTCGCTGTTCACCGGCCAGCCTTGAAGGAAAAGGCCCTGGGCGTTGACCATGTAGCCGTCGGCGTCGATCGTGAAAGATCCCGCGCGGGTGAACAGAACGCTGCCGCCGTTGGAGAGCTGCTGGTTGTTCGAGGACACGATGAAGAAGCCGTCGCCGGAGATGGCGAGGTCGGTCGATGAGCGCGACTGCTCAAGCGATCCTTGCAGTGAGATCTGCTGGCGCATGATCGGCAAAACGCCGCCCGCGTTATAGGTCGTGTTCGAGTTTTGCGCGTTGACGAGCGCGCTAAAGTCAACGCCGCCGCGCTTGTAGCCGACGGTGTTGACGTTCGCGATGTTGTCAGAAATGACGGCGAGCGCGCTCGAATTGGCGGTGAGGCCAGATACGCCCGCGCGCAGTGCGGTGTAAATTGACATTCGTCCAGCTCCATCGCCGCGTGCGTCCCCGCATCGGCGTCAAGGTCAACAATGGAGCGCTTCTGCGCATGGTTCAGCGACAGCGTTCGGCCGGCGCCTTGTACTTAGCCGTTGTCGAGCACGGACCGGATCTTATCCAATCCGCGTGTCCCCGACGGCGTGATGACGACGGGCTCCGCTCCGGAGAAGTCGACGCCCATGATGGTTTCACGAACCGTAATCGTCGGCGTGATCGCGGTTTCGCTTTCGTTGAGCGCTTCCACGGAGATCGAGTAGACGCCATCGGGCGCGGTTCCGCCGGACGATGTTGTTCCGTCCCAAGCGAATAGATGCTCCCCAGCCGTGCGTGGCGCGGCCGTTGTCGAAAACACTGTGCGCCCGGCGGCGTCGCGTACCTTGACCGTGATCGACTCCGCGCTCTGTGGCAGTCGGTACGCCCAGTTGGCTTGGCCATTGGCGAGATAGGTCTGGTTCGACTCGATGATGGCGTCGCGGCCCAGATAGGAGAGGGCCGATCCTGCGGACGCCGCCTGGTAATGCGAGACGAGGCCTTCAAGCTGTTCGTTGGTGCGGATCTGTTGCTCAACCTGGCTGAACTGCACCAGCTGTTGCGTGAACTGCGTAGAGTCCATTGGCGCTAGCGGATCCTGATTCTGCAACTGCGAGGTCAGGAGCACAAGAAACGTGTCGTAATTGTCGGAGAGACGCGTGCGCGCGCCCGCGGCCTGCGCTGGTTCAGTCGAAACGGGGGTTATCGGCATCGCGAGCTCCCTAAACCATCATGTCGACGCGAACGCCGCGCCAACGATCGTATCCGAGCGGCCGGGCCACGGTCGCCGTTTCCACAGCAAGGTCATCGTCGGCGCCAGCGCTATCTGAAGAGCTAGTATCGGCGGCTTCGAACTCGCGGTCGCTTTGGCGTAGGTCGAATGACAGTCCGTTCTCCGAGAGCTCCAAACCTGCTGACTGCAACGTCATTTCGAGGTCGCGCGCGTGCTTGGATAATTCAGCTAAGGCTTGCGGGTTGTCCGCCGCGACGACCGCCGTGACGCGATGATCGCGCGATACTTCCATACGCACTTCGACGCGCCCAAGTTCTGGTGGGTCGAGGCGGAGTTCGAACCGCGTTGAACCGCCGTCGAAGCGGCGGACGATTTCGCGCGCGACTTGCGCCGCCGCGGGCGCGTGGCGCACGCTTGCTGCATCCAGCGCTGCCCGCTGGGTTTGCCCCTGTTCTTGTAAGGCGGTCGTCATGTGGTGCGGGGAAACGCCCGATGATGCGCCGGACTCTCGGGTCAGCGTTGGCGCCAGTGCGACCGGGTCTGGCGCGGATTGGTGCGCCGGCGCCTTGTCGCCGGTTTTTTCAGAGACGGCGCGCTCGAACGCCGCGCGCTCGGCGGCGGCATCGGATGTCGCGGCAGGTTTGCTCGTCGCCGGGGCGGCGATCTTGTCGGCGCCTTTTTGGGCGACGGGCGCTTGACGAGCGGCAGGTGAAAGAACTGGCGCGGCTTGCGCGGGCGTGCCGGTCGTTGCGGCGTTCACGCTCGCCTGATCGCTCGCGACCGGCGCTGCTGACGCCTGGGGTTGTTGGGTTTGGGGCGGCGTGTTCGGCGCACTCACTTGTGGAAGCGGTTGCGTGGCGTCCTCCGTTTTGTGAACCGGCGTTGGCGGCGGCGCGGAGTCGCTGGCCGATTTGGGCTCAAACTTGGGCGCGCCTACATCAGCGGCGTCGGGGGATGCATCCTGCGGCGCGGTGGGAGGTTCAGCGCCGTCTACGGACGCGTCGGCGATCACGTTCGGCGCCGCGTCGCTCTCAGTGTTCGGTTCAGGTTGAACAAACTGGAGCACCAACGGCGCGACGGCTGTCTCCTGGGATTGCGGCGCTTGCGCTACGACGATGTCCGGCTGAGAATCTTCAGGGGCGTCGTCTTCCATAGGCGCTGTGCCTTCTTCCGCGCGGCCGCTGACCTCCGGACGCTCGGGCGCAGTCGAGTCATCGTCAGGGATTTCCAGATGCGCCGCGAAATCGTCGTCGCCCGCGCTTCTCGCCGCCGAGCGTGGCGGCGGCGAAGGCGGCGCTTCAACGATTGGCGCCATCAAATTCATGCGACCCCCAAAACGATCCGCACAATGCGGCTCGATTGAGCAAGCAAGCGCGGCGCCACGCCGCTAACCATGATAAAGTCAATAAAATCAGAAAATTAGAGCCCGCGCTCAGCGGCCGTTGGTGATGCATTAGGCAAAAATTGGCGACGCCTGTCGGCAGCTTTTGCCGAGCGGCTAACCATGGCCCCGGACTTGCTTAACCATGAACGCGACGCGGCGTCTCCTCGGGGACGCCAGCGCGCGCGTGGAGGAAAAGGGCGTGTGTTTTCATAGCGATGTCACCATCGTTGCGACAGAGAAATGCATGCGTCGTGCTGGGCAAGAATTTCCCACCTCGTTGAGTTTGTTGCCGAGCGCAGGGAGCGGCGCATGCCTGGGTTGAATGGCGTCTTGCTGTCGAGCTTGTCTGGTTTGCGCGCGGCGCAGACCGGGCTGAACACGGCGTCGCAAAACATCGCCAACGCTAACACGCCTGGCTATGTGCGCACCGAGACGGTGCTTTCGCCGCGCACCCAGTTAGGTGAGGGCGGCGGCGTTGAAGTCACAGCGATCCGACGCGCCGCCAATCGGTTTCTCGCTGCGGCGATGTATACGTCCGAAGCGTCGCGTGGCGCTGCGACGGTGCGCGCCGACCTGCTCAGCCGGGCGCAACAGAGCTTCGGCGATCCCGCCGGCGAGACTTCGATTTTCGCGGGTTTGGACGATTTTTGGTCGACGCTTTCGCAAGTGGGCCTGGATCCGTCTTCGTCGCTGCGCCGGGGCGAAGCCGTGGGCGCGCTGCAATCGCTGTTTTCCGAGGTGCAACGTATCGGTCAATCGATTCAAGCGCTGGCGTTGGAGGCGGACGAACGCATCGCTGACGGCGTGGCCGAGGCGCAGAACTTAATCGAGCGCATTGCATCGCTCAACGGAGAGATACGGCTCAATACGCGGGTCGGCGCTGATGCTAGCGGCGCGGAAAATGCACAATCAGCGCTGATCGACCAGCTCGCGGCGCTCATGGATGTTCGCGTGACGCCACAAGCGGATGGCGGCGTTCAAGTGCGCACGACGGGCGGCGCCTTGCTGGTTGGCGTGGAAGCGGCGCAGCTGAGATATGTTCCGGGCGCGGATGCTTTCTCCACCCCCGGTACGATACGATTCAACGAACAAGTGGGAACGCAATCAAATCTGGAGCCAATGCTCCTCGGCGGAGAATTGCGCGGTCTAATCGATGTTCGCGATCATGATCTTGCCAACCTCGCGGAGGCGCTGGGCGGTTTTTCCGCTGCGTTGGCCGATGCGCTGAATCAAGTTCACAATGACAATGCGTCTTCGCCACCGCTCGCGCAGTTGACGGGGCGCCAGACTGGGCTCATCGGAACCGATGACGTCGGCTTCACAGGCAAGGCTATTGTCGGCGTCGCGGATCAGGATGGCGTGCTCAGGCAGCGGCTGACGATCGACTTCGACGCGCTTACCATCACAGCCGAGTCGCCGGCGGCGACGTTCAATTTCACAGCGACGGTGGCGGGGTTCGCCACCGCGCTGAACAATGCGCTCGCGGCCGCGACGCCTTCGGGCGGCGCGTCGTTTAGCGATGGCGTCTTGGAGATGAATGTCGGCGGCGGCGGCGGATTGGTGATCCAGCAAGACAGCGCCGACCCAAGCAGCCGATCCGGCCGCGGTTTCTCGCATTTCTTCGGCCTTAACGACATCGCGTCGCGGCCCTCGCCGTTGTTTTTTGAGAGTGGCGTGGAACCAGGCGACCTGCATGGCCTCGGCGCCGGCGGGGAGATCACCTATCAGGTGCGCGATGCCGCCGGGCGGTTCATCGCCGATCGCACAATCAGCATCGCCGGGCCGCTCGTGGGCGGAACCTGGTCTGACCTCGTAAGCGAGCTCAACGCGGTCAACACAGGGCTTGGCCAATACGGCGCCTTCTCGATGGATTCCGCGACGGGACGGATCACGTTCGCGGCAAATCCCGCTTTCAAGGTGCAACTCGTGTCCGACACCACTGAGCGCGGCGCGACTGGTGTGTCATTCACCGCGCTGAACGGTTTGTCGCGCAACGCGACCGCTGGCCGAGCGCTCGACATTGGCGTTTCCAGCTTCCTCACGGCGGACTCGTCCAAGCTTGCGATCGGAAGGCCAAGCCTGTCTGTGGCGATCGGCGCTCAACTTATCGAAGCAGGCGACAATCGCGGATCAACAGCGCTCGCGGCAGCGCGCGACATCGTGCGAAGCTTCCCAACAGCGGGCGCGTTGCCGGCGCAGTCGGCGACGCTGGCGACTTACGCTTCCCGGCTTGGCGGCGAAGCTGGCCGTTTGTCGGCTGATGCGGAGCGCGCGGAAAAGGGGGCGGTCGCCGTGGCGACGGCCGCCGGCGATCGCAGAGCGCAGGTCGAGGGCGTTACGTTGGACGATGAACTCATGCGCATGACCATCTACCAGAATGCGTACGCCGCGTCGGCGCGGGTGGTGCAGGCCGCTACCGACATGCTCGATATCCTGCTTTCCCTTGGCTACCGGTGACGGGAGATAGGCGGCCATGAGCGGTGAAATATCGGTGCGATTCGCGAGCCAAGCTCAACTCGACATTCGGCGGATAACAGCTGAACTCGCGGATCAGCAGCGCCAAATCGCTTCCGGCGCGCGCGCCAACGATTTGCAGGGCTTTGGCGCCGCGTCGGGGCGTCTGCTCAATGCGCGCAGCTTGCGGTCAAATGTTGACGCGCGCGCTTCGATTCTGAACGAACTCAACGCGCGCCTTGGCGTGCAGTCATCCGCATTGGGGCAAGTGGCGGACGCATCACGTTCGCTCGCGCTTGGCATTCGCCAAGCGATCAGCGCCAATGACGGGCGCGGCGTCGCGACCGAGCTGTCCATGACGTTCGCCAGCGTCGTCAATGCGCTCAACGAAAACTGGAACGGGCAACCTTTATTCGCCGGCGAGCGGCAGGGCGGAGGTCCGATCCGCATCGCGTCGCTGGACGAACTCCTGACCGCGACGACGCCAGCCGCGCTCTACAATGAGGCGGCCCGAAGTCAGGTCGTCGATATTGGCGAAAGCCTGCCGATCGTGGCGTCGCCAAAGGCATCGGCGATTTCGGAGGAATTGTTCGACGCTATGCGATCCTTGCACCAAATGATCGTCAATGTCGGCGGCAGCCTGGGGCAACCGATAGCCGGTCCGCAGGAAACGATGCTATTGGAGTTCGCCGATACGTTTGACGCCCAGGCCACCGCCTTCAACAACGAAGAAGGGCGCTCGGGTCAATTGCAGAAAAAGCTGGAGGACGAGCAGGTGCGCCTTGGCGAGCGCTCGGACCTGCTGACCAAGGTGATCGGCGATTATGCGGACGCCGATCTCGGCGAGGTTTCGATACGCATCAGCGCGTTGACTGCGCAGTATGAGGCCGCGGCCAAGACCTTTGTCGACCTCTCGCGGCTCAGCTTGCTGAACTTCCTGCGCTAGCTTTAGCGGCGGATTGCTCCTATATCGCAGGCATCGCTTCGGGCCTTGAACCCGGGGGGAGGCAAGAAATGACGCTCGATGAAAGCGCGCGTACCGGCGCGCAAACCCGCAACTCGCTTGGTTTCGCCAAGCCGCCCGCGCAAACTCGTGTCGTGGCGGCGATGTCGGGCGGCGTCGATTCTTCCGTGGTCGCCGCGATGTTGAAGCGCGAAGGCTATGACGTGGTTGGCGTTACGCTGCAACTCTATGATCATGGCGCGGCCGTGAACAAGGCCGGCGCGTGCTGCGCCGGGCAGGATATCCATGACGCGCGCCGCGTCGCTGACGCCGCGGGCATTCCCCATTACGTGCTCGACTACGAAAGCCGTTTCCGGGAGGCGGTGATGGAGGATTTCGCGGAGACGTACCTAGCGGGGGCGACGCCAATCCCGTGCGTACGCTGCAATCAAACCGTGAAGTTCGCCGATCTGAAACGCGTGGCGGAGGATCTTGGCGCCGATTGTTTGGCGACTGGACACTACGTGCGCCGCGTGGAAGGCGCGCGGGGCGCCGAACTTCACCGCGCCGCGGACCCAAGCCGAGATCAATCCTACTTTTTGTTCGCCACGACGCGCGGACAACTTTCATATCTGCGCTTCCCCTTGGGGGATTTGCCGAAAACGCGGGTGAGAGCGCTCGCGGCTGAACTTGGCGTGCATGTCGCCGAGAAGCCTGACAGCCAAGACATCTGCTTCGTGCCGCAAGGCCGCTATGTGGACGTGGTCAAGAAGCTGCGCCCCGGCGCTGTCGAGGCAGGGGAGATTGTCGACACTGAAGGCCGCGTGCTTGGCGAGCACGACGGTGTGATCAACTACACCGTGGGCCAACGCCGCGGTTTGGGCGTCGCGACGGGGCAACCTCTGTTCGTGGTGAAACTCGATGCTGGCAGGCGGCGCGTAGTCGTCGGACCGCGCGAAGCATTGGCTGTCTCCGGGATCGCTTTGAAGGAAGTGAACTGGATTGGCGATGAGGACGGCGGTCTCGATGGCCGCGAAGTCCTGGTACGGGTGCGTTCGACGCGTCCGCCGGTTCCCGCCACACTGCGGGCGTCCTCGCCCGCGCCGCCAGGGGAGGCGACCGCGCGGGGCCCGCAAGGGGTCAGCGTTGCTCTCCATGCGCCCGAAGAAGGCGTCGCCCCTGGGCAAGCGGCCGTGTTCTACGATAAGAGCAGCACACGCGTTTTGGGCGGCGGCTGGATCGCGTCGACGGAGCACAGTGAATGAGCGACTTGCCGAACATTCGGCAGCTGCGCGGCATAGACGCTATGCGCGCTTTGGTGGAAGGGCGGCTCCCGCAACCATCGATCTCCGAAACGCTCGGTTTTCGCATGGTTGCGGCGGAAGAAGGGTTTGTCGCCTTTGAGGGAGAACCCAGCAAGCGCGTTCTCAATCCCATGGGCGTCGTCCATGGCGGCTGGACGATGACGCTGATCGACAGCGCGTGCGGCGCCGCTGGGCACACAACGCTCCCCGCTGGCGTTGGCTACGGCACGTTGGAAACCAAAGCCAACTTCGTTCGTCCGATAACAGCAGATACCGGGATGCTACGCGCCGAAGGCCGCGTTCTCACGCGTGGGCGAACCATCATTACCGCGGAGGCGAAAGTCACCGACGCTGATGGGAAACTCTATGCGCACGGAACGTCCACTTGCATGATCATTTATCCGAAAGGGCAAGACACATGAGCGACCAAATCGTCATCGTTGGCATGGCGCGCACGCCGATGGGCGGCCTTCAGGGCGAGCTCTCGTCATTCGCCGCGCCTGATTTGGGCGCGTTCGCGGTGAAGGCGGCGACGTTGGAGGCCGGCGTGAAGGACGCGGACCAGATCATCATGGGCAACGTGCTTTCGGCGGGTCAGGGACAAGCGCCAGCGCGGCAAGCAGCTCTGAAGGCTGGGCTTTCGATCGGAACACAGGCGGTGACTCTGAACAAAATGTGCGGTTCTGGGCTTCAAGCGGTGGTGATGGCGCGGCAGGCGTTGCTCGCCGGTGAAGCGGACGTGGTCGTCGCGGGTGGCATGGAGAACATGTCGCGCGCGCCGTTTCTGCTGACGAGCCACCGCGGGGGCAAGAAGTATGGCCACGACAAGATGCTCGACCACATGGCTTACGACGGGTTGGAAGACGCCTACGAAGGCCTGGCGATGGGCGTCTACGCCGATCAGGCGGCCAAGGATTATCAGCTCACCCGCACGCAGCAGGACGCGTACGCGCTGGAAACGCTGACGCGCGCTCAAAACGCGACCAAAGAGGGCCGCTTCAAACGGGAAATCGCGGTAATCGATCTGAAGGGCATTGTTGTCGAAACGGACGAACTGCCGCGCAAAGCCAAGCCGGAGAAAATTCCATCGCTAAAGCCCGCGTTCACGGACGGCGGCACCGTCACCGCGGCGAACGCCTCCGCCATCTCGGACGGCGCCGCCGCGCTCGTGCTGATGCGGGAGGATGACGCCAAGGCGCAAGGCAAGGCGATCCTCGCACGCGTCGTCGCGCAGGCCAGCCATGCGCAGGAACCGGCGAAGTTCACGTCCGCCCCGGTCCCGGCGATAAAGAAAGCGCTCGACCGCGCGGGCTGGAAGGTTGGCGATGTCGATCTCTGGGAGATCAATGAGGCGTTCGCCGTGGTGCCGCTGATCGCGATGAAGGAGCTTAATATCGCGCTCGACCAGCTCAATGTTAACGGCGGCGCCTGCGCGCTCGGGCACCCCATCGGCGCGTCTGGCGCGCGCGTTCTGGTGACATTGATCGCGGCGATGGAAGCACGGAACGCCAAGCGCGGCGTTGCTTCACTTTGCATTGGCGGCGGCGAAGGAATCGCGCTCTGCGTGGAGCGGGGATGAGCAGCGATCGCGTCGTCGCGCATTTGCGCGAGCAGGCGACGTTTTGCACCGCTTATGGGTCGCCCTTAACCGGGCACTTGTTGGAACGCTTGGCCGACGATGTCGTGAGCGGCGGGCCAACCGCCGCGCTGGTCGCGGAGTGGCCGACCAATCCGCGGGCGGATGTGGTGGGATTGCGCCTCGCCGGCGCCTTGCATGCGGCGGTCTTGACCGCGCGCGATCAGGATTTGGCCGCGGCATATCCGCAATGCGATCCAAATTGGACCATCGATAAGGTGTGGCCGGCGGCGCGCGCCTTTCTGGCGCGTGACTCGGCATGGGTGCGCGATTTTCTGCGGTTCGCGCCGCAAACAAACGAGACCCGGCGGTCTATCGCCTTGCTGGCGGCGTTCCTGGCGTTCGCCAGCGATTGGTCGGGCCCCATCGACATGCTGGAAATCGGGGCAAGCGCGGGCCTCAATCTGAACTGGGATCGATTCCAGTATCAGACGTCGACATGGTCGTGGGGCGGTAGCGCAAGTCCGGTGACGATCGACACCGACTGGCAGGGACCCGCGCCCGCCGCCGATCGCGCGCTGAGCATTCGTTCGCGCGCGGCCTGCGATCTCAATCCGCTGGATATTCGAGACGACGCAGCTCGCCTTCGTTTGAAGTCTTACGTCTGGCCGGATCAGCCGGATCGCCTGAAGCGTTTCGATGGCGCGGTCGCTCTTGCTCTTGCCCATGACGTCCACGTTGAGCGTGCAAGCGCCGATGAATGGTTGCGAGCGAAGCTCCACAATCGCGCCCGAGACGCCGCGACGCTGATCTACCACTCGGTTTTCTTGCAATATCCGCCGCGAGAGGCGCGCGAAGCGATCATTGGCGCGATCCACGATGCGGGCGCACGCGCCAGCGCGAACGCGCCGCTGGCATGGGTGCGGTTGGAGCCGGAGGCCGTGACCGACGGTGTTCACAATGGATTGCGTTTCGTGATCGATTTGCACACCTGGCCGGGCGGCGAGAGGCGCATCATCGGTTATACAGACGGGCACGTGCGCGCAGTCTACGCGCAGTAGGAGGAAGCATGGCGTTTCCGCTTCGCATCGACTTTATCTCCGACATTGCTTGTCCTTGGTGCGTGATTGGATTGAGGGGTCTTCAGCATGCATTGCGCGAAGTCGGCGACGCAGTCGAAGCTGAGATCGTCTTTCACCCGTTTGAACTCAACCCGCACATGCCCCCAGACGGGGAGAATGTCGGCGAGCATATCCAGAAAAAATATGGCTCGCCGCCGGAACGCTCCACAACGGCCCGGCAAGCGTTGACCGAACGCGGCGCGGAACTCGGTTTCCAGTTCAACTACACGTCCGAGAGTCGCATCTGGAACACGTTCGACGCGCACCGGCTGCTGCACTGGGCGGGTCTTGAGGGAAAGCAACTCGCCTTGAAGGAGGCGCTCTTCGCGGAGAATTTCACGGAGCAACGTTCGACGAGCGATCCTGAGGTGCTCGCCGCCGCCGCCGAACGCGCTGGGCTCGACCCGGTGCGCGCCCGCGCCATCATCGCCTCCGATGATTTCAAGCAGGACGTACGCCGTGAAGAGGCCTTCTGGACAAGCCGTGGCGTGCAGGCCGTACCGACGATCATCTTCAACGCGCGTTGGGCGCTTCAGGGAGGGCAACCGCCAGAAGTTTTCGCGCGGGTGATCCGCGACATTATGAGCGGCGCCGTAAAGGAAGCGCCGGCATAGGCGGCGCGAGCGACGTCAGCGACGCGCTGAAAAATTAAAGACGCCATCCCACGCCGCGTCGAGGCGTGTTAGCGCTTCCGAGGGCGGCAGCGCCTGGTAAGTTTCGCCAGAGCTCGTAACAAGCTGCAGGCGCTCCAATTTCGCCATCGCATCCTGAATCTCGAAGTTCACGCTGAGGCCAAAACGTTCGCGCAGGAACGCCTCCGCGGCGGCATCGATTTCCTGACGCGCAAGCGGGCGAGCGCCGCGCTGCAGCGCCCAATAGGCGAGGAACGCTTCCTTACAGTCTTGCTCCTCGCCGGCGCCGATCAGCTGATCCAAGACCCCGGCGTTGTTGGCGAGATTTCTGAAGTAAACGGTGTCGGCAAGCCGCTTCTGGTAGCGCAGGGATTGCGCTTCGTATTTGAGCTTTTGGCGCATCACGAACGCACCGACGGCGATCAACCCCGAAAGCGCCGCCAATGCGCGTTTGAGTTCATCATCCTCAATGACGCCCTGAGCCCCAAAAAAGGCGGCCAGAACGGCGAAGAGCACGGTCAAGGCCGGCCAAAGGTTCAGCAGAACTGGAACGCCAGTCGCGACCGCGGGCGCCGCCAGGAAGACTTGGTCGCGCGGGCGCATGCTCGGCTTGGCGCCCGGATGCAACGTCACCAACTCGGGCGACGCCACGTTCCTGAAGTGCTTCACGATGGCGGCGCCGGGGCGCACGCCGCGACGCATTTCCGCGAAGACGCGGCGATCGCCGCGGCCGATGTCTTCCTCGCTCTTGAAGCCAACCAACACGACGACATCGGCCATGATATCGGCGTCGACGTCCTTGCGCACCAAGCCAAGCAACGCGCGGTGCTTAACAGTCTCAGGGCGGGCGCCGCGCGCGAAATACCGAATGCGGCGAATGCCGGCGTTCGAAGGCTTTATGCTAAGTCCTGTCAGAAGTTTTGTCGCTTCGCGCGTTTGCACGGTGTCGGGGTCGATCTCGACATAGTTCGCGCGCGCGAGTTCTTCCGTGAACGCTTGGGAGAACCGCTCAAAGGCTGCAGTGCTGGCGTCCCGACGCGCGGGCGGTGCATCGGGATCCAGCGGGTCGTAAAGGGTTTTGAGCGCCTCGAGGCGCTCGTGCGCCTCATGGTGGAGCAGGGCCCCCAGAAGGCGCAAAACATCGCCAAGGGCCGCGCCGTCGGCGCCAACGTCCTCGGCGATCGCTGCGGCGAGTTCGGACTTTCGAACGGCGATGTAGCCGTCGCCTGACTGTGGTGTGTTTGTCGCCATTTCCGACTGCTAGCCTAGCGCGGCGTCGCTGGCTATCGGCTTGCGAAGCGCGCGCTAACGCGCAATCTTCGCCTGGGAGGAGAGAGCCATGAAGCGCGGTTGGGCGGCGTTGATCTTGATCTGGGCGCTTAGCGCCGCACCGACGTACGCCCAGCAACCGCAGCGCGACCCGTTCAATGGCCAGTTCGGCGCGTTCGAACTCGCGATGACGCCGTCGGAGGCGGCGCGACAGGCGGTTATGATGGGCGATGCGTTGCGGGCTCTGCAACCGCAGCGCCCCGGGCGGCAGGATGTTTACCTGATCGCGGCGAGCCTTTGGGGCGATCCCGTATTCGAGCGTGAGGCATCGCAGGCGGAGGCGCTTTTGCGCCCGCATCTGGGCGCGGAAGGGCGATCGCTGATCCTGTCCGCCGGCGGCGGTCTCGGCGCGCGCGTCTATCCAGCGGCAAGTCCGAACAATATCGCAGCGGCGATCGGGTATGTGGGATCCATCATTGATCCCAATGAAGATATGGTCGTCTTGTTCTTCACGACGCACGGCGCGCCTGACGGCACGGCCGTTATCCGGGAGCACACGCGGCTCGCGGCGGGCATGAAGCCCACGCACCTCAGCAGTTTGCTCAACACGTCCAATATTCGAAACCGCGTGGTGATCGTCTCCGCATGCTTTTCCGGCGCGTTCATTGCGCCTTTGGCGAACGATGACACCATAGTGCTGACCGCCGCCGCCCCGGATCGCTCGTCGTTTGGCTGTCAGCCCAACAATGAGTGGACTTTCTTCGGAGATGCTTTGTTCAATCATGCCCTGCGCGGCGGCGATGATTTGATTTCCGGATTCAACAACGCCAAGCGCCTGATCGAACGTTGGGAGCGCGAACAAAACCTCTCGCCGCCTTCCAATCCGCAGATTTATGTCGGTACGCGGGCGGCGCAGATGCTGCGGCAAGCGGAACGCAGCGCTCGGTAGCGCTACGTCTTCACCAGCGTCGGCATCAGGCCAAGCGGCAATGCGGTCGTACGCTTGGTGACGCGCATCACGATGCGTGATTGAACGTCGGACACAAGCCCCAGCGCCAGCATTTTGTCGCGTAGGAAATCGTCGTAGGCATGCATGTCGCGGGTGACGACGCGCAGCATGTAGTCAACCGCGCCAGTTACGGTCGCGCATTCCACTACCTCGGGCCATCCGGACACGGCGGTTTCGAACTTCTCGAGGTTTTCGCGCGACGGCAGTTGAAGTTTCACGGAGGCAAGCACCTCGAAGTTCAAGCCCAGCTTGTCGCGATCAAGCAGCGTCACTTGCCGGACAATGACGCCCGCCTTCTTGAGCCGTTCGATGCGACGCCAGGCTGGCGACGACGAGAGGCCCACTTTCTCAGCGATGTCGGCGATCGACAGACTTGAATCGTCCTGGAGGAGTTCAAGGATGCGCGTGTCGACGTCGTCCAGGTCTTCGAGCATGTTTTGCCAGCTTGGGGGTCAAAGCGGATCGCTGCGGCAAGCTATTACGGGCAAACGTGGATAAGACAAGTCGAATTGGAGGGCGAAGCCGGAAAATTTTTCCTCTTGAGGCGGCTGAAGCGCTTCGGGGCTGGATAGGTCTGCGCAAGGCTTGCTCTGGGCGCGGCCGGCGCGTATCAGTCGCGCCCCTCGGTGGCGTAGCTCATCTGGTTAGAGCGTGGGATTCATAACCCCAAGGTAGGTGGTTCAAGTCCACCCGCCACCACCATTTTCCTGCGATTACCCGTTCGCGCACCCTCGCGTGTTCTGCCGCGCGGCCAGAGCATGCGCCACAATGCGGATCGTCTGAAGCAAGTGCGCCAGTCGAGCGAACCAGTCGCGCGTTTGTGATTTGCAAGGATTGCGGCGGTTCCGCTGGGTGCGCGGATGTTCAGTCGCGTCGGCCGAGTATTCTTTCTTACCTTGGTTTGGCTGCTCCTGCATATCAGCGCAGCGGGAGGACAAACGACCTCACAGTACGACGATTTGACGATGCATACACTGGCGCACAGCGGGGTCCCGCGGCGTGTGGGCGTGTATCAGCCGCCCAACGCACCCGCTGTCGGCGCGCCGCTTATCGTTGCTCTTCACGGCCGGTTTTCCTCAGCCAAGGCGCTACACGCTTTGAGCAATCTGCGCGTCCTCGCTGACGCCTACGGCGCACTACTAATCTATCCCGAAGCAGATGGTCCATTTTGGACTGGCGCCATGCGCCTAAACCGAACCGAGGCGCCGACGCGAGACGACCTTGGCTTCATTGCGGCGACTGTTGGTTGGGCTGAAGCGCGGTTTCAGGCCGACCCTGCACAAGTGTATGTCGTTGGCTACGACGTTGGCGGGGTTGCGGCCTACATGCTTGAGTGCAGCGGCCTCTTTCCCATCGCCGGCGTTGCGGCAGTAAGCGCTCTGCCGTGGAGCAGCACCCTGACGAACTGCGCTCCAGGCAGCGTCGCGACGCGGATGCTCATGGTGCATGGAGAACGAGATCCAATTTTCCCAACAAGGGGATTGGATGCATCGGGCGCCTATCTGGAGCGCAGGCTAGGCGTGCGCGAGACGGTTGAGTTTTGGAGTCAGCATGGCGGATGCCCCACGCAGCCCCAAAGCCGTGACCGCAACGGAAGTGTGATATACACGCAATGCCGATCGGGCGGCTCCGTTGCGTTCGTTGAGGTGGATGGAGGCGAGCACGATTGGTTTCGCAATGGCCCCGCCTATCGGTTGAACCGGCAAGGCGTCGACTCAACGTCTTTGATCGGTGATTTTTTCTTTTCCGATGGCGCATTGGCGCTCCCGGAAGTTCGCGGTGGCGGCGATCGGGCCAGGTCGTATTTTGTTTACGTCCCGCCGGCCTATGAGGCATCCACGCCAACGCCGGTTCTATTAGTTTTGCATGGTCGCCCCCAGTCGGCGACGGGAATTGCTCTGGACACGCAAATGAACCCCATTGCCGCTCGCGAGGGTTTCATTGTGGTCTACCCTCAGGGCTTGAACAATGAGTGGAACTCGTTCCTCGATTTGATTCGTCGTCGCACCCTTGCGCCGCAAGATGACGAGGCATTTTTGAAGGACGTCGTTGAAGATCTATCGGTGGATTTAAACATCGATCGACGCCGCGTCTACGTTACGGGTTTCTCCAATGGCGGCTTCATGACGATCCGCCTCGCTTGCACCAGCTCGAACTTCTTTGCTGGGTTCGCTGCGGTTGGGGCGGGGCTCTACTCAGAACTCACAGGGCGTTGTCGTGGGCGGCAAACTCCGTTTCTGTTGATCCACGGCACGGGTGACGAGAGCGTGCCCTACACCGGCGTTGTCCAGGCGGACGGACAAGGAGGCGAGCCAACGCGAATTTCGCTTGGCGCCCAAGACACTGTGGCGTTCTTCATTCGCCGAAACGGATGTAGCCTGCGTGGGCAATCGGCGAGAATGCCGCAGAGTTCTCAGGACACGTTTGTTGTGCGATTTGCGCCCTACGATTGCGCTGCGGGAGCGGAGGTTATGTTTTACGTGGTGAATGGGGGAGCTCATAATTGGCCTGGAAGTGGGACAGGCCCAGAGCCTGAAACGTCGGATATCCGCGCGAGCGAGGTGATTTGGGATTTTCTAAGAACGCACAGTCTCGATGAGGCGGCGGGACGGCCTTAGACGCTCGGCATTATTGCAGTAGTTGAAGCATGGCCTTCGCCGCCGCGGGATTGCGCTCCTTCGCCCCGGAGATGAAATAGAGAAACACGTCTCCGGATTTCTCCCAGTCGCGCGCCGTTTTCAGCCACTTCTTCAGCGCGGGCTTTGGATATCCGGTCGGCTCGTCGGTTTGCGTGAGCTCCAGGCGCGCGTAAGCGAAGTCGGCGGTCGGTTCGACGATGAGCGGGTGCTTCTCGGATTCAACTGTCACAACGGCGATATTGCGTTCACGGGCGAGCGCCATGAACGCGGGGTCGGTGAAGCTCTCGTGGCGAACCTCGATGGCATGGCGCAGTCTCAGTTTGCCGAGCGTCGCCGGCAACAGATCGAAATAAGCGCGCATCTCCGCGGCGTCGTACCTCTTGTACGGCGCCATCTGCCAGAAGATCGGGCCGAGCTTCGAACCGAGCTCGCCGACGCCGCTGTTGAAGAACCACTCGATAGATTGCGCCGCTTCGCGCAAATCTTTCCGCTGCGCGGCCGCGCGCGGCGCTTTCACCGAGAACACGAACTCGTCCGGCGTCGCGGTCGCCCACTTTTTGAACGAAGCCGCGCTTTGCGTGCGATAGAAGGTGGCGTTGATCTCAATCGCAGTAACTTGCCGGCTGGCGTAGTCCAGCTCCTTCGCCGCGGGGACGTCTTTGGGGTAGAAGGTCTCTCGCCAGGGCTCATAAGACCAGCCCCCGATGCCGACCCGGATCATGGTTGCTTGCTCCTCAGCAGTTGATGCAGCATCGTCCAGTGCGCGTTGCGGCGCAACCGATGCTTGCGCCTGGTGAGGGGTTTTCCTAAGGCAGGACGATGCCAATCGAACGGATCAGGCGCTTCGCCGCCAGCGCGCTCGGGCGCCAGCTCGCCCGCTTCGCCGTCGCGGGCGTGATCGCGACGGCGGCGCATTATTCGGTCTTGATCGCGTTGATTGAGTTGGCGCACGCGCCGCCCGTGTTTTCAACCACAACAGGCTATTGCGTGGGCATTGTGGTCAGCTACCTGCTGAACCGGCGCTTCACCTTCAAGAGTGACGCGCCAGTGGCGCGGAGTTTCGCCAAATATGCCGCGTTTTACGGCGTCGGCATGGTGCTCAATGGCGCGATTTTCGCGGCGCTGCTGTCGATCGACGTTTGGTATCTTGCCGCGCAGATCACGGCGACCGCGATCGTGATGGTGTGGAACTATTTCGGCGCGCGCTTCGTGGCGTTTCGCTGAGTCATTCACCGGTGAAGTTCGGCGCGCGCTTCTCGGTGAACGCGGCGACCGCCTCTTTGTGGTCGGCGGTTTCATGGGCGAGGGCTTGGAACGCCGCTGAAAGCTCCAGCACATCGTGCAGCCGGCTGTGTTGCGCTTCACGCAGGAGGCGTTTCGCGAGCCGAACCGTGCGCGGCGGGTTCACGGCGATGCGTTCCGCCAGCGCGCGCGCTTCCTCCATGAGGCGGTCGTCGGGAACAACGCGGGTGACGAGGCCGATGCGCTTGCCTTCTTCCGCGTCGATCGTGTCGCCTGTGAGCACGAGCTCGGCGGCGTGCGTGGCGCCGATGGCGTTGGTCAGGATCCATGCGCCTCCATCGCCCGGGGTGATGCCGACCTTAACAAAACTCGACGCCATCTTCGCTGACGCGCCTGCGACGCGGATATCGCAGAGGACGCCGATATCAAGGCCAAGACCGATGGCGTGGCCGTTGATCGCCGCGATGGTGGCGACCTCCACGTCCGCCAGGGCCTTGATGATGGAGTGAACGCCGCGGCGATAGTTGGCGCGCGTGCCGTCGGGGGTGGCGCGCGGCCCGATGCCGGTGCGCTCGCGGATAGTCTTGAGATCGCCGCCGGCGCAAAAACTCTTGCCGGCGCCCGTCAGGATCACCGCGTTGACCCCAGGGTCGTCATGCGCGCGCCAGAGCGCGCCGGCGAGGTCGTCGCAATCTTGTTGGGTCGCGATGGCGTTGCGGGAGTCGGGACGGTTCAAGGTCACGGTCGCAACTCGACCGGATTTTTCATAAAGCGCGAAGGTCATGGGGGAGGGATAGCGGAGCGGAGAGGTCGGGACAACAGCCTGGCGCGATGGAGCGCGCGGCAAATCTCAACGGCGCCGGTTTGTGGTCGGCCTTCCGGCGTCTGTCCTTTGCCGTAGAAATGACGGACATCCGCCGAGAGCGGTTATTCCTCCACAATCGCAATCGAGCATGACGGCGGGTCGCCATCGACCCAACGCCAGTCTTCGCCATCTCGGCGGATGGTGGCGCGCTTGAGCGGCCACGGTCGATTGGTGGAATATTCTCGATAAGTGCATTGATACAGTTGCGGGTCTGAAAGCGACACCGTGCAGCGCTCAGCTTCCGTGCGAGTGCAGTGACCCCAGAGCATATTGGTGGGGTTCGGGAGCCAATCGTATCGAGCCCAGTAGACAGCTTGCCGACTCGTCTCGTCCACGACCACGGCGCAAGCCGCGAGGACGGCTGTTGCGGCTATTGCGATGAGCTTGGCGCTGCGGATCATCTCGTCGAAATCCGTACGTCGCTCCGACAGTCAGCGTTCGCCCGGCCCAGAGCCGACGGGCTCACCGCCGCCGCCTTCTGCTTGGCGTGCCCAGGATGCCGCGCATGATCTCTCGGACAATCGTGTTGAACACGCCCGACGCGACGCGCCCGGTTTGGCGCTCGACGGCGGTTGTGCGCGATCCGCCTGAACGGCGCCCGCCGCCGCTGTTTCGTGCCGAGCGGGCGGCTTCTTTCTCGCGCGCCTGACGTTCTTCCTCGCGCGCCTCCTGTTGCGCCAGTTGTTCGGCGCGGCGGCTCAGCACTTCGTGCGCGCTTTCGCGGTCAACGGCTTTTTCATAGGCCCGGCCGGCGGCGTTCGCGCGCATCAAGGCTTGGCGTTCGGTCAGCAGGATGGGGCCGACATGGCTGTTCGGGGGTCTGATCTTGGTGCGCGCGACCGGCGTGGGGGCGCCCTTTTCGTCGAGCGTCGACACCAGCGCTTCGCCGACGCCGAGCTCCTGGATTTCCTTCGCGACATCGACGTTTTCGTTGGCGCGAAAACTCTGCGCCGCCGCGCGGACGGCCTTCTGGTCGCTCGGGGTGTAGGCGCGCAACGCGTGTTGAAAGCGGTTGCCGAGCTGGGCCAACACTACTTCTGGGATGTCGGCAGGGGATTGGGTGACAAAATAGATGCCCACGCCCTTTGACCGAATGAGGCGGACAACCTGCTCAACCTTGTTGACCAGTTCCTTGGAGGCGTCGCGAAACAACAGGTGCGCTTCGTCAAAGAAGAAGACGAGCTTGGGTTTGTCTTGATCTCCAACCTCGGGAAGTTCTTCCCAAAGCTCGCTCATCAGCCAGAGCAAGAAGGCCGAGTAGAGACGCGGGCTTTGCACCAGTCTCTCCGAGGCCAGCACATGCACCGTGCCTTTCCCGTCCGGGCGGGTCTTCAACAGCTCCTCGAGTTGAAACGCGGGCTCCCCGTAAAACCGGTCGGCGCCGTCCATCTCCAGCTGCAAAACCTTGCGCTGAAGCGCGGCGATCGATTGGGGCGTGACGAGGCCGTACTTCTTCCCAATTTCCTCGGCGTTGTCTGAGAGGTAGGTCAGCAGCGCGCGCAGGTCGTTCAGGTCGAGCAGCAATCCTTCCTTCTTGCCCTCCTTGAACCAGTCGTCCGCGAGCCGGAAAGCGATGGTGAGCGCGCCTTCTTGAGCATCGGTCGCTTCCAGAACGCGCCCCATGAGAACCGGGCCCATTTCCGTGACGGTGGTCCGCACCGGATGGCCAAGGTCGCCATAGACGTCCCAGAACACGGCGGGTGCTGCCTCGGGCGCGAGCGGCAGGTTGATCTCTGCGGCGCGCGCTGTCGCCCAGCCGGGCGGCGGCTCCCCAGTTGCGGCGACGCCGGAGAGATCGCCTTTGATGTCCGCGGCGAACACGTTCACGCCCTCGCGGGCGAACGCTTCGGCGAGTACCTGCAGCGTCACGGTTTTGCCGGTTCCGGTGGCGCCGGCGATGAGGCCATGCCGGTTGGCGCGCTTCAGCGCCAAGCCCCGCACGCCTTCAGGCGATGCTCCAATATCGATTTGCGTCGCCGCCATTCTTGGCCTCCATGTGTCGCTCGCAGCTTGGCGCAACCCGGGTTTGCGAAGCAAGCATACGCCAAGGATCATCGCGGCTGTGGAATGAATCCTCGACGGTAGCAATTTCGAGTTGCGAATCGTTGGCTTTGATGTATCGCTTTTATGAAGAACGTCGCCGGGGCTCGTGGCGTTTTCGCAAGAATTGCATCGGATCTCGGCGGTGGTCGAACGTCAGTTTGACGTGTCGTTCCGCGCGCGTGGGCTCAAGGGGGGCTTCATCAGCCGGTTCGTCCGTCCATCAGGACCAGGCCTCCGCGTGCGTCCCCCACCCAGCCTGCTGCGAGGCCTGCAGGCGCCGCCGGGCAGCTTGTCCCCGCTCGGCGGCGCCGCTTATTCAATGACTTGAGATTGGCTTGGCAAAACATTGCCGGCGCGTGCTTTGAATTTCACGCCTGCGGAATTGCAGAGCCCAGTTGCGAACAAAAATGACCCTGTAACAAGCGCCTCCAGTTGCGCGCCTCGCGAAGGCGAGTAGGTTCCGCGCAAACGAGGAAATGCTCAGATGCAAGCTGTCGCGCGCGCGGAACTCCCGCAGACCGCAGACCAATTTGTCGCCGCTGCTTCCAAAGGACCTTGGCCAGCCTTCCGGGTGAACGGCGCCATCGACGCGGCGGCCGAGGCCTTTTTGCGCGGGATGTTCGAAGACGCGGCTGCCGACGAACTGGTCGGCATCAACTCCGACGATCTCGCCGCGCTTGCCCACGATTTCTGGCTCTGGCGTAGCCAAAGGGCGTCGGATGAACAGCTCATTCGCATTCGCCGCGGCGTGGGCGCCGGCGGTCGCGAGCTAGACCGCGACATTCTGGAGATCGCCGGCCCGGATATGCCGTTCCTCGTCGATTCCGTGATGGGCGAACTGTCTGACCGCAACATCTCGGCGCTGGCCATGTTTCACCCAACCGCGCCAGCCAAGTCCGGGCAGGGGCGGGACTCCCTCATCCAAGTTCACCTGCCGAGACTTTCAGCGCAGCGCATCAAGGACGTGCACGAGGGGGTTCGTGCGTCTCTCTCCGACGTGCGGTCGGCGGTCGGCGACTTCAAAGCGATGCGCCAGCGGATGCTGGATTGCGCGGAGGAGCTTGCGAAGGCGCGCACCCATGCGCCTCCCGAGGAAGTCGCGGAAGCGGTGGCGCTTCTGCGATGGCTCGCGGCCGACAAATTCACCTTCCTCGGCGCTCGCGATTATTCTTACGTCCGCGACGCAAGCGGCGCCATCACGCCCGAGGAACCCGAGATTATCGAGAGCTCTTGCCTGGGCGTGCTTAGAGAGCTTGAGCGCTACGTGCTGCGAACGACGGCGGAGCCCATGGTGCTGACGCCGGAGTTGAAACGCCTGGTCGCCGAGCCGACGCCGCTGATCGTCGCGAAATCGACGCTGCGCGCCCGCGTCCATCGCCGCGCAACGGCGGATTATGTAGGCGTCAAACGCTACAATGAAAGTGGCGAACCGATCGGAGAGATACGGTTCGTCGGTTTGTTCACCAGCGAGAGCTTCACAGAATCGACGCGCAACATCCCGATGTTGCGGCGCAAGGCCGATTGGGTGATGGAGCAAGCTGGTTTCACGCCCGGCGGCCACAACGCCAAGACGTTGCGCAAGATTATCGAATACTACCCACGCGAGGAGCTCTGGCAGATATCGCGGGAGGAGCTGCTCTCCATCGCGCGCGGCATCCTGCATTTGCTTGATCGCCCGCGCGCCCGTGTCTTTGTGCGCCGCGACCGCTACAATCGCTTTGTCACGGCCTTGGCTTATGTGCCGAAGGATCGTTACGACACGCGCGTCCGCGAGCGTATAGGCGCTCTTATCGCCCAAGCCTATGGCGGCGTTGTCGAGAGCTTTCAGCCGCAATTGGGCGAAGGGCAGCTCGCGCGTGTTTTGTTCGTGATCGGCGATATCGACAAGACGCGCCCCGATCCCGATCCGCGTGTTCTGGATGCGGATCTTTCGACGCTTACGGACACGTGGGATGACGCCTTTGACGCGGCGTTGTTAGGCTCGCCGATCTTCGACGCCGCCGCGAAAGAAGAAGCCGCTGTCCGCTTCGAGCACGCTTTTACCGCAGCGTACCGCGAGCGCTACCCGGTTGAGGAAGCGCTCATCGACGCTTCCGAAATTATGTCGGCCGGCGAGGATGAGATCATCCGCGCGCGCGCGTTCCGCATGCCAGGCGACGCCGACAACGTGATGCGCTGCAAGTTCTATGCGCGCGGCGATGTTCTGGCGCTTTCAGCGACCGTGCCGATCCTCGAAAACATGGGATTGTTCGTGGATTCGGAAGTCAACTACGAACTCCATCTCAAGGCCGGGCCGCTGAAGACCGCCGAGCGCATCTTCATTCATGACATCGAGACCCGCTCGGCCGATGGTAGGGCGATTGATCTCGTCGGCGCGGGCGCGGCGTTCGAGGAAGCCTTCGCGGCGATCTGGACTGGGCAAGCGGAGAACGACGGGTTCAACCGCCTCGTTTTGAAGCTGCCTTGCTCCTGGCGCGAAGCCGCGCTCGTGCGCGCGCTCGCGCGCTTTCGCCAACAAACGGGGCTCGATCCCTCGCAGGCTGTTCAAGAACAAGCGCTTTCAAACAACCCAAAGATCGCCGCGCTCATCCTTGCCTTCTTCAAAGCGCGCTTTGACCCGAACCTGCCGGAATCGATGGAGACGCGGTTTTCGCGCTCAAGCCGCCTGGAGTTCATGATCGAAGCAGCGCTCACGGAAGTCGTGAGCTTGGACGAGGATCGCGCGCTGCGCCGCATCAGCCAGCTGGTCAAGGCTATTCAGCGCACGAACTACTATCAAAAGGACGCGCAAGGGCGTCACAAACCGTATGTGTCGTTCAAGATTGACTCGCACGCCGTCGCCGATTTGCCGGCGCCGAAGCCTTATCGCGAGATTTGGGTCGCGAGCCCTCAGGTGGAAGGCGTGCATTTGCGGTTTGGCGCGGTCGCGCGCGGCGGCTTGCGCTGGAGCGACCGGCGAGAAGACTTTCGCACCGAGGTGCTTGATCTTGTCAAAGCGCAGCAGGTGAAGAACGCCATTATCGTGCCAGTGGGCGCGAAGGGCGGCTTCTTTCCCAAACGGCTTCCGGCGCGCGGCGCGCCTGGCTTTCAGGAAGCGGGGGTGGATGCTTACAAGACCTTCCTTCGCGGTTTGCTCGACATCACGGACAACATCGTTGGCGACGCGATAAAGGCGCCCGCGAGCGTGGTCCGTTGGGATGGCGACGATCCATATCTCGTGGTGGCCGCCGACAAAGGCACGGCGACGTTCTCCGACATCGCCAACGGCATCAGCGCGGAATACGGCCACTGGCTGGGCGATGCGTTCGCCAGTGGCGGGTCCGTCGGCTACGATCACAAGGCCATGGGCATCACCGCGAAGGGCGCCTGGGAGGCGGTGAAACGGCACTTCCGCGAAATCGGCAAGAACATCCAGGAGCAGGAGTTCAGCGTTATCGGCGTCGGCGACATGTCGGGCGACGTCTTCGGCAACGGCATGCTGCTATCGAAAAAGATAAGGCTGCTCGCCGCCTTCGATCACCGTGACATCTTCATCGATCCCAATCCAGGAAGCAGCGAGAAGGCCTGGGCCGAACGCAAGCGACTATTCGATACGCCACGAACGAGTTGGCAGGACTATGATAAGGCGCTGATCTCCAAGGGCGGAGGCGTCTTTTCCCGCAGCCAGAAGGCCATCGAACTCAGCGCTGAGATCAAGACGCTGACAGGGCTGGACAAAGCGCAAGTCACGCCAGCTGAGTTGATATCCGCGCTTCTGCGCAGCCCTTGCGAGCTTTTGTGGTTCGGCGGCATCGGCGCCTATGTGAAGGCGCGCGCGGAAGCGCACTCCGAGGTCGGCGATAAGGCCAACGATGCGCTGCGTGTCGATGCGGAAGATCTGCGAGCGCAAGTTATCGGCGAAGGCGCCAATCTGGGCGTGACTCAGAAGGGGCGCATCGCCTTTGCGCGCGCGGGCGGACGGATCAACACCGACGCTATCGACAATTCGGCGGGCGTCGACACATCCGACCATGAAGTCAACATCAAGATATTGCTGGGCGATGTGATCCGCGCCGGCGCCTTGAAGGCGGACGCGCGCGACAAATTGCTTGCGGCGATGACCGATGATGTCGCAACCTTGGTTTTGCGCAACAACTACGACCAGACCTTGGCGCTGACATTGACGCAAGCGAGCGCCGTCAACGACCTCGATAGTCACGAGCGCTTCATGCAGCGCCTCGAAAAGGCGGGCAAGTTGGCGCGCCGCGTCGAAGGCTTGCCCGCAGGCGCGGAAATCGCGGTGCTGCGCGGCGCGAAGCAGGGTCTGACGCGTCCGGAACTCGCCAAGTTGCTGGCCTACGCCAAGATCGATCTGTTTGATGCGATTTGCGGAAGCCCCGCGCCGGACGATCCGGCCTTCGAGGAGCCGTTGCGCGAGTATTTCCCGCAAGCGCTCTGGACCTACCAAGCCCAGATGGGCGCGCATCGGCTTCGGCGTGAAATTGTCGCGACGCAGCTTGCCGACGACGTCGTCAACCGGTGCGGCCCATCCTTCGTTGACCGTGTGCACGAGGTGTCGCGAGCGCAGCCGGTCGCGATCGCCTTGGCGTTCGAGGCGGCGCGGCGTATCTTCGACATTGAGGCGTTGGTCGACCGCATCAACGCGCTGGACAATAAGGCGCCGGCGGCCGCTCAGATCGCGCTCCATCAAACGATCGCAGCCGCGCTCCGACGCTTGACGACGTACCTCGCGCGCCACGCAGGCTTCGACGGCGATACGCCGGCATCGGTGGCTGACGTTGTAACGCGCTACCGGGACGCCGTCGCGGCGCAACGCAAGAGTCTCTGGGACGAGTTGAGCGTCATCGAACGAGAACGCGCCAGCGCCCGGCAGGCCGCTTTGGTGGAGCTTGGCGCGCCACAGGACCTCGCGCGCGAAGTGGCGCTCCTGTCTCCGCTGACGACCGCGCTTGATGTCGTTGATTTGGCGCGTCGGACGCAGTGGCCCATTAGCCAGGCGTCGTTGTTGCATTGCGTTATCGGGGCGGAGTTCGGCCTCGACGCCTTGCGTGAGCACGCCGCGGGCTTGTCGCTCGATCAGCACTGGGATCGGCTTGTCGTCCGCCGTGCTACTGAGGACTTCGCGGATGTTCAGTTGCGTTTATCGGAAGCCGCAGCACGCGCGATCGGCGCACCACCAGCGGCGGGCGACTTAGCATGGGCTATTCAGGCGGCGACTGGGTGGATGGCGTCTATTGGCCAGCCCGCGCAACGCGCGAAGCAAGCGTATGCTGAACTTAACGAGCAGGGCGCTTGGACGTTTGCCAAGCTGATGCTTATCGCCGCGGAGCTGAACGCATTGGTCGGCGCCGTTCGCTGAGACTTCAGCGAAGAGCGGCGACCATCGCGCGCAGCATGTCATGTTCGCGCGCCGTGGCGGCCGGATTGTAACGGACGCGGGGATCCTCGGCGTGACGGTCCTCGAACGCGTGCGTCGCGCCCTCGAAAACCACCAGATCGAGCGACGGCGAGCGGGCGCGTTGGCGGCGCAAGACTGCGCGTGTATCACCCACGATGTAATCAGCGCCGGCAATGATCGCCGTACTGGTTGGCGCAAGCCGCCAATCACGCCGGCCAGCCCAGGATCCGACATTGGCGTAAGGGTAAACGAGCAAGGTGGCGGCGAGCCCCTCCAACGGTTCGGACGGCAGGTCGGCCAGACCTGTTGCGCGCTCCATCTCCTGCGTTGATCGAAACGCTAGCGCGTCCATGATGGTCCATGAGCCATGGCTCCAGCCGACCGCCGCGAATTTGCGTGCATCGGCCCATTCCTGGCCGCGCGCCCAGTGCAGCGCCGCGAACAGATCGCCGGCGCGTTCGCGCCCATGAAAGCGGAGACCTGTGCAGACGGTGGCGAACGCTTCAATGCGGCTGATGTGGCGGGGCGCGTAGGAGTCGATCGCGACCGCTGTCGCGCCCGCGTTCGCGATGACCCTCGCGATGTCGTCGATGAAAGGGCGTGGTCCGCCGCAGCCGTGCAGAAGGAAGACGACCGGCGTTCGTCCCCAGGCGCTGGGGCGCGCGACCTTCAAAAATGGTGCGAGGCGCTTAGCGCGGCGGGCGATGCTCTCGTCAGCCACCGTTAGTGCCGGAAGTGGCGCATGCCGGTGAACGCCATGGCGATGCCGGCGTCATCGGCGGCCTTGATCACGTCCTCGTCACGGATCGAGCCCCCGGGTTGGATCACGCAGGTTGCGCCAGCTTCGACCGCCTGCAGCAATCCGTCGGGGAAGGGAAAGAACGCGTCCGATGCGCAGGCTGAGCCCTGCGCGAGCGAGGCGGGCAGCTTCGCGGTTTCGGCTGCTTCTTTGGCGCGCAGTGCCGCGATGCGCGCGCTATCGCGGCGGTTCATCTGGCCCGCGCCGATGCCCGCCGTTTGACCGTTCTTGGCGTATACGATGGCGTTCGACTTCACATGCTTGCAGACGGTGAACGCAAACAGCATGTCGCGAATTTGCGTTTCGGTCGGTTGTTTCTTGGTAACGATCTTAAGGTCGGCGCGCGTGATGCGGCCGATATCACGGGTCTGGCTTAGAAAACCGCCTGATATGGTTTTGATCGCAATGCCGGGCGCGGTTGGATCAGGGAGTCCGCCTGTCACCAGCAGACGCAGGTTCTTTTTCTTCGCGAAGACGGCGACCGCGTCGTCGTCGGCCTCTGGCGCGATCACGACCTCAGTGAAGATTTCGGCGATCGCTTCTGCCGCAGCCTTATCCAGGCGCTGGTTGAGAGCGACGATGCCGCCGAACGCCGACACCGGATCGCACTCCAGCGCGCGCTTGTAGGCCTCAACCAGCGATCCGCCCAACGCCACGCCGCATGGGTTGGCGTGCTTGATGATCGCAACGGCTGGGCTTTCTTTCGGATCGAATTCGGCGATCAGTTCAAATGCCGCGTCGGTATCGTTTAGGTTGTTGTAGCTCAGTTCCTTTCCTTGCAGCTGCGTGGCGGTGGCGACGCCGAAGCGTTTCTCGCCCGTCACATAAAACGCAGCCGTTTGATGAGGATTCTCGCCGTAGCGTAGGGGCTGTTTCAATCTGCCGCCGAGTGCGAAGTAGGCGGGCGCTGCATCATCCAGTTGCTCCGCATACCAGCTCGAAATCGCAGCGTCGTACGCGCCCGTGCGCGCGAAGGCTTTCGCCGCGAGGCGCTTACGCAAAGCCAGCGTCGTGCCGCCGGTTTCGCGCGCTTCGGCCAGGATCGCGTTCATGTCTTCGGCATCAGTGGCGACGGCGATGAAGCCATAATTCTTCGCCGCGGCTCGGATCATGGCCGGGCCGCCGATATCGATGTTCTCGATGCACTCTTTAAAACCCGCGCCGCGTGCGACTGTGGCCTCGAACGGATAGAGGTTTACATAGAGCACGTCGAAAGCCTCGATGCCGTGCTCGGCCAGGGCGCGGGCATGTTCGGGATTGTCGCGGAGCGCCAACAGGCCGCCATGCACCTTCGGGTGCAGCGTCTTCACGCGGCCATCCATCATTTCGGGAAAACCGGTCACGGCGGAAACGTCAGCCACTTTCAGTCCAGCATCCGCGATCGCCTTTCGCGTGCCGCCCGTGGAGACTATGGCCGCGCCGAGTTCGACGAGCGCCGCCGCGTGTTCGAGCAAACCAGTCTTGTCCGATACGGAGATCAATGCGCGGCGAATGGGAAGGATATCGTTCATGGGCCGCTTTTAGGGGATTCGATGAAAAAGTGCAGGGGCGCTGAAGCAGCCTAGTCGCGCCAAACTAGGGCGCGAGGCTCTCGCTGTGCAGAGGACTCGGGCGTCGCGCGCCTCGGGCCCAGTGGCTCACGCGCCGTTCAAGGCTCTGAAGGCCTTTGAAAAGCGGTGTCTGCTGAAGGGCTGAGCGCAAAAGCCAAACGCTGATGGCGCTCCTAATCCACGGGTTCTCCTGAGGCCAATTCGCGTGAATTCGCTGCCAGAAACAAGCGGACGAGGGCGTGAGCGGCTTGCGCGTGATTAAGCTCAGTGGCGAGGGCAATGCGCGCAATACTGGTTGCGGACTCCCTGTCGCCAAGAAAAGCTCCAAACCGGTGCGAATGCATTTTTCGCAGATTCCGCAATTTTCGGCGCCGCTCGCGCGAGTGCAAACCGCCAGGTCAGCTACCAGCTCCGGATGCTTCGCCAGAAACCTCACTTTCTCCAATCGTTCGAAGGCGCCGCCGAAGCTGATCGTCTCAAAAATCGACGAGGAAAGCAGGGGGTTCGAGGTATGATTGTTGCCCCAAGGCCCGAGCGCGACTTCGTTGCGATGGGTGTGGTCAGCAGCAAGCACACATCCGGTGAAACCGCCGTTTAGGCAGTGCCCGGCCGCGATGATGCCGAGAGCGTGTTCAATGCTGAAATCACGACAAAAGTCGCGCCAGTTGGTGGTGCATACGAGGTGCGGCAAGCCAAACGCCGAGGCGAGGCGCCCGGTGCGCCTGCGTAGGGACTCCGCCCAGGCCGGACTAATCGGAAGCGCGTCATCCCAATCCATGAAGAACGCTGCCGCCGGCCGTCTATTGGTGCGGCCATCCCCTTGGGCGATGTTGCGAGCGAGGGCGAAAAGACCGTCAACGCCACCCGAAAGTGCAAAAGCATACCCCTCTTCTTCTCTCGGCGCCTCGGCGGCCAGTTCAACATCCGCGCTCAACCGGACGGGTCTGAACAGATCAGGCCGGTACGAGGACCAGAGCTCCGCGAATTTCTCTGCGTTCGCCAGCAACCGGCGGTCGACGCGCCCCCTCACATGCAGCGCGCCACCGCGCTGCATGGCGATGCTCAGCGCTCCAACCAGAGCGAAGTCGTCGTTGCGAGGCGGCGCGACGCTCGCGCCCTTCCAGTCGTACACGACCGATGAGCATTCGCCTTCAACGTGAATTTCGAAGCGCGGGCCGGAAACGACTGGCGTGGCGACGGTGAAGATCGGCAATGCGGACCTGCTCCTCGTGGGCGATGACCAGTTTGCTGGTACCAGCAACGCCGTCCCCAGACGAGTTACAGAGCAGAAGGGCTGCTGTGGCGGCGTTAGGTCATCCGCGCGAGCGCCCAGCGAATGCGATTGGGCGGCGCGAGGCCATGCCCCATGGGATCTGCTTCGCCGGCGAGCACAATCTGAAGGGACTCGCGTGGCTCCGGGCCGCCCCAATAAATGGACGGCTCGATGGCGATCTCGGGTGCGTCTGTTTTCAACCGCCACCGCTGGCCGCCGGGCGTCTCCAAAAGGGCGATGCGGTGCTCGACAAAACGCGCGCGCACGTCTGGGTGCAAATGAAAACGCGCCACGAAAGGAATGACGCCCTTGGGCGGTGCGCTTTTGAGCTTCATCGGGCGGATCAACTCATCGATACCACGCAGATTCGCGCCGGCATGATCGACGAAGAGATAGCGCCGATGCAGCAGGCCGAATTGCGCTTTGTATCCGTCGTGGCGGCCCTGCACGGTTACGCCGCTTTCATCGGATGCACGTCGTACTTCGTCGAGAGTCGGGCCCGCGATACGCGGCGCGCCGCGCCAGCGCCGTTCGTCGAGGGTTGCCGAGAGCGCGTCGCCCAAAATCAGCGTTGAATGCGCGTTGCTGGCGCGCGCGGCCATGCGGGCGGCAGGCGACAGCTCACGCGCCGCGCCGACATTGACGATGATGCGCTCCCGTTCGCTGGACAACTCAAACGCCAACGCGCTGGCGTGGGCGCACTCCGCATAGGATGACGGCGGCGCGGCGCCGACATCGAACACTACCCTGAGCGGCCCTGCATCGAGCTTCTGGTAGTTGGAGTAGTTGCCGAACTGAAAATTACGCACATCGCCGCCGACCCGTTCGAGCACGGCGTCGATGGAGGCGCTCGATCCCTCCGAGCCGCCATGAAAACAGGCAAGACCGCCATCGCCCAAACGCAACATGCGCACCATGTTGGCGAGCTTGGGCAGCGTGTCGCGAACCAGCGCCGGGGGCTCTTCGAAAGCGTCCAGCGCTGTCACCAAATCGCAGAGCGCTTCTGCAAGGGCCTCCGGTGAACGCGAGAGATGGCCCCCGTCGGGGTGGAATTGTTGTGCGCATGCTTCGAGCAGCATTTCCTCGCCTTGTGCGGCGAGCCGCTCGGCTTCGGGAAAGCCAGCCGCGCCGGCAAGGATGAGCGCCGCGCCGGCTTTTATCGACGCGAGGTGGCGTTCGCTTAAGTCGCTCTGCGCAAAGAGCAAGAGCCTAGACTGCCGGGCCGCTGAGCGCAGCAGCGCGGCGCGATGTTCGGGCGCCCCCATCTCAAAAGCGGGTCGCCCCCAGCACAGCCATGCGAAAAGGCGCTCCGCGGTGAGCTCGGGATCCCATGCGAGGTCGTCCCACTCGCCAAACGCCGCAACCCACGAATCGCAAAGTTCCGCGATGCGCGCATGAGCGCTTGGGCCGACCGCGGCGAGATCGATCAGCCAAGAGAAAGAATGCAGCCGTGCGCTGAAGTGGCGAGAAGGATGCGCGGGCAGCCACGGTAAGGCGTGTTCTCCGGCGAGCCGTTCCGCGCCAACGCGCCAGACGCCGCGCCCGATGTCGCGCCCGCGCTCAGCGCTGCCAATGCGCGGATCGGCGCCCCATGCGTCGACACGATCGGGGGTGGCGTCTCCAAGCCGCATGCGATGGAAGGGATTGGCGCGCCAGTGATCGCCTGCCGGAAGCGAGCGAGGCGGCTTATGAAGCGGGGAGAGCGGCGCGTTCACCGACTAGCCCGCGCGCAGCCGGGCGATGTTGTCAGTGTAGGCGGCGGGATCGGAGCCATAGACGGCGGTGCCCGCCACCAAGGCTGTCGCGCCAGCGGCGATGACGCGCGCGGCGGTCTTGAGGTTCACGCCGCCATCGACTTCGAGAATGATGTCGCGGCCAGTGCGATCAATCTTCCGGCGGGCCGCTTCGATCTTGGGCAGCGCGCTTTCGATGAAGGTCTGTCCGCCAAACCCGGGATTGACGCTCATGATGAGGATGAGATCGACGAGGTCGATGACAGGATCGATCACGTCGATCGGCGTTCCCGGGTTGAGTGAGAGCCCGGCTTTCGCTCCGGCGGCTTTCACGGCCTGCAGCGTCCGGTGAACATGCGCTCCCGCTTCCGGGTGAACGGTGATTATGTCCGCGCCGGCGTCCCTGAATGCCTGGATATAGGGATCAACAGGCGCGATCATCAAATGCACGTCGAGCGGGGTTCTGGCGTGCGGGCGGATCGCTTTGACGACCGCAGGACCTATCGAGATGTTGGGCACGAAATGGCCGTCCATGACGTCGACGTGGATCATGTCGGCGCCGGCCGCCTCCACCGCGCGCACTTCCTCGCCCAATTTGGCGAAATCCGCGGCTAGAATCGAAGGTGCAATGAGCGTGCGCGCCATGTTTTTGTCGTACCCCCGTTGCGGCGAGGCATGCAAGGCGCTCAGGCGCGTACGAGGCGCGCGGCGAAGAAGCCGTCGAGGCCGCCGATCTTTGGCCAGTGTGAAGGCAGCGTCCGCAATGCACCGTCTCGCGTGATGAATTCCGCGCAGCCGCCTACCTCCGCGGCGCTGATGGACGAGCGCTGCCAGCTGGAGGCCAGCGCGGCGTCTACGACGTCTTCGCCTTCCTCTGGCTCAAGCGAACACACGGCGTAGACCAGCGGCGCGCCTGGCTTGAGCAACGGTGCGCACGCCGAGACGAGCCGGTTCTGCAGGTCCGCCAGCGTGCGGATGTCGCTGGGACGGCGCAGCCATGCGACGTCTGGGTGCCGGCGCAGCGTTCCTGTCGAGGTGCAAGGGGCATCGAGCAGGATGGCGTCGAACGGCTCGGCTGGTCGGAAAGTCAGGGCGTCCGCGCAGACAATCTCGGCGTCGAGGTTCGTGCGGCGAAGATTTTGGCGCAGGCGCTCGAGGCGGGCCGGCGTTTTGTCTACCGCCGTGACACGTGCGCCGGCGGCCGCCAGTTGCAGGGTCTTGCCCCCGGGCGCCGCGCACAGGTCAAGCACGCGTTTGCCGCGCACGTCGCCGAGCAGGCGCTCCGGCAGGGCGGCGGCGGCGTCCTGTACCCACCAGGCGCCGAGGTCGAATCCCGCAAGCGTCTCGACGCCGCCGGCTGCTGGGAGACGGACGCTGCCCGTTGGCGTCACTGATCCGCCGAGCGTTTCCGCCCATTGTTGTGGATCTTCCTTGACCGAGAGATCGAGCGGCGGCTCGGAGAGAAGCGCGGCGGCGATATCGGACGCCCGTTCGCCGTAGACCGCGCGCCATCGCGCGAACAGCCAGGGCGGCAGGTCTGTTCCCGCGGGCAGCGCCTCGAGAAGCGCTGCCCCATCGCGCGCGACTTTGCGGAGGACGGCGTTCATGAGCTTGGCGAACCCCCGCGCCTCGCGCATGGCGTTTGCCGTCTCCACCGTTTCGCCGACGGCGGCGTGAGCCGGCGTTCCCAGCACAAGCAGTTGCGCCGCGCCGAGATGGAGCAGGGCTCGCGCGTGGTGCGCGGATTCCGGTAGCGGCCGGTCAAGAAAGCGCGAGAGAACGGCGTTCAAGCCGCCCATCCGGCGCAAACCGGCCGTCGTCAGCGCCCGAGCGAAGGCGCGATCGCGCCCCTCGAGCGCGTTGAAGCTAGGTGTAGCCGAAAGTGCATCGTCAAGGGAGCGCCCATCGTCCATGACGGCGACCAGCAGATCGGCGGCGGCGCGGCGGGCGTTCAAGGCGTGGCCTGCCCCTCGGGCTCATCCGGGGCTTGTATCTCGACATAGGCGCGACGCATCCGCGAGAGCCGAATAGCCGCGCCTCCCGCGGAGAGCGGCGTCGAAATCCGCACGGGCGGTGCGAATGTCGTATCCGGCATCAGGGCGAACCACACCGTCCCTTGTGGGATTCTCCTCCGGCCCGCATCCCGCGCTTCGAACCCAGCGACCGCGATATAGGCAAGGGTGCAACGTAGAACGTCTCCCTCGTAGCCGGCGTCGTCGAACGAGGCGATGTCGCCGCCACCGAGTTCGAGAAGGTAGTGAAAGCGCCCGTCAAATGTAGGATAGGCGCCGGCGCAGCGGCGGGTCTGCCCAACGTCGACCGCCATGGCGATCATTGTCGACAAGGGATCGCGGGATCTCCTGCGATGCTCGTCATTGGCCGGAGGCTCGCCCCAGAGCCGATAGTTCGGAACGATTGTCGTCGCCGCGCCGCTGGCCTGATCCCAAACCATCGAGACGGTGCGGTGTTTGTGGCTGTAGCGATGATCGAGCTCGTAGCGCCGCCATTGCACCGCGCCGTTGGCGATCACGCCTTCGGATTCCGCGCGCAGGTTCGTGCGTTCGAACAGGTTGAGTAGGCCGCGGGAGCGGAGCGTGGCGACGGCGTGATAGCGATCCGCTTCCACATCAGCGTCCACGACCACGCCGCCGAGGGGCACGAAACCCAGGCCCACGCCGTCATAGGTCAGGGAAAAACGATCCGCGGCGGCTGGTCCAGCCTGCGCGAACGCCAACGCCACGGCGAGGAGAATTGCTCGCATGCGCGCGGACATTAGTGTCCGACGCAGCGGAGTCCATGCGCGACTTCAGCCAGGTTCAGGGGGCGTGAAAAAGGGGGCTCCAACGGGAGCCCCCACGATGCACTTTGGGACGGCGGCTAGAGGGAGCGAACGTTGACTTCGCGATTCTCAAGCGGCAGCTCGAGCACCATGCCGACGCGCCCGGCGATCACGTCATCCATGCCTGCGGCTCGCGCTTCGGTGACTTGCATCTGGCCCGCCATCTGATTTTCCGCGCCAGTCAGGACGACCATGCCCGCATCCGCCGACTGCGCGCGCATCGCTGCCTGCGCCGCAGTGCTCCGCGCGCCGTCGACGGTGGCAAGCGCTTCGCTCTGGGCGTTCTGCAATACCAAGTCTGCGCTCGCCGCTGCGCTCGCGCTTACGACCGAGCCGTCGCCGCCCACCACAATGGAACGGCCGCGATAGTCAAAGCGGTAGCCAATGCGGCCCGCAAAAGCGTCCTCTTGGGTGGTGAAAGCCGACACGACCAGCCCATCGGCTTCATACACAATCACGGGCGTTCCCGGTTCTGGCCCAGGCCCCCAGGCCTGCAGGCCGTTTGTGGCGCCGTCGAACCCGCGCGCCTGATTGAGCCCATCGACGAGCCGTTGGGTGTCCGCCGGCCCGTATACGGGCAGCAGCGCATTGGCTCGTCCGCGGGCGGCGTCACCATACAAAGCACTCAGGTCCGCCGTTTGCGTCAGCCCGGCTTCGGTCAGCAACACCGCTTCAAGGTGCTCCATCGGAATGCCGTGGCGCGACAGCGAAGAAGAAGCGCCCGAACCGGCGTCGATGACGAACATGCGCCCCGCCGCCGCGATGGCGACGCAGGGCGTGGATTCTCGGCGCTCGGCGCTGGCCTCGCCGCACACGATGGCGCGCAGCGCTGTGCTGTTGAAGAGGTCCTCGTTCGCGGCGGCCTGCTCTTCCGAATAGGCTTGGTAGGCTCGCGCAAGCGCTTCCTGACCCTCTGGCGTTTGTGAGCCGAGAACCCAGCCGCCCCAGAACAGACCCGACAACGTCACGAAGACGACGGAGGATTTGCCGATGGCATTCATATTCCGACCCCGTAATCCAAACGCGCGCCTGAGCGCGTTGACCAAGTCCCCATCCAGCGTCACTAACCCACGCAATGATTCTCGCAAACTCAGTTAACAACGGGTTTCCACAGATATGTTCTTGCGTGTGCGACGACGCATTGGACATTAAGAAAAGCAAATCATTTTCAGCGATTTGGTTAACGCAGCTGCGCTCAAGGGCGTTAACCTAAATGGTTAACGCGATGGCGCGGATCTTGGTCTTCGATAGCGGCGTTGGCGGCTTGTCCGTGCTCGACGCGATCGCCGCCGTTCCGTACGCGCTGGAACTCGATTACCTCGCCGACACCGCGTGGTTGCCTTACGGTTTGAAGACTGACGCCGCGCTGCGGGACCGCGTGCCTCACCTTATCAGCGCGATTGCGCGTGCATGGGCGCCGGATGCCGTCGTTGTCGCCTGTAACACCGCGTCCACAATCGCCTTGGAGGAGGTGCGCCTAGCGGTTTCGGTTCCCGTGGTTGGCGTCGTTCCCCCCATCAAGCCGGCGGCGGCGCTTACCAAAACAGGCGTCATTGGGGTGCTAGCGACGCCGGCGACAGTGCGGCGCCCCTACACCGACGCGCTCATACGCGATTTCGCTCAAGGCATCAGAGTCGTTCGCTTTGGCTCGTCGGCGCTGGTCGAGGCTGCGGAGGCGAAACTCGCGGGCGCCGCCCCGAATGACGCAGCCATCACAGAGGCGATAGCAGGCTTGTTCGAAGCGCGAGGCGGCGCCGAGGTCGATGTTGTCGCGCTGGCCTGCACGCACTTTCCGCTGCTTCGCGATGAACTGGCCGCCGCCGCGCCGCACGCAGTGCAGTGGCTTGATTCCGGCGCAGCGATCGCCCGGCGCCTTGTGGGCGTGCTCAACCCGCCCGCGGGCGCGGCGCAGTCGGGCGCGGTCGCGATCACCGGCGGCGTGAGCGATCTCCCAGCTTGTTTTCGAACGCGCGGATTTTCCAGGGTTTTCGCGGTGGGAGACGGGTCTGATTTCGGCTTGACGCGGCGCTTCTAACCCACAAGTCATGCGTGTCGTTTTGGAAACGACGTGACACCCTATTTGGACGGCGCGCCTGACCGCATTGCGCGCTCGATTTGTGGCGCTAACCATCAGTCTCGCATTCTTTGGAGAAGCTGCATGTCCGCGCCGTTTGGCGACACTCCAATGGGTCTGACATCACAGATCCTGAACATTGGCGCCGTGCTGACGCGGAAGGCGGGCCTGCGGGTGCCTCGCTATCAGCGTCCTTATACCTGGACCGAACGCGAAGTGCGCGAACTGATCCAGGATCTGTGGCGCGCGTTTAAACGCAATGCGCCATTTTATTTCATCGGCCAGATTGTCCTGGTGAAGAACAACGGCAAGTTAGAGATTTCCGATGGCCAACAACGCTTGGCGACGCTGACCATGATCTTTGCCTATTGCCGCGATCGCCTGCCAGCGCGTGCGAAGGCGTTTCAGGCTCTGATCATGGATGGAGATGCGCCGCGGTTGATGTTGCGTGAACAGGACGCGGGCTTCTACCGCGGGTTCGTGCAGGAAGCCGGGCAAATGGCCGCGCTCGCGGAACACGTGGAAACCGGTATCGATTCCAAGGACCTGATCAGCGCGGCCGCGCGCACGATCGATGTTGAACTCAGGAACATCGACGATCGCGAACTCGACGCATTCATGTCGTATGTCGCGCGCAGCTGCACATTGAATGTCGTCGACGCGGATGAGCGAGGATGCGCGCAGACGGTCTTCAACACTCTCAATAAGCGCGGATCGCCGCTTTCCGGCGCGGACATTATCAAGAGCGATTTGCTTGAGAATTCGAATCTTGGCGATGGCGACGCTGACGACGCTGCGCGCCAATGGGAAGAAGTCGAAGCTCTGTTCGAGCGGGAGAATTTCGCGCGTCTGCTGTACATGATGCCGTTCCTGCTCACCGGCGAGCAATTGCTGTCGCCAGGCGATCTCGCCGCGTTCCGCCGCGCCGTGGATCTCGCGGGAGGCGTACGCAAGTTTCTGTTTGATCAGCTGCCGCGTTATGCGCACGCCTTGCGCTCGATCTTCGCGTGCGCAGTCGATGTTGGCCCCGCGAGCGCCGACGTGAACCGCCGCATCAAGATGATGAGCCAGGTGGAGGCGTGGGACTGGGCGCCAGCGGCGATCGCCTTCCTCGCCGAACACGCGCACGAGCATGAGCGCGCGCGTCGTTTCTTTCAGGCGCTCGATCGCTTCGCCTTCGCCTGCGAGCTGTCTGTCGTGGACAATCGCCTGCAAGAAGGGCGATATGCGCGCGCGGTGAAGCACTGCGGCGACGACAAAATGCTCTACGGTCCGCGCGGAGCGCTCGAACTCACGGAGACTGAGCATCTCAAGTTTATCGCGACGTTGAACAAATCCCGCAAAAAGGACCGGCAGCGCCGTCTGCTGCTGATCCGCATGGAAGCCGCGCTGCCCGACGGGCGGCTGCTGGAAATGACCGACGACGTGACCGTTGAGCACATTCTGCCCAAAGCGGGCGGTCCTTGGTGGAACGAGCGTTTTCCCGACGTCGGCATGCGCACGGAATTGGCGAATCTTCTAGGCAACCTGACGCTGATTTCGCTTGCGCAAAATTCCGCCGCCGACACGAAAGCGTTTCCCGAGAAGCGAAAGATTTTTTTCAGCACTATTGGCGCGCCGGTCTATGGCCTGACAGCGGACTTCGAAGGCGTCACCGAGTGGACGCGAGACGCGATTGAGCGCCGGCACGAACGGCTGGTGCGCATTCTCTGCGAGGACTGGGGCCTTATTCGCGGTGACGAAAGCAAAGCCGCTTAAGGTTTCGCTAACCAAATCCTTCAAGCCTTAACCCCTTGTTCACGCCTGGGGCGAGGTTGGCTCATGTCTTTGTTGTACGCGGTGGTGTTCTCCAGCCGCTGTCGGTCAAACCATCATCGGTTGGCGATCGATGCGCTGCGCCATTTGCGTTGCGAGGGCGCGGAAGATTGGCGCAACTTCTTCCTGCACTTCCACGAGGATTTCTTGAAGGGCGCCAAGGCGCCGGACGACGAGTTCAAGGACTTCAAGAACCACGTGCTCCATGTTCGCGAAGGCGAGTGGGGCGGCGCTATCGAAGCGTGCGAGGAATGGTATCGGCGGACGGTTCGCGCGTTGAAGGCCAAGGATTGGAAGCAGGCGGCGTGGTCGGCCGGCGTGCTCAGCCACTATTACGTTGACCCGTTGCAGCCCTTCCATACGCATCAAACCGAGGAGGAAGGGGTCATCCACCGCGCGGTGGAGTGGAGTTTCTCCAAGTCATACAAAACCTTTCAGGCCGTGCTGGAAGCGCGTGGCGGTTACCCGCGGATCACGCCGCCAAGCGGCGCCGCTTGGCTCGCGGACATGGTGCGCGCGGGCGCACAGGCGTCGAACATGCACTACGAGCTGATCATCGATCACTACAATTTCGAAGCCGGCGTGAAAGATCCTCCCGCCGGCCTCGATCATACGCTGACCGACGCCATTGCGCAGCTTGTTGGGCACGCAGTGATTGGGCTCGCGCGCATCTTTGACCGGCTCATCGCGGAAGCGGGGGTAAGGCCCGCCAAGACGTTGCCGACGCTCGACGCGTTTTTCGCGACGATGGGCATTCCCATCCAAGCGGTGCTCAAGACTCTCGACGACGCGGCGGCGCGCCGCGAAGTGGAGGCGCAGTTCGAGGAGTATCGCCGCACGGGCAAGGTTCGCGCCACGCTGGGCGAGGATGACAAAGTCGTGCGCGCGCTGCACGCGGAAGAGGTGCTGAAAACGCCGCTCTCGTCGCTCGATGCAAAATGGCCGCGCGAAATCGGGGCGCAAGCGGGCGCTGCGGCGGGCGCGCCTTCGCGCAACGCCAAGACGATTGACCTTAATGCGCCGCGCGTGGCCGCGCCGCCGCCGGCGCCCGCGCCGGAAACGACGAAGCCAGCCGCGAAACAGCGAAAGTCCGCGCCAAAAGCCGAAACGCCCGAAGCGCCGCCGCGCACCAAGAGCGAGAAGCAATTGCCGACGCTCGCCGAGGACGCGCCGGTGGTCCAAGCGCCTTCAATCGGCGCGAAGACCGCCAAGCGTCTGGAAGCGGTCGGCGTGCGCACGATCGCGGATTTGCTCGCGCTGAAACCGGAAGAGGGCGCAGACCAGATCGACGTCCGCCACATCTCGGCGCAAGTCATTCGGGATTGGCAGGCACAGGCGGCGTTGGCGTGCGCTGTCCCCGGCATGAAGTCGCGGGAAGCGCAGGCGCTGGTCGCGTGCGGCGTGCGCACGGCCGACGATCTTGTCGCGGGCGATCCTGTCCGGCTTTGCGAGGCGGTCGCGCACTGGGGCTTGTCGGAAGAGGGTCAACGCGCATGGGGCGCCGCGCCCGCGCCGACCGTTGACGACATCGCCAAATGGATTGATCGCGCGCGTCAGGCGCGCGAAGCGCAGAGCGTCGCCGCTTAGATACCGAGCATCGTCAGCACGATCGCCGCAAGCAACACGGGCATGATGAAAGCCGTGAGCCCGGAGGCGACGATGCGCGCGGTCTTCAGCACGCGCGTTCCCTTGATGGGCTTGTCCTCGCGCGGCGCCAACGCGAACTTGCACAGGAACGCGAACACGCCGGCCACCGCCGCGACCGCGGCGCCGGCGACCGCGCCGGCAAGCAGCGCCGCGATGGCGGACGCGAACGCGATCAGGCCAAGCAAGCCGTGGCCGCGGTTCATCACCTGCTTGACCAGGCGCTCGGCGCGGCCTTGGTCGAAGGTAGCATACGCGGTGGGCGATAGAACAAACGAAAACAGCATGATCCAGCCGAGCGAAGCGCCGGCGAGGATGATGGCGGTGGCTTGGGCGACAGGTTGCATGAGGTCGCTGTTAGCATGAGTCGCGGCGGCCAAAGCTGGCGGCGCCGGTGGAAAGCGTCTCGGCCAAACGGGGCTAATCGCTGAAGCGGGCGCTCTGGCCCCGGAGCGGGTGTTTGACGCCCTGCGATATGGCTCTCTGAGCATTTTCCGGGAGTAGACGGTGCGGTTTTCAACATCCCCCGTGACCGCGCGGCCACGAGCCGCTTGAACGGGACGCTCGCTAGATGTCGCGCAGAGTGAATATCTTCTCGACGGGCGTACGAAAAATCCGCGCGATCCTCATCGCGAGCACCAGTGAAGGCACGTATCGCTCTTGCTCCAGCATGATAATGGTTTGTCGACTGCACTTGGCGCGATCGGCTAGTTCCTGTTGCGTCATATCCCCATGCTCTAGGCGCAGTTTGCGGATGGAGTTGGCGAGCGTTGCGCGTTCCCCTGTCACGAGCGGCGATATCCGACAACGATGCCGGCAAGCAGCGACGCTACGGTCACCATAGTGCAAGACCAGAAGATCAAATAGAGAAAGACCGTCGGCACTTCTGCTGTGGTGTGGAAGCTCTCCGTGAGCCCAATCATCCAAGCCGCGAGCGTGACCATTAGCGCGGGCGCTTGCGCCGCCGGCGCGCTTGCGAGGATTGCGCGGTCGCGTTCATCGAGCTTGCCGTCGTCGCGCGCGGACCAGGCGGCCACTCGCAGCGAGTAGTAGGTAAAGACCGCCAAAGCGGCGAGGACAAAGCCTGTTGCGGACAACCTCACCGCATCGCGGTCCCAGAACGCCTCGACTCCGAAGAAGACGACAATCGTCGCCGCCGCCGCACTGAGGGTCGCCACGGCTATGAAGCTTGTCTCCGCGAGGCGCTGCAGCGCGGTCTTAGGCAGCTTCTCACCCTGTGGCAGCGTGAGCGGCGGGAGATGGCGCTGGGTTCGCCGGACGGCCACATAAAGCAGGCCGCCGGCGACGGCTAACGCCACTATTATCCAGAGGATCGGGCTCATATGCGACATAACCTGTTGCCTTGGTTGTAACTAATTTCTTACACATGTAATGTATTTCTTACTTGTGTCAACCCGTCTGCGTTCGGCCCACCAACTCCAAAGCGATTGGTGACGCGCTTGGGTCGGGCGAGTTTCGAGTCAGCCAGAGAGTCGCGGAGACGATGTGGGCCTCGGCTCCTGAGCGCCCATGGCTTCAACGCACAAGGTTAGACGGCAGCGACCCCGGAGAGACTCGAACTCCCGACCGTGTCCTTAGGACGGACCTGCTCTTCCAGCTGAGCTACGGGGCCTTGCCCGAGAGCTAGGGAATTCGCGTCGCCGCCGCAACCGGGAACAGGCGCCTGGGCTGGACGCCCCCATCCCTGAGGCCCATCATGGCCGTGCTGGGAGGAGAAGGGGGTCGCTTCATGGCGCAGCGCTACGCCAACGGATGGTCGCAGGCGGCGGCCGGACTGACCGCGCTGGCTCACACCCAGGCCAGCGTGTTTCGCTGGGGCATCGTCATCCTGCTGACCGCCCTGTGGATCGGCGGCGGGTTCTGGCTGTGGCGCGATCTTGGCGCCTCGGAAGCGTTTTACCGCACCATCAGCGCTGTCAGCATGTGGGACGAGTACTTCAGCGCCCGTGACCCCGTGCGGGAAGTGGTGCGCTTCGCCGCGATCGCGACGCCGGTCATCGGGTTGTTGTTCGCCTTTTCCGGTCAACTCGGCCGCTCGCTTGCGCGCATTTTCAATCTTGGCGCCGCCCATCACATTGTCATTGCCGGCGATAGTCCGGCGGCGCTGTCACTGGCCATGAACTGCCGCGCCAGCCATGACGCTGTCATCGTCATCGCGGAGAACCTCTCCGCTGAAACCGCGCTGGGATTGCGCCGCAAGGGCGTCATCGTCCTGGAGGGGGACGCGCGGCTGATCGAGACGCTGGCCACGGCGCGCGCCCACCGCGCCGCGCATGTCGTCGCTTTCGAGCCGGACGACACCGCCAACCTGCAGATCGAGGCCGCCGTACGCCGCTTGGCGGAGAAGCACCGCCGCCGGAAGCCCGTCAGCGTTCATGTCGCCACCGCGTCGCCGATGCTGCTGCGCGAAGCGCGCGAAATGAGCTCGCGCCAGATGCGCCGCAAAAAGTCGCCCGGCGCGGTCGATCCTAAGCCGTTCTCGCTTGAGGAAATGGCGGCGCGCGCGCTGGTGCAGAAAGAGAGCCAAACGCTGCTCGATCTGGCGCAGCACTTCCGCCAGGACCGGCTCCATGTCGTGTTTTTTGGCTTTGACCGCGCGGCGGAGTGCGTCGCCGAGCGCATCCTGGTCAGCTTGTGGTCTGCGCACTTTGAGGCGCCGCGGCTCACCGTGCTGGCGCCCAATCCAGAGGCCGCCGAGGCCGGGTTCCGAGCGCGCCACCGCGAGGCGTTCGCCCATCCTCAGGTTTGGTCCGCCGATGTTGCTTTCATGCCCTTCGATTGGGACGCGCGCTCCGTGGGCGCGGAGCTGCTCGACGCGGTCGAAACCGCGCGCGGCAAACCGACGGCGATCATCGTGTCGACGGGCGCCGATCCGGGCAACATTCATTTGTCGATCGCGTTGAAACGCGTCTGCAACAACCGCCTGCGCTGGCCGGTTCCGATCTTCATGTTCGAAACCACGCAGTCGGAGTTCTCGCGCCAATACGCGAAAGGCGACGAGACGGAGGAAGTTGACGCCTACCTCCAGGCGTTCGGGTCGCACCAGACTGTTTCAACGCGCCGCCGCGTGATCGGCGGTTCACTCGACCGCGGCGCCGCCGTGGCGCACGAGCATTACAACAAGGGGCTCGGCAAACGCGACGCCGTCAGCATGAAGGAACTGCAGTCCGCGATGCGCGACTGGGGCGACGTGCTTGAAACCTATCGCGCCGCCAATCGCGCGGCCGCGGACAGCGCGATGACGAAACTATGGGACGCCGGCTGGCGCCCGGCGCGCAAGGCCGAGGGTGAAAAGGGCGAAACCGCGCCGAGTTTGCCGCCCGAACTCATCGACAGGATGGCGCAGCGTGAGCACGATCGCTGGATGGCGGAACGGCTTATAGCGGGATGGCGACCCTCAGCCGCCGGAGAGCAGCGCGACAACGAGCTGATGATCCACGACAAGCTCGTCCCTTGGAGCGCGCTTAGCGAAGCCGACAAGGAAAACGATGTCGTGCAGGTGCGCGCCGCCATGGATGTGGCGCGCCTCCTGCACAAGGACGGTTTTGTACGGCGTGAGTCGTCTAGCGCGCCCAGCTGAAACCAAGCGCGCGCGCCATCACGTGAAAGACGACGTTCTCCTCCAGCGTGCCGGCGATCGTGTCGTCTGAGGGCCCCCATGCGTAGATGGTGACATCCTCTCCGCCGTGCGTTTCGGAGCGCAGCGGCACGAGTGAAGGCTGGCGGAAGCCGAGCGACTGCGTATCCGTGTTTGTCAGGTCGGGCCGCAGGATCGGCTGCGCGGTTTGTCCTTCTGGGACGGTGTAGATGCTGCCCGGGCCATTCGCGTAACCCAGAGTGGTGTACGGTCGCCGATCAGCCGCAAGGATAGGGGCGCCGTCGTCGCCGAGGGAAAGACCCAGGATGGGGGCGCCGCGCGGCGAGTACCCCGAAATCGAGAACGTATGGCTGTGGTCGGCCGTCGCGACGACCAACGTGTCGTCGCGGCTGGTCATGGCGAGCGCGGTGCGGATGGCGTCGTCAAACGCGACCGTTTCCGAAAGCGCTTCGCCAGCGCGGCCTTCATGGTGCGCATGATCGATGCGTCCGCCCTCGACGAGCAGGACGTATCCATCTGGATCGTTTGACAACCGCGTGATGGCGTTGGCGGTCAATTCGGCGAGCGAAGGTTCGCCGCCGACGTCGCGCGCGCGCGCGCTTTCATAGGCCATGTGGTCGTAGGAGAAGAGCCCGAGCACCTTCGCATCTGCTGGGGCCGCCGCGAGTTGCGCGCTGTTCCAGACATAGACGCGGCCAGGGCGCTGGGCCCATTCGTCCGCGAGATTGCGGCCGTCCGCGCGTTCGCCGCGCGCCGCCGCGTCTTCGGGATCGGCGACCGATGTCGGCAGGAAATTGCGGCGTCCGCCGCCATACGCCAGTTCGAGCCCATCGCCTTCTGGCCACTCGATCAACTGGCGAGCGATGTCGGTGCATCCCTGCGCGGCGGCGCCGCCGAGGTCAGAGTCGGCTTCCCACTCGCGATAGGGCGTATGCGCGTAAACGGCTGCGGGCGTCGCGTGGGTTATGCGCGCCGTGGACACGACGCCTGTCGCCATGCCCGCGGCCTCGGCGAACTCAAAGATTGAACGTGAGGCGTGGGCGTTCTGTCCCTCGCACCGCCGTGGCGTGGACGCCGCCGTCACGCCGATCACACCTTCGTTGGTTTTCACGCCGCTAAGCAACGCTGTCGCCGTCGGCGCGGAATCCGAAATCTGAGCGTCGTTGCCGTAGGTGCGCGAGAGGGCGGTATGGGGAAACGTGTCGAGCGTGAGGTTATAGCTCTCGCCATCTTGCCCGAGCCGCTGCCCGGCATAGATGCGCGCCGCGGTTACCGTAGAGACGCCCATGCCGTCGCCAATGAAAATAATCACGTTGCGGGCGCGTTCCGCGGACGGGCGTGACGCGACGGTCTGCGCCGCCGCCTGGAAATAAGCATCGCCCCCCTGCGGGACGGCGACGGGCGTCCGCGAGCCTGTTGCGGTGGTCGCGCATGCCGCGACGCTGACGCTGCACAATAAGAGAGCCAGATTTCGAAGGACCATGCCCGTACCCCTTTTTCTAGGCCTTCTATGTCAGCGCGTTTGTCCGCGAACAACGGCCAATCGTCGCGGCGGAGTCAGGCGTCCAGGGCGCCTCAACCTTTGCGATCCTTACTTGGGGTTTGCGAGAGAAATGTGAAATCGCTGCCGGAGGCCGCCTATCTTGAGTTCTACCCTAGGGGCTCCGGCGATGGTCTACGCCGAGGCTGGCCTCGCTTCGGCCGGCCGAAAGGCGGTTTTCCCACACGCGGCGCCCGACGAGACGTGACGGCAGCCGGCTTCTGTGCCAGAAATCCGTCCCGGGGACGCGAGAGGACAATCACGCATGTTCGTGCGCAACATCGCGGTGAGCGGCGCGCTGGCGCTCATGGTAGCGCTGGCCGGCTGCGGGGATCGGGATAACGGCGGCAAGACCGACGAAAGCTCCGCCGAGCGTGTTTCCGAAGCGCTGGACATCTGCGCCGAGGGGCGCGGCGCCTTCGCCAACGCCGTCTGCGATAACAACACGCTCGTCGGTCTCGATAACGAAGTGCGAGAAACGCTGGTGGCGGAGTCCGCGTCGGTGTCGGACGCTGGCGCCGCCATGCTCGTGCAAAATCAAACGCGCTGGCGCGAGGCGGCGCGCATCGCCTGCGGGATTATCGACCCGGAGTCCGCGCTCACGCCGGAGCAAACGTCCTGCCTCGAGAGTGAGTTTCGCGCCCGCATTGAGGAAGCCGCGGGCGCGGTTGAGCAGGCAGGCGGCTATGTGTTCCAACGCATGGAAGTGGTGGATGCAACCCCCGTCACCGCGGAGGCGGCGGAGGCCGTCGGCCTGACCGGAGACGATGTGCCAACCGCCATTACGCGCGATATTCGTTTCCCGCGCATCGACGGTCCACAAACGCCGCAGATCCAACGTTTCAACGAGTTGGTCGCGCAGTCGCCGCAGTTTGCGCTGGGGGATGCGACGAACGAATCCCTCGATTACCGGATCGCGTTCGCCGGCCCGGAGCTTATTTCCGTGCGGTTCGACTCCAGCTCCGACACCCTTGGCGCCGCCCATGGCAACACCACGTCGCGGGCGGTCAACGTGCTGATGCGCGAGGGGCGGCCGCTTGCCGAAGCCGACGTGTTCCGCGCCGATGCGGCGTGGCAGGACTATCTGACGCAGCGCGCCGTCGCGGAGATCACACGCCAATTCCGTGAGGATGGGTTTGTCCCCCCTGAGCGCGATGTTCGCGAGAGCGCGACCAAGCCGCATCTGTGGCTGATCACCGAGGATGGTCTGGTGTTGCTCTTCCCGCCGTACTCATTTGGCGCGCCGTATGTCATGGGCGGCACGGAGGTCACCATTCCCTGGAGGGATTTGCGCCCGTACCTTAACCCAGCGGCGCCAGCGCCTGTCCGGGCGCCGGCCTGAGCCGTGCGCCACCGTGAACAACCTGTAGTCTCTCGCCCATGAACTCCCATACCGGCTCGTTGGTCGCCCTGATCGGCGTCGTGCTGATCGGCATGACCGGTTTCGGCGTGTTTTTGCCAGTGTTCCCATTTCTCGCCCTTGACGTCGGAGCGTCACCCACCGCCGCGACGATCGCGATGGGCGCCTATTCGTTTGGCCAACTGGTCTCATCGCCCTTTTGGGGCCGCTTGAGCGACCGTTTCGGGCGGAAGCCCATTCTGGTGTTGGGATTGCTCGGCGGCGTTGCGTCCTATCTCTGGATCGCGCGCGCCGCGAGCGTCGAGGAACTGGGCGCCGCGCGCTTGTTTGGCGGCCTCATGGCCGGGAATGTCGGGGCGGCGTTCGCCGCGGCCGCCGATCTCGCCGACGACCGCACGCGCTCACGTAACATGGGCTTGCTTGGCGCCGCGGTGGGGTTTGGCTTTATAGCCGGACCCGCGCTCGGCGCCTTTCTGATTGGCGCGGAACCCGATCGCGATGGTTTCGCGCGTGTCTGCTATGCCTCCGCCGCGCTGGCCGCGTTGGCCGCGTTGGCCGCGCTTGCTTTCTTTCGCGAGAGTTGGCGCAGCGAGATGCGGACCAACGCCCCCGCGCAACAGAGCCGATGGACGTTGCTGACGCGCCCGACGCTCGGCCGGTTTATCGCTGTGATGTTTCTGATGATCGCCGCGCAAGCGCTCATGGAGACGGTATTCGGACTTTGGGCCGATGCGCGCATGGCGTGGGGGCCGCGCGAGGTCGGCTGGACGCTGGCCGCGTTGGGCGTGGGAGCGGTGGCGTTGCAGGGCGGCGGCGCGGGCTATGCCGCGCGCAAGCTGGGTGAGCCGATGACATTGCTCATTGGACTTGCATTGACGGCGGCGGCTTTGGGCGCGATGTCCGCCGCCAGTGAAGTCGCGGCGCTGGCGGCGGCGTTGGGCGCTCTAACCATTGGGTTGGGCTTGTCGACGCCAGCGCTGAACGCGCTCATCGCCGTACAGGCCGGCGAAGGAGAGCGCGGGTCGGTCATGGGGCTTTCGCAATCGGCTTCGGCCCTCGGGCGCGTCGCGGGGCCGCTTGGCGCTGGAGCGGCATTTGAACATATCGGCATTGGAGCGCCATTTCTCTTAGCGTCGCTCCTGATCTTGGCGGCGCTTTTCTTCGCGCTTGGCGAAGCGGCGCCTCGTCAGGCGCCGTCGCGCGGGTAAGGACGCCAGGCGCCGACGCTATCGCGAACCTCATAGCCATCGGCTGTCTCGCGGACGCCCGGCCCCGCCAGCGGCGCCTTGCCATGCCCCCCCGGTATGTCGAGCACATATGTCGGTTGCGCCAAGCCTGAGGCGCGTTCGCGCAGCGTTTCGATGAGTCTCTGCCCATGCGCCATCGTGCAACGAAAGTGCGCGGTCCCAGGCGCTTTGTCGAGATGGTGCAAATAGTAGGGCTTCACCCGCGCCTCGACCAAAGCGCGCATCAAGCGCTCGAGTTCGTCCGCGTCGTCGTTCACGCCCTTAAGCAGGACCGTTTGGCCAAGCATGGGAACGCCGGCATCGATGATGCGTGCGATCGCGGCCCGCGCTTCGGGCGTAAGTTCACGCGGATGATTAGCGTGGAGCGCGACGTAAACCGCTTTGCCGCCCGTGCGAAGAGCCTCCACGAACGCCTGCGTGACGCGCGCGGGATCCGCCACCGGAACGCGCGTGTGCCAGCGCACAACCTTCACATGCTCGATCGCGGCTAAACGGTCTGCGATTTCGCGTACCCGTCGGATCGAGAGCATGAAGGGGTCGCCGCCGGTCAGGATTACTTCCCAAATTTCTGGGTGGGAGGCGATGTAGCCGAAGGCGGCGTCAAGTTCGGCCGCCGTAAGCGTTCCATCGCCCTCGGGGCCGACGACCGCGCGGCGAAAACAGAAACGGCAATACACCGGGCAAATATGCAGCGGCTTGAGCAGCACGCGATCACGATAACGATGCACGACGCCCTTCACGGGCGTATGCGCGTCGTCCCCGATAGGGTCTGCATTCTCGTCGGGCGCGGTGGCCAGTTCGCGTTCGTCAGGAAGAAACTGCGCTGCGATAGGGTCTGCCGGATCGTTGCTATCGATCAGCGCTTCCATCGTCGGCGTGATCGCGACCGCGTAGCGCGCGGCGACGGTCGCGATGGCGTCTTCTTTTTTGGGCGCGGCCATTCAAACTCCGAACGCTTTCGCGTAGCGCACGCGCCCTCCCGCCTTCAAGACGCCTGGCTCCATTTCTAGCGCCATGAACGACGGCCCCGAGAAGGGCGCTTCCAGGGGTTCGGCAAGATCGGCGCGGAATCCGGCGCGTGGATAGTAGCTGGGGCGGCCGAGCACGAGCACGGCCTTGCAGCCGAGCGCGCGGCACTGCGCGAGGCTAGCCTCCATCAGGGCGAGCCCAAGTCCCTGGCGTTGAAACGCCGGCAAAACGGAGAGCGGCGCCAACGCCGCTGCTTCAACGCGCCCCGCGGGCCGTTCGATGGGCAGGCGGCTGAATGCGATGTGGCCAAGCAAACCAATGCCTTCTTGCGCGACAAACTCATAAAGCATGTCGCCGTCCTCGCGCAGGGCCTCCACCAGATTTGCTTCGTCCGCGCGACCGAACGCGTGGCGGATAATCGCGCGGATGGCAGGAAAATCGCCCGGCGCCGCCGCGCGGATCATTGTTGGGCGCAAGCGTTGAGCCACACGTCGGCCCAATTGCTGGGCATGCACTCGTCAGCGAGCATGCGCTCGATCCGTGTGACGCGCTCACTGTTTTGGGGCGTGCCTGGCCTCAGATCATTGGGCGCGGGCAACATCGCCACGAGTGCGAGAAACTCGCGGCTGTCCAACTCGCCAAGCGCGCGCCCGTAATAGGCGGTCGCCGCGTCGCGAAAACCGATCACGTCGCGACCGTCCTGAGTGCCGAAATAGGCCAGGCTCAGGAAGAGGTCGAGTTGCTCTTCCTTTGTGATGGCCTCATCGAGCACGAAACGCGCGATAAGCGACTGCTCGATCTTGGCGATGCCGGGAGAGAAGTGGCGAAAGTACAGGCGCTTCACTAGAGCCTGGGTGATTGTCGTCATGCCTTGGCCTGGGGTTTCGAAATCGACGCCATGATGGCGGCGAAACCCCGGATCCTCGACGCGGATCAACGCTTCGATCCAGCTCACCGGCAACTCGCGGCTGAGCGGCGGGCCGGCTTCCGCCCACGCTTGTTGAAGGATGAGCGGCGTCCGCGCCTTGGCGCGCGCGAGCGCGAGCGCCTGGTAGCCGCCGAACGCTAGAACCAGAGCCGCCAGCAGGCCTGGTCCCCAAACCAGGACGCGCGACCATCTTAGAGCGGGAAGCCGAGGCCAGGAGAAGCTTGGCGAATGCGACGCCGGCCGTGCCGGCGGCCGCGGTTTGGCCGCCCGTTTCGGGCGGCCGCCCCACGCGGCGTCGCGCAGGAGAGGCCAGTGCTCATGGAAAATGTCCTCCACCAACTCAGCGCTTTCATCGAGAGCGGCGCGCCTTTGGAATGGCGGCAGTTCGAGAAAATCCAGCACCAGGTCGCGCACTTGCTCCGGCGGCCACGCTGACCACACCCGGTTTTCCGCGATCAGATTGGTGTAAAAGACCGGCCCCACTTCGTCGAAGAGGATGTGTTCCACTTCTTCCGGCGTGAAGCGCGACTTGCGCAACGCCTGCACGATGTCGCTGTAGAAGATGCTGACGTCCGTATCGACGAATAGGTCCGAGAGCGCCGCCCATACCGGCGCTCGGCGCTTAATCATAGTCGCGCTCAGTTCCCCCGTCATGGCGGGGTCCATAGCACGTCGCGAATGTGACGCGCACCCGTTGCTAGCATGACAAGGCGGTCAAGTCCGAGCGCTACACCGCTGGCGGGAGGCATGTGAGCAAGTGCGGCGAGGAATTCCTCATCGATCGGCCAAGCAGCGCCATACCGTTTGGCTTTTTCGCTCATGGCCTCCTCGAGCCGTGTACGCTGTTCGGCTGGGTCGGTGAGTTCGCCAAAACCGTTCGCGAGTTCCACCCCACAGGCGTACATTTCAAATCGTTCGGCCAGCCCGTTATCGTGGAGGCAGCGCCGCGCCAGGGCGGCTTCGGAAACCGGATACTCATACAGGAGCGTTAGTCGCGGCGAACCAAGCTGTGGTTCGACCCCGACGATTGCGGCCGAGAACGCGTCGCCCGCCAGCCCGGGAGCCACGAGTTCCGCAACCTTTCGCTTTTGCGCCGCGCCGAACGGATCGCATGTCTCGTCGCGCCAACGTAGATGCGTGGCGCCGGCGGTTCGCGCGGCAAGCCGTGCGAGCTCCACGCAATCGTCCATGATCAGATCGTACGGCGCTTCGGCGCGATACCATTCGAGCATGGTGAATTCTTCGGCATGCAACGGCCCGGTCTCGCCCTGCCGCCAGCACTTTCCAAGAAAGAAGACCTTGCTTTCGCCAGCCGCGAGCAGCTTTTTCATGGCGAACTCTGGACTGGTGTGCAGGTAGAGCCCTCTGGCTTCAAAGGCGTGGACATGCGTTTCGGCCCCGGGGGAGGCGGCGAGAGCCTGGGGCTCAACCTCGACAAAGTCCCGCGCCCAGAACCATTCGCGCAGGGCGCGTACAATCGCGGCGCGGGCGGCAAGGAAGGGACGACGATCGGCGTGGCGGCTGCTTTTCCACCAGGGGCTGTCGGTCACAATTGGGCTCCCCGCTTGGCCAATCCGCGAAACCTAGCTAGAGAAGCGCCCAATTCCGGTCCTTTCGGGTTCAACAGGGTTCCGCCGACAATCGGCGGCAAGCGAGGGTTACGTGGTTAAGGTCATTGCCAGCGACGTTCGTAAAGGCAACGTTTTGGAGCATGAAGACGGCAAACTGTATGTGGTGATGAGCCACGAAACGTTTCGTCCTGGCAAGGGCACGCCGACAACGACGATCGTCATGCGCCGCATCGTCGACGGTGTTAAGACAACCGAGACCTACAAGACCACCGACGCTTTGGAAAAGGCGTTCGTCGAGGAGGTGAAGCACACCTATCTGTTCGACGATGGCGACGCCGGATATGTCTTCATGAACCCGCAAAGCTACGAACAGGTCCACCTCACCAAGGACATGGTGGGCGATCAGGCAGCCTATCTCCAGCCGGAGATGGAAGTGCACCTGACGATGTATGAAGGGCAAGCGCTCTCGATCGAACTCCCGCCACGCGTGACGTTGACGATCGAAACCACAGAGCCTGTGGTGAAGGGGCAGACGGCGTCCTCGTCCTACAAGCCTGCGGTGCTTTCGAACGGCGTGCGCACCCTGGTGCCGCCGCACATCGAAGCTGGCACCCGTGTGGTGATTTCGACCGATGACGCCTCCTACGTCGAGCGGGCGAAGGACTGATGCTGACGCGGCGCGCCGGCCTTGCGGGTGCGCTGGCGCTTAGCGCCTGCGCGTCGCGCCCGGAGCCGACCAACGAAGACCGTGTCGCGCGGCTCCTTGCCGACCTTGAGCAGGAAGTGGGCGGACGTGTTGGTTTGGCCGCGCTCGATCTGAGCACGGGAGCGCGCATCGCCTATCGCGCCAATGAACGCTTTGCGATGTGCTCGTCGTTCAAGTGGCTGCTCGCCTGCTTCGCCTTGCGCCGTTTGGATCCGGACGAGCGTATCGCCTACGAGTCGAGCGATCTTGTCTTCTACTCGCCGGTAACAAGCGAGCACGTCGGCGACGGCATGACGGTGCGGAACTTGTGCGAAGCAACGGTGGTCACCAGCGACAACACCGCCGCGAACCTGCTGCTGCGCCGCCTTGGCGGTCCGCGTCGGTTCACCGCCTTCCTGCAAAATCACGTGACGATGGGCATTCGGCTCGACCGTTACGAGCCGGCGTTGAATGAAAACGCGCCGGGCGATCCACGCGACACGGCGACGCCGACCGCCATGGTGCGCGCCTTGCGGCGTCTTCTCGTCGATGATGGCATGGCGCGCGGCGACCAGGACCGCGTCTTGCGCTGGATGATCGCCAGCCGCACCGGGTTGGATCGGTTGCGCGGCGGCTTTCCCGCAGATTGGCGCGCTGGAGACAAGACCGGCACATCCGACGAAACCAATAACGCGACCGTCGATGTCGCGATTGCGTGGCCGCCGAACAAGAGTGGCCCGATTTTGGCGGCGGCGTTTCTCAGCAACAGCACGGTTGACCTTGCCGCCCGCAAGGCCGCGCACGCGCGCATCGGGCGCATGATCGCCGCGGCATGGGGGTAGACATGGCGAAGAAGTTCCCGGTCGTTATTTTTCACAACCCTAATTGCGGAACCTCGCGCGGCGTCATCGAGATCGCCGAAGCCGAGGGGCACAAGCCCGTTGTCATTGAGTATCTACAAACCGGTTGGACCAAACCACAGCTTCAAGCCTTGTTCGCGGCCGCTAATCTGACGCCGCGCGAGGCGTTGCGCGAGAACGCGAAGGAGGCGGAAGAGCTGAATTTGCTTGGGCCGCGCGTTAGCGACGCGAAGCTTCTCGACGCCATGGTCACGCATCCGATCCTGGTGAACCGGCCGCTGGTAGCGACGCCCAAGGGCGTACGCCTGTGTCGCCCAAAAGAAACCGTGCGCGAGCTGCTTTAGGGCAGTCGCTTAAGAACCCCAACCAAGGCGCGCGTGCTTGACGAAAACAGCGTCGGCGTGAAGTGCGCGCTTGCGGCGCGTTTTACAATTTCGCTGCGCGTGGGGTAGGGCAAAATGGGGTTCGTGAGCGCGCGCACGGTCAGCTTGTTCGCCATCGCAAGCGCGATCGGCGCGATGATCTCGCCGGCCTCGGCGCCGACCACCGTCGCGCCGAGGATTGCGCCGCCTCGTCCCAGGACAAGTTTGCAGAACCCTTCCGTATCGCGTTGGGCTTGCGCGCGATCGTTGTCATGAAAGTCCCAACGCGTGGTTTTCACCGCCCGCCCGTGGCGTTCCCGCGCTTGCGCCTCCGTCAATCCGATTTGCGCGATTTCAGGATCGGTAAAGACCGCCGCTGGCATCGCAAGGGCGTTCGCCGCCGTGCGCGCCTTGAAGAGAACGTTGCGCACCCAGACGCTCGCGTGCCAACCCGCCGTGTGCGTGAACCCGCCTCCCGCTGCGTCTCCGAGCGCCCACACGGCGTCGTTTGTCGTGCTGCGTAACGTTGGCGATGTGGTGACGCGGATCTTGTCGAAGGCGATGCCTGCCTGCTCGAGACCCAGATTCTCGAGATTCGGCTTTCGTCCCGCCGCGACCAGCAAATGCGAGCCCACGATGTCGCGCGCAGCGCCGCGCCGTTCCGACACGGTGAGAACAACGCCGGTCTCCGCTCTTCGCGCGCCCTCGACACGTTGTCCTTCCAGGACATCGATCCCCTCCGCGACAAGTCGGGCGCGAACAACATGCGCGGCGTCTTCCTCAAGGGCGCCAAGCACACGCGCGGCTTCGACAATCGTGACGCGCGCGCCGAGGCGGCGAAACGCCTGACCGAGTTCGACGCCGATGGGTCCGCCGCCGAGGATCAGCAGGTGTTCTGGAAACGTCGGAAGGTCGAAGATGGTCTCGTTGGTTTCGTAAGCAACCTCTTCGAGGCCGGGAATGGGCGGTGCGGCGGCGCGCGATCCCGTCGCGATCACAAAGCGTTTGGCGCGCACGCGCGCGCTATCGGATACGACGGTGCGGGCGTCGGCGAAATGCGCGCGTTCGCGGATCACGGTGACGCCGAGTTTCTCGAAACGATGTTGACTGTCGTTGGGTTCAATCGCGGCGATCACGCCCTTGATGTGGGCTTTCACTTGAGCCCAATCGATGCGCGGTTCGACAGCCGCCAAGCCGAATCGCGCCGCCGTGCGCATGACCTGTGCGTTCTGCGCGGCGGCGATGAGAGCCTTTGAAGGGACACACCCGGCGTTGAGGCAGTCGCCGCCCATCGCGCCGGATTCGAACAACACAACCGACAAACCGAGCTGGACGGCGCCCGCGGCGACCGACAGCCCCGCGGAACCCGCGCCGATCACGCAGAGATCGACCGCGTAATCTCTCATGCAACTTCCTCCGAGCGCGTGCGCCGGAGCGCCTTAAGCGCGATCGGAACGAGCGCCAGCGCGATCAACGCCAGCATTGGGCCGAATACGGCCGGCGACAATAGCACTGCGCGCGCCGCCTCGTTTGGATCAGCGGCTGCGCCTGTTTCAAGGGCCGAGCGAAGGCCTCGTCCAACCCACGCATATACGAAAGCGCCGGGGATCATCCCGAGCAAAGTCGCGAGCACATAGTCGCGCGCGCGCACATTGAAAAAAGCAGGCGCTAAATTGACGACAAAGAATGGCGCCACGGGCGTCAACCGCAGAACCAAGAGATAGTTGAACGCGTTGGTGCGAAATCCGTCGCCCAGGCGGGTCAGCCAACCGCCGGCGCGCGCACGCAGCGCGTCGCCAAATGCGGTTCGCGCCGCCAGAAAAATCAATGTCGCGCCAATGGTCGCGGCGATCCAAGCAGCCGCGCCGCCAATCCAGGGGCCGAAAAGGAACCCCGCGCTGAGCGTCAGGAAGCTTGCGCCGGGGATTGAACTCGCCACCGCCACGCAATAGATCGCCATGAACACCGCGACGGCGCCGACGAAGTTGCGCGCCACGAACGCGTCGAGCGCTTCGCTTTGCGCGTAGAGAACGTCGAGCGACAAGCGCTCATGGACGCGCAAGGCCAGCGCCAGCGCAAACAATGCGGCCACCGCCAAGATGGGCAGGAAGCGCGCCAAGTTTTTCCGTGGCGGTCGCGCCATTTCGTTGGGGGCTGTCATGCGCTCGCCTGTTCGTGTCAGCTTTGTTTGGGGTTACGCCGAAACCGGCGAGGTTCCTCGCACGTACCACGACCAGATAGGGAGCTCCTAGATGCGTTGGTTCCTGGGTTTGATTTGTGGCGCGCTTTTGGGCGCCTGCGCGCCAGCGGCGGGCCAAGCTCAGCCGCTGGCGGCGGGGCAGGCGGAGGCTGTCTTCGCCGGAGGCTGCTTCTGGTGCGTCGAAAGCGACTTCGAGCATTTGGAGGGCGTCATCGAGGCGGAGTCGGGTTACACCGGCGGCGCGCGTCGCGACCCGAGCTACCGCGACCATGAAGGCCATGTTGAAGCCGTGCGCGTGATCTACGACCCGGCGCGGATCAGCTATGGGGCGCTGCTCAACCATTTTTGGCGCCACCACGATCCGCTCGATGGCGGTGGTCAGTTTTGCGATCGCGGCTCAAGCTACGCGCCCGCGATATTCGTCTCCCAAGCGCAACGCGCGGAGGCGGAACGCTCGAAGGCCGAAACCGAGCGCATCCTTGGGCGCACGGTCGCGACGCCCGTTCGCGACGTCACCCGTTTCTGGCGCGCCGAAGACTATCACCAGGATTACTATCGGCGAAACGCGGCGCCGTATCGCTTCTACCGGCTTCGCTGCGGCCGCGATCAGCGCATCGAAGAAATATGGCGCGGCCGTTGACGCTCGCGCTGGGCCGGGTATGGATGGCGCATCGGTTCCTCTCGCGAGGGTCAAAAGGGAACGCGGTGAAAGTCCGCGGCTGCGCCCGCAGCTGTAAACGGTGAGTTCGAGGCGACGACGCCACTGGGAGTGTCCCGGGAAGGCAGCCAAGAGCGGAGACCCGTGAAGCCAGAAGACCTGCCGATGCGTTTCGCCTAATGGGCCCGGGGTCGCGGCCCTGTGGGAGGCCCGATGCGTTGGCTCATTGCCGTTTTCTGTTTGCTCTTCAGCAGCGCACATTCCGCGCTCGCGCAACAGCCCCGCCGCATTGTCTCGTTGGACTATTGCGCGGACCAGTTCGTTCTTGCTCTCGCCGATCGCGGCCAGATCGCTGCGTTGTCGCGCGGCGCGCGGCGCGACGATTCCTACTACCGTGACCGCGCGCATGGCGTCCTACGAACACGTGGCGCGTTTGAGGACGTGCTGGCGCTCCATCCTGATCTCGTTGTACGCACTTGGGGCGGGCCGTGGGACGCGGAACGAGCTTATGCACGCTTCGGCGTAACTGTTGTCAGCGTCGGCGACGCGCAATCCTTCGATGCGGCGCGCGCTGACATTGTCAAAGCAGCCGCCGCCTTCGGCCAACAAGCGCGCGGTGCGGCGTTGGCCGCCGATCTCGATCGCCGCTTGCGGGCGCTCGCCGTCGGGCGCCGCCAGGTCGACGCGCCGGTTCTATATCTTTCTGCAGGCGGCGCCGTCGCCGGGCGCGGCACGATGCTCGATGCGGCGATCCAGGTCGCTGGCGGACGCAATGTCAGGAGCGAACCGGGGTGGTCCGTGCTGCCGCTTGAACGCATGGTGGACATGCCGCCCGCGCTTATCGCTTTGGGGTTCTTCGATCATGGGCGTGAGCGGATGAATGCGTGGTCGCGTACGCGCCATCCCGTGCTTCGCCGCGCACTCGCCAACGCCCGCACCGTCACGTTGCCGGCCGCAAGCATTGCCTGCGACGCCTGGTTCGCCATAGACGCGGCGGAGTCCATCGCGGCGGCGCTCCATCGCGATGCCTAAGGCGTCGTTGACCCACTGCGCTCTCGGAGCCGCTTGCCTCGCCGCGATGGCTCTCGCGCTGGTGTCGGGGCCGACGCCGGTAAACGTCTTGGCATCGGACGCCGCCACGCATGCGATCGTCTGGGAAATCCGGTTGCCCCGCAGTTTAGCGGCTTGGTTCGTCGGCGCAGCTCTCGGCTTGTCGGGCGCCGCTTTGCAGGGTCTATTGCGCAACCCGCTAGCTGACGCCGGCGTGCTTGGCCTGTCAGGGTTTTCCGCACTTGGCGCCGTGCTGACGTTTGCGCTTGGCGTGTCTTGGCTGGCGCCGGGCGCGGCGGTCGTCTTCGCGATCGCAGCCTCTACGTTGGTTGTGACGCTGGGTTGGCGTGAACGCAGCGCCGCGACGTTGATCCTGATCGGGGTCGGTCTTTCGAGCTTTTCAGGCGGATTGATCGCGCTCGCGCTCAACCTCGCGCCAAATCCGGGCGCATTGTCCGATTTGGTCAATTGGACGCTCGGTTCAGTTGAAGGACGTTCATACAACGATGTCGCGCTGATGGGCGTTCTATTCCTGCTTGGCGCGGCTTTGATCCTGGCGGCTCAGCGCGGCTTGCAGGCCCTCACTCTTGGCGAGGAAGCCGCGGCGGCGATTGGCGCGAATCTTACAAACACGCGTGCGCTGGTCGTGCTTGGCGCCGCGGCCTGCGCGGGTGGCGCGACCGCGGTCGCGGGCGTTATCGGGTTTGTCGGCGTAGCGGCGCCGCATTTGGCGCGCGCGCTTGTGGGTCAAGACCCCGCGCGCATTCTCATCCCCAGCGCGCTGGTTGGCGGCTTGTCGCTCATGTGCGCCGATGTCGCGGTGCGGCTGTTGCCGACCGACTCGGAGCTAAAGCTTGGCGTCGCCGCCGCGCTGATTGGCGGGCCGCTGTTTGCGGTGATCGCAACGCGTTTAGCTGCGCGGGGAGGAGACGCGTGAGCGCCTTGCTCTCCCTATCGAACGTCAGCGCGGCGCTCGGGCGTGCGGCAGCCCTGCGCGACGTCAGCCTGACGGTGGCGCCAGGTGAGATCGTCGCTTTGCTTGGCGCAAACGGCGCAGGAAAAACGACGCTGTTGCGCGCGGCTTTGGGACTGACTCCGATCTTCGACGGAGGGGTTCTGCTCGCTACCGCGAACCCGTCGAGAATTTCGGCGCGTGAGCGCGCCAAGCGCGTCGCCTATCTTCCACAGCGACCGGGTGTGGCGTGGTCCATTTCGGTTGAGGCGTTGGTCGCGCTCGGACGCTTCGCCCATGGCGCCGGCCCTGAGCGTTTGCGCGGTGTTGACAAGGCCGCCGTCGATCGCGCGCTTTCGCTCTGTGGGTTGGAACCCTTGCGGCGTCGTCCCATCACGGAGGTTTCGGGGGGCGAGCGGGTTCGCGCTCACATTGCGCGAACGCTTGCGCAAGAGGCGCCTCTGTTGATGCTGGACGAACCCGACGCCGGACTCGATCCCGCGCAAGCGCTCGCGCTCGCGGATGTTTTGAGAGGGCATGCCAGGGACGGCGGCGGGGTCATTGTTTCCTCGCATGACTTGGCGCTCGCCGCGCGGATCGCAGATCGCGTCGCAATTCTGAAAGAAGGCCGCTTGCTCGCCGTTGGAGCGCCAGCGGAGGCGCTTGCTCCGGAAAACATCGAGGCGGCGTACGGACGAAGCGGTCGCCTCCACGTGATCGGCGCAACGCCGACGATCATCTTTGAATGACTTAGAGCTTGAACGCTCCGGCTTGGATGTCCCCATGGAGCGCGGGCGTGATACGTTCATAGCGCTGAAGCGTTGGGTGGTCGAAATAAAGCGCGAACTCGCTCTTCGCGGGATCGAATCCGTCATGTACGAGATCGACCTTGCGATACTTGAAGGTGCCGGTGGTTTCTATGGCGGGCTGAATTCGGACAAACAGCGGGCGAGCATAACTGGGCAACTCGTTGATGAGGTGTTCGCGGAGTTTGCCAATGTCGAACGCCGCGTCGGGCGTGATCGCGGCCATTCCCGCGCGGCCATCAAAGGCGGCGACCTTCACGCCATACACATTGACTTCGGCGACGCCGGGGAAACGAGCGATGACGCCCGCAACTTCGGTGGTCGAGACATTTTCGCCCTTCCACCGGAATGTGTCGCCAATGCGGTCAACGAAATAGAAGTAACCTTCCGCGTCCTCGCGCATGAGGTCGCCGGTTCTGAACCAGGCGTCGCCAGCGGCGAAGGCGTTGCGCAGAACCTTCTTCTCCGAGGCGGTCGAGTCCGCGTATCCGGTGTAGCCGCCGCGTGCGTCGTCCTTGATCAGACCGATCGCTTCGCCGACCTCGCCGGGTTCGCAGGGGATGCAAAAGCCGTCGCCGCCGCGAATAGGCGCTTCCGCATCGACATCGAACCGCACCAGCTTCACATCGAACCTATGCCGAAGATAACCAGGCACGCGCCCGACGGCGCCGACCTTGCCGTCGAAGTTGAACAAAGAGACATTGCCTTCGGTCGATCCGTAGAATTCCAGCATGCGGGTCAGACCAGTGCGGGCTTCGAATTCGCTCCACACCTCAGGACGTAAGCCATTGCCGAACCCCAGGCGCAATCTGTGTTGGCGTTCTTGTGTGGAAGGCGCCTGGTTCATCAAGTACCGGCAGAGCTCGCCGATATACACGAACACGGTGCAATCCTGCTCGATGACGTCGGGCCAGAAGTGCGACGCGGAAAACTTGCGTCGGAGGACGAGCGTCGCGCCATTCAAAAGCGCAGCGCCGACCCCGCAGAGGCCGCCGGTGGAGTGATAAAGCGGCAAGGCGCAATAGAGGCGGTCGTCGGCTCTGGCGCCGGTCGCGCCCGCGAAGGCGCGCATGTAGAGTTGCGCGCGCGTGTGCGCGATCTTCGCCGCTTTTGGCATGCCGGTAGTGCCGGATGTATAAATGTAAAGCGCCGTGTCGCGCGCCGTTATCCCGGCGCGATGCGAGCGCGGCGGCCGTTCGGGCGCGAGCTTCGGCGTTCTCAGATCCAGGCGTTGCTGATTTTCGCTGAGGGCGACGTCGGCATCGATCACCCAATAAGTCAGCGGGCGGGCGAGTCCGGCGCGGATTGTCCCGATGGCGGCGAGGCTCTCGGCGTCGCAAATCACGTGACTCGCGCCGGAGATCGAAAGGCAGTGCGCCAGCGCCGCTCCGGTGAGGTTGCTGTTGATCAGAGCCGCCGCTGCGCCGATTTTCGACACGCCCATCCAGGCGGGCACGTATTCGGCGCGATTGGGAAGCAGCAGCGCGACGGTTTTTCCCGGCCCCAAGCCCTGACCCAGCGCCCACGCCGCGAAACGGTTCGCGAGCGCGTCGAGCTGGCGGTAGGTGTAGCGCTCGCCTTCGAAAATCAGCGCCGTATGTTCGGCGAAGCGGTCGCAGGCTTGCTCGAAATCGTCGCAGATCAGGGTCGCGGAGTCGGGGGCGATATCGCGAATGCGCCAAAAAACGCGCGACAAGCCGCTGACGAAACGGAATTCGCGCGCGATCCGCGCCCACGGCGTCATGAGCAACCTCCCGAGCGAGCCTTAGCGGCGTTCGCGCGGAAGCGAAACTAGTTCGGCCGTTCGCCCTCGGGGAAGGCGGCGACGAAATCCATCAGGAAGCGCCCCGGCGGATTGAGCGCCTCAAGGAAGACGCGCGCGTGGCTTTCGGCGATGTCCTTGGAGGGGAAGGCGTCTGGGCCGGGGTGGATGCCGGGAAAGACGATGCCGGCGCGGCCAAGATTGAGCACGTGGTAGACGCGATAATAGTTGCGCCAACGCGTCGCCGGCGCGGCGTGCGTCTTCGGCTCGGGCGCGAGAGAAAGCATGAACGATAGGTGCGGCCGCGCCGGGCGAAGTCAAGGGCGGCGGAGGGAAGCTACCCGGTGTTGAACGCGGCGACGGCGGCTAGCGCTGCGTCATGGGCCTTGGCGAAACCGGCGGCCCCGACCAGCGGAGGTAGATCGGGCGCATGCCAGAGCATCGCCCGCGCGCAGTCCGGGCGCGCATGCAGCCTGCGCGCCAGCCGCGCGGCGTAGGGCGCGGGATCGTTGAACACGCGCATCAGCGCCTCGCCCGCGCGCAGCCAGCGTGCGAGCAACGCCCAGTCCTTACGCAGGTACGCGCCGCGCGCCGCGATGATTTCCGGCGTCGCGAACAGGCCGAACAGGACGTGGATAAAGTCCTGCACGACGAGCCAGAGTGAGCGGCGGGGGTGACGGGGGTCGGTCATGAAAACGCGCCCGAGAGCTTAAGGCAGGCGCGAACAGGGCGGAGAGATGGGATTCTATGCGCGATTTGGCGGCGCTGATGGGAAGAGTTGGCGGGGCGGGAAAGGATGGGCGCGGCGCGCCGCCGCTCAGAGCAGGGGTGGTGCGTAAGTGACGGGAGCGGGCGCGGCAGGCATTTGCGCGGGAGTGTACGGGTGGGGTGGAGGGCCACCGGAAAGATTGGCGGGAATGCTCCGATTTGGCGGACCGCGACCTACCCGTAGACCTCCTGCAGCGCGCGACATCGTTCAATCAGTGCGGACGATAGTTCGTTCAGAAATGGAGCTTTCAGGCCAGACTTGTGGCATTGCTCCAGGACCGTGGGCACGTGGCTGGCAACACCAACGATCATGTCGTGCACATGTTCAATCATCGCGCTCGCTGAGTACCTACATTCGCGAGCAGCGCGCTCCCAGTGCCTCTTCTCGATCCATCGCCAGCGATATTCGCCGCCAACTTTCATTGCCATCTTGTCGTAGTGGTGCGTGTCATACGCTGCGGCACTTATGATATCGTACAATGGCGCAAGGCGATATCCGGCTTGATCGATGAGCACGCTGAAGTTCTTCCCATGCGCGTCAATCCCAAGAATCACAAAATTGAAAGCGCAGGCGCGCATAAAGCGCTCGCGGTCAACAGAAGGCTCTTGCGATCCTTCGAGGACCTGCATCACCTCTGCCATACTAGGCCCGCCTTGATTTTGGTATTTCTCTCGAGGGTGACGTGAAAGGGCTTGGCAAAAGTCTTCCTGGTGGATTCTGTAGATAACGCCGCCCCCCTCGGCGAGTGGAAGCCTTTTTACGCCCTCGAATCGTACGCGATCGTAGCGTTCTACGAGTATAGCTGGTTCGCCGCTGATTTTGATCGCTTCGGATTTTGCTGTGGGGAGCCCAATCGCACTCGCCAATCGCAAACAAAAATGCTCGTTCTCGATCGAAGCCTTGAGGTCTTGCATGGGCGGTTTCAGGATGTGCGTAGTGGGCGTGCGCCCTTTGTGCTCGTACCATCGACCGCTTATTCGCAAGATTGCCTTCTTGGGTTGTGCACCGGCGAGGCTGAAGTGATTGGCGTCCTGGTTGATGCGATTCAAGCTTGGGCTTTGAACTAGGCGACGCAGAAAGTCGGCTAATGCGGCTTCGCTAACAAGCCTCACGCCTTCGCGTTTTGATGCCTCTTCGATTTCGTCAGGAGGAACAATCTGCACCGCACCGGGGAGATCACGTCCTAGTTTGGCGACTAGCGCAAACGGATTCTGGTAAGATACGCCGTATAGGCGCGCAATCTCCATTAGTGTTTGTTCGCGATCAGGCAGCAAGTTCCAGAGATAGTTTTCGATTGGCGCACCAGAATGTGCCGAGGCCGTGAGGGGCATAGACAAGGATAGAGGAAATGAGTCGACCCCTTGTCGCCACGCCTCATCGTAGATGAAGTTTATGCGTCCTTTGCTTAGAGTAAGCGTGCCGACCTCCTCATCAATCACGAGGACCCGAAGTTCTTTAGCCATCCACGATGTCCTTGAGGCTGATGCGTGGACGATTTTTTGTTGCGGAACGGCCGTTTTCGTTTGGTGTGGCTGGGTTGCTTTCGTCAGAGAGCGTCACCCCAAGCTCGCGCAGAGCTCTCAACACGAGACCTAGTTGCAAAGTAGGTTTTCCGCTCTCTAGCCGCGAAACCCAGTCTTGAGAGGTGCCGAGACGTTCGGCGAGTTTCGCCTGGCTAAGACCAAGCGAGCGGCGCCTAGAGCGCGCCAATGCGCCAACATCTTCAGGTCGAACTACACTCACCATTTTATAGCCAATCTACCATGAAGACTATATATAGCCGGGCGACTATAAATACAAGGTATAGTCGAGCGGCTGTAAGCTCTCTTTATAGACAATCGGCCATAGGTGATAGCCATGGTCGCTCGGCTATGGACGGGCTGGAGGCTTATGAAGGACTAGTCACTTCAACCCTCCTCCCGCGCAGCAGAGAGAAGACGATGGCTAGTCGATCGGTTCGCTTGGGTGGAGTAGTACGCTGCCGACTTCCTTCAAGTTCGCGCTCATCTCCGCCATCCCGCGCTCCGCCACCCTCTCCCCCGCGAGGGGGAGAGGGCAGGGTGAGGGGGGCGCGCTGGGGTTACAAGTTGGAGCGCGCGACCGCCGGTCGCGCATGCGCCGCCGGAGGCGGTGCGCTCCCAATTTCAAAAGTCGGAGCAGCACCCTCACCCCGACCCTCTCCCTCATGTGAGGGAGAGGGAGCGAAGCGGTGCTAGGTTTTCACCGGCACTTCGATGTGGCCGCCCGTGTCGCGAAACTTCGCGCTCATTTCCGCCATGCCGCGTTCGGCTTCTTCTTTCTTCGCCGCATAATCCCGCACATCCTGCGTGATTTTCATCGAGCAAAACTTAGGCCCGCACATACTGCAGAAATGCGCGGTTTTGTGTGCGTCTTTCGGCAGGGTTTCGTCATGGTATTGGCGCGCGGTGTCGGGGTCGAGGCCAAGATTGAACTGATCCTCCCAGCGGAACTCGAAGCGCGCGCGGCTCACCGCATCGTCGCGCAGACGCGCCGCCGGATGCCCCTTGGCCAAATCCGCCGCGTGCGCCGCCAACTTGTAGGTGATGACGCCGGTTTTGACGTCGTCGCGGTCCGGCAGGCCTAGGTGCTCCTTCGGCGTGACGTAGCAGAGCATCGCCGTGCCGAACCAGCCGATCATGGCGGCGCCTATGGCCGAGGTGATGTGGTCGTAGCCGGGCGCGATGTCGGTGGTCAGCGGCCCCAGCGTATAGAAGGGCGCCTCGCCGCAGACGGCGAGCTGCTTGTCCATGTTCTCCTTGATCTTGTGCATCGGCACGTGGCCGGGGCCCTCGATCATCACTTGCACGCCGTGTTTCCACGCGATCTTGGTGAGTTCGCCCAGCGTTTCCAGTTCAGCGAATTGCGCGGCGTCATTGGCGTCGGCGATCGAACCTGGCCGCAAGCCGTCGCCGAGTGAGAAGCTCACATCGTACGCGCGCATGATGGCGCAGATCTCTTCGAAGTGCGTGTAGAGGAAGCTCTCCTTGTGATGCGCGAGGCACCACTTGGCCATGATCGAGCCGCCGCGTGAAACGATGCCGGTGACGCGCTTGGCGGTGAGGTGGATGAAGGGCAGGCGCACGCCCGCGTGCACGGTGAAGTAGTCAACGCCTTGCTCGGCCTGCTCGATCAACGTGTCGCGATAGACTTCCCAGCTGAGGTCTTCGGCGACGCCGCCGACCTTTTCGAGCGCCTGATAGATCGGCACGGTGCCGATCGGGATCGGCGCGTTGCGGATGATCCAGTCGCGGATGTTGTGGATGTTGCGCCCGGTGGAGAGGTCCATGACCGTGTCGGCGCCCCAGCGGATCGCCCACACCATCTTCTCCACTTCCTCCGCCATCGAGGAGGTGACAGCGCTGTTGCCGATATTGGCGTTTATTTTGGTCAGAAAGTTGCGGCCGATGATCATCGGCTCAAGCTCGGCGTGATTGATGTTGGCGGGGATGATGGCGCGCCCGCGCGCGATCTCGCTGCGCACAAACTCCGGCGTGACGAAGTCGGGGATGGATGCGCCGAAGGATTCGCCGTCGCGCACGCCCACGGCCTCACGCCGCATGTTCTCCCGGATGGCGACGAACTCCATTTCCGGCGTGATGATCCCGCGCCGCGCATAGTCCAGCTGCGTCACGCAGGCGCCGTCCTTGGCGCGCAGCACGCGCGGCTGCTTGGGAAAGGGCGGCGTCAGCTTGTCGGCGCCGACATTGCCGTTGTCCTCGGGCTTCACCGCGCGGCCCGCGATCTCCTCGACATCGCCGCGCGCTTTCACCCACGCTTCGCGCGTGCGCGGCAAGCCGGCGTCAATGTCAATGACGACATCGGGATCGGTGTAGGGGCCGCTCGGATCGTAGATCGTCACCGGCGGCTCGTTGGCGCTCGCATGCGGCGCGACTTCGCGGAACGGCACGCGCAGAGCGCCTTCATAGACTTTGCGCGAGCCGACGATGGCGCCGGTTGTGACCGCGGGCGTGAAGACGGATTGCGGATCGTGCTTATTCATTGATGGCCTCCCTTCGCCGGTATGAGCCGGATCAGGTTCAACGGGTCGCGGACCATTCCGCCTCTCAGCCGCGCTTTGCGGCTCCCCGGGTGTGCTGTTCAGTAAGCGCCGCAGGCGCTGGCCGCAAGCGTTCAGCGCCCGCTTTCAACGCGCAGCGTGCCGGAAATATAGCCGACATAGGTCAACCAAACGCCGAGCAGCGCCGCCGCGCAGCCGGCGATCGGAAACACATGAGGTTGGGTGGTGATGTACATCGCCGCCTCGTGAACGAGTTGCGGCGCAAGGATAAGCACTGCGCCGCGCGCGGCGAGCACAATGCCAATCAGGCTGATAAATATGCCTGACACCGTGTCCCAGCGTGGATGAAAAGTGATGACGCAAAGCCCCAGGATCAGCGACATGAACGCCGAAAGCAGAAGCAGCGAGTCGTTCAGCAAATAGCCCCCAAGCGCGGTCAGCATGCGGTCCGGCTGGGTGATCAGCATGATCCCCGCGAGCACGAAGACCGGCCCGACGATCCGGGCCAGCACGAGCGTTGTATCGTGGCGCATAGCGCTCCCTCCGCGCCCCCCAAAGGCGGCGAGGCACGGTAGCGACGGCGCTTGCGGCGTCAACACGAGACATCCGTCAGAGGGCGGCGCGGCGCGCCAAAGCCGCGCAGCGCAGGCGCATGGTTGGCGTCGCCTGCGCCGTAGCTTACCTTGCGCGGGGAGGCGCGCATGGGTTCGCCGGCGGACTATACGATTATTGTGCTCGTGGTGCTGGTGGGCGTCGGCGTCTGGACGCTGCTTGACCGTCTCGCTCAGGTACAGCGAGACGTCGAGGTGTTGAAGCGCAAGTTCGACGAGTGACCGCTCAGGCGCTCGGTTTCGCGAACGCCAACACCGCCCATCCCAGAATGAGCGTCGAGCCGCCAGCCGGCGCAAGCACCGCGAATGCATGCGAGCCCGTCAGCGAAATGGCGTAGAGCGTGCCGGCGAACGCCGCTGCGCCGCCGAGAATCATCGCGCCCGCGATGGCGTTGAGGCGTCCAGAACGGTTGGCGATCGCGAGCCCCGCGCACGCCGCGCCCATCTGCACGAAGGCGCCCAGTTTGACGCGATCGAGATCCGCGGCTTGCAGCGCGTCGCGCAACGGGTGCGCCGCGGCGACGAGCATGCCGAGCGCGAGCAGGCCGCTCAATGCGGCGCAAATGTTCATCATTCGCATCTAGGTCTCCAATGTCGCGCGGCGGTGCGACACATGGCGCGCCGTGCTATTGAATGCGTTGTTCCTAATGTATCTTCAGTCAAGACTAACGGAGCGCGTGCAAATGGCCAATTCGGAAGCCGCCAATTGGGCGATCGGCAAGCGCTTGGTGCATTGGGGCATAGCGATCGCCGTCGTGGTCGCGTTGCTCGCGCCGAAGCCCGAGCATAGCGACGGTCTGCTTCATATCGCGGCGGGCACGACGGCGGCGGCGTTGGTGCTTGTGCGGCTGTTCTGGCGAGCGCTCGGCGGGGTGCGTCCCTTCTTTCGCGACGCCTTACGCCTGAAGTGGCCTGACGCGTCGAAGGGCGGGCGGGGGTTTGCACCGTTCTTCATGCAGATCGGCAGGCTGATAGGTTTTCTATTCCTGGCGGCGATTCCGGCGGCCGTAGGGCTTGGCTTGGCCGGCGTCGCACAGGGCGAGGAATCGGCCTTTCTGGAAGCGCACGAAGCTGTCGGCACGCTGATGATCGCCTTGGCTGTCGCCCACGCGTTTGCGATCATCCTGTTTGCGGTTCTGCTGAAGTACGATCTGCTCGGCGTGACGTTGACGGGCGGCGCTCGCAGCATCGGCGAAGGCGGAGCGCGTGGCTGGGCGGGCGCGGCGCTCGGCGCTGCCCTCGGCGCGGGCGCGCTCGCCTACGTGTGGGGGCCTTTCGATATTCAAGCGAAAGCCGCCGCGCTTGAGGAAAGCGAGCATGGGCATGAGGGCGAGGGCGAACACGAAGACGACGATTGACCCGCCATTGCGCGCGCCGGCAAAGCGTTTAGGCTCGGCCCATGAACAAGCGCGCGCTGGGCTCCTCCGATTTGACCATCACCCCGCTCATGCTTGGCGGCAATGTGTTTGGATGGACGGCGGACGAAGCAACGTCCTTCGCAGTTCTGGACGCTTTCGTCGATCTGGGCGGCGATGCGATCGACACCGCCGATGTTTACTCCGCCTGGGTTCCCGGCCATCAGGGCGGAGAAAGCGAAACGGTTCTCGGCAAGTGGTTCAAGCAGTCGGGCAAGCGCGATAAAGTCATCGTGGCGACGAAAGTCGGGATGTGGCCGCGCAGGATCGGCATTCGGAAGGAAAACATCATCGCCGCCTGCGAGGATTCGTTGCGTCGCTTGGGAATCGATCGGATCGATCTCTATCAACTGCATCGCGACGACGAAGCGACGCCGCCGGAAGAATTTATCGGCGCGCTGGACGACCTCGCGAAGGCGGGAAAGGTGCGCGCTATCGGCGCTTCCAACTTCAAGATGCCGCGCATGGCCGCGGCGCTGGCGGAGAGCGCGGCGACCGGGCGCGCGCGGTTCGTCTCCCTACAGCCCGAGTACAGCCTGATGAACCGCGACATCGAAGCGGACTTGATGCCGCTCTGCGTGCGCGAACGGGTGTCGCTTATTCCTTATTACAGCCTCGCCAACGGCTACCTCACGGGAAAATACCGCACCGAGGCGGACAAGAGCCAAAGCGTGCGCGGTCAACGCATGGACAAATACATGGCCGGGAAGGGGCCGGCCGTGCTTGCCGCGCTGGACGTTGTCGCCGCCCGGCATGACGCCGCCTGCGCTCAGATCGCGCTCGCCTGGATCATGGCGAAGCCGGCGATCGCGGCGCCGATCGCATCGGCGACGTCCGTGGCTCAGGTTAGAGAGCTGATGGGCGCGCTGCACGTCAACCTGAGCGGCGAAGATCTCGCGACGCTGGACAGGGCGAGCCTCTAGCGGCGTCGTTAGCGCATAGTTCATACACGCAAACCACAGTGCGCATATGGCGTATGCCCAGCGCATCCTTGTCGTCGATGATCAAGACTCCATGCGTCAGCTTTTGTGCTCGGCGCTGCGCGCGCTTGGCTACACGGAAGTGATCACGGCGGCGAACGGGAGCGAAGCGCTCAAAATTCTTCGCGGGCGGATGATCGACGCCGTATTGCTCGACGTGGAAATGCCGGTGATGGGCGGGCTTGAGTGCCTGCGCGCGATACGCGACGATCCCAAGCTCGTGGACATGCCCGTGGCGATGGTGACGGCGCGGGCGGACGAGAGGTTCGTCGGCGCGATCCGGCCGCTAGAGCCCCGCGGCTATCTGGTCAAGCCCGTGACAGCCGCCACGCTCAAGAGCTGCCTTGACCGCATCTGGGCCAATCCAGAGACCGCGCGGCCGGCGGTCTAGCGTCACCCGCTCTGGCGATTGGCGACGAGATCATCCACCACGCTTGGATCGGCCAGCGTCGAGGTGTCGCCGAGGTTCGAGAGTTCGTTTTCGGCGATCTTGCGCAGGATACGGCGCATGATCTTCCCGGATCTGGTTTTGGGCAACCCAGGCGCGAACTGGATAATGTCCGGCTTGGCGATGGCGCTGATCTCATGCGCGACCCACCGCTTGAGTTCGTCCGCGAGCGCGGCGCCGCCTGCCTCCCCCACATTGAGCGTGACGTAGGCATAGATGCCTTGACCCTTGATGTCGTGAGGCATCCCGACGACCGCGGCTTCCGCTACTTTCGGGTGGGCGACCAGGGCGCTCTCGATCTCGGCGGTCCCCAGGCGATGGCCGCTGACGTTCAGCACATCGTCGACGCGCCCGGTGATCCAATAATATCCGTCTTCGTCGCGCCGGCACCCATCGCCGGTAAAGTACATGCCCGGATAGGTGCGGAAGTAGGTGTCAAAGAAGCGGGAATGATCGCCATAGACCGTGCGCATCTGGCCCGGCCAGGAGTCGAGTAGGACAAGGTTCCCACTCGCGGCGCCGTCTAGGAAGGCGCCTTTTTCGTCAACGAGCGCCGGTTTGACCCCGAAAAACGGTCGGGTGGCCGAGCCTGGCTTCAAGGCGGTCGCACCCGGCAAGGGGGTGATGAGCGCCGCGCCGGTCTCCGTCTGCCACCACGTGTCGACGATAGGGCAGCGGCCTTCGCCGACGACGCGGTGGTACCAGGTCCATGCTTCCGGATTGATCGGTTCGCCGACGCTGCCGAGCAGGCGCAGGCTGGCGCGCGAGGTTTTTTTCACCGGGCTTTCGCCCTCGCGCATCAGAGCGCGCAGCGCAGTCGGAGCGGTGTAGAAGGTGTTGACCTTGTGCTTGTCGATGACTTCCCAGAATCGCGACGTCGTTGGGAAATTGGGCACGCCTTCGAACATCAGCGTGGTCGCGCCGTTCGCGAGCGGCCCGTAGACGATGTAGGTATGGCCTGTGACCCAACCGACATCGGCGGTGCACCAATAGATGTCGCCGTCGTGATAATCGAAAACGTATTGGTGCGTCATCGACGCGTAGACCAAATAGCCGCCAGTCGTGTGCAGCACGCCTTTGGGCTTTCCCGTCGAGCCTGACGTATAGAGAATGAAGAGCGGGTCTTCCGCGCCCATGGCCTCGGGCGCGCACTCGGGCGAGGCGGCGGCGGCCTCATCCTCGTAGACGAAGTCGCGCCCCAAAAGCATGGGCACGCCTGCGCCCGTGCGGGTTACGACCAACACTTTCTCCACGCCGGGCGCATGCGGGATCGCTTCGTCGACATTGGCCTTGAGCGGGATCACCTTGCCGCCGCGTATGCCCTCGTCCGCGGTGATCACGAGCTTTGAGTCGCAATCGCGTATGCGGCTCGCGAGGCTCTCCGGCGAGAAGCCGCCGAACACCACCGAGTGAACGGCGCCGATGCGTGCGCACGCCAACATGGCGTAAGCCGCTTCCGGGATCATCGGCAGGTAGATGGTGACGCGATCGCCGCGCTTGACGCCGTGCTTCTTCAGCACGTTGGCGAAACGGCAGACCTCCGCGTGGAGTTCGCGATAGGAGATGTGGCGTGACTGATGGGGATCGTCGCCTTCCCAGATGATGGCGACCTGATCGCCACGCGAGGCGAGATGGCGGTCAATGCAGTTGGCGGAGGCGTTGAGCTCGCCATCATAGAACCAGCGAATGCGGAAATCGGCCTCGTGAAAGCTGGTGTCCTTCACCTTGGTGTAAGGCCTGATCCAGTCCAGGCGTTGGCCGTGCACGCCCCAGAACGCCTCCGGATCGTCGAGGGCGCTCGCGTGCATGGCGCGATAGCCGACATCATCGACATAGGCGCGCTTGGCCCACTCGGCGGGGACGGGAATGGCGACCGGATCGGACATGGGCGGCTCTCTTGCGTTTCCTCGCCTCTGATTGTCGCGATGCGGCGGGGGAGTTCAAGCGGAAGTCGCTTGCGAGGCGCGTCGCTAACCTGCCGCGCTCGCCGCGCGCCGAAACACGGTGCGGATGGTGAAGTTCGACACCAGCCTGCGCACGCCGGGCAGGCGTGACAACGTCTCCTGGTGGACGCGCTCGTATCGGTCATTGTCGGCGATGACGATGCGAAGGAGATAGTCGCTTTCGCCCGTCATCAGGTGGCAGTCCTGTACCTCCCGGCACTGCGCAACCGCGCGCTCGAACTTGGCCATGGTTTCGCGGCGCTGATCTTCGAGCGTGACGGCGACGAACACCGTCGCTCCCCGCCCCATGGCTTTCTCGGAGAGAATGGCGGCGTAGCCTTCGATTACGCCCGAGGCTTCCAGCGCTTTGACGCGGCGATGACACGCCGATTGCGAGAGACCCACGCGGTCGGCGAGAGCGGCGCTGGTCAGCGCGCCGTTGCGTTCCAGCGCCGCCAGGATGCGATGGTCGAATTCGTCGAGGGCGGGAAAATCTTGCGACACTTCCCAAGTATCGCATCAAAATGGGCGGTAAAACTAGTGAAATCGACAAAATACCGAAGAAAATGCGCGCCAAATGGGATAAATCCACGTCAAACGATCAAATCCCGGAGGATTTTCCATGCGCGTCGGCTGCCCGAAAGAGATCAAGACCCACGAATACCGCGTTGGCCTGACGCCGGAGAGCGCCGCGGAGTTGGTGCGCGCCGGCCACGAGGTTTATCTTGAGACCAAGGCGGGCGAGGGGATTGGCGCGGGCGACGCGGTGTACGAACGCATCGGCGCGAAGATTTTGCCCGATGCCGACGCGGTGTTCGACATCGCCGAGATGATCGTGAAGGTGAAAGAGCCGCAGGCCGTCGAGATCGCGCGCCTCAAGCCGAAGCACACGCTGTTCACCTATCTCCACCTCGCCCCCGATCCGGAGCAAGCCGAAGGGCTGATGAAGTCAGGCGCCACCTGCATCGCCTACGAGACGGTGACCGACGCAGCCGGGCGCCTGCCGCTGTTGAAACCGATGTCGGAGGTTGCCGGGCGGATGTCGATCCAGGTCGGTGCGCACTATTTGGAGAAGGCGCATGGCGGGCGCGGCGTGCTGATGGGCGGCGTACCCGGCGTGCGGCCCGCGGACATCGTGATCCTCGGCGCGGGCGTCGCCGGCTACAACGCCGCCCAGATCGCCGTCGGCATGCGCGCGCGCGTGACCGTTTTCGACAAGAACCCGGCGCGCCTCGAAGAGCTCGACCGCGAATTCAACGGCCGGTTGGAAACCGTGTATTCAACCCGCGCGGCGGTGGAAGAAGCGGTGAAGGAAGCCGACGTGGTTGTCGGCGCGGTGCTGGTTGCGGGCGCCGCGGCGCCGAAGCTGATCACCAAGCCGATGCTGAAAACGATGCGGCCAGGCTCGGTGCTGGTGGACATCTCGATCGACCAAGGCGGTTGCTTCGAAACCTCGCACGCGACCACGCATAGCGATCCCGTGTTCACGGTCGACGGCGTGATCCATTATTGCGTCGCCAACATGCCGGGCGCGGTCGCGCGCACGAGCGCGTTCGCCTTGAACAACGCGACGCTGCCGTTCGCGCTGGCGCTCGCCAACAAGGGCTACAAGAAGGCGCTGCAGGACGATCCGCACCTGGCCAATGGCCTCAACGTCCATGAGGGCGCGATCGCGCACGAGGCCGTCGCCCGCGATCTGGGCAAGGCGTATCAGCGGCCGAGCTGGTTGGGGTAGGATCGCGTGGACGGGGCAAAAAGGCGGCGAACCTCTCTGGATTGAAGCGCGCACGGTCGCCAGCGGACCACGTCCTCCAACTCCTTCGCGTCCTCTCGGCAAACTTTTTTCAGACCTGCTTGATCGGCGTCAGCCGCGCCGGCAGCTAAGTGAGCCACAGAGTGGCTTGATGGATGGCGAGGCCAATGAGCCCGCCGATGAGCGTGCCGTTGATGCGGATGTACTGAAGATCCGGGCCGACGTTCTGCTCGAGCTTCTCAACCACGGTCTTGGTGTCCCATGAGCGGATCGTCTCGGAAATCAAGCCGGCGACATCGCGGCCGTGGCGGCCGGAGACCTCAGTCAAGAGGGCGCGGAGGCGGCGGTTGAGCGCTTCGACGACGTTCGCATCATCAACCAACGCGGCGCCGAAGCGGGCGATGGCATCGGCGAGCGCTGCGCGCGCTGGCGCGTCAGGGGATTCCGCGCTGTTGCGCACCATTGATTTCAGACTGCGCCACAAGTGCCGCAGGTAGTCCTCGACGGCCGGATGCGCCAGTAACTCCGCGACAGCTTGCTCGACCTGAGCCCGTAACTTGGGGGAGTTCTGCAAATCGTCAGCGAATTGCTTGAGCAAGTCGGTGATACGCTGCCGCGCCGGATGTTCCGGGTCGCGGCTCATGGCCTGCAAGGTGTCCTCGATCGAGGAAATCAGCGCGTCGGCGGCGCGCGCATCCAGCGCGATGAGCCGCCACACCCATGACGTCCGCGCACGCACTTGCGCGCGTATGGCGGCCTCGTTGTCTTCCAAGGCGCGCCATCCTTCGGCCAGCGCCGCGTCGAGCACGGGCTGATGGCGGCCGTGCTCCGTGAGCAGGGCCAAGCCGCGGCCAATGGCGGCGGCCATGCGTTCATCGTGGCTCAAATCCCCGATTTGGCGGCGCATGAAGTCGCTGACGACTTCATCGTCCAGCAGATCGGCGATCGCGGGCAATGCGTCCATTGCGCCATCCGCGATTCGCCGCGACGTTGCCGGGTCCGACAGCTGGCGCCCGAGCGCGCGCGCCAAGTCTTGATCCTTCAAGCGCGCGCCGACCACGTCCGGAGCAAGAAAATTCACCGCGACGAAGTCGCCCAACGCCTGGGCGATGCGTTCCTTGCTGTTCGGAATGACCGCCGTGTGAGGGATGGGCAAGCCAAGCGGACGTCTGAAGATCGCCGTCACCGCGAACCAATCGGCGAGGCCGCCGACCATCGCCGCCTCGGCGAACGCGCGAACGTACCCCCACCAAGGGCTTTCGCCCTGGCGGGTCACCGCAAGCAGGTAGACAAGACTCATCACCACGAGCAGGCCGCCGGCGAGCAGTCGCATGGCGCCAAGGGACATCGCGGATTTGGCGGGGGGATCCGTGGGCGGCGCGGTTTCTAAGGACATGGCTTGTTGCGACATAGGGTCGGCCAGTTCACCCGGTAAGCGTTGATCCAAGGCAAAACCAACTCAACTCCCTATATGTGGTCGCGAGTGAGGGAGTTTCGAATGGCGCTTCTGGGGCGCGCGCTCGGTTTGGCGGTTGTGGTGGGCGCCGGCGTCGCGATCGTCGCCACGGTGGTGGCCGCGCCTGGTGTTTTGCGAGCGGCGCGACCGCTGGCGCGCGAGGCGCTGCGCCGTGGGCTCGACGCTGTTGAACGCGCTCGCTCGGCGGCGGCGGAGCTCGTGGAAGACGTGGATGATCTCGTCGCCGAGGTTCGCGCCGAGCGCCAGACCGACAAGGCGCCGTCTCGCGACCCGGCGTCCTGAGCGTTACACGGCAATATTATTTGGGGGAGCGTCGTTCGCCGATCAGGCGCAGCGCCAGAGGCGCCAGCGAGAAGCCAACGATAAGCGCCGCCTCCAGCGGTTTGGGAGCCGCAATGCGCAGGGTGCGGCGGAGCGGCGCCAGCGCGAATGGCGCAGCCAGTAAACCGTAGCCCGCCATGACGCCGAGCTCGATCGGGCGATCCAGGACGTCGGACGTCGGCCGTCCCGGTTTCAAGCGAAGCGCGTGCGCGAGCTGATGACTGGCCAACGCGAGAAAGGTCAGGCCGCGCGTGCGTGGGCCGGAGCCATGTCTTGCCGTGCCGATGACGTGGGTGACGATCGCGGGCAGCGCGATCCGGATCGCGTCCAAGCCGATCGCGGTGATCTCCCGGCGGCCAAATACGTCCTCGCTCGCCGCGCGCGGGCGACGCTCCAGGATGTCGGCCGCGGGCTTGGCCATCGCGAGCCCCAGGGCAGGGAACACGTCGGTCATCAGGTTGAGCCAAAACAGCTGCGCTGGCGTTTCAAGCGCTTCCGGACCTTGCACCGCCTCGGCAAGCAGAAGCGCGACTTCGCTGGCGTTCGTGGCGAGCAGGAAGTTGACCGCGCGGCGTAGATTCTCGTCTGCGGCGCGGCCGCGCGCCAAGGCGCGCGCCAACGTGGCGAGGTCATCGTCGGCGATTACGATGTCGGCCACGTCGCGCGCGACATCGGCGCCGGAGCGCCCCATCGCGATGCCGACGTCCGCGGCGCGCAGGGCGGGACCGTCGTTCACGCCGTCGCCGGTCATTGCTACAATGTGTCCACCCGCTTGAAGGGCGCGGATGATGGCGAGTTTGTCGGAAGGGCTGACGCGCGCGAACACTTCCGTCGTGCGCGCTGCCTGGGCCAGGGCTTCCGAGCCAATGTCGCTTAGGGCGCTGGCGTCGAGCACGTCGAGCGCACCGTCGTTGGCGAAGCCCAAATCCTCGGCGAGCTTGCGCGCCGTGCCCGCCTGGTCGCCAGTGAGGATGATCGTGCGCAATCCTGCCTTTTGCAGGGTTCGCACCATGGCCGCCGCACCCGCGCGCAGGGGATCGGCGAGGCCGATAAGGCCGATCCACTCGAGATTTCGTGGCTCGCCATCCGAGAGCGCGCGTCCGCGCGCCCGCGCGACTCCCAGCACTCGCAATCCTTGGTGCGCCAGCGTCTCGTTCTGAGCGAGAATGCTCGCGCGCGCCGCGTCGTCCAGGGCGCGCGCGCGGCCGCCGACGCGCGCCGTCGTGCACAGAGCAAGGACCTGGTGCGGGGCGCCTTTCACCGCCAGGAGCGGCGTTTCGCCATCGCGGTGCTCGGTCGCCATATAAAGGCGTTCCGGAGAGCGCAGCAAAACGTCTTGCCGCGGCAGGGACTCTCGCAGCGCGGAGACATCGATCCCCGCTGCGCGCGCGAAGTGAAGCAGCGCGAGCTCGGTCCCTGTTCCGGCGGAAGAGCCTTCCGCGTCGCCCAGCGACGCATCGTTACAGAGCGCCGCGATTTTGGCGAGCAGGCGCACGCTCGCTGGCGGTTTCGTCCCGTCCACGAGGTCGCAGCGAACCGCCAGCGTCTGCGCCACCGCCGCTTGCATGCGGTTTTGCGTCAGCGTGCCCGTCTTGTCGAGGCACAGGACATCGATGTTCGCGGCGGTTTCAAGCACGTTTACGTTGCGCACATACGCGCCGTCCCGTGACATCGCGCGCGCCGCCAGGGCTTTTGTCGACGCGGCCAATGCGGGCAAGCCTTCGGGTATCGCCGAGACGGCAAGTGCGATCGCGCTCTTGGCCACGGCGGACCATGGTTCGCCGCGGATGCGCAGGAGCAGCGCCAAGACGCATGAAGCGCCGAGGCACGCGATTGTGAGGCGCACGCCCAATCGATCGAGCGCGCGCTCCATGGGCGGCGTCGGCGCCCGGGCGTGCTCAAGCAAACCGCGCACGCGGCCGATTTCGGTGGCGGCGCCCGTCGCGGTAACCACCGCCACGCCGACGCCGTTGGTCACCACGCCGCCGCGATGCGTCATCGTGCTGCGCGCGCCAAGCGGCGTCTCTACCGGGAGAAGTGCATCCGCGGTCTTCTCCACGGGGAAGCTCTCGCCGGTCAGGGATGACTCATCGATCATCAAGGCTTCGGCGCGGATGAGGCGGCCGTCCGCGGGGACGGCGGCCCCAGGTTTCAGCACGATCCAATCGCCCGGCGCGACGCGCGACGTGGGGACGTGCTGTTCGACGCCGTCACGCAGAACCACGGCGTCAGGATCGCTCTGCCGCGCCAGGCGGCGGATCAGGCGCGCCGTCCAACTTTCCGTTGAAGCGCCAATCCCCGCGTTCAAGGCGATGACGCCGAGGGTCAAGCCGGCGTCCACAAGGCCTCCGGTGACGAGCGACAAGACGGCGGAGCCCGCGAGCAGCGCGACGGGAACCGATCTGAGTTGTTCGAAGACAAGCGCGGCGGGCGAAGGGGGCTCGGGTTCGGCCAATCGGTTTTCGCCAATGCGCGTCAGCCGTTCGTGCGCGCCGGCCGCTGAAAGCCCGGAGGGGCTGGCGAACGCGCGCGCAACCGTCGTCGCGGGCATCGCATGCCAAGGTTCTTGCGGCTCATCGGCGGGCGCGATCGGCGCTGGCGCCGAGAGTCCGCCACGCCAAATGTCGCGGGCGATCTGCGCGATGGTCTCGGGCGAAAGCGCTCTGTCGTGCTCGATGAGAAGCGAACCGGTCCAGGGGCTTTCATACACATCTATGACGCCGTCACGCGCCGCGATGCGACGCGCCAAAGCGCTCAGCAGATCACGGCGACCGCGCAACGGCTCCAAGCGCAAGCGCGTGCGCCCGGGGATCGCGTGGTGGACGCGAACGTGCGGCTCCAGCCGGTGATCAAAGGCGACAACGGCGTCCGCGATCGCCGCCGTTTGCGCGCGCATCAACTCGACGCTGTTTGACCGCCGCTTGGGTCGGCGCTTGGCGTCGTCACCGCGGTCTCGCGGCGCAGGTTCTCGGCGAGCTTTTGTGCTTGTTCAGCGCCGACATGCAACGCGCCCGCCGCGCCGACCGCCCCCTTGGACGCAGTCTCGGCGAGGAAGATCACCGCATGCCGCATAGCGACTTGAGCTTCTTGTCCAAATTCCGTGAGCTTGGACTTCACCGCTTCGCCGCGTTCGGGAAGTTCAGCGCGGATGGCTTCAGCCATAAGGCCCGCATGGGTCTTGAACTTGGCGAGTTCGGCGGCCGCTTCGTCGACATGCTTTTTTGCTTCCTCGCTCGCACGCGCGGCGCCGGTGGCGAGAACCGTCTGGGCTTTCCCGAGACGATCTTCGATGCTGAGCAGAGTGGTCTTCAACCCTTCGCAGAAGTCGATAACAGCTTGGCTCATATTGGCCTCCTCTCAGTACATATGGGATCAGCCTGGCCCGTTTGCGCCTTGCGAGAGGTCAAATGGCATGTGGTCCGTCGCGAAAACGCCCCCAACTACCGGTTCGGCCCGCCCGTATCCTCGACGCGGCGGGGGGAGGCCGGCTAGGTTGCGCTAAATTGTGACAAGCAAATTGTGACAGGGAGGCGGCATGCGTATCTGGTTGTTTGCTGCGCTGGCGATGCTCGCGTCGGCGCATTCCGCGCCCGCGTTTGCCGAGGTCATGGCCTCTTCGCCGAGCGCCTTCACCATTCGCGGAGAGCAGGTCATCGCGGCGAGCCCAGAGCGGGCGTGGGGCGAGGTCACTCAGATAAGCCGGTGGTGGGATAGCGCGCACACCTATTCTGGCGATGCGCGGCGCTTGTCTCTCACGGCGCGCGCCGGAGGATGCTTTTGCGAACGATGGAACGGCCAATCGGTGGAACACGCCCGCGTCATCCTGGCGATGGAGAGCGAAGGCGTACGCACGTTGCGCATGTACGGTGCGCTCGGGCCACTGCAAGCGATGGGTGCGCATGGCGTGCTGACCATTACGGTGGCGCCACAGGGCGTGGGCGCCAAGATTTCATTTGAGTATCGCGTCGATGGCGATGCATCGCTCGAACTCGATTCGTTGGCGGCGCCCGTGAACAGCGTGCTGATGATGCAACTCGAAAGGCTCAGCCGGTTCGCCGCTACGGGCGTTGCGGACTAAGGGGAGGCGCCGATGGCCTGGACGCGACGCGCATTCGGATTGACCGCTCTCGCAGCCGGTTGCGCCAGCGCGCCGCGCGGGGAGGACGTCATTATCACCGGCGGCCCGATCTACAGTGGCGGCGGGCGCGTGGAAGCGGTGCGTATTCGCGACGGCCGTTTCGTTTTCGTTGGCGCGCTTGCCGATGCACGGGTCGGTGGACCAGCGCGTGAGATCGATCTTGGCGGGGCGGCGGCGTTTCCTGGGTTCTGCGATTCACACGTACACCTCGTCGGCGTGGGCATGGCCGCGATGGTGCTCGATCTGGTCGGCGTGGCTTCGATAGCCGCGCTGCAACAGCAGCTGCGTGCATATGCCGTCGCGCATCCCGACGGGCCGATCATCGGCCGGGGCTGGATCGAGACGCACTGGCCAGAACGACGTTTCCCCACCCGCGCGGACATCGACGCGGTCGTAAGCGACAGGCCCGTGTTTCTTGAGCGCATTGACGGCCACGCGGCGGTGGCGAACACGGCGGCGCTTACGCTCGGCCAAATTGGCGAAAGCACGCCTGACCCCGGGGGCGGGCGCATTGAACGCGATGCATCCGGCGCCGCGACCGGCATGCTGATCGACAACGCGACAGCGCTGGTGCAATCGCGCTTGCCTGCGCCGACGCCGGCGATGCGCCGCGAGGCGCTGCGTCAAGCGGCGCAAATCTACGCCGCGCGCGGTTGGACCGGCGTCGCGAACATGAGCACGAGCGGGGAGGAGGCGATGCTCTTCCTTGAGTTCGCGACGAACCAGGCGCTGCCGCTGCACGCGGATATCTACCTGACGCCAGAAGCCTCGGACCCACTCTTCGTTCGCGGACCATTCGGCATGGGCCGCGCCCACGTGCGCGGCGTCAAACTCTACATGGACGGCGCGCTTGGTTCGCGCGGCGCGGCATTGCTGGCGCCGTACAACGACGCCGCCGGATCAGGTCTTCTGGTCACGCCGGCCGAGGAAGTCGCCAGGTTTGCGCGGCGCGCGCGCGAACGCGGCGTGCAAGTCGCGGCGCATGCGATCGGCGATCGCGGCAACCGGCTTGTGCTTGACGCCTATCGCGATGCCTTCGCGGACAATCCCACGGCTTTGCGTGCGGCGCGCTGGCGCATCGAGCACGCGCAGGTGCTGGCGCCTGGCGACATCCCGCGCTTCGCCGGCATGGGCGTCATCGCGTCGATGCAACCTTCGCACGCGATCAGCGATATGCATTTCGCGCCGGCGCGGCTTGGTGAGGCGCGTCTTGGCGGGGCCTATGCGTGGGCGTCTCTGCTGCGCTCGGGCGCGACGATCGCGGCGGGTTCTGATGCGCCGGTGGAAAAAGGCGATCCGTTGATTGAGTTCTACGCGGCCTGCCATCGCCACGACCTGAATGGCTTCGCTGGGCCGAACTGGCGTCTCGATGAAGCAGTGTCGCGCGCGCAGGCGCTCGCCATGCTCACGAGCGCGGGCGCTTATGCCGCGTTCAGCGAAAACGAGCGCGGCGACATCGCGGTCGGCAAGCGCGCTGATCTTTCATGCTTCTCCGTCGACCTGATGACGTGCGCGCCAGAAGAAATTCCGCGCGCACGGGCGGTTCTGACCATTTGCGAGGGGGAAGTGACGCACGCTTCCTAACGCAACGCCCAAACGAACAAGGCGCGCCGATGTGGCGCGCCTTGCGTTTCAGTGTTCAGTCGTTCGTTAGGCCGCGACCCCGCTCGTGGGCGACAGCGTCGCGCCGGCTTCCTGCGGATCGCGCAGCACGTAGCCGCGGCCCCACACCGTTTCGATGTAGTGGTCGCCGCCGGTAGCCGCCGCGAGCTTCTTGCGCAGCTTGCAGATAAACACGTCGATGATCTTCAGTTCGGGCTCGTCCATGCCGCCATAGAGATGGTTGAGGAACATCTCCTTGGTCAGCGTCGTGCCCTTGCGGAGCGAAAGCAGCTCCAGCATCTGGTATTCCTTGCCGGTGAGGTGGACGCGTTGGCCAAACACCTCGACCGTCTTGGCGTCCAGGTTCACGACCACGTCGCCTGTTTTGATGGTGGAATGAGCGTGACCCTTCGAGCGGCGCACGATCGCATTGATGCGGGCGATCAGCTCGTCCTTGTTGAAGGGCTTGGTCATGTAATCGTCGGCGCCGTAGCCAAGGCCGCGCACCTTGGTGTCAATGTCGGCGGTGCCGGAAAGGATCAGGATCGGCGTGTTCACCCGCGCCACGCGCAGCTGCTTCAACACGTCGTAGCCATGCATGTCCGGCAGCGACAGGTCGAGCACGATGATGTCGTAATCGTAGAGCTTGCCGAGATCGATGCCTTCCTCGCCAAGGTCGGTGGTGTAAATGTTGAATCCTTCGGACTTCAGCATCAGCTCGATGCCTTGCGCCGTGGCGCTATCGTCCTCGATCAGAAGTACCCGCATTGCGACCCTCTCCGAACGGCTTACGCCGCGCCCCTGGCCCGGTTAATTCACAGATTCGCATCCTTACTCTTTAAGAAAGGTAAATGAGCGAAGTACAAATCACCGGTGTGTTTGGTTGTGAATCCGTTCGACTCATCGCGTCAAGCGTTCGTTAAGCATACTACTGATTGATCTGGTGAGATTCCGCTTCCGGAATCAAATCCCAAGGCGACGCGTCAAAACTCGCTTAACCATAGCGCTGCATGCCGCTTGTGTGGCTTCCATTCTCAGCAAGATCGCGCGGGAGATCGACGCGCTCGACGTGCGCCGCTTCGAGGGGCGCGTCACCGGTCTTTCGGGCGCGCTGATCGAGGCAAGCGGCCCGACGGAAGCGTTGGGGCTCGGCGCCCGCGCGATCATTCACGGCGCCCGCGATGTGCGCGCCGAGATCGTCGGATTCCGGGGCGACCGCGCGCTGTTCGCGCCGTACGATTCCATCGAAGCGATCCGGCCGGGCGTGCGTGTCACCCTGGAAGGGCAGGCGCCGATGGCGCGCCCGTCGCGCGCGTGGCTCGGGCGGGTGATCGATTGCTTCGGCAACCCGGTCGACGGCGAAGGCGCGTTGCCGCAAGGGGTGAAGCCACACCTCGTGCGCGCGCCGCCGCCGTCCGCGCACGACCGCGCCCGTGTCGGCGCGCGGCTCGACGTCGGCGTGCGCGCCATCAATGTCTTTTCCGCGCTGTGCCGTGGTCAGCGCATGGGCGTTTTCGCGGGTTCCGGCGTCGGCAAGTCGGTGTTGATGTCGATGTTGGCGCGCGGCGCCAACGCGGACGTCATCGTGATCGGCCTAGTCGGCGAACGTGGCCGCGAAGTGAAGGAGTTCATCGAGGACACGCTCGGCGAGGAGGGCAGGCGGCGCGCCGTCGTCGTCGTCGCGACCTCCGATGAGAGCGCGGCGCGTCGTCGTCTCGCGCCGCACATGGCGTGCGCGGTCGCCGAATACTTTCGCGACGAAGGCAAGGACGTCTTGCTGCTGGTTGACAGCGTCACGCGTTTCGCCATGGCCCAGCGCGAGATCGGGCTTTCCGTGGGCGAGCCGCCAACGACCAAAGGCTACACGCCGTCGGTGTTCGCCGAACTCCCCAAATTGCTCGAACGCGCCGGTCCCGGCCGTGAAGGCGAGCAAGGGTCGATCACCGCGCTCTTCACCGTGCTTGTTGACGGCGACGACCACAACGAACCCATCGCCGACGCCGTTCGCGGCATCTTGGACGGCCACATCGTCATGGAGCGCGCGATCGCCGAGCGGGGCCGTTACCCCGCGATCAATGTGCTGAAGTCGATCTCGCGGCTCATGCCCATGTGCCACACGCCGGAGGAAAACGCGCTGGTCGCGCGCGCCCGCGAGGCGCTCTCGCTCCACGCCGAAATGGAAGAGCTCATCCGCATCGGCGCCTACAAGCCCGGCGCCGACCTTCAGGTCGACGAGGCCGTTCGCGTTCGCCCCGCTTTAGAATTTTTTCTTTCGCAGGGACGAGACGAGCGCACGTCGCTGAAGGACGGATTCGCCATGCTCGCCGAGGCCCTGACATGAGTTGCGCATCCCTATGAAAACATTTCGCACGCTTCTGAAACTCGCGGAACGGGACCTGGAAACCTTGCGGCGCGCGCTCGCGGACGAGATCCAAAGGGACGCCGAATGCGAGCAGCGCATCAAGGGTCATGAGCAGACGATTCTCGCCGAACAGAAATTGGCGCAGCGCGATTATGAATCGGCGCGCGCCTATGGCGGCTACGCGCTCGCCGCGCGCGAGATCCGCAAGGCGCTTGACGCACAACGAACGTTGATCGGCGAGGAGATCGAGCGCTTGCGCACGTTGATCGCGGAAGCGCATGTTGAGGTGCGCAAATTCGAGCGTCTCATCGAACTTGAGGAGGCGCGTGAAAAGGCGCGGCGTGAAAAGCGCGAGGACGCCGAACTCGACGAACTGGCCACCTTGCGCGCAGGCCGGATCGGCGCGCCCTGGTAGCGTCAGCCGGGGCTCAGTCTGCTCTTGGCGGCCAGGGGATGAATGCGCTGGTGCGCTTCTTGTAGGCCTCATACTCAGGCTTGGTGCGCTTCAGATGCGGCTCCGTTGTCGGCGCGCCGGAGACGCCGACGAGCAGCAACGTCAGCAGGGTCGGCCCCAGCAAGCTGAAGCGGCCGGCGCCGGCGTCGAGCGCGATCAGCCACAAGCCCCACCACACACACAGATCGCCGAAATAATTGGGATGGCGCGAGTAGCGCCACAAGCCGCGATCCATCACCTTGCCGACGTTGGCGGGTTTGGACTTGAAGCGCACCAACTGCCAGTCGGCGATCGACTCGTACGCAACGCCGAATGCGGCGAGCGCCGTGCCCCACCATGCAAGCGCGCTGTAGACGCCGCGTTCGGAGAGCTGGCCCAGCATCACCGGCAGCGCGACAATGAATTGAAGCAACATTTGCGGCGCGAAAACCCACAGCGCGGAGAATGCGGCGAAGCTCAGCCCTTGCGCGGCGGCGGCGCGCTCGAGGCTATCGTAACGGCGATCCTTGCCGTGATCGCGCCAGCGCCGCAGCAGGTAGAGTCCCAGACGCAACCCCCACGCCGTGGCGAGCCCCGCCAGCGCCAGCGCATGCGGGCCCGGCGTCGGCGCCTGCATGAAGGTTGCCCATGCGAGAACCACGATGCCCAGTGCCCACCAAGCGTCGATAAAACTCGGGTCCCTGACGCGGACGCTTACCGCCCACAGGGTCGCGAAGAGGACGAAGGAAAGGGAAAGGTTGACAAGGAGAATGGTGTCCACGCGACGATCCTTTGCTTTCGCTTAACCAACTTACGCCGCGCCGTGAACGCCTCGGCAACCACATTCGTGTAGGGCATAACTGAGATCGTTGGATCACGACCCTATGAACGCCATCCGCCTATGGTTCAACCAAAGCGCCGCCCGCCGCGTCTGGCTTGGCGTCGGCGCGCCCGTGGTTGGGCTGGTGATCGTCGTTATTGCGCTGTCCTTGCTTCTATTGACGAGTTTCGCACGCCAGCAGGATGACGAGTATGCTCGGTCAACCTCCCGCCTGGTTCTCAGCGCGATTGAATCGAAGCAAACGGCGCTCTCTGAGCTCACGCTGGACTACGCCAATTGGGATGCGGCTGTCGCGGCGACCTCACGGCGGCTTGATCGGGCTTGGCTGGAGGAGAACTTCTATTCTTCAGTCGCGGACGGACTCATTGTGTTTCGCGAGGACGCGCCGCGCCATGTGTGGGTAGCGGAAGGCTTGGAGGACCAAGCGGCGCAGATTGCGGTCACGGCGGTCGCAACGGGCCGTAAAGAGGGAGACCTCGGCGGGCTTGTAATGGCGCCCGAGGTGCTCGCCAGCGTTCGGCATTCGGTTTGGCGCCAAGGCGAGCGGATCGCGCTTCTGGCGGTGGCGCCGATCACCTTCGAGGACGATGCGCGACGATTGGCGCAAGCACGAAGTGGCCGCCCCGTCGATTTTCTCGCATGCGTTCAAATTCTTGACGAGGACGAGGTCGCTGCGCTCGGCGCGAGCTTGGGTCTGCGTGGCTTGCGCTTTGAATCGACGATGCGAAACGTGGTCGGCCCGCGTGTCGCTGTGCCAATTCAAGGAGTGGACGGTCAGGTCATAGGCGTCTTGTCGTGGGATCATGAGCGCCCTGGAACATCCGGCTTCGCGCGTTTGGCGTGGGCGGTGGTGCTGACCCTCATTTGCGTTGGCGTGCTTGCGCTCCTTCTCGCCCGCCACCTCGTGGCGTGGCAGTTGGCGATGGTCGCGCGCGAGCGCGCCGCGAAGGAATCGGATCGCCTTAAGACGGAATTCATCGCCACGATGAGCCACGAGCTGCGAACGCCGCTGAACGGGATCATTGGCTACGCTGAACTCATCGAGGAGGATGCCGATAACGCTGGCGAAGCCGGCCCCTCCATTAAGACGGATGCGGGGCGCATTCTGAAATCCGCGCGCCATCTCAATCGCATGATCAGCGACATATTGGAGCAAACGAAGCTCGAGGCGGGCCGCATCGCGCTTCAACCCGAGGCGCTTAATCTCGCCGAAGCGCTGGCCGACGTGCGAGACATGATTGAGCCGGTCGCGCGCGAGAACGGAGTTCGCCTCATCACCGTCCTGGACGGGGGCGTGCACGAGGCGCTGGCTGATCGCGTCCGCGTGCGCCAATGTTTGCTCAACCTCGCCGGAAACGCGGCCAAGTTCACGCGCGAGGGCAGCATCACGTTCCGAGTCCGCGAGCATCCCGAGGGTGGGCGCATGATGGCGGCGATAGACGTCATGGATACGGGCATCGGCATCGCGCCCGACGAACTTCGGCGCCTGTTTACGCCCTTCACCCAAGCGAATTCGGAGGTCGCCGCGCGGTACGGCGGTGCGGGCCTTGGGCTCGCCATCTCACGCAAACTGGCGCGCGCCATGGGTGGCGACATTGTCGCCTGGAGCGAGCCCGGAAAAGGCTCGGTGTTCACCTTGCTGCTGCCGCTGCCGGCGATGGACGAGGCGCGCGCCGCTTAAGCGATCTCGTTCAAGGCGCCGCGCACTGTGTCCGCGATTTGATCGATCTGGCTCTTCTCGATGATCAGGGGAGGAGAGAAGGCGAGAATGTCCCCGGTGACGCGGATCAGCACGCCCGCGTCGAAGCATTTGCGGAAGGCCTCGAGCGCGCGTTGCGTTGGCGCGCCAGGTCGCGGTTCGAGTTCAATGCCGCCGATCAGGCCAAGGTTGCGAATGTCGATCACATGGCGTGCGTCACGCAGCGCATGCATCGCGTTTTCCCAGTAAGGGGCGAGATCGCGCGCGCGTTCGAATAAACCTTCCTCGCGATACACTTCAAGCGTCGCAAGCCCGGCGGCGCAGGCGAGCGGATGCCCGCTGGTTGTGTAGCCGTGAAACAGCTCGATGGGTGTGTCGCTATTGGCGAGGATCGTATCGTAGATTTCGCGGGAAGCGGCGACGGCGCCCATCGGCACGGCGGCGTTGGTGATCGCCTTCGCCATCGTGAGAATATCGGGCTTCACGTCGAAGAATTGCGCCGCGAATGGCGCGCCAAGCCGCCCGAATCCGGTGATGACCTCGTCGAAGATCAGCAGAATGTCATGCTTGGTGCAGAGCTCGCGCAGGCGCTTCAAATAGCCTTTTGGCGGCATGATGACGCCGGTTGAGCCGGCGACAGGCTCAACGATCACGGCGGCGATGGTGCTGGCGTCGTGCAGCGCGACAATGCGCTCCAACGCATCGGCGAACTCAGCGCCGTGAGGCGGCTCGCCGCGTGAGAACGCATTGCGCGCGATGTCGAGCGTGTGCGGCAGATGATCGACGCCCGCCACCATTGGGCCGTACGTCATGCGGTTGCGCACGATGCCGCCGACGCTGATGCCGCCAAAATTGGTTCCGTGATAGCCGCGCTCGCGCCCGATCAGCCGATATTTGCCGGGCTTGCCGCGCGCCTTCTGATACGCAAGCGCGATCTTCAGTGCGGTGTCGGCGCTCTCGCTGCCGCTGTTGGTGTAGAAGACGCGGTCGAGACCGTCTGGAAGGATTTCGCCGAGCTGGTTGGCGAACTCAAACGCCTTGGGGTGTCCGAGGTTGAAGGTGGTGGCGTAGTCCAACTCGGCGGCGGCGCGTTGGATCGCCTGCACGATCTTGGGCCGCGCGTGGCCCGCCGCGCAGCACCATAGCCCCGCAGTGCCGTCGAGCACGGCGCGGCCGTCGGGCGTGTAATAATGCATGCCCTCGGCGCGCACGATCATGCGCGGATCGGCCTTGAACGCCCGGTTGGGCGTAAAAGGCATCCAAAAGGAATCGAGCGAATTGGGGCGCGCGGTGTCGGGCATACCCCCATTCTGGAGCCGCGCCGCCCTTCACCGCAAGCCCGTGTGATAGCAGTTTGGGCGCGTCACGCCTCGGCTTTGGCGATCCGCGCGGCGATTTCGTCGAGCAGCTTGAGCCGACGCTTTTCGAGATCATGGCGGACGGCGTCTTCCGTGGGCGTCACGTCATGCTGGATGTTCTGGATCTGCATCCAGAGCGCATGGTTTTCCTCCATCAACGCCCGGAACGCGGGATCGGCGACCTTCAGCGCGTGAATTGTCGCGCCATGCCCCGCAAATTCCTCGGCGAGAGCGTTGTCGATGTGTTCTTCTGGCGTCATCTGTTTCAGCAGCCTCCAAGTGTCGGGAATTGGCTAGCCTGGAGCGGCCGTGGCCGTTTTGATCCGCAGCAAACGCGCAACCGACGGTCCGTGTCGGCCGTATTTCAGGTAGACGACAGGGAGATCGATATGCGGCGGAACTGGGCGGGTCTGCTTTCGGCGATGGCGCTTTTCCTCGCGGCGCCGGCCCGCGCCGACGATGCGGCGTATGACGCTCTGCTGGCGCGCTATGCTTCACCGAGCGCCGATGGCGTCAGCCGCGTGAACTACCGAGCCTGGCGCGCGAACGCCGTCGATCGCGCTGCGCTGGATTCCTACGTGGCGGACCTTGCCGCGCAACGACCTTCGACCTTTCCGCGCGATCGTGCGTTCGTCTACTGGGTCAATCTCTACAACGCCGTGACGCTCCAGGTGGTGTTGGAGCGCTATCCCGTGCGCTCCATCCGCGACATCAGGAGCGAGGGAACAGGCCTCGATCCGCGCGGCCTCGTCGGTCCTTGGCGCACGCGGCGCGTGCGGGTCGAGGGAAGGGCGCTCTCGCTCGATGACATCGAAAACGTGGTTCTGCGGCCAACCTATCGCGATCCGCGCGTTCACTACGCGATCAACTGCGCTTCGATTGGGTGTCCGAACTTGATGAACCGCGCTTGGCGCGCGGAAACGCTTGAAGCTGACTTGGAGGCGGCGGCGCGCGCCTATGTGAACCATTCGCGCGGCGTGCGCGTGAACACGGACGGCTCGCTGCGGGTTTCGAGCATCTATCGCTGGTTTCGCGAGGATTTCGGCGGTTCGGACGCGGCAGTGATCGCGCACCTGCGGCGCTACGCATCGCCACAGCTCGCAGCGCGCCTAAGCGGCGCGACGCGTATAAGCGGTCATGGCTATGACTGGGCGCTGAACGAAGGTTAGCCCGTTCGCGGCGGTGACATTTTCTCGCCGCCGCCTTTCCAGCGCCCCGCATTTTGCTTAGTAGGCGCTCTGGAAGCAGCCTGGGAGGGGCGGGTCGATGACGTTGAACTTGCGGGGCGTGGTCCTAAAGGGACGGTCGGGAACCGAGTACCCATTTTCGGTTTGGCTGCGCGCGACGCGCTTTCTGCCCAAGGGCGGCGTTTACGTCATGGCGCGCACGACCGGTCCAGATCAATTTGAAATGGTTTTCATCGGTGAGACCGCCGACATGTCCAAGCGGCCGATCAATCCCGCGAAGACGGCGTGCTTCGATCAGCACGGCGTCGATAGCATCTTTTCGCTGGATGAGCCCGAAGCCCCGCGGCGCGCGGACATCGTCCGCGATCTCCTGATGGCGATCAATCCAGTGTGCAACCGCGACTGAAGGAGCGGGGCCGCGCTTTGATGGCCCCGCTCCTAACATCGTCAATATTTCAAGCCGAGAACGAAGCTCACCGTTTGCGGTGCGCCGTAGTAAGCGGTGCGAATGCCGCCCACTGACGAAAACTCCTGCGCGTCCGTGCGATAAAGTTCGTCGCCGAGATTGCGGCCGTATACGCCAGCGGTGACGTGTCCCGCTTCGCTCTCCCAGACGAGGCTGGCGTCATATAGCCAATATGAATCCTGCCACATGCCTGGGAAGATGGCCTGGGTGAAGATGTTCGAGTTGTCGACCGCGAGCGCCATCTCGGACCGGTAACGCGCCGCCGCATTCGCGGTAAGACCGCCGAGATTGCCGAGATCGAAGCGATACGAGGCGCCGACGCGCGCGGTCCATTCTGGCGAGAACGCTGGTGCTTGGAAGCTGCGGTCAACCAGCGTCGGAATATTGGCTGGCGGCGGCGCTGGATTCGGCAGGCTGCGAGTCTCAAAAAACTCGTCATACTCGGCATGGAGATAGCCGATCTGCGCGTCCAAACGCAGTGCGTCGATCGGAACGTAGGAGAGTTCAAGCTCCGCTCCGTAAGACACCAAGCTGCCGGCGTTGAGAACCGCGAAGTCAATCGCGGGCACGGGCTGGCTTTCCGACGTCACCGTGCGAGAAACGCGGGCCTGGAAGTCTTGGTAGTCGTTGTAGAAAACATCGCCATTGAGCCGCAGGCGACCCTCAAGCCAATCTGTTTTCGCGCCGGCTTCATAGGAGAGCAGGATTTCCGGGTCGTACGGCTGGTCTTCGCCGGGCGCGTTGGCGCGTCCGTTGAAGCCGCCAGACTTGAAGCCTTCGGCGGCGCGTGCATAGAGCAACACGTTGTCGTTCACGCGATAGTCTATCGAAATCAGCGGCGACGTATCGGTCCACGTTTCCGAGCCGTTGAAAGCAAAGGTGCCGTTCAACAGCGCCTGGTTCGAGAAAGTCGACGTCGTGCGGAAGTAGTCCTTGGTCTCGTTGGTGTAGCGAACGCCCAGGGTCAGGTTGAGAGCGTCCGATAGGGTGAACGTGCCGTTGATGTATGCCGCCCAGGAATCGGTCGCGAGGTCGTCGTCGACGGTGCGCAGGAACGACGTGGCGCCAAGGAACCCGATCACGAAATCGTCGGCGTAGGCCTCCTGATGCGAAGCGATGTTCTCGCGCATGTAGTAAATGCCGCTTACGAGGTTCAGGCGCTCGCCGTCGAAGTTGAGCTGGAACTCCTGACTGGTTTGGTTTTGATCGACGTCGACCAGTACGTCGCCTAGCTCAAGCGGCGTGGCGTCGATGTCGATGAAGTCGCGGTTTTCGAGATCACGGTACGCGGTGATCGATCGCAGTGTCCAAAGGTCATTGATGTCCCAGGCGGCCGTGACGGACATGCCGCCATGCTCCAGATGTGTGGAGTTAGGGAGGCCTGTCGTGGGCCTGGCTTCGAAGTTGTAGGGGCCCCCGTTCGTTGGAATCACCAGCAACGGCACGCCGAGGATGGTCGTCAGTGTGTTGGTTGCTTGCCCCAACACCAAGGCGGAACTCTCTTCCGCGTAGTCAGCGGCGACATCGAGCCGGAAATTGGATGCGGGGTCCCACGCCAATTGCACGCGCCCAGCGCCCACATTGCGGTCGTTGTAGTCTTCGCCGGTCACCGGATTGGTGACATGTGTGGACGGCCCCTTTGGCGCAAGCAGAATCTGAAGCGTTGAAGCG
>ERZ761602.452-NODE-452-length-89876-cov-10.048530_pt1 | contig 89876 bp, 75 predicted proteins | sample MGYA00512165_ERZ761602 | MGnify/ENA primary metagenome ERZ761602 (study PRJEB28899, sample SAMN02445085) | bioreactor sludge metagenome | biome: EBPR sludge; isolation source: Thorneside wastewater treatment plant | place: Australia: Brisbane, Thorneside...
CCCTCGCCCTTGACCTGCTCGACAGCGGTCTGGAATGCGGCCTGGTAGTCGAACAAACTGACAGCTCTGCTGGCGGCGAAATCCTTGCCGCGTGATGCGCTGATCGGGCCGATTTGTCCATGAAACCGACCGGACAAAACGCCGCAAACCCTTAATTGATAACGGTTCGCAGGTATTTGGGCCGCGCTCGGAACGCTCTGCCGTCCCGACCGGACGAGGCCTAGCCCTTCGGCAAATCGTCCAACTTGCCGCGCAGCATCTGCAGGATGGCGGAGAAGTCGCGACCGCCGTAGCCGAGTCCGTTGAACATCTGGAAGAGGGCTTCCGTCTGGGCCCCCAGCGGGGTGCTCGCGCCGACCTTGGCCGCCGCGTCCTGGGCCAGTTTGAGGTCCTTCAGCATCATGGCGGCGGCGAAACCGCCGTCATAGTTGCGGTTCGACGGCGCCGTCAGCACCGGCCCGGGCCAGGGATAGTAGGTCGTCGTCGACCAGCTCTGGCCCGACGACTTGGCGACGATGTCGAACATCTTCACCGGGTCCAGACCCAGCTTTTCGGCCAGGCCGATGGCTTCGCACGTGCCCAGCATGGTGATGCCGAGGATCATGTTGTTGCAGATCTTGGCCGCCTGCCCCGCCCCGTGATCGCCGGCGCGGAAAGTGGCGCGGCTCATCGGCTCAAGCGCCGCCTCGATGCGGGCAAAGTCGGGCTCGTCGCAGCCGACCATGAAGGCCAGGGTCCCGGCGTCCGCCGCCATCGTCCCGCCCGAGACCGGGGCGTCGGCGAAGGCGTAGCCCGCATCCTTCGCCAGTCCGGCCACCTTGCGCGCCGTGTCCACGTCGATGGTCGAACAGTCGAGCAACAGGGCCGAGGTCGGCGCCGCGCCGATGATCTGTTCCGAATAGACCTTCAGCACATGCGGCCCCGCGGGCAGCATGGTGATGACGACATCCGCATCCTTGACCGCCTCGGCGACCGATCCAACCGGCGTGCAGCCTGCCGTGGCGGCGCGTTCCAGCGCGGCCTGCGACAGGTCGAAGGCCGCGACGGCGTGCCCGGCCTTCGCCTGGTTGGCGGCCATGCCTCCGCCCATGTTGCCGAGGCCGATGAAGGCGATCTTGTGGGTCATGGCGTCGTCTCCCGAATGCGTTGGCGGGAGGGTTAGCCGCTCGTCCGCGCTCTCGCCAGCACTGCGCGCGAAATTGCTCAGCCGGGCTTCCGGAATCTCAACATGAACTGGCTGGTGCGCCCGCGGACCGAGGGGTCGAACACGCTGGCGGTCAGCGGATCGTCGGGATTGGCGAGCAGATCGCTTTCGCCATCCAGCACGAAGCCCGCGGCGGTGATGGCGTCGACGGCCGCCTGCCGTTCGATTCGGTGCTGCTGTCCCGCGCCGCTCAAACCCGTTGCGCCGGCGGCATGGTGGTCGACCACCAGATAGACGCCGCCCGGCTTCAGCGCCGCGAACACCGCCCGGTCAAAAGCGGCGCCCGTGCCCTCCGCAGCGAACGGGCCGTACAGGTCGTGGTAGTTCTGGACCGTGAAGACCAGGTCCAGCGGTTCCGGTGCGGCGAAGTCGCGGGTCGCGGCCGAGACCACGCTGACCTGGCCCATACCGGGTTCAGCCGCAGCCGCCTCGATCTCGGCCAGAAAGGCCGGCCGCATCCGCACGATCTCGGCCGGCTGATACGCCAGCACATGACCTCCAGGACCGACCGCACGGGCGAGGATACGGGTGAAATAGCCCGCGCCCGGCATATACTCCCCGACCCGCCAGCCCTCGCGCACCCCGGCGAAGGCGAGCACCTCGGCCGGCTTGCGCAGCGCGTCCCGTTCCCGGTCCGCGGCCGGGCGATCGGCGCTGGCGACGGACGCGAGGATGTGGAGCCCCACCTCCTGCGCCGAAGTCGGTGCGGCGAAGGCCAGAAGGGCGACGAGGATCAGGGCGGAACGGCGCACGGCCTCAGCCCGGCTTGCGGAAGCGAAGCATGAACTGGCTGGTCCGCCCCCGTATGGAGCCGTCAAAGACATTGGCCGTCAGGGGGTCGGCGGCGTTGGCGAGAATGTCACTTTCAGCATCGAGCACAAAGCCGGCGGCCAGAACCTCGCGCTTGACCGCCTCGATGTCGATCCGGTGCACCGAAGTGGCCGACGTCAGCGGCGAACCGGCCACGGCATGGTGGTCGATGACGACATAGAGACCGCCCGGCTTCAGGGCCTGAAACACGGCCGTGTTGACCCGCGACGCCGTGTCGGGCGGGGCAATGCTCAGATGCAGGTCGTGATAGTTCTGGGCCGTGAACACCAGATCCAGACCCGCCGGGAAGTCCGGCGTGGCGATCGGTGAGCGGATGCCGTCGACATTGGCGAGGGCGTCGACCGCCGTCAGGCTGTCGCCATAGCTGGCCTGGAAGGCGATGAACTCCGCAGGCTGCCAGGCCGTCACCCGGCCTTCCGGCCCGACAGAGGCGGCGAAGACTCGGGTGAAATAGCCGCCGCCGATGATCATGTCGGCGACCTTCTGCCCCGGCCGGACCTGGGCGAAGGCCAGGGTCTCGGCGGTGCGGCGCGCCTCGTCGCGCGCGCGGTCGTCGGCGGGCCGGACCGGATCCGCAAGGGCCGCGGCGTAGTCGGCCGGCAGCATGGGCGCGGACGGGGCGCCCATCCCCGCCATACAGCCGAGGGCCGACAGGCTCATCACCGCCACGGCGGCCAGAATGACGGAACGGCGCATCGCGGGATCTCCCATGGCGCCACGCGGGCGCTGATGGCGCAAGCTAGACTGAACCCCCGTCGGCGTCAGCCCGGCTTGCGGAATCGATAGACGAACTGATCGGTGCGGCCACGGATGGCCGCATCGAAGACATTGATCGTGCGATCGTCGGCCGGATTGCGAATGGCGTCGCTCTCGCCTTCGTAGATGAAGCCCGCGGCCTCGACCTCCCGCCGCAGGAACTCACCCTCGATCCGGTGCAGGGTCTGGACCTCACCGATGCCGGTACCCGGCCGTCCGGCATGGTCGATGACGATATAGTAGCCGCCGGGTTTCAGGGCGTCGTAGACGGCCCGGTTCATCCGGCTCACATCCACGCCGAAGGCCGGGATATGGAAGTCATGGTACTCCTGCACCATGAAGACCGCGTCCAGCGGCTCCGGGAAGCTCATGGTGTCCAGCGCGCCCTCCAGGGCCGTGACATTCGCATAGGTTTCGGCCAGGCCCCGGGCCAACGGCGTCTCGCGCGCGGCGGTGCGGGTCGGCACGAAGGCGTAGACACGGCCGTTGTCGCCCACGACATGGGCGAACAGGCGGGTGAAATAACCCTCCTCCGGCCGGATGTCCGCGATCCGGTCTCCGGGTTCCACCCCACCGAAGGCGAGCATGGCGGCCGGCTTCCTCAGATCATCACGGGCCACCTCGTCCGCCGGACGGCGCGGATCCGCGATGGCCGCCGCATAGTGGCCCTCCGCGTCAGCGCCCCATTCAACATTGCCGGACCAGGCCGCCTCATCCTCGTCGTTCGACACGACCATGACGCAGCCGGTCAGCATCAGCAGGGCGGCGGCGGACAGCAGAAGACGGCGCATGATGTTCTCCCGAAACGACGGCGGCATCTGCGCGCGGAAGGGGGTTCGGAGCAAGGCCCGTGTGCGCTCAGTCCAGAGGCGTCCACTCCTGCCCGGCCGGAAGCGGCGCAAACAGCCGGTCGAGTTCGGCCTCGCTGATGCCGGACAAATCGGCGGGCGACCAGTTCGGCGTATTGTCCTTGTCCACCACGACGGCGCGGACGCCTTCCTGGAAGTCGTGGGTGCGGACCACGCGGCCGCCCAGCCGGTATTCCAGCGCCATATTGTCGGCGAAGGACTCATGGGACGCGCCGAGCCGCAACTGCCGCAGCGTGACCTTCAGCGATTGCGGCGACTTGGTCTTCAGCGTCGCCAGCTGGGCCAGCGCCCAGTCCGACCCGTCCGCCTCCAGCGCGGCGAAGATGTCCTCGACCGTGTCGAAGGCGAACAGCCGGTCGATCGCCTCGTGGTGTTCTGCGGTGGGCGCCGGACCGGCGACTTCCGCGAAACTGGCGGCGACGGCGTGCGGATTGGCCGGATGAGCCAGCAGGGCGGCCTTGAGCGCCTCGACCCGTTCGGCGGGCACGAAATGGGTGTGGATGCCCAGCGCCACCGTATCCGCCGCCTTCAGCCGCGCCCCGGTCAGGGCCAGCCAGACGCCGGTCTGGCTCGGCAGCCGCGGCAGAAACCAGCCGCCGCCGACATCCGGGAACAGGCCGATGCCGGTTTCGGGCATGGCGTAGGTGGTGCGTTCGGTGGCGATGCGGATGTCCGCCGGCTCGCTGATGCCGACGCCGCCGCCCATGACGATGCCGTCGACGATCGCCGTGATCGGCTTCGGATATTCGAACATCAAATGGTTCAGCCGGTATTCGACCTTGAAGAAGGCCTTGGCCTCCGACGCATCCCCTGCCCCGCTCTCGGCGATCATGCGGATATCGCCGCCGGCGCAGAAGCCGCGCTCGCCGGCGTGGTCGATCAGCACCGAATGCACGCCGTCATCCTCGCGCCAGGCCAGCAAGGCCTCGGTCATCGCCTCACACATGGCGCGGTTCAGCGCGTGCAGGGCCTTCGGCCGGTTCAGGGTGATGCGGCCGACGCCGGATTCGACGCGGGTCAGGACTTCGGACTCACTCATGGCGCTGACCTACGGGCGCAGGCTCACTGCCGCAACATCTCACGCGCCGTAATCACCCGCATGATCTCGTTCGTCCCCTCAAGGATGCGGTGCACCCGCAGGTCGCGCACGATCCGCTCCAGCGGATAGTCCTTCAGATAGCCGTAGCCGCCGTGCAGTTGCAGGGCCTCGTCGGCGATCTGGAAACAGGCGTCGGTGGTCATGCGCTTGGCCATGGCGCACCATTTGGTCTTTTCGGGATGATTGGTGTCGATCGCCCAGGCGCCGCGGAGCACCATCAGCCGGCAGGCCTCCAGCTGGGTCGCCATGTCGGCCAGTTTGAACTGGGTGTTCTGGAAGTCCGACAGCGGCCTGCCGAACTGTTTGCGGGTCGTGACGTAAGCCTGCGTCGTCTCCAGCGCGAGCCGGGCCCCGCCCAGCGAACAGGCCGCGATGTTCAGCCGGCCGCCGTCCAGACCCATCATGGCGTAGCGGAAGCCGTCGCCTTCCTTGCCCAGCAGATTGGCTGCCGGGACGCGGCAATCGTCGAAGGCGACGATGGCGGTGGGCTGGCTATTCCAGCCCATCTTCTTCTCCTGCGCCCCGAAGCTCAGGCCGGGCGCATCCTTCTCCACCACGAAGGTCGAGATGCCCTTGGGCCCGTCCGCTCCGGTGCGGGCCATGACGACATAGACGTCCGAGGTCCCGGCGCCCGAGATGAAAGCCTTGGATCCGTTCAGCACCCAGTGGTCGCCGTCGCGCTTCGCCGTCGTGCGCAGGCCTGCCGCATCCGAGCCAGAGCCCGGCTCGGTCAGGCAATAGCTGGCGATCTTCTCCATCGTCACCAGCGACGAGACATAGCGGCCGCGCAGGTCGTCGGAGCCGAATTTGTCGATCATCCAGGTGGCCATGTTGTGGATCGAGATGAAGGCGGCCGTCGAAACGTCGCCGCGCGACAGCTCCTCGAAGATCAGCGCCGCCTCGACCCGGCCGAGCGCCATGCCACCGTGCGCCTCGCCGGTGTAGATGCCGCAGAAGCCCATCTCGGCCGCCAGACGCATGATATCGACGGGGAAATGTTTGGTCTCGTCCCATTCGGCGCTGTGCTGGGCCAGTTCGGCCTCGGCGAATTGCCGGGCCGCGTCCTGGATGGCGCGCTGGTCGTCGTTGAGGGCGAAGTCCATGGGGCGTTTCCTTTCAGTCTTTACGCGCCTTCTAGGGCAAACCTTCTCGCATGGGGAGAAGGGAGCTATGAGGCCCCATGACCCAGCCCTTCGCCCCCGCCGCCTTCCCCTATGCCCGCCCTCGCCGCCTGCGCAGCAGCCCCTGGGTCCGGCGGCTCGTGGCCGAGACCGTGCTGACGCCCACCGATCTGGTCTGGCCCCTGATCGTCCATGACGGCGCCGAGGACCGCGTTCCGGTCGCCTCCATGCCGGGCGTCTTCCGCCTGTCGCCCAAGGCCGCCGCCGCCGCCGCCGTCGAGGCGCGCGACCTCGGCATCCCCGCCGTGGCCCTGTTTCCCAATGTCGACGGCGCGATCAAGGACGCCATCGGCACCGGCGCGACCGACCCCGACGGTCTGATCCCCGCCTGCATCAAGGCCATCAAGGACGCCGCCCCCGAAATCGGCGTGATCACGGACGTTGCGCTGGACTGCTACACCGACCACGGCCACGACGGCGTGGTCGAGGACGGTTGCATCCTCAATGACGCCAGCCTCGAACGCCTGGCCGAACAGGCCTTCATCCACGCCCATGCCGGGGCCGACGTCGTCGCCCCTTCGGACATGATGGACGGCCGGGTGCAGGCGATCCGAGAGGCGCTGGAGGCCAACGCCTTCCACGACGTGCTGATCCTGTCCTATGCCGCCAAATACGCCTCGGCCTTCTACGGCCCCTATCGCGACGCCGTCGGGTCGGCGAAGGCCCTGATCGGGGACAAGAAGACATACCAGATGGACTACGCCAATTCCGACGAGGCCCTGCGCGAGGTGGCCATGGATATCAGCGAGGGCGCCGACGCTGTCATGGTCAAGCCCGGGATGCTGTATCTCGATATTGTTCAGCGGGTTAGCGAGACCTTCAAGGTCCCGACCTTCGCCTACCAGGTGTCCGGCGAGTACGCGATGATGCGCGCCGCCATGGCCAACGGCTGGCTCGACGAGGACCGCGCCATCCTCGAAAGCCTGCACGCCTTCAAGCGCGCCGGCTGCGCCGGGGTCCTGACCTATTTCGCTCCGCAGGCGGCGAGATTGATGGGCGCCTAGTCTTCGGTCCGGGCCAGCAGGTCGATCAGATCTGCTTTCCAGAATACAGCCCAGGTATGGGTCCCATGGCCCTTGCCGGCGGGACTGTTGGGGACAAGACGGTACCGGACCCCGGTGATGCGCGGCACGAACTGCTCCGCCAACCCCAGCTCGGGCGGGTTGATGAAGTCGTCCGCCGAGTTGATCCAGGTCATCGGGGCCGTGATCCGCTCCAGCCCGTCCGAGGGGTCGTAGTCGAACGAGGCGTTGACCTGGTACCAGAGGTCATTGGCGTCCAGCGCGGGCAGGCGCCGGTCCATCTGGGCGGACAGATAGGCGTCCACCGCCGCAGGCGTCGCCAGATCCTGCTGCATCGCCATCGGCGCCGAGCCCGCCAGCAGCAGTAGATCGACCGCCGTGCGCAGCCCCTCGACCGGCTGGGCGGTATAGTCGCCGCCCGCCCAGGCCGGATCGCTGCGGATCGCGTCCTTCAGCATGGTCCGCCACAGCCGGTTACGCCCGACGATCGCCGTCGGCTGGCAGGCCATCGGCATCAGGGCCTCGGCGAAATCCGGATAGGTCCCGGCCCAGACGAAGATGTGCATACAGCCCATCGAGGTGCCGAGCATCAGCCGCACCCGGTCGACCCCCAGCCCGTCGACCAGCAGCCGCCGCTGAGCCTCGACCATGTCGGCATAGCCATATTCCGGAAACCGGGCCCGTTGCCCGTCCGAGGGCTTCGAAGACCCGCCGTGGCCGAGGTTGTCGGGCATGATGATGTAGTAGCGCGTGATATCCAGCGGCTGTCCGGGCCCGAACAGCTCACCCGCGAACTGCGGCGACAGGAACTGGGCCCCCGTCCCGCCTGTCCCGTGCAGCAGCAGGACCGCATTCTCGACCCGCCCGTCCGCACCCCGCCGCGGCTGGCCGAGGGTCCGGTAATGCATCCGCAGTTCCGGCAGGGACTGGCCGGATGTCAGGGTGAAACCGGCAGCGCTGAAATCCCCTTCGGCCGGCGCCGGCTGGGCGACGGACGCCGACGACAACATCAGGGCGGCGAGGCCGCAGACGAGGTACAGCAGACGGTTCATCGGGGCGCTCCGGTCTCAAGCGAAAGCCGCGCCGTCCAGCCATCGTAGGCGACATCGACACTGGCGGGCACGGCGGCCTTCAGGGCGTTGTAGTCGAGGTCGAGATGCAGATTGGTCAGGACGGCGCGCTTCACGCCCGACCGGGCGATCCAGTCCAGCGTCTTCTCGACATGGGCGTGGGTCGGATGCGGCGTCCAGCGCAAGGCGTCGACGATCCAGAGGTCGCATCCTCGCACCGCCTCGATCGCCGCCTCGTCGAGGTCGGACACGTCGCTGGAATAGGCCACCGGCCCGATGCGATAGCCGACCGAGCGGATCGGACCATGCGCCTGATCGAAGGTCACGACGGGCAGGAGGCCGCCGGCGCCATCGACCGACCAGGCTTCGCCGTGCGGCGGGATGGCCATCTCGTCCAGAATCGCCGGATAGCCTTCCTGGCTTTTGAAAATATACGGAAACCGCCCGGTCAGCGCGTCCCGAGTCGCGGCATCCATCCAGGCCGGAATGCGCCGCCGGGTGCGCATGGCGAAGACCCGCAAATCGTCGATCCCATGGACCTGATCAGCATGGTCATGGGTGTAGAGCACGGCGTCCACGTGACGGACGCCGGCGGCCAGCATCTGCGCGCGCAGGTCAGGCGAGGTGTCGATCAGCACGCAGGTCACGCCAGCCGGCCCGTGCCGCCGAACCAGCAGCGAGCAGCGGGTGCGATAGTTCTTCGGCTCCGCCGGATCACAATCGCCCCAGTCGCCGTCACCACGCGGCACGCCGCCCGACGAGCCGCAGCCGAGGATGACGAACTCCAGCTCGCCCAAGGCTCTCATGCTCCTGCCGGTCTCGGGATGCGATCGAACAGGGCGAAGAAGGAGTCAGTCGTGCGCGTTTCCGCCTCATCACGGCTCCAGCCACGGATTTCCGCCAGCTTGTCCAGCACATGAACCACATAGGCCGGCTCATTCCGCCGCCCCCGATGCGGCATGGGCGCGAGATAGGGACAGTCGGTCTCGACGATGATGCGGTCGGCCGGCATGGCCGCCACGATCGCGCGTACCTCGTTCGCGGCCTTGAAGGTGGCGATGCCCGAGACCGAGAACCACGCTCCAAGTTCCGCCGCTTTTTCCGCCAGTTCCGGGCCGCTGGTGTAGCAGTGCATCAGGAAGTGGAACGGCCCGTCCGCCTGCTCCTCGGCCAGAATTCCAGCCATGACGTCATCGGCCTCGCGCGTATGCACGACCAGGGGCAGGCCCGTCCGCCGGGCGGCGTGGATGTGGGTCCGGAACACCGCCGCCTGTACGTCGCGGGGGCTGAGATCGTAGTGGAAGTCCAGCCCGCACTCTCCGATGCCGACGACCCGCGGCCGCGCCGCCAGTTCGATCAGCCGGTCTGCGCTCAGGTCGACATGGTCCTTCGCCTCATGCGGATGAGCCCCGACCGTGCACCAGATGTCATCATGAGCCATGGCCAGCCCGTGGGTAGCCTCGAAGGTCGACAGCTTGTCGGAGATCTCGACCATCATCTGCACCCCGGCCTCGCGTGCCCGGGCGATGACGGCGTCGCGATCCTCGTCGAACTGGGGCGCGTGCAGATTGACGTGGCTGTCGATGATCATCCGCCGCCCGCCTTGACGCGCTGCAGGTCCGCCAGCGCCCCGGCCAGCACATCTGCCCGGTCCAGATTGATGGCGGCCGTGCGGTCTGGCAGTTCGGCCAGCCGGCTCCACAGGTCCGCCCAGCGCGCGCCGGAGGCCCCCTCCTCCAACGCCCTCACCTTCACGGCCGCCGAGAGCCGGTCCATCAGGGTTTCGAACCGGTCCTGCCCCTCGGGACCGCGGAATTTGTCCGCGACCGCCAGCGCCTCGGCCCGATCGACGCTCGGCGCCGAGACCCAGGCCTGGGCCAGCTGGTCGGCCTCCAGCGTCGCGCCCGAAGCCAATGCGAGCGCCCGGCCCGGCGAGCCCCCCGCCATGCCTGCGATCCGCGCCGCCTCACCCGAGCTCACCCCGGTCCGGTTGCGCACCAGTTCCTCCAGCGCATGCAGCGGCCAGACCGGGAAGGCCAGTCGGCGGCAGCGAGACCGGATCGTCGCCAGCAGCCGCCCCGGCGCATGGGTGACGAGGAACAGCACGCCCCGCTCCGGAGGCTCTTCCAGCACCTTCAGCAGTGCGTTGGCAGCGTTGAGGTTCAGATCGTCGGCGGCGTCGATGATGGCCACGCGATAGCGCGCCTGCGACGGGCTCTTGGAGAAGAATTCGGGCAGTTCGCGGGCCTGATCGACCGAGATCGACTTCTTCGTCTTGCCGCCCTCAACGGCCCGCTCCAGCACCAGCAGGTCGGGATGGGACCGGGCCGTGACCAGCCGGGCCACCGCATCGTCCGGGCTGGTCCCCAGAGGCCCGCGCGACGGATCGGGCGCGGCGCCCAGCAGGCGACGCGCGGCCCGGAAGGCGAAGGTCGCCTTGCCCGAACCCTCCGGTCCACAAAGCAGCCAGGCGTGGTGCAGCCGGTCCTTGCCGAACGCGTCAAGGAAGGCGACTTCGGCCGCCGCATCGGGGACCAGGTCAAAACGATCCCGCGCGTGCTCGCTCACGGCAGCCGCGCCTCGACGGCGGCCCAGACCCGGGCAGCCACCGCGTCCTGATCGCCGTCCGCGTCGATGATGACACAGCGTCCGGGGAACCGGGCCGCGATATCGAGGAAGCCGCGGCGCAGACGCTCATGGAACTCCAGCCCCTTGGACTCGAACCGCGTCTCGAACAGACCCCGGCCAAACGCCCGCTCCAGCCCGACCTCGACCGGCAGGTCGAAGATCAGCGTCAGATCGGGCTGGGTCGCGCCCACGATAGCGGCGTCCAGCGACTCGATGAACGCGGCCGGCGTTCCCCCGCCAACGCCCTGATAGGCCCGGCTCGAGTCAGCAAACCGGTCACAGACCACCCAGCGACCGGCCTCCAGGGCGGGGCGGATGGTGCGCTCCAGGTGGTCGGAGCGGGCGGCGAACATCAGCAGGGTCTCGGTCACCGGCGACCAGCGTCCCGCATCGCCGTTGAGCGCAATGGCGCGAATGTCCTCGGCGCCCGGCGAACCGCCCGGCTCGCGGGTCTGGACGACGTCCACCTCAAGCGCGCGCAGCCGGTCGACCAGCCGTGCGGCCTGGGTCGACTTCCCGGTCCCCTCGCCGCCTTCGAACGTGATGAATCTGCCCTGGGTCACCGGCGCACAATGGCGACGGCGGGCGATCAAGCAAGCCTCAGCGCGCCGATATCAACAGGGCGTCTGCGTATCCGCGTGCGATCACCGCCTGACGCGACCGCTCGGCGGCGTTGGGATCGGGCCAGGGGCCGACCAGGACCCGGAACAGGCCGTCATTGCGATCGCCGTCCACACTCGCCCGGTCGCCCAGTTCGTCCGCAACCCGCCGCGCAGCGCGGCGGTCCGAGAAGGCGCCGGCCTGAATCCAGTAGTCGCCTCGCGCGGAAGGCCCGGGGCGCTGGGCCGGAGCCTGCCCGGCAGCGGCGTATTGAAGGGTCGTTCCCCCGCCGGTGCGCGGCGCCCGGCCCAGATAGCGGACCCGGACCTCGCCCACGCCGGCGTTCAGCATGCCCAGCGCCTCGGCCGAGCCGCGCGACAGGTCGATGATCCGGTTGTCGACGAAAGGCCCGCGGTCATTGACGCGCACCACGATACGCCGCCCGTTGGCCAGATTGGTCACCTCGACCAGACCGGGCAGCGGCAAGGTCTTGTGGGCGGCCGTCAGGGCATGCATGTCGAACCGCTCGCCGGTGGCCGTGGGCCGTCCGTTGAACTGTTCTCCGTACCAGGATGCCAGACCGGTCTCGTCATACCCGGGTTGCTCGGCCGGCTGATACCAGCGCCCGCGCACCTGATAGCGCCGCATTGTGCCCGAAACGATGGGCGCCGGATCGGTCACGACCGGCAGGCGCGACGCCTCCGGACGGGCGACGCCGGCGCAGGCGGCGACCAGCGAGAGCAAGGCCGCGACGGCGACGCCCCGAAGCGCTTTCATGGGAATATTTCCGGCCATGTCCCCGCCCTTGAAGGCGATCAGCATGGCCAAAGACATTTCCGCTTTGGTTAACGGCCCTTTTGGCGCTATGCGGCCAGTCCGCTCGATGAACACGGACAGGTGGCCGAGTGGTTTAAGGCAGCGGTCTTGAAAACCGGCTAAATGCGTCCCAACAAGTGGCGCGAAAAACGGGTGGTTGGCAGAGCGGTTTAATGCACCGGTCTTGAAAACCGGCGAAGTTGCAAGACTTCCGAGAGTTCGAATCTCTCACCACCCGCCAAATACTGCTTAACGTCAGCGGTTTTTATTGACGTATTAGGGACAATTTGGGACAAATGAACTATAGAAATAGTTCAGGACGACCAAGTATGAAGTGCGTGGAGAAGGGGATTTACAAAAGAGGCCCCTATCAGTTCCAAGTCAAAATCCGTCGCAATGGCGCGTCCGTCTCGGGCACCTTTGAGTCGCTGAACGCGGCGAGGCGTTTTCGTGATGTTCAGACCGGAAAGGTGGTGGGCGACGAGTATGTGGATACTCGCAAAGAGCGGCGAACGACGTTGAGCGTCATTCTTGAGCGGTATCTGAAAGAGGTCACGCCAAGGAAGAAGGGAGCGCGTCAGGAGGCCAACCGGATCAAAACTTGGTTGAAGAGTGACCTTGCCTCTTATTCGATCTCTGGCATCGACCACAAAGACATCGCAGATTGGATCGCCGCGCGCGAGGCCGAGGGGAAAGCGTCAACGACAGTCAGCAATCCTGTGAACATCCTCTCGGCAGTGTTCAAGAAAGCCAAGGAATGGGGCTACAAGATTGACAATCCCTGCACCGGGGTCAGTCGCCCGACCGCAAGTCCGCCGCGCGTTGCAGTGATGAACGAGAGCGAACAGGCACTCCTTCTGAAGGCGTGCGACCACGGCCCAGCATGGCTGACGTTCGTGGTCAGGCTGGCTCTTACGACTGGAATGCGGCAAGGCGAGATTCGACGACTGCATTGGGACCATATCTTCGAGGACTACGCTCACCTCCCAGCAACCAAGAACGGCACCACCCGCGACGTGCCGCTGACCTACGCCGCCGCCAGCGTAATTGATGATATTCGTCAAGCACTGCCTCGACGTTTGGACGGATGGGTCTTCGGCCACCCGGATCGTCCTGCAAAAGAGGGTGGGTTCACGGAGTGGCAGGTTCAGCAAGCTTTCCGCCGTGCATCGGAATACGCCGCCGAAAACTACGGCCTGAAGCGATGCACATTTCACGACATCCGCCACGTCTCCCTGACCGCGCTTGCCGAAATCCACACGGATGTCATCGACCTTCAGAAGACCAGTGGCCACAAGACGCTTTCGGTTCTGTCCCGGTATCTGAACGAAACTCCGCAGGACCGTTCCCGGAAGCTTCGCGAACGCGAGATCGCCAAAATGTCGCGGGGCGCGGCTTACGCCGCGCCCACAGCCCGAATGACCCCGCCAGTGTAAAGGGCGAACATGAGTGCGTCCGGGTATCTCTTGAAGCTGAACAAGGCCCTCCCCTCCGTCTCGTTCATCCGCCAGCGAAAGTCCTTCGCGAACCGGTCGTAGGCCCACGACTTGGCACCGATGTATTCGGCAACACCGGAATCTACGCTGAAGTCGAACGCGACCTCGACCTCACTCTCGGTCCGAAATTCGCCAGACATCATCGCACTTGCATTCGCCAAAAAGGCGGGTCGGCCACAGTTATACATAGTAAGAAATCCAATAAATCAGAATGCAATGGGCATTACGCCGTAGTCCGAATCACTAACGACATGAGCGACGGACGGAGCGGAAATAGTCTTCGTTCCCTTGGAGGGACCAACGCTGACCTTCAGGGATTGAAAGCTTCGGGACCAACTGGCTGTCCATGTTTCAAACTCAACCAGCCATGATGTCGGCCAGATATCTTTGGTCCCGATAAGCGATGTTGTGCAGGTGCGCTTCATCACATAGCGGACGATACAGCCGATGCTCTTTTCGACTGGCTGATGGCCGTAGAGGGGCCTGACATGCACCTGTCGCGCAGCCGTCCATTTCTCGCTGAAGGCGTCCCTGACCTCCTGCCAGTCAAGACCCTCGTGGGCGATGACCGCGTGCAGCGTCGGGAGGTAGGTTGGGCGTTCCGGGCGAAGCTGCACACCCATCGCGTCCAGCAACCCGGCTCGCTCGTTTCCGAGGCCCGGCACATCATCGCCACACAGCGCATCAACCTCGATCCAGCCCAAAAGCTGCGCCTTCCGCCAGCGACGACTTCCTCTGCGGTGTTTGGCGAAGATGTTTCGGATTGTGGGTCTGGCGCGGGCCACGACGCCCTCGATGTCGGCAACATCATAGGCTGGGTCGAACACGACAGTCAGGAACGACAGATCGCCTCTTCTACACCCCGCGAAACGGTCGAGCGCAGCCTTCGTCTGCCGGGCAACGTATCGCCGACGACAGTGGAAGCACGCGGGTTGGCGGCAGGTGTAGAAATAGCCGAGGCTATCCGTTCCGCAGAGATCAAGCTTCATCCGAAGTTCGGAGTCGGAAGGCAGAGCTTCCATCAGGCGTCGGTGCACCTGCCGATTGATTGTTTTGATATTATTGACCATCGGATACTTATCCGAGGCGGGCTTCGACCCAGTTTTAGGTGAGGTCTCTGGTCGCGCGAGCGATAGCATCGTTCGCTGCCGTCATCGTCGTTTGATGTCGGGCGACCGCATCCCGGCGCGACTTTTCAGCCCGCTCGGCACTGGCTCGTGAGGCCCGCCGGGCGTCTTCTGCCCGCCGGATCGCGTCCTGCTGGCGGCGTGAGGCGTCGGCCTTCCTTGCGCTGGCGTCCGCGATACGACGGCGAGCGTTCGCTTCGCGCTCTCGGCGTCGCTGGGCGTCCCGCGCGAGTCGCGCAGGGTCAATCGCCTCACCAATAACTTCCCACCATCTCACCGGGTATTTAGCTCACCCGGCGGACGACCTCCGGGCGATTTCCTGCGCCTTGGTGGGACGGCCGATCTGACCGGTTCCGCTCCGCGCACGAATAGGCTGCTTCGCCGGGCGTTTCAGTGCCGTGATCCAAGCGTCAACATCTTGACGGTCGTAAGCGACTTTGCGTCCGTGATGAATGAAAGGGGGGCCGTCCTTGGTCGCTCCATGCATTCGACTTTTCTTAAGACTGGAAACAGAAAAGAGTGCAGGATATGCTTTCACAAGTTCAATAGTAGAGTAATAGTCAGTCACTGGTAATATCCAGAAAGGTTATGACTTATATTACTCCATACGGGACTGATCTGGCGATTTTTAAGACTTGTCGCGCACATGTGGTGGATTGTCGCAGGCATATCGGTCGGTATAAAGGCCGCCGAGGGGTAGTTAGGGCTACGCTTGTCTCGGGGGGAAAAGCCATGGACGGTCAGTTAATCGGCGTAATCGGCGGCATGGCCGCCCTTGCCGTCTGGTTTTTTGTGATCTGGCCAGCGATCAAACGCGGCATGGGGCAAGCTGCTTCAGCAGCGGGCGATGCGCTCCGTCCGAAGGCTGATGCCGCTGAAACGATGATCCTCGCCACAGCAAAGTCGCGCAGGGTCTTTGACGGACACGTTAGCGCGTATTCCGACGAGTGGGAGAAGATCGACCTCGGAGTCAGGACCGGGGTGGAGAACCAGATGATGGTTGTCGCCTTCAGCGTCACCTTGCTCAACATCTCGGTGCAGGATGTTGCCTACGACACCGGCGCAGTTGACCGCGTGAAGCTCATGGAAGGGCGTGATGGCTTCCCCAAGTTAAAGATCAGCGACGATGCATTCCGCGCGGCGTTGCGAGACCTGTGGAGCAGCTTCTCTCCGGCGACTCGGATGAACTTGGATATGCGATACCGCTACATCTTCGTGCAGCGGCTGGCCGCCGACAACGAGGCCGCTTTCTTCGAACGGCTCACCAATTACGCCACACGTTCGCTGACCAACGAAATGGCCTACGGTGCGTCCCCTGATCGCGAATGGCTGGCATTCCTTTCCGACCTTGCCAATGGCGACATGGATGGTGCACGGGCCTTCCTCGACCGCATCGCCTAACCAGAACGGCCCGGCAACATGCGGTTTTAGATTGGGACGCTTTGGGACAAACCCTGCGGAACTTCGGGAAACCACCGGCGACCGAGACGAACCCCAGTAACCCTTGTCGTCAGGGTTTGCGGCCTGCCCGCCTGATGGCTATAGCCCGCGTCAGCGGTCTTGAAAACCGCCGTAGGTGAGAGCCTACCGTGGGTTCGAATCCCACCCTGTCCGCCACGCCTTTCCCTGATAGCTGCGGGATCCCTGCAAGCCGGGAAATAGCCCCGACGTTACGGCGCCTTTTGCCGAACCCGGAGACGGACAGCCTGTCTCCGATCGCGGGATCTTGCCTGCAACACCCCGCTTTTGCCGCCCCCGTCAGGTTTGACGAGCGAAGCCGACGAGCCAGCCTGTTCCGCTATCTCGACAGACTCGGCTCCCCTGCCCCGCCCCGTGCATCCACGACCCGATCGGGCGACGCGTCGGCAAATCTCCGGGACGACTCCAATTGATGGTTGCGTTTGGCGCTGGTGAAGTGCGGAAATGGGCTCACAGGTATTCGGGAAAACTCGCCGGGCTGGACAATATGACCATCAATCAGGACAGCAGCGCCAAGGGGCCCGGCTCGCAAGATCCGTCGGAGGGCGTGTCACCGGCTGCCGAATCCGGCCTCGCCGATGAGCGCACCTCGGCCGCCCAGGAAGCCGAAATCGCCGCGCTGCGGGACATCACCCGAACGGGTGGCTCCGGTATGGACGAGGGGATCGCAGCGATCCTGACCGGCGCCTCACCCGACGACGCCGCACGCCTGCGCGCGTCGCTCGGCCTGCCGAAGCCGCCGGGCAGTCCGCGTCGCACCAGTGACGAACTGGCCGACGACTGGCGGCAGGGCGGCTATCCCTACAAATTCAAAATGCTCCGCCGGGACTATGAGCGCGAGAAATTCGCCCTGCAGACCGAACTTCTCAAGTTGCAGTCGTGGGTCAAGGACTCAAATCAACGGGTCGTGATCCTGTTCGAAGGACGCGACGCCGCCGGCAAGGGCGGCGCGATCAAGCGTTTCATGGAACACCTCAATCCGCGCGGCGCACGCGTCGTCGCCCTTGAAAAGCCCAGCGATGTTGAACGCGGCCAATGGTATTTCCAGCGCTATGTCGAACATCTGCCCACCCGGGGTGAAATCGTGATGTTCGATCGCAGCTGGTACAACCGCGCCGGCGTGGAGCGCGTCATGGGCTTCTGCAACGAGGAGGAATATCGGGAATTCCTTCGCCAGGCCCCGGAATTTGAGCGCAACCTCGTTCGCAGCGGCATCCACCTGATCAAGTTCTGGTTCTCGGTCAGCCAGTTGGAACAGCGCCGCCGCTTCAAGGAACGGAAGGTCCATCCGCTCAAGCAGTGGAAACTCTCCCCGGTGGATCTCGCCAGCCTCGACAAGTGGGACGACTACACCCGCGCCAAGGAGGCGATGTTCTTCCACACCGATACCGCCGACAGCCCGTGGACGGTGGTGAAGTCAGATGACAAGAAGCGCGCCCGGCTCAACGCGATGCGCTACATCCTGCATTCCCTGCCCTACAAGGATAAGGATGTGCAGCGCATCGGCAGGGTTGACGACCTTCTTGTCGGTCGCGCCAACATTATTCATGAACGCGGCGAATACGGGGTCGTCAGCGGCCATGACGATTAGCCCGCTCCGGCCGTCGTCCACGAAACCGGGCATGCGCCGGCAAGTCAGGTCGACCGCATCCCGTCGATCGAAGGCAGGGCCTTCAAGGCATCCCGAGGCTCTGTCGGCCAAAATGGCGTGGCGGTAGGGCCAGCCGAGCTGGTTGGAGACGCTCGCGGCGCAGGGATGGGTTCCCGGGCCCTGCCTGCCCCGGGCGGAGACGGGTTGTCGTTGGACTGACAGCACCCTGTGAAGCAACCCGCCTTCGCTCGGTCCGCCTCCTAGCGGCCCCGGCGCTCGAACAGGTCCGCCAGCGCCTTCAACCGCGTCTTGTTGAGCCCCGTCGCCTTGCCCGAAGCCTCATTGAGAACCCGGGCGAGTTCCGCCGAACCACGTCGGTCGGTGCGGCCGCCCCGACGCCATTGATCTATCCCGGCCCGGACCTGCGTGGCGAGTTCCGCCTCAATGCCGCCTGCCCGGCCGAGTTGGTCGAGATAGGCGCCCGCCACGTCGGGGCTGTCGGCCCAGGTGATGCGCGTCTGGGTCTGGGGATTGACCGTCGCCGCCGTCACGGCCTCGGCCGCGGCGATCTCGGCCGCGGACAGATGTTCGCTCGGAACCAGGCGCAGCACGTCGAGGCCGCGAACGATCTCGCTCGAATAGATCCGGCCGTTGAGCCAGTAGGCCGACCACGACCCACCGACATACAGGCGGTTGGCATCGATCGGACCGCGATCAAAGTAGGCGATCTCGACCGGCCTGGCGGGATCGGTGAAGTCCATGATCGAGACGCCGCCCTGGTACCAGGCCTGGACCATCAGGTCGCGGCCCGGGACCGGAATGATCGTCCCGTTGTGAGCGACGCAGTTCTCGGTCGCGCCCTGGGCGCTCGGCAGCTTGTGGAAGCTCTTGCCCGCGAGCGTCCGGTTCTCGATGGTCGCGACCATATTGGCGCCCCAGGTCGCGGGGTTCGTGGCCTGGCAACGGGCGCCGATGCCGCCGCCCCACTCATCGGTGAAGACGACCTTGTCGCCGGCGTTGTTGAAGGTGGCCGAGTGCCAATAGGCCATGTCCGGATCGAAGATGTCCGAGGTCCGGCGCGGATTTTCCGGATCGGAGATGTCCAGCAGGATGCCGTTGCCGCTGCACGCGCCGGCCGCCAGCCCGATTTCGGGGAAGACGGTGATGTCGTGGCACTGGTTGGTCTGGGCGGTGTTCTGGGTCGCGATTCCGGCCCGGCCGCCGCGCCACAGACCGGCGACACGGCCGGTCTGGCTGTCGGCGAAGATGCGCGGGCGGTTGACGATCGCGGCATCCTGCGGCCGGTCCAGTTCCACCTTGATCACATCGATCGAGAACAGGGCGGTCTCGGGGTTCTGATCCGGCTGGCCGTCAGTGCAGATGGACAGCTCCGCCGCGCCGCGCACGTCCGCCGTGCCCGAGTTGTAGACATAGAGGACATTGGCGTCCGTCGGATGCGGGACCAGCGTGTGGGTATGCGATCCGCGGCAGGTCTGGACGGCGGCGATCTGGCGCGGCGCGTTGAGGTCGCTGATGTCAAAGATGCGCAGGCCGCGGAACCGCTGGCTGGTCACGTCATCCTCGTTCGTCGCGGAGCCGCAGTTCAAACGGCCACGGTTCTCCTCGACCGACATGAACAACAGGTCGCCGTGGACCGAGACGTCGCCCTGGCCACCGGGGCAAACCACCGACATGACCAGCCGCGGCGCGCCGTCACCGGAGACATCGTAGGCATTGAAGCCGTTGAAATTGCCGACGAACAGGCGGCCATTCGACATCGCGAGGTCTGTGTTGGCCCTGCCCAGCGGACTGAAATTGGGATTGCCGTTCGCCCGGGCCATCATCGCCTCGCCCTCTTCCCGGCTGGTCGGCGGCGAGAAGCCGATGTCAGGGTCCGCGAACCCCGGGGCCATGCCGACGGAGTGCTCCAGAACCATCCCGGACGCCAGCTGGCCGGCGTCGGCGAGACCGGGCGACAGGGTGCTGCGGCCGTCGGCCCGGATCACTTGGACATCGCCTGGTCCCGTTGCCTGCGCCAGGGCTCCGTTGGCCCCCAGCAGGACGCCGAGAACGGCGACGGTGGAAAGCAGGGTGCTGCGAACGTTCATGGCCGCTCCTTCGGGAAGGGGTTCAGAGGTCAGACAAAAGGGACTGCATGCGCAGAATTTCCGCCGACTGGTCGCCCACGACGGAGGTGGTGAAGTCGGACAGCATTGTATCTTCCGCTGCGCCCGGCTGGGCCATCAGGGCGTCGACCATATCGAGCGCGCCCTGATGGTGGCGGATCATGCCTTCGAGAAACAGGCGGTCAAAAGCCGGCCCGCTCGCGGCCGCGAGCGCCTGCATCTGCGCCGGCGACAGCATGCCGGGCATGATCGGCGTATCGGAAGGCGGCATGGCGTGGCCCGCATGGGCCGAATGATCCATACCGGCGTGACCGCCGCCCATGTCCGGCATCTCCAGCGGAAGGCCGCGATCGGACAACCAGCCGCGCATCAGGGCGATCTCGGCCTCCTGACTTTGCGCAATCCGCTGGCCCAGTCGCCGCACGGTCGGGTGGGTTCCCCGCGTCTGCAGAAATTCGACCATCTCCACCGCCTGGGCGTGGTGGACGATCATGTGCTGCATGAAGGCGACGTCGTCGGCCGTAAAGCTGGTGCGGCCGAGTGCGGCCGCCTCCGCGGCGCTGATCACGCGCGACGGAGCGCCGGGCGCGCCGGGATTGAAGATCGGGGGTGTCTGCGGACTCGCCGCGATCCCGATCAGTCCGGCCAGAAAAAGTCCCGCCGCTGCGCCTGCGACCAATACCCTAGCCCCCGGCGCCGACGACGGTGAACTTGCCGTCGCGCTCCTGGCCGATGAACCAGTTCATCGTCTGACCGCTGGCGAACTTGACGCTATAGGTCTCTACCTTGCCATCGGGCGTGTCCTGGGCGCTGACAAAGGTCATGGTCTCGATCGCTCCGAGCGCCTGGAGTGCGGGCGACATTCCGGCGATCTGGGCGTTGCAGGCGTCCAGCAGGGACTGAGCCATCAGGGCGGCGAGGCAGGTTCCCTGGGCGGCCTCATCGATGATCCGGGTCAGTTGCGGCGCATACTGGCCTTCCTGGGCCATCGCCGGAAACGCCATCAGGCCCGCCGCTGCCACGCCGGCCAACATCATACGGATACGCATGCAATTCTCCTCAGGGGATCCCACCCGGTTCGGTGAACCATGGCCCAGCCGGACGGGCGTCACAACCTGCCGCCGCGTGACAAAGAGTTCATGCTTCTGAGCGTCGCTTGCGACGGAAGCCGCCGCGCTCAGGTCTTCCGTCCGAACCAGCCCGTGCGGCCGGGCGGCGGCGGCGAGGGCTGGACCGGCGCCGGCTCCGCGGCGTGCGGCGCGGACGCCGGGGCGCTTTCCACCGGCCGCTGGCGGATGACCAGATTGCGGATTTCGGTCATGTCCTCCATGGCGAATTTCACGCCCTCGCGGCCGAGCCCGGAGTCCTTCACTCCGCCATACGGCATGTTGTCGACACGATAGCTGGGCACGTCGCCGATCAGGATGCCGCCGACCTCCAGCACGTCCCAGGCCCGCATGGCCTTGTGGATGTCGCGGCTGAAGATGCCCGCCTGCAGGCCGAACCTGGAATCGTTCACCTCCGCGAGGGCCGCCTCGAAATCCGCGAAGCGGGACAGGATGGCGACCGGGCCGAAGGCCTCCTCCTCCCGGATCTTCAGGCCGCGCCCGACGCCTTCCAGCAGGGTCGCGTCCAGCATGGCGCCAGTGCGGTTGCCGCCGCACAGAACGGTCGCTCCGGCGGCGCGGGCCTCATTGATCCAGGCCTCGAGCCGGCTCGCCTCCTTCTCGTCGATCATCGGACCGATGAAGGTGGTCTCCTCACGCGGATCGCCGCAGATCAGGGCCTTCGCCTTCTTCACCAGCAGGTCGCGCATCGGACCAAAGATGTCGTCGTGGATCAGGATGCGCTGCACTCCGATGCAGGACTGGCCCGACTGGTAGAAGGCGCCGAAGATGATCCGCTCGGCGGCGTCCTCCAGATCGCTGTCGCTGTCGACGATAACGGCGGCATTTCCGCCCAGTTCGAGCACCACCTTCTTCTTGCCGGACTTCGCCTTCAGCGCCCAGCCCACCTCGGGCGAGCCGGTGAAGGACAGCAGCTTGAGGCGATCATCGGTGGTGAACAGGTCCGAGCCGTCGCGCGTCGCCGGCAGGATGGAGAAGGCCCCCTTCGGGAGATCGGTCTCGGCCAGCACCTCGCCGATGATCAGCGCGCCCAGCGGCGTGCGCGAAGCCGGCTTCATCACGAACGGGCAGCCGACCGCCAGCGCCGGCGCGATCTTGTGCGCCGCCAGGTTGAGCGGGAAGTTGAACGGGGAGATGAAGGAACACGGCCCGATCGGCACCCGCTTCCACATCCCCTGATAACCCCGGGCGCGGGCCGAGATGTCCAGCGGCTGGACCTCGCCGGTCATGCGCACCGACTCCTCCGCCGCGATGCGGAAGGTGTCGATCAGCCGGGTCACCTCGCCGCGCGAATCCTTGATCGGCTTCCCGGCCTCGATGCACAGGGCGTAGGCCAGTTCGTCGGCCCGCTCCTGAAAGCGTTTGACGCAGTGGGCCAGCACCGCCTGCCGCTCATAGGCCGCCATCCGGGCCATGGGCTCCGTCGCCTTGACCGCCTCGCCGATGGCACGGTCGATCATCGTGGCGTCAGCCATTGCCACGCGCGTCGCCACCTTGCCCGAATACTTGTCGGTCACCTCCAGTTCCTGGTTGGGCGAGATCGCCTCATTGGCCAGGTAGAGCGGATAGGAGGCTTTCAGGGACGGCATGGGACGGCTCCGGCGGGGGGACTGGAGATTAAACCGGCAAGGCCGCGCTGAGTTCGCGGACATCCTTGTTGAGGATGCGATCATTGTCGGCGTAGTCGATGGGCACCTCGACCACATGAACCCCCGGCGTATCAAGGCACTGTTTCAACAGGGCCGGCATACTCTCTGCCGAGGTCACCCGATGCCCTTGGGCCCCGTAGCTCTCGGCGTATTTGACGAAGTCGGGGTTGCCATAGGTCAGGCCCCAGTCCTGGAAACTCATATTGGCCTGTTTCCAGCGGATCATGCCGTAGCTGTTGTCGTTCAGGATCAGCACCACGAGGTTCAACTTCAGCCTGACGGCGGTCTCCAACTCCTGGCTGTTCATCATGAAGCCGCCGTCGCCGCAGACGGCCATGACCTTGCGGTCGGGGAAGACCATGCTCGACGCCATCGCAGACGGCAGGCCCGCCCCCATGGTTGCCAGCGCATTGTCGACCAGGAAAGTATTGGGCATGTGGGCCGGATAGCTGCGCGTGAACCAGATCTTGTAGACGCCATTGTCGAGGCACAGGATTCCGTCCGACGGCATCACCTTGCGGACCTGGTCCACGAGGTACTGCGGATAGACCGGGCAGCGCAGGTCGCCAACGGCCGCCGCAGTGTGATCCAGCTCCGCCCGGTGCGCCCGGACCATGGGATCGAAGCTCCAGTGCGGCTGGGCCGACAGGCTCTCCTTGATCTGCCAGATGGCGTTGGCGATATCCCCGACCACCTCGATCTGCGGGAAATAGACCGGATCGACCTCGGCCGTGCGGAAGCCGATATGGATGACGTCGCAGCCGCCCGGCTTCATGAAGAAGGGCGGCTTCTCGATCACGTCATGGCCGACGTTGATGATGACGTCCGCGGCCTCGATGACCCGGTGCACGAAGTCGCCGGAGGACAGCGCCGCGCAGCCCAGGTATTTCGGGTTCCGCTCGTCGATCACCCCCTTGCCCAGCTGGGTGGTGATGTAGGGAATACCGGTCTTTTCAACGAGTTCGGTCAGCATCCGGCTGGTCAGCTTGCGGTTGGCGCCGGCGCCGATGATCAGCAGCGGCGACTTCGCCCGGGCGATACGGTCGACGGCTATGCGGATCGACTTGTCGTCGGCCACGGGGCGCCGGACCTGGCTGGCGACGATGACCGGCGACGTCGTCTGTTCGTGGGCAATGTCCTCCGGGAACTCCAGATGGGTCGCGCCCGGCTTCTCCTCCTGGGCCAGCCGCACCGCCTCGCGCACCCTCGCCGGGATGTTGTCGGCCGAGGCCAGCTGGTGGGTGAATTTGGTGATCGGCCGCATCATGTCGACGACGTCGAGAATCTGGAACCGGCCCTGTTTCGACGACTTGATCGGCTTCTGGCCGGTGATCATCAGCATCGGCATCCCGCCCAGCTGGGCGTAGGCCGCGGCGGTCACCAGATTGGTCGCGCCGGGCCCCAGGGTCGCCAGACAGACCCCGGCCTTGCCCGTGTGCCGTCCGTAGGTGGCCGCCATGAAGCCGGCCCCCTGCTCATGCCGGGTCAGGATGAGCTTGATTTTGCTGCTGCGCGACAGGCTGTCGAGGAAGTCGAGGTTCTCCTCGCCGGGAACGCCGAAGACATATTCGCAGCCCTCCTCCTCCAGACAGGCGACAAACAGATCCGAGGCCTTGGTCATCGTCTTTTCCAATACGGGAGCGGCGACCGTCACGGCGACGGGCGGTGCGGAGGGGGAATGCGGTACTGGATCGGCGGGTTCAGACGCAGCGGCCGGTCGGACGGTCGCGGACGGACGCCGACGGCGGCCCAGCAGGGCGAAGAGCGCGATGAGGGCGGCGCCGGCCGCAATTGCGCCGGCGACCAGCGGCTGGCTGACCGCAGACAGGATCGCGTCCTGTAACGATGCCTCGGTCATTACGCCCGGCCCCCACTCGCGCGGCACCTTGAACCGGAACGCTGTTTCTTGTCACGCGAGGTCGCGCCTCGCGATAGTCCGCTCGATCAGGCGCCCGGCACGCGAAGGCCCCGCGCCGCCTCGGTCAGGGCGGCCTGCTCGGTCGGCGAGTCGGCAAAGGCCCTCATCCCGTTGCGATACGCGGTCGTCGCCGCCGCGCTGTCGCCCAGCACCATCCGGGCCCGCATCAGCCGCACCCAGCCGTCGCGATCGCGGGGCGACGCCCTGAGCCGCTCTTCAAGGCCGCTGACCATGCCCTGGATCATGGCCTGCTGATCGGCCGGGGCCATATTCTGGGCCTCCGCGATCTGGGCCGCTGTCGGACCCGGAATGCCGGGCGGGACCGCTGCCGCGGCGGGTGCTCCCGCTGGCGCCGGACGCAGACGGCCCGAAATGTTCTGTCCCCGCTCGCGCGCCAGATCCTCGACAAAGGCCCGGACCTCGGCTGCCCAGGGCGCGCCCGGCGGGGCGGAGTTGATCAGGTCGATCCAGGCCGTCATCGCCGCTTCCCGCTCGCCGCGCTGATCCATCTCCACGGCCACGAAATAGCGCGCGCGGGGGTCCTGCGGGTCGGCGCGCAGGGCACCCCGGAAGGCCGTCAGAGCGGGCGGTGTCACCTGCCCTCCCCCGGCCTGCACCAGCGCCTCGCCCTGGGCCGAGAAATGCTCGGCGTTGGTCGGCTCCAGCGTCGCCGCCCGGCCATAGGCCTCGGCCGCCTCGGCGAACCGGCCCGTCTGGAAATAGGACCAGCCGAGCATCCGCCAGCCGTCGACATCTTCGGGCGTCTGGCGAAGCTGGGTCTCCAGCTGGACGATCATGGCCTGGACGTCCGTGCCGTCATGCGCCGCATCAGCCGGGGTCGCCGCCATGGCTGTGCTGCGCGCTCCGGCGCCCGGAAGATCGGGCCGGCCCAGCAGGGCGTAAAGCCCGGCGCCGCCCAGGGCGACGACGGCCGCCAGTCCCAGCGCCAGCCGGATCAGGGCCTTTTCGCCCAACGGCCGGCCGGTCGGCTTGGTCTCCACCCCTTCAGCCAGCGCCCGGCGCTCGACCTCCAGACGCAGGGCCGCGATGTCCTCGGGCGGCGCTGTTCCGGCCTCGGCCTGACGGTCCAGATCGGCCAGCTGCGCCTTCAGCACCTCTGCGGAGGTCGTCCGCCGGTCCAGAACTCCGCCCGGCCGGATCAGCGGTATGGCCAGGCCGACCACGGCCAGGGCGATCATCAGGGTCAGGACAATCCAGAGGATCATGACGCGTCATCGACTTTCAGTATGCCGGCGAGCGCACTTCGCTCCTCGGCCGACAAGGGGGTGGGATCGGCCGCGCCGGTCCGGTTGCGACGGCGCAGATACAGGGCCAGCCCCAACCCTCCGGGGATCAGCACCAGCAGGGGCGCGCTCCACAGCAGGATGGTCTGCACATCGAGCGGCGGCTTGAGCAGCACGAAATTGCCGTAACGGGCGACGATATAGGCCATCACCTCTTCATTGGTGTCTCCGGCGGTCAGCCGCTCGCGCACGATAGCCCTCAGGTCGGCGGCGAGCGGGGCGTCGGAGTCGTCGATCGACTGGTTCTGGCAGACGACGCAGCGCAGTTCCTGACTGATCTCCCGCGCCCTTGCCTCAAGCGCCGGGTCAGTCAGTTGCTCCTCCGGCAGGACCGCCGCGACGGGTCCGGCGACCAGCAGGGCGCAGAACAGTCCGAGGACGAAGCGTCTCATGTCTCGCGCTCCAGCCGGTCCATCATGGGCTGCAGGGTCTCAGTCCAGACCTCCGGCGTGATCGGACCGACGTGGCGGTAGCGAACCCGACCATGGCCGTCGATGACGAAGGTCTCGGGGGCGCCCGTGACGCCGAAATCGATGCCGGTGCGGCCGTTCGGGTCCGACCCGATCAGGGTGTAGGGATTGCCCCGCTGCGCCAGCCATTCCGCACCGGCCGAGGGCTCATCCTTCCAGTCCAGTCCGTGAATGGTCACGCCCTGCGCCTGGAGCCGCAGCAGCATCGGATGCTCGATGACGCAGGCGACGCACCAGGAGGCGAAGACGTTGAGCAGCACCGGCTTGCCGGTGAAATCCGTGGACGCCAGCCCCACGGTGTCCTCGGGCGTCAGGCCCGGCAGATCGAAGGTCGGGATCGGCCGGTCGATCAACATGGACGGCAGGATACTGGGATCGCGGCGCAGACCCAGACCGAGGGCCGCGGCGACCATCAGGAACAGCAGGATCGGAACGATGAAGGCCAGCCGTCTCATGTCGCCGCCTCCGTGGCCTTGACCGGCGCCGCCTTGCGGGCGGGCATGGCCAGCCGCGTCCGCCGGTCCGACAGCGACAGCACGCCGCCGAAGGCCATGATCATGGTCCCGCCCCAGATCCAGCCGACCAGCGGATGCCACCAGAGCCGGACCGTCGCCGCTCCGGGCGTCGCGCTCTCACCCACGGAAATATAGAGATTGCCCATCGCCTCGCCGCGGATGCCCGCCTCGGTCGTCTGGGTCTGACTGGACGGATAGAAGCGCTTCTCCGACACCATCAGGAACGGCTGCCCCCTGCCCTCGACACGGAAGCGCGCCTGATCCGCCTGATAGTTCGGGCCCCTGCCCGGCCCCAGCGCATCCAGCGTGATCTGTCGACCAGCGAACTCGATGGTCTGGCCCGGGTTCATGGTCACGACCTCGCTGTCCGTCCAGGCCGTGATCGCCGTGACGCCGATCGTGGTGACGCCAAGCCCGGCGTGTGCGACCGCCACCGCCCAGAAGGCCAGCGGCGTGGTGCGGATCAGCCGCCCGGTTTCGGCGCCCTTCCGGCCGATCCCCCAACGTCGCGCCAGCAGCATGAAGGCCGCCACGATCAGCCAGACACCCAGTGCAATCCCCAGCGCGGCCCCGACGTCGGCGATCCCGAACACCGCGACCCCTGCGGCCGCCGCGACGACCGAGACGCCGATCGGCCAGCGCAGCCGCATCAGCACAGCGCGTGCGGTATCGCGCTTCCAGTTCAGCATCGGCCCGAACGCAACCAGCACCAGCAACGGAATGAACAGCGGCACGAAGGTCAGATTATAGTACGGCGGGCCCACCGAAATCTTGTCGCCGCTCAGGACGTCGATGAACACCGGATAGAAGGTGCCAAGGAACACCGTCGCGGTGGCCGCCAGCAGGAACAGGTTGTTCAGGGTGATCCCGGCCTCGCGCGACAGCGGCGAAAACATGGCCCCGGTCCGCATCGCCGGCGCCCGCCAGGCGTAGAGACCCAGCGCAGAACCGGTGGCGATGAGGATGAAGACCAGGATGTAGGCCCCACGCTCGGGATCCACCGCAAAGGCATGGACGCTGGTCAGAACCCCCGACCGCACAAGGAAGGTGCCGATCATGCTCAGCGAGAAGGTCATGATCGCCAGCAGGATGGTCCAGCTGATCAGGGCGCCCCGCTTTTCCAGGACCAGAGCCGAATGGAGCAAGGCCGTGCCCATCAGCCAGGGCATCAGCGAGGCGTTTTCGACAGGATCCCAGAACCACCAGCCGCCCCAGCCGAGCTCGTAGTAGGCCCACCAGCTGCCCAGGGCGATGCCGACGGTCAGCGATATCCAGGCCGACAGCACCCAAGGCCGCACCCACCGCGCCCAGGCCGCATCCACCCGCCCCTCAATCAGGGCCGCAACGGCAAAGGAGAAGGCGACCGAAAAGCCGACATAGCCGAGGTAGAGGAGCGGCGGATGCATCACCAGGCCGGGGTCCTGCAGCAGCGGGTTCAGCTCGGTTCCGTCGAGCGGGATCGGGCTCAGCCGCGAGAACGGATTGGAGGTGAACAGACAGAAGCCGATGAAGGCCGCGCTCAGCATCCCCTGCACCGCCAGCACCCGCGCTTGCAGCGTCTCACGCAGCGTGCCGCCGAAGTAAGCGATCGCCCCGCCGTGCAGGGCAAGGATCAACACCCACAGCAGCATGGAGCCTTCATGGCTGCCCCAGGTCGCGGCGAACCGGTAGGCCAGCGGCTGGGTGCTGTGACTGTGTTTGGCGACCAGTTCGATGGAGAAGTCCATCGTCAAATAGGCCGTGGCGAGGGCTCCGAAGGCCAGAGCCACGAAGAACATCTGCAGCAGGGCGGAGGCGCGTCCGAGGGACATCAGAACGGAATCGCCACGGTGGGCGCCCAGCAAGGGAGCCAGCCCCTGGATCAGTCCGAGCATGAAGGCGAGGATCAGAGCCAGTTGGCCGATTTCCGCGCTCATTCAATATGCTCCGCCACCCGACCTGTACTGTAGCGAGGAGCACACCTATGGTAAAGCTGCGCGGGGGGACGGACCGGTGCGGCATGACAGGCCGTGTGCGGTCCAGGCGCGGTACGGGGGGACGTGGTGGAGGGGGTCCATCGGATCGCCATCTTGGGCTCTGGGCCCGCCGGCCTGAGTGCGGCCGCGCACGCGGCTGCCCGCGGCGTGAGCCACATCCTGCTCGAGAAATCGGACCATCTGTCGGACACCATCTTCCGCTACCAGCGTGGCAAGCACATCATGGCCACGCCCAGCCAGCTGGTCGTGCGCGCCGACGTCAGTTTCGAGCCCGGCAAGCGCGAGACCATCCTCGACACCTGGTCCAGCGAGGCGGCGAAGCACAAGGTCAACGTCCGCTACCACGCCGAGGTGAAGTCCATCACCGGCGCCAAGGGCAACTTCAGCATCGCCCTGTCTGACGGCTCCGTGGTCCGCGCCGAGACGATCGTTCTGGCCATCGGCACCCAGGGCAATCCCAACCTGATGTCCTGCGAAGGGGGCGGGCTGTCCCATGTCCAGTACCAGCTCGACGACCCCGCCGAATATGTCGACGAGCACATCTGCGTCGTCGGCGGAGGTGACGCCGGCATAGAGAACGCTCTCGGCCTGATCGCCGACCGGGCCCAGGGTAATACAGTGACCCTGGTCAACCGCGGCGCCGACTTCGCCCGGGCCAAGGAAGCCAACGCCAAGGCCCTGCTCGCCGCCCAGGAAGCCGGCCACATCACCTTGCTGACCACCGCCGAGACGACCCTGATCGAGCCGGGCTGGATCACCGTCGATACCCCGGAAGGGGCGACGCGATTCCAGTGCGATCGCGTCATCGCCCGACTGGGTTCGGCGCCCCCGCGCAAGTTCGTGGAATCGATCGGGCTGGAGTTCACCAGCGCCGCCCGCGAAGCCTTTCCCAAACTGTCGCCGACGTTCGAAAGCACCGTGCCGGGCGTCTATGTCATCGGAGCCCTGGCAGGCTATCCGCTGATCAAACACTGCATCAACCAGGGCTATGACGTCGTCGAGTACATCGGCGGCGCTGTTGATCTGAAACCCGCCGACGAGCCGATTCTCGAGGCCCGCCTCAAGGGTCTGCCCGGCAACCGGTCCGTCGCCCAGTGGCTGGAGTTCCTGCGTCAGGAAATCGAGATCCTGCGCGGGCTGTCGCCGCTGCAGATGCGCGAGTTCCTGCTGGATTCCGAGGTGCGCGCCTATTCGTCGGGCGACATCATCTTCAAGCGCAACTCGATCGGCTCATCCTTGTTCGGGATCGCCTCCGGATCGGTCGAGGTCGAGGTCGGCAGCGGCAAGAAGCGGATGACGGTGCCGATCCCGCGTGGGTCAATCGTCGGCGAGGTCGGTCTGATCTCCGGCCGTCCGCGCGGCGCCACGGTGCGGGCGGCGGAGCCCAGCATCCTGCTGGAAATTCCGCGTATGGCCGCCCTGCGCCTGATGGCCTCGGTCAAGGAGGCGCGCGACACCGTCAACCGCATCACCACCGAACGCCAGCTGCTGCAGATGTTCGGCTCGGGCCTGACGCCCGCAGATCTGACCGATGTGCTCGAAACGGCGGAAATCCGTCAGGTGAAGACCGGCGAAGCGATCATCCGCGAGGGCGAGGACGGCTACGACATCTTTGTCGTCCGCTCGGGCAGTATGGTGGTCGAGAAGGAGATCGGCGGAAAGCCGGTCTTCCTGTCCTATCTCCCGGCCGGCTCCTACGTCGGCGAAATGGCCCTGGTCGATGGCGGCCGGCGCAGCGCCACGGTCCAGGCCGCGATTCGCTCCGAAGTGGTCAGGCTGGACGGCGACCGCTTCCGCGCCCTGCTGAAGCGCAAGCCCGAACTGGAGGAGAAACTCCGCGCCGACATGGCCGACCGCCGCAAGGTCAACGGCTATATCGAGGAGCAGAAGGGCAAGTTCGGGGACGTCGTCGACATGTACAGCGCCGTGGCCGACTTCCTCGTCGACCAGGGCATTGGCGAGGCGACGGACGTCCTGCTGATCGACGAGACGCTCTGCATCGGCTGCGACAACTGTGAAAAGGCCTGCGCCGACGTCCACGACGGCCTGTCGCGTCTCGACCGCGAGGCGGGCCGGACCTACGCCCACCTGCACGTCCCGACCTCGTGCCGGCACTGCGAGCATCCGTATTGCATGACCGACTGTCCGCCCAATGCGATCCACCGCGGGCCGGACGGCGAGGTCTTCATCGACGAGACCTGCATCGGCTGCGGCAACTGCCAGCGGAACTGCCCCTATGACGTGATCCGCATGGACTCGCGGCCGCCGAAGAAGCCGGACCTGATCTCCTGGATGCTGTTCGGGGCCGGACCCGGCCCCGGCGAACCCGACAAGGCCTGGCGCGCGAAGAACAAGCCCAAGGGCGCGGAGCCGCCCAAGGTCGCGATCAAATGCGACATGTGCATCGGCAAGTCAGGCGGACCGGCCTGCGTACGCGCCTGTCCGACCGGAGCCGCGATCCGGGTCTCGCCCGAAGAGTTCCTCACCGTCAAACGCATGAACAGGGGCGAATAGACCCTTGGCGCAGACAGCGAAAACAGGCGAACGCTCCAACCCCGCCCAGCACGACGGTTTCCTGGGATACCGGAATTTTCGCTGGCTCTGGCGGGCCGGCGCCCTGTGCGTGATCGCCATCGCCGGCTACTTCCTGATCGATGCCGAACCCCGTCCGAACGGCGGCAGCGCCTATGGCTATGCTGCGGGCACGATCGCGGCGCTACTGGTGCTGTGGCTGACACTGCTGGGCCTGCGAAAGCGGGCGATCACCTCTGGAAACTGGTCGCTGAAGGCCTGGGTCTCGGCCCATGTCTATCTGGGGCTGGCCGTCATGGTCGTCTCCACCCTGCATTCGGGATTCCAGTTCGGCTGGAACATCCACACCCTGGCCTATGCCCTGATGGTGCTGGTCGTCGGGTCCGGCCTGTTCGGCATCACCGTCTACGCCATCCTGCCGCGCTACCTCAGCCGCAACCGCGGGGAGACGACCCAGAAGCAGATGCTGGAGACCCTCAAGACGCTGGACCGCCAGATCAACGAGGCCGCCCAGCCGCTGTCGGAGGCGCAGGCGCGGGTGGTGCAGATGTCGCTGGATGAAAGTCGGGTCGGCGGGCATCTCTGGCGACGCCTTTCCGGCGGCCGGGGCGGTTGCGGCAACCGCCGGGCCCTGTCGCGGCTGAACGGCCTGCGTCGTCAGGCGACAGACGTCGAACTGCAGTTGCTGGACCGGATGGAGGAATTGCTTCAGCGGAAGGCCGCCGCCCTGTCCCAGGTGCGCCGGCACCTACAAATCCGCGCCTGGCTGAGCGTCTGGCTGGCCGTGCACGTGCCCGCCACCATCGCGCTCATCGCCGCGATCACCGCCCATGTCTTCAGCGTCTTCATCTACTGGTGATGGCACGATGACCCTTGTTCTTCGTCAGGTCACACGCCGCGTCAGCGGGGCCGAAATCGTTCGGGAAAAGGTCCTGCCGACCGACGTCGCGCGCATCGGACGCGGCGCGGACTGCGAGATCCGCCTGCCCGACCTGGCGGTCAGCCTGCATCACGCCACCCTGACCCTGTCCGGCCCCGGACAGGTCAGCGTTGTTTCCGCCGGGCGCGAGCCGTTCGGCGTCGACGGCAAGTTCGTCACCCGGACGGATATCGACGTCGGCCGCGCGCCGCGTCTGACCTTCGGCGATCACATCCTGACCCCGTCGATGGGCGACGGCGGCCGCATCCTGATCACCCTCGCCGCAGCCGAACCGGCCGAGGGGGAATCTTCGTCGGGCGTGCCCGCCGGCGGCGTCATCCCCAAGGCCCGCATCTTCGGCCGCCGTCGCATCGCCTGGACCCTCGGCCTCGGCATCGTCGCCCTCTGCCTGATCTGGCCGTTGGCGGCCTTCCATGGCCACCTCACAGCGCGGATCGATCCGGACCAGCAGTGGTCGAGCGGCCCCCTGTCCTCGGTCCACGCCTTCCTCGAGGACGACTGCCAGGCCTGTCACCAGGAGGCCTTCGTCGCGGTGACCGACGCCTCGTGCAAGACATGCCACGCCGGCGATCAAACCCCCGCCATGATGGCCGCCGCGGCGACGTCCGTGCGCCGCGCGGGATCGCCGGACACGCTGTCATTCGTCAGGGACCACGCCCCGCGCGGCCGCATCCTCTGGGGAACCCCGCCGCCCGCCGGCTTCACCGGACAGGCCACTGCCTTTTTCCGCCGCACCTTCAACATCCCCGAGCAGCGCTGTGCCAGCTGTCACGTCGAGCACGTCGCCAATCCGGTCGCCGGCCGTCCGCCCGAGCCGATCCCGACCCTGACTCCGACCCAGACCTGCATCGAGTGCCACACGGGACTGACCCACCGGCTGAAGGACACGGATCTCGCCGACGCGCCGTCGTGGGCCCGCCATCCGAATTTCCGCCCCACCCTGCCCGGCCCCGCCGGTCCGACGCGGGTGTCGCTGGACAGCCGCCCGCGGGAGGCGTCTGGCCTGACCTTTCCGCATGACCTCCACCTGTCGCCCGGCGGCGGCCCGGCCCGCATGGCCCAGACGCTGGGCGGGCGCGGCTATGGCGCCGCCCTGACCTGCGCCAGCTGCCACCGTCCAGACGCTGACCAGACGGGTTTCGAGCCGGTCCAGATGGAGCGCGACTGCGCCAGCTGTCACTCCCTGTCGTTCGCCACCCCGGGCGGCGTGCGCCAGTTGCCGCACGGCGAGCCGGGCCAGGTGGTCGCCGCCTTACTGGCCTGGCAGGGCCGCGGCCCCGTCGCCGGCGCCCCGACTGCTCGTCGGCGTCCGGGAGAGGCCGGCGAAGGCGGACCGGGCATCGGCGGCTCGCCCGCCGGCGCCAGTGCTGTGAACACAGTGGGCGGCGCCTTCGGCCCGCGCGGGGCTTGCTTCGACTGCCACACCATTTTCCGGACGCCGACCATCCGGTTCACGCCGGTGCGCCTGCCCGGCGACTTCCTCAGTCGCGGGGCCTTCGATCACAGCGTCCGCGAGCACCGGGTCGACCGACAGGGCCAGCCGTCCTGCAACCAGTGCCATGCCGCCGCTACGTCGGGATCAGCGACCGACCTGCTGCTGCCGTCGGTCAGCGAATGCGTCGAATGCCACGGTCAGACCACGGCTCAATCGCCGACGCCGGCGCCGGCGGATTGCGAGACCTGCCACAGCTTCCACGAGCCTTCGCATCCGACGGTGCGGCCGCCGCGCCCGAACTTCAGCGCCCGGCCTCGCACCCTGGCGGCGGTTCAGACCACGCCATAGGCCAGCATCGCCTCGGCGACCTTCTTGAAGCCCGCGATATTGGCGCCGCGCACATAGTCGATGCGCCGGGTCCCGGCCACGCCGCCGTATTCGACGCAGCGCTGGTGAATGCCGCGCATGATGTCGACCAGATGCTGCTGGAGCTCGGCCTCCTTCCAGGCGATCCGCCCGGAATTCTGGCTCATCTCCAGACCGGACACGGCCACCCCGCCCGCATTGGCGGCCTTGCCCGGCGCATACAGGATGCCGGCGGCCTTGAAGACATGCACGCCCTCCAGATCGGTCGGCATGTTCGCGCCCTCCGACACCGCCATACAGCCGTTGGCCACAAGGGTCCGGGCGTCCGCGCCGTTCAGCTCGTTCTGGGTCGCACAGGGCAAGACGACATGGCAGGGCACCGCCCACGGTCGCTGGCCGTCGTGATAGGTCGCGCTTCGGAACTCGGTGACATAGTCCGAAATCCGGCCGCGCCGCCTGGTCTTGTGTGCCTTGACCCAATCGATCTTCGCCTGGTCGATGCCGTCCGGATCGTGGATGAAGCCCTGTGAATCCGACAGGGTCAGCACCTTGCCGCCCAGCTGCACGATCTTCTCCGCGGCATGGGTCGCGACATTGCCCGAGCCCGAGATCACGGCCGTCTTGCCCGCCACCTCCTGGCCGATGTGACCCAGCATTTCCTTCAGGAAGTACACGGCCCCGTAGCCGGTCGCCTCGGTGCGGATCAGGCTGCCGCCATAGGACAGGCCCTTGCCGGTGAGCACGCCGGTGAACTGGTTGGTGATCCGCTTGTACTGGCCGAACATATAGCCGATCTCGCGGCCCCCGACGCCGATGTCGCCGGCCGGGACGTCGATGTCCGCGCCGACGTGACGGTAGAGCTCGGTCATGAACGACTGGCAGAACCGCATCACCTCGTGATCCGACTTGCCCTTCGGATTGAAGTTCGAACCGCCCTTGCCGCCGCCCATCGGCAGGCCCGTCAGGCTGTTCTTGAACGTCTGCTCGAACGCGAGGAATTTGAGCACGCTCTCGGTCACGCTGGGATGGAAGCGGATGCCACCCTTGTAGGGACCGATGGCGTTGTTGTTCTGCACCCGCCAGCCGCGCTGGACGCGGATATTGCCCTTGTCGTCCTCCCAGCAGACCCGGAAGCTGATCACCCGGTCCGGCTCGGCGATGCGGCGCAGGATCTGGTAGTGGTGGTACTCTTCCTTGTCCTTGATGAAGTCGAAGATGTCTTCGGCCACCTCCTGAACGGCCTGGACGAACTCGTCCTGACCGGGATTCCGCTTCTTCACGCCCTCGATGAACCGGGGCAGGTCGACGTGGTCCGAGACGGCCATGGCCGTTCCTCTCTGTCAGATCATGGGATCGGGTCCAGCGGGGAGCCATGGCCGCAACTGCTGCTGCTCGGTCCGTTTGGACCGCCGGGGCTCTGGATCGGGCCGCTCGATTCGCATCCGACGCTCGGCTCGATGGCATCGGGATCGGGTCCGCGTGCGCCGAAGAAGGCCGCGTCGCCGGCGTCGAGACCCGCGGACAGAACATCCCCCGGGCCTGAATCCGTATTCGATGTCGGCGCTGCCCTAAGCAGGGCGCTGAGCCGGGCCGACGCCTCGTCGGACAGGTCGAAGGGTCCGAACGTCCCGCCGTTCCATGCGAACATCGCCTGACCGGGACGTTCGACGATGACGGTCGAGCCTCCGCTGGTGATGTCGATTGCGCCGGGCGTGTCAAAGCCGGCCCCGCGCGGTCCGGGACCGCGCAGGACGATGAGGGTGGCGTCATCCGGCGAGCCGGCGAACGGCGGCAGGCCGGGATGGCCCTCCAGTACGAACAGGGCGTCGGGGCCGACGACCGCCTCCACCACGGTCCCGCGCACTCCGATCGAGGAGACGGGCGTGCGTACGGCGCCTGCCCGGGCGCCGCTGCGGCCCGAGACGAAACGAAATGCCCCGCGCGCGACCGAGGCGGATGCGCCGGCGGCGTTGCGGTCCGTATCGATTACGAAGCGGTCAATGGTCACGCGGGCATTCGAACCGACCGTGAAGATCGACTGGTCCCGCAGCAATATCTGCAACTGGCTCTGCGCGCCGCTGACGAAGACATCGCCCGTGCGGACCTGCCCCCTGAGGGCTGCGGGCCGAAGCGCGCTCTCGCCCACGGGTTGGGTGCGGACGCTGTTGCGGATCGCGGCGTTGACGCCGACGGCCTGTTGGGCCTGGGCGACCGAAGCGACGGACATGACGCAGACCAGGGCGGCCGCGGCGGTGAGGGTGCGAACGGAGTTCATGACCATCTCTCCTAGTTGGCCGCGCCGAAGCGCCACGTCAGGCGCAGTTCAGCGCCCCAGCTGTCGTAGTCAGCGAGCGGCGCCCGGGATTCCCGCGCGCCGTAAGTCAACGCGCCCTCGAGCCCCACATCCTGCCGCCAGTCGCCCGTCGCGCCGGCAGCCGTAAAGGCGCTGATCGGAGCCCCGACCGCCACGCGCGCCCAGCTGCGGGTATCCTCGCGCACCGGCGCGCCAAGACCGATGAAGACCGGGTCTGGCGCGTCATACTCAAGCCACTGCATGCCTCCGGAGATCGCCAGATACTGGCCGCGGCGGGTGCTGGTGTCATAGCGCGCCTGGACGCCCGGACCGGAGTAGCCGAAAGGCTCATAGTTGGCCTGCTTGTCCTGCCAGCCGACCGAGACTCCCACGCTGCTGCGTACGTTCAGTCGGTGAGTCAGGCCGAGGTTGACGTCATAGCGCCAGCCGTCCCGGTCGCCGCCGATGATCAGGGCCACGGCGTCCACAGCCGGCTCGTCGAAGGTCTGGCTCACCGCTTCGCCCGACACGGAGAATGTCGTGGCGTTGCTGGTCCGCCAGCGGGCCTGCGCCTTGACCCCGACTTCCCGCATATAGGGGTCATCAAGAAGATCAAGCGCCCGCGCCACAGCGCTGACATTCCATGAGTTCAATCGTCCGGTGTAGGACAGGCCGGCTTCCACGTCCCCCCGCCGCACATTCCCGTCGATGCCGTCGAAGGTCGAGCGCTCATAGCCGCCGATGGAGCCGAACGCGGCATAGCCCGAGGCGCCATCGAGGTCGTGCGCGACATTCAGGCGGGCGGTGAAAGCGGCGGCCCCGCCCTCTTCGCTGACCGGCGGTGTGATGAGGGAGTCGAACTGGGTCGTCAGGGCGCCGGCGGCGTCCTCCTCCCAGGTCAGGGCGGCCGACGCACTGCCGCTGAACCGGGTCGTTGACCGACTGCGTTCGATCCGCGCGCGATACCGGGTCGCCTCGGCCCGCTGCAGCGGCGTCAGCGTCACCGGCTCAAGCAGGTCAAGCTGGTCGCGAGCCCCCTGAAGATCATCCAGTCGGAACAGGACGACGGCGTACATCAACCGGGCGCTATGGCGGTTCGGGTCAGCAATCAGCACACGCTCCAGCGCGCCCGCCGCCCCGTTGAGATCGCCCGCATCCGCCGCGCGCCGCGCGTAGTCGAGATTGAGATCCACATCGTCCGGCCCCGCCAGCACGGCGTCAAAATCCTGGGCCGCTCCCCCCTCAACCGTGACCGCGGACAAGCCGACAACAGCGGAAAGCAACAAGCCGGCCCGAAAGATCGAGGCGGAACGGTACGCTGGACGCTTCATGGAATCCCCCCGACCGCTTGCAGAATGTCGGGGATAGTCTATCCCCCAACAGCGGGACGGTCAGGCTAACATCGTTCCGCGAGAAGCGCATGAACTAATCGAACAGTGCTTTTTTCGAGTGAGGCGGACGCATGGGGGCGGAGCCGGAGACAGAGCGGCTGAAGGAAATCGGGTCGCGCCTGGCGCGCTCCAGCCTGTCGCTTACGCGATACATTGCTACGGCCGGTCCGGGCCTGATCGTCGCCCTTTTCCTCGTGATCCTGCACAATTTCCCGCCCCCGTTCGTCGGGAGCATCAGCAATCTGGTTTTTGACACCTACCAGCGCGCCTACCCCCGTCCCTATGAGGACGCCGGTGTCCGGGTCGTCGATATCGATGACGAGAGCATTCGCCGCCTCGGCCAGTGGCCATGGCCGCGAACAGACGCTGTTCGCCTGACGGACGCCCTCACAAATGCAGGCGCGGCCGCGATCGCCTTCGATGTCGTCTTCTCGGAGCCGGACCGAACCTCTCCAGCCCGCGCGGTGGAGATCCTGCGGCAGAACCCTGAGGCCCGGGGCGACTATTCCGAAATCGCGGCCCTGACTGACCATGACGAACTGCTGGGTCAGGCCATGGCGCGCGGCCCGACCGTCACGGGCTATTTCCTGACGGCGGAAGCCAACGCTCAGCGCCCTGTCGAACACGCCGGGGTCGCTGTTTCCGGCACACCGCCGCTTGACGTCCTTCGGGAGTACAAGGGCGCCATTGTCAGCCTGCCGGTCATCGGCGAACGCGCGTCAGGGGCCGGCTCCGTCAGCCTCGACGCCGGCCGGGACGACATCATTCGGGCGGTGCCGCTCATCGCCAATTTCAACGGCCAGATCGTTCCGTCGCTCTCACTGGAAGCGCTCCGGGTCGCCCAGGGCGCCGGCGCCGTTCTGGTGCGCAGCAGCGACGGCAGCGGCGAGTGGGGCGGAGGCGACGTGACAACCGTGCTCGCCGTCAAGACCGGTGACCTGCAGGTCCCGACCACCGACATCGGCGAACTGTGGATGCACTACACAGCGCCCCATCCCGATCGGATCGTGCCGGCCTGGCGCATCCTTGAGGGCGATCTGCCCGAGGCCGAAATGCGACGGCTGTTCGAGGGCCAGATCGTCTTCATCGGCACCGGCGCGATCGGCCTTCGGGACATCCGCTCGACACCGATCCAGGCCGGCGAACTCGGCGTCGTCATCCACGCCCAGGCCGCCGAACAGATGATCCTCGGCAAATTCCTCACGCGGCCGGACTGGGCGTCGGGCGCCGAGCGGATGCTGATGGTGATGCTCTGCCTTCTCATCGCGCTTTCCGCGCCCGCCCTGGGCGCCTTGCGGGGCGGCGTGCTGGCCATGCTCGCGCTCGGCGGGGTGCTGGCCGGGTCGTGGTTCGCGTTCAGGAACAGCGGCCTGCTGCTGGAGCCCATCTTCCCGGCGCTGGGTGTCGTCTCCGTCTACATCGCCATCACCGCCGTCTCCTTCTACCGCGAGGAGCGGGCGCGGAGTCACATCCACAACGCCTTCGACCGGTATCTGTCGCCCGAGCTGGTCGACCGGATCGCCCGCGATCCAGGCCAACTGGAACTGGGGGGCGAGGTCCGTCAGATGACCGTGCTGTTCAGCGATGTGCGGGGCTTCTCGCGCATTTCCGAACGCTTCGGTCCGCAGGAACTGATCGGCTTTCTGATCAATCTGCTGACGCCGATGACGGACGTGCTACTGGCGCGGAAGGCGACCATCGACAAATACATCGGCGACGCCGTCCTCGCGTTCTGGAACGCACCGCTGGACGATCCCGATCACGAGCAGAATGCGGCGTATGCGGCGTTGGAGATGCTGGAGACCGTCAAGCGGCTGAACACCGACCGCGCCGACGATTCCGCCTGGCCGGGTCAGGTGGCGATCGGCATCGGACTGAACACGGGCCCATGCTGCGTCGGCAATATGGGCTCGCGCCAGCGCCTCAGCTATTCGTTGATCGGCGACACGGTGAACCTGGCCTCGCGGCTGGAGAGCCTGACCAAGGCCTATGCCGTGAACATCCTGGTCGGCGAGGATCTCGCCGCCCGCCTCCCAGGCTTCGCCCTGGTCGAGCTGGACGTCATCCGGGTCATCGGTCGTGACGCGCCCGAGCGGATCTTCGTCCTGATGGGACCGCCGGAAATGTCGTCGGACCCGGCCTTCATTGAAACCGCCGCTCGCATGACCGCGGTGCTTGAGGCCTACCGGTCGCGGGACTGGGCCGCCGCCGAGACCGCGCTGGAGACGCTGCGCGGCGCGGGTACGCTGCCGGGGCTGGAAGGCGTCGCGGCCATCTACGCCACGCGTGTTGCGGACTTCCGCCAGGCGCCGCCGCCCGATGACTGGGACGGGGTCAGCCAGGCGCTGGAGAAATAGGGGCGACATGACTTTGAACGGGGGGACAGCGTCATGTTGATCGTTCAGATCACCGACATCCACATCGGCTTCGATCAGAAGAGCCGGTTCGAGATGAACAAGAAGCGTTTTCGCCAGACGGTCCAGGCGGTGAAGAAGCTTGAACCAAAGCCCGATCTGGTCGTGATCACCGGCGATATCGCCGACAAAGGCGATGTCGCGTCCTACGAATGGTTTCGACAGGAAATACAACAGCTTTCCCTGCCCATCCTGATGTGCATGGGCAATCATGACTCGCGGGCCAGTTTCAGTCAGGTCTTCCCCGATACGGCTCAGGAGGACGGCTTCATCCAGTATGTGGTCGACGACCACCCCCTGCGGATCGTGGTGGTGGACACCCTGGAGGAAGGCCGCCATGGCGGCGGCTTCTGCGAGAAGCGGGCGGCCTGGCTGGAGGCCCGTCTGGCCGAGGCGCCACACCGGCCAACCCTTCTGATCCTGCATCACCCGCCCATCGACACCGGCATCGAGTGGATGACGATCGGCCCGGCCGAACCCTGGGTGCAGCGGTTCACCGACGTGGTCTCACGCCACGGTCAGGTCGTCGGGGCCCTGTGCGGCCACGTCCACCGCACCATTGTCACCTCATGGGCCGGCACGACCCTGACCGTCTGTCCGTCCACCGCCCCTCAGGTGGTCCTGGACCTCAAGCCGATGAACCTGGAGCGTCCGGACAAGCGGCCGATGATCGCCGAGGCGCCGCCGTCGTTCGGCATTCACCGCTGGAACGGCCGCGGGTTGGTCAGCCATTTCACGGCGGTCCAGCGCTACAAGGTCCTCGCCCGCTATACGCACAAGATGCAGGCCTTCATGAAGCATCTCGCGCAGGAACGCGCCGGGACGGCCGGACCACACCACCACTGAGCTTTCCGGCTACTGCCCGCCGGCGGCCGCCAGCCAGCCGTCCAGCGACGGTCGGTCGCTGACCCGGTACAGCTCGCCGCGATAGTCCAGGAACAGCCGCTCCATTTCGCGCCGGTTGAAAGGCCGCGAGCCCAGGCGGCCGAAGACGGCGATCTGGTGCCCCGTCTCGTCCACGCCCCGATCCCGGTCCAGCCCTTTGGACAGGGCCAGCGCCGGCGACGGCGTTCGCGCCCAGGCGATCAGCTCGGGCCGCGGCTCCGGCGAGAAGCCGTAGAAATTCCGCTGGCTGTCAGGGCTGGTCAGTTGCAGCACCTTCAGCCCGTTCCGACCGTCGGCGACATAGGCGAACAGGCTGGCGTTGGTCGAGGCCACGACGACGTCCTCCGCATCGTTCAACTGCCCGTCCAGCGTCACCCGCTGCTGCAGGCGCGGCTGACGCGGGTTGGTCACATTGATGATGACCAGTCCCTCGCCCTTGGCGGCGACATAGGCATAGGTCCGCGCGACATAGAGACGACGCGCATCACCGAGCGGCACCACGGCCCCCTCGACCACCCGCGGGGCGTCCAGCTTCGTCACATCCAGAACCCGCATCCCCTGGGCGTCCGTCACGAACAGATAGCGGAACTGCAGCGCAGACGCCCGGACGTCGTCCAGCCGCACCGTGGTGACGTGCCGGGGCCTTAGCGGGTCATCGAGATCAACCACCACCAGACCGGCCCGGGCGGCGATATAGGCGATATGGCCGGCCAGCGTGATGTGCCGCGCTCCATCCAGCACCCCGCCGGGGTTCCAGGTCGCGGCACGGCGCAGGTTGTTGTTGCGCGGATCGCCGTCGGCCAGGGTATCGACATTGACCAGGATCAGCCCCTCGCGCGCATCGGTCACGACCGCATAGCTGTAGATCGGGTGGAAGGCCTGTTCCTGGTTGGCGGTCCGCATCTCGGCCGTGTTGCGCGTCGGGGCGATGGGCTGGTTGGTCGGCAGGGCCATGCAGGTGGCGTTGCCGGACGCGACATGGGTGTCATTGCCCAGCGGCGAGAAGGGTGCGGTCAGGATGCGGTCCGAGACGCCCTTGTTGCCGATCGATGCCACGTCATAGACCCGGAATCCGCCCCGGCCCTCCGCGACGAACATATACTCCCCGCGCAGCTGCAGGCAGCGCGCCTCGCCGCCCGTGCTCTGGAGGGTGTTGGCGATCTCCTCGACCGATCGCGTATCGCCGCTGCCGCCGGCTTCCATGTCGAAGGCTTCGCCGCGGGTCCAGTTGATCAGCTCGCGACCGTTGCGCTCCACGTGCTGGGCGAAGAAGTCGGGATAGGCATAGCGCTGCAGATAGGAGCCAAACACCGCCTGCGGCTCGTCCCACTCGGTCACCCGCACCGCCTCGATGCCGGTCGCGAGCCCGACCCAGGCATGCATGCCGACGAAGTTGACAGAGTTGGTCCCCAGCATCAGCAGCTGGGCGATGATGGCGTTGTTGTCCTCGGCCTCCGAGACGTGACAGTCGCTGCAGGTCTTGGTCTCGGTCGTGCGGACGGTGTGCGGGAAATGCGGGGCGAAGGCCTGGCTCGAGAAGCCGACCGCCGAGATCGGCGGCTGCTGCACATAGATCCGTTCGCGGTTGATGTTGGTGGACGACAGGACCAGGGCCGACGACGACCGGGCCGGGGCGATCACCCCGCCGCGCGTGGTCTGGTGGCGACCCAGCTGGAACATGTCGTCGCGCGCCACCTGCGGATTGTAGGTGGCGTAGTTGCGGGTCGTGCCACCCTCGGCGCGATGGCTGGTCGCCTGCCAATTGGCCTCGACCGGCAGGTGGCAACCGCCGCAGGACGGCGTCCAGGACGTATGGCAGCTGTAGCAGGCCATCTCCTCGTCATCGTGGGCGAGGTCCGTCGTCGCCACGCCGGGTCCCCACGAGAAGGCCGCCAGACCCGGCCGCGACACCGACATCAGCTTGGCTCGCGCCGCCGCCGGGTTGAACTCGGGACTGGCGCGGTCAACGGCGTCGCGCACCAGATCGACCTCCCACTCCAAGGTCGGATCGACGATCGAGCGCTGGATCAGCACCCGGCGATTGTCGCGCTCGATCCATTCGAAACGACGCTGGCCGTCGGAGTTGCGCAGCAGTGTCAGGTCCGTGCCCGCGGGCGGCGCCGCGGGGCCGGAGGTCCGCAGCGTCGGCAGGGCCCGCGAGGTGCCATGGCAGTCCTTGCAGCCGATCTCCACCGCCGCGGCCACCTCGCCCATGATCAGGCCCGAGCCGTGGCTGTCCTGCGAGAAGTGGCAGTCGGCGCACTGCAGGCCCTTCTCGGCGTGGATATCCATCATGTGGACGGTGCGGCCCGGATTGGTCCCCGGCGGGACGAACTGGCCCTCCCCTTCCCGGCGCCAGCGCTCGGGATCATCAGGCGAAACGATGCCGCCCTCGGCGTCCAGCAGATTGCCCTCGCGATCGCGCCTGAACACGCCGCGGAAATTCCAGCCGTGGCCGTGATAGTCGGCGAACTGGGTGTCGCGCAGGGTCGGGTTCAGGTCGTTGACCGCGCGCAGGAAGTCCAGATCGGCCCAGTTGCCGCGCGGCGCGGCGCCCTCGGGGTTGCGGTCCAGAACCGCGCGGATCTCCTCGGCGGTCGGATAGCGCTGGCGCTCGGGCCACATGGTCGGCGCGTCGGACTCATAGTCCCACATCGTGTAGCCGAGGTAGCTGTTCAGGAACATGTTCGGCTGGTGCATGTGGCAGTTCATGCACTGCGACGTCGGGATGGCGCGGGTGAAGGCGTGGCGGATCGGATGGCCCGATTCCTCGCGATTGATGGTCGGGTCCGCCGTCGCCGTCCGGCCGTCCCGCCCGAACTGCGAATAGCCCAGACTGTGCCGCGGCTCGCGGTCATTGGCATAGACCACATGGCACGACGTACAGCCGGAGGAGCGATAGTCGCCCGGCTGGTCATTGGTGCCCATGAACCAGGTGTAGGGATCGTTCAGGCGGGTCTTGTGGATGTTCAGCACCGGCACGGCGATGCGCAGGCCGGTGCCCGGCCCACGCGACGACTGGCGAATGTCCGGGCGGCCCGGCTCCTCCAGCCGCTGGATCTGGCCGGTCGGGCTGGGCAGGCCGATCTCGGGGAACTGGGTGGCGATGTTGCGCCCGCCGCGCTCGAACACCCGGAAGATGTCGCCGGGCGGCGTCACCTGCCAGGTCGGGATGGGATAGAGCACCGGCAGGGCGCCTCGCCGCTGCTCGTCCAGCGTCACTGTTCCGGGCGGATTGCCCGGCGACAGCAGCCGCGCCGCCTGGCCATCCGGTGTGTAGGCCTCGCCGATGATGTAGTTCTTGTAGGGCAGGATGCCGTTGTTGTACGACGCGCCGCCGAAGAACATGGCGCCTGTCGCCATCAGGGATCGTTCTGCTCTTTCAATCAGTTCCATGTGACAGTTACCACAGGACTGACGAGCAACGCGATAATCACCGGGATTCACAAAGCGAATGAACTCCGGAGCCTCGCGGTTCAGCAGCGTATAGGTCCGCTCCGGATTGGCCGAACTGGGGAAATGCCAGCTTCCCGGATAGCGAGGCAGAACGTGAGCTCTGTCTCGTATTGCACTGTATTCTGTTGACTCTCTGCTTGCTCCCGTGGGGGACATGGCCGTGGCGTCGCCGCCATGGCAATCGACGCAGCCCAGCACGACGGCTGGCGAGGCGTGCATGCTCGCGGCGTCCACCGGACTGTGGCAACTGACGCAGCCGACACTCTTGGCGGCGGCCTGTTCGGGGGTCTGGCTGAACGGTGCCGGCGCGGCGGCGACATAGACCCGGGCGACGGGCGCCTCATCATCGTCGGCGATCACGGCGGCCGGAGACCAGGCGACGACAACCATCAGGGCGGACAGCGCCCCGATCACCAGTCGTTTGCCCCCCCAGGTCCTCATCCGCCCCTCAGAATGTAAGAACAGCGTTCAATAGAACGGAATAGAAGCGATCGTCACGATTCGTCGCCTGAAACAGGTCGCCGAAGCCGTCGCCGGGCTCGAACACCGCTGCGGAGGCCCGCAGGACGACGTTCTGTGTCATCAGCGGTCGCCAGATGGCCGAGACCGAAACATCGAACCCCAGCTCCTTCGGAATTGACCCTTCCTGACGCAGCGCCTGGACCACCGCCGTGTCCGCGAACCACAGGTGATTGGCGTTGGCGCTGACCCTCAGCTGGGGCGTCAGGTCCAGATCGGTCCCGAAGCCGACCAGAATGGTGCCGGGGTTGTTGAAATTGGACTGCCCCTCCTCCTTGGACGAGCGCAGCGAGTTCAGCACCGCATTGCGGCCGTTGACGCCGATGGCGCGACCGCCGCCGGCGAAGGGAATGGACTGGCGGATCCAGTAGCTGGTGTCGGCCCCGGCAAACTGCGGGTTCTCGAAGATGGCGTCGAACCCCTCCTCGACATCGTCATAGGGGTCCGGATCGCCTGAGGCATACAGGCCCGAGGCGCGGAACCGCATCCAGTCAAGGTCGATCGACGGCTCGACCGCGAGGAACCAGGCGCGGATGTCCGCGGGCTGGCCCGTGAACATACTGTTCCGGTCCTCGCCGAGCGCGGCATAGGCCGAGGCCGTCAGATTGAGCCGTCCGATCCGGCCGTCGGCGTTGTAGCCCAGATAGGCGACGTCATAGTCCCTGCCCCGCAGGTCGCCGAGCAGCGCCGGCCGGGCCGGGAAGCCGTTGTCGTCGATATGGATATCGTCCCGCTCGCGGTTGCGGTTGTAGATCACCGTCCACTGCGAGGTCATGCCCGGGACCGGCAGATCCTGCCGATACAGGTTGGCGACGAAGATCTGATCGTCGCGGATGGACTGGGTGATATCGTTCAGCCCCGAGTTGGTGTCCTTTTCCAGCCGGGCGAAGACGCCGAAATTGTACTGGTAGCGGTTGTTGTCGCGATTGCCGAAGAAGCGCACGCCCAGCTGGTTGTCCTGGAACAGGAAGCCCCGGAAGTCCGAGGTGAAAGGCTGGATGCCGACCCGGACAGAGTCGAAATCATAGCGCTCCGACACATTGCGCAGGTGGTAGTCGAAAAAGGCTTCCTGCACGCCGAGGAAGGAATCCTGCCGGTCAGGGCTTTTCGACGGCCGTACCGACAGGATGCGCCGCTCCGGCACGCTGACATCGCTGTAGTTGAAGGCCAGGGTCAGGCGGGCCTCGTAGTCCGGCGGCTTGAACGCCGTCGATCCCTTGATCACCGAGACCGAGGCCACCAGAGTCTGCGACAGGATCAGGCTGTTGGAGCGACCGAAGACGTCGAGACTGTTCGGGTCCTGCGTCGTCTGCACACCGACCGGGAGCGGCAGGGATCGCGGCTCGATCACCGTATCCGATACGCCGGCGACCACCACGAACAGGTCGTCTCGACCCGGCAACGGGCGATCGCCCTTGAGTGTGTTCTGATTGTAGGGGTCGAACCAGCGTTCGTTGACGCCGACGGCCTCGATCACCCGCCAGCGATCGGGGAGCGGCAGATGGTCGGTCGGAAACGCTTCGGGCGGCGGCGCGCGCACCGCGCCGGGATTGGCCTGGATGATGGCCTCGGGGTAGTTCTCGACCCGCCCCGGACGGCGGCGGATGGGCGCGTCCGGGTCGAGCTGCGGCGTCGGCTCAGCCTCGCGGGACGGCTGCGGCACGGCGGGCTGGATGACCAGCGGCAGGCCTTGCGCAGCGGCTTCAGATGCCGAGAGGCACCCGAGGCTCACAACGATCAGGGCGGGCCATGCCACCTTCATCACGGCGCACTGCAGACATTCTGTTGCGAGGAATCCAGGAAGGGCGCGAACGGACAGCTGACATAACGCAGCCGGGTCGAGCCGCCAGGATGGGTGACGACGATCTGGTCTGACCGGATCGCGGCGGGGGCCTGGCTGATGCCGCCGACGCGCAGGGCGGCGTTCTGGAGGCCGAGGAAGGAGATCATGTCGTCCTGGTCGATGCCGTCCCCGGACACGCCGATCGCCCCGATGAGCTGGGTCCCGCGATAGATCGGCACCCCGCCCGGGAAGATCTGCAGGCCGTTCTGCAACCGGTTCCGGCCCGGCGCGGCGTCCGGCAAGGCGGTACAGCGCGCCGCGGTGTCAGGGCCGAGCCCGCTGACGAAACCGACGTGCTGTCCGAGATTGCCCAGGATCAACGCCGTCTGCAGCCCGGTCGAGAAGGGGCTCCACATCGCGATCGGCCGCGACAGTGGACCGCTGGTCGGGCCCACCTCGCCATCGGGGAAATAGGGGCGCGCCAGATTGCCGATACCGCGCACGCTGAACGCGGTCTGCCCCGTCAGGGCTGCAGGCAGGGACAGGAAGGTCCGGGTCTGACCGACAAAGGCGTTCACGTCTGCTGATGGATCGCCGGACAGGTCCGACGCGGCGGCGGAGTTGGACAGGAAGCTGGCGGTCCTGGCCTTCTGCACGGCCACGTCGATGCCGAACAGCGGGGCGTCCGGCGACCGGACCAGCCCCAGGGTCACGCCATGGGTATCGACCACCGCGATCGAGACCTGGGCGCGACTGTCCAGCGGACGACGGATCTGGGCGCGCGCCCGGCTCATGATGCTGAACGCCTCTTCCAGCACGGCGCGCGTCTCGGCAGCGGTCAGCGGCGAACCGACCGAGGCCCCGTCGGTGCCGGCCTGCACCGGATAGCGGGGGCCGCCCGAACCGTCGGTCAGGATGAAGGCGTCGACATTGTTGAACTCGCCCGCCGTCGCCTTGCGCACGCCGGAGGCCTCGGTTCCGTAGGCCTGGCCCGCGAGGACGCCCGGTCCGGCGTAATAGCCGGTTACGGGGGTAAAGGCGCCGGTCCCCACCGGCAGGGTTCCAAAGGCTGGTGCAGACGCTGGAGTGCTCAGCAGGGTGGCGGTGGTGGCGTCGCTGTAGCGCAGGGTCGTTCCGTCCACTGCGACCCTGTCTGCAACGATGTCCACGGCCGGTGCCAAACTCGTCCCCGCCGCCAATGCAATGTGTTCTTCTATATCAATATCGACGTCCAGAACGTTGATATCAAACCCATAATCGCTCTCGGCAATCACGCCGACTCCGCCGACCAGCACTCCGTTCTTGTAGAGCGGGAAACCGCCGGGATCGGCCGCCAGACCGAGCGGCGACCGTTTGGGTCCGATCAGGGCGGACGGTCCACCGCCGGCGACGAAACGGCTTGAAATGTCCGAACAGGGCAACTGGCTGAACTGCACCCCGAACAGCGGCCCGCTTTCGAGACCGGCCGTCGAGGGGGCCGGAGGGAAATGCTGCTGCACGATCATACTGGCCGTGCGGCTGGAAAAGGCGTTGCCGCCGGACGACAGGTAGGCCCCGGTCACAGCCTTGGCGATCGCGCCCGCCGCCGCCGGTGCGACCACGCCCTGCAGATCCACATCGGCCGTTGCGCCCGGACGCAGGGTGATCGTCGCCGGCGCGCCGGTCATGGAATAGACCGCCAGCACATTGCCCACCCGGTCGGTCACCGCGATCACTGCGGGACGCGAGCGTGCGCGCGCCTCGGCCACGGCACGGGCCAGCACCCCTTCGACATCCGCCACGGAGAGGGCCTCGGCCGCCGGAACCGCATAGAGGGCGCCGCCCCCGCCGCCGCCGCCGCCGCCGCCACCACCACCGCCACCGCCACCGCCACCGCCGCTGGACGAGCCTCCCCCTCCGCCGCAGCCCGTCAGCAGCAGACCGGCCAGCGCCGCCAGAACCAGTCCCCTCGCCCGCCGGGTCATCGTGCGCGCCTCACGGCGGTCGCGACGCCGCCCATGGCGCGCCTGAACTCCTGCGGTCGGTAGCGGTTGGGATCCCGCACGGCGGCATAGGCGCGGTCGATATCAGACCGCATGGCCCGCACGGCGCCCGCCTCGATCTGCCCCTGTGAGACGAGGGCGTTCAGCAGGGTGTCGACGGCCATGACCGCCTGGGCCCCGCCGGAATAGTCGGTGTAGCGCGGGGCCAGCGCCTCCCCCAGCACATCCTCGAGGATGGCGAAGGTGTCGGCGCGGCTGAACGGGCTGGAAGCAAAGCTCGCCGAGAGCTGTCCCGCCGTTCCCGCCAGGCGGCGGGCGGCTTCGACCGCCCCGGCCCGATCAGAGCCCAGGGCCTGATGGAAGGCGCGCGAGTCCGTCTGGAACCGCTGCGCCAGAGACGCCGGCGCGGTGCGGGCCGCGGCGGCCAGCATGATCATGTTCTCATCGTTGAACGGCGGCGTGCCCATCGGGATAGGCCGCCCCGGATTGGCCTCGACCAGCAGGGGCGCGTTCGGCTCGTCCGAGATCGGCCGGTGACAGCTGTGACAGTCGAAAAAATAGAGCTCGGGAAAGACGCCGTTCCCGGCCCGGCCCGTATCGCCATAGACGGTCAGGATGCGCTGCAGGGCCACGGCCTGGCCGATGGCCCAGAGCCGCGCGGAATCCATCGTCGCCTTGCGCTGCACATAGTCGGCGTCGACATCGTGATGCTGCTGGAAGGCAGTGAACAGTTCCAGCTCGAATGACAGGCGCGGATGGCCCGCGCTCATCATCTCGTGGGTCACGAACTGGTTCGGCTTGTCACTGCCCCAGTGGCAATCGAGACAGACATTGGCCCGAACCACCGGATCCTCCAGCGGAGTCATGCCGCGCGCCACATTGTCGGCGTGGCTGACGCCGACGGTATAGTGGCTGGCGATCCAGCCGCCGGAAGGGCCATGGCAGCTCTCGCAGCCCACGCCGTCCGAGACCTGGAACCGGGCCCCACGGGCCGCGGCGGGCTCGGCGTGGCAGCCCAGACAGGCCGGGGCGTTCTGCGCCGGGCCCAGGCCCAGCCGGCGCGTGATCGACTGGGCGCGCGCATAGGTCAGGGTGCGCCAGGCCCGGCTGTGTGACCCGCCGGGGCCTGTGGGGTCCTGCCAGCTGACCAGTTCGTTCTGGCGCACCACCGCGCCGTCAGCGGCCTGACGCCCGTGGCAGGTCGATCCGGCGCAAGACGCGACGCCCTCGTGCACACCCGGCGAAGACAACTGGGTTGCGGAAGCCTTTGAAGGCAGGACTGCGCCCACGCCGACGCAGAGCGCCAGGAACAAGGCCAGGCTCACCCAGACCGCGACAGGGCGGATACCACCCACGCTGATCGTCGTCGTGTTCAATTGGTCCCCGCTTCCCCCGTCGACCCACTTGCGCAAGTTCGACAGAACGACGTTAGCACCAATCATGACAAGCTGTCAGCCGACTCCCCCATGGCCAGAAGCCACGGTTCTCCTGACCTAGTCCTCAGGCGTCCAGCGCCGGATCAACGTCCGCGCCCCGACGCCCGGACGAGATTCAATCAGGGCGGTGCGCACGGCGCGGACTCCGCCCTGGTCGACGTCGATACGGACAGCGAAATAGTCCGTGCGTACGGTGACCTGGTCGCGCACGCCCGGGTCAACCTGCAGGCTGTTGAGGGCCGGCTGGCGCCAGAAGCCGGCTGGATCCGACCAGCCTCCCGTCGGACGGGCCGCGATCACGGCCCGGGCGTCGGGCAGGCTGAGCGACCCGCCCGTGAGCATGACCAGGAGCGGCGCATTCGCCGACGTCAGGGTGTTGACGTTGATCGGCGAGCGGTCGGTCGGCAGGGCGCACAGATGGGGCCGCAGCCGGTCGTAGGCGTCACGGTCCACGCCGCGCACGGTCCGCAGCTCGGAGACCTCGGCCAGAGGCACGCCGCCTGTCCGGTAAGGCTCGGCCAGCCCGGCATAGGCGCTGTCCTCGGCGCCCCGGGAGCGAGCCGTGGTGTCGCTATCGATCCAGTCGATCAGACTGTCCGTGATCGTCTCCATCCTCTGCGGATCGACCCCGACGGCCCGCCCGAGCGCCAGCAGCTGCACCTCCCCGACCGGCCGGACCGCCAGCCGGTCCCCGGTCCAGGCCACCACGCTGTTCAGGTTGAAACAGGCCTGACCGTCACGCACCGTCGCGGTCAGCGTCCCTCCGTCGATCGGCAGGGTGATCGCGCGTCCGTTCCACTCGGGCGTCAGCGGGGTCCGGTCCGCATCCAGCGCCGTCAGCCGCTCAATCCTTCGCCGAGCCAAAGTCTCCGCGCCATCGGCATACCACTGCGCCTGGGCGCCGGTTTCGGCATTGGTCGTGCGCCGCACCGAAAACCGGACATCGTCCAGTACGGCAACCGCCACGACAGCCATCACCGCCACCAGCAGCAAGACGGCCAGAAGCGCCATGCCCTCGCGATCCCGAAGCGGCCCGCCTCTCATCGTCCGCCCCCGATGAGGAACAGCTGCGACAGCCGGCCATATCCCTCCACCGTCAGTTCGAGGCACACCGCGTCGGGCGGGCCTCCGGTCGGCCCGGGAATCGGGGTGGGCGTCTCGCGGCCGTCCTGAATGAAGGTCACGGTCAGGTCCGACACGCCGGTCAGCAGCACTTGGGACGGTCCCGGGCGCGATCCATCCAGAAAGGGCGACACCCGGCGTTCCAGCCGATCTCCGACGACGCTGTACTCAACCCGTTGCAGGGACGACCGGCCCGTGTCCCCGGCATTGCTCCAGCCGGCGCGGGTAACGACCAGAACAGGGTCGCCCGGAGCCGTTCCCCCCGCCAGGGCCAGGGGATGTGGCTCACCGTTCCGGTCGCGCGTTCGGCGGTTCGTCGCCTGACCGAGGTCGGCCTTCAGAAGGCTGCGCGTTCGCTGCAATGCGGCGGTGCGGTCGGTGGCCGCCCGGACCACAAACCGGTTGTCGACCGAGACGGACAATACGGCCGCACCCGCGGAAGCGATCAGGCCGAACAACATCAGTGCGACCAGGGCCTCGACCAGGGTGAAGCCGGACCGGGCGGTCGCCGGGGTGAACATGATCTTCGCCGCCCCCTGTCCTGACGTCTTTGCGATTACACCCTGCCGCCCCTCAGCGCACAATCCCGACTAGCACCCCGGCCGATTTCAGACGAACCCGGCCGACTGTTTGATCTTGCACTGCAGCAAAATATGTAACATTGTTCGTTGTATGCAGGGTTTGCTCGCGCTGCACGGACCGAACAATGCTCAAATCCATGAAATGCCTGCTGAAAGGGCACGTCTACGTCGACAGCCGTAGCCAGCCCGGAACCCGTGTTTGCGTCCGTTGCAAGGATCGCAAGCCGTTCGAAGGCCTCACGCCGCCGTCCAGCAGCAGCGCCGCGACAGACAGCGCCACGCCTTCAAACGGCTGAGCGCCGGCGCGGGTCAAGCCGCCGGCTTTCCATGCCCTGACTCAGACCAGCCGGCTCTGCACCAGGGCCGCCTCGATAAAGCCCGCGAACAAAGGATGCGGTGCGAACGGGCGGCTCTTCAATTCCGGATGATACTGGACCCCGACGAACCACGGATGATCCTCGCGCTCGACCGTCTCGGGCAGGACGCCGTCCGGCGACAGGCCGGCGAAGATCAGGCCGCCCTTCTGCTCGATGGCGTCGCGGTAGTTGATGTTGACCTCATAGCGATGCCGGTGGCGCTCGCTGATCGTGGTCGAACCGTACATCTGCGCGATCCTCGACCCCGCCTTCAGCGTCGAGTCATAGGCCCCCAGCCGCATGGTCCCGCCCATGTCGCCGCCCTGCTGGCGCAGGACGCGCTGGTTCCCCTGGGTCCATTCGGTCATCAGGCCGACGACGGGCTCGGTCGTCGGGCCGAATTCGGTGGATGAGGCCTTGGGATAGCCGGCCAGATTCCTGGCCGCCTCGATCACCGCCATCTGCATGCCGAAACAGATGCCGAAATAGGGGATCTTGCGCTCGCGGGCGAAGCGGGCCGCCTCGATCTTGCCCTCTGAGCCCCGCTCGCCGAAGCCGCCGGGCACCAGAATGGCGTGAGCCGCCTGCAGGCGCGCATCGCAGGCCTCACGGTCGCCCTCGAAGGTCTCGGCCTCGACCCAATCGATGTTGACCTTGACGTTGTTCGCCACACCACCGTGGTGCAGGGCCTCGATCAGGGATTTGTAGGCGTCCTTGAGGACCGTATATTTGCCCACTACGGCCACGGTGACCTCGCCGTCCGGCTGTCGACGGCGTCGCGCGATCTCTTCCCACATGGTCAGGTCCGGCGCCGGGGCATCGGCAAGTCCGAAATGCGCCAGAACCTCAGCGTCCAGTCCCTCGCGGTGATAGTCCAGCGGCACGGCATAGATGTCGTCGGAATCCATCGCCTGGATGACGCCGCTCTCACGCACATTGCAGAACAGGCCGATCTTGCGCTTTTCCTCCGGCGGGATCGGGAATTCGCAACGGCACAGCAGGATGTCCGGCTGGATGCCGATCGAGCGCAGCTCCTTGACCGAATGCTGCGTCGGCTTGGTCTTCATCTCGCCGGCGGTCTTGATGAACGGCAGCAGGGTCAGGTGAACGAAACACGACTGGCCGCGCGGCAGGTCCTGCCCCAGCTGGCGGATGGCCTCGAAGAACGGCAGGCCCTCGATGTCGCCGACCGTGCCGCCGATCTCGACCAGCACGAAGTCCACTTCCTCGCCGTCATCCGTCAGGGCGGGAGTCAGGCAGAAGGATTTGATCTGGTCGGTGACGTGCGGAATGACCTGGACCGTGGCGCCCAGATAGTCCCCGCGCCGCTCCTTTTCGAGGATGGTCGAATAGATGCGGCCGGTGGTGATGTTATCCGACTTGGCGGCCGACACCCCCGTGAACCGCTCATAGTGGCCCAGGTCGAGGTCGGTCTCGGCGCCGTCGTCCGTGACGAAAACCTCGCCATGCTGATACGGGCTCATCGTGCCCGGATCGACGTTCAGATAGGGGTCGAGCTTACGAAGGCGAACCTTGTAGCCGCGCGCTTGCAGGAGCGCGCCGAGAGCGGCGGATGCGAGGCCTTTTCCCAAGGAGGAAACCACGCCGCCGGTGATGAACACGTAACGGGCCATGGGAGATCACCCTACCGCTGATTCGGGCGGCAAACTGCGGAGACTTTGAGGGCGGGAGAGGAAGGCGGGGATAAGCTCCCCGCCCATCCTAATTTGCGGGAGCCGGCTGGGCCGGAGCCGGGGCGGCGGAGACGCCCGACAGGCTGGATTCCAGATCCTGCAGCGACGGCGCGGCCGGTTGCGCAGGCGCCGCCGGATCAACGGCCGGCGCTGCGTCCGTCGTCGTCGGAGCGATCAGCTCGCCCACGGCGTCGGCGTCGACGATAGAGCGGTTGGAACGCTCAACGTTGCCGAGAATGGTCAGGCCGATCGCGCAGGCGAAGAACAGGGTGGCCAGAACCCATGTCGTCTTGGTCAGCAGATTGCCTGCGCCCCGCGCGGTCATGAAGCCAGACGGCCCGCCGCCCATTCCGAGGGCGCCGCCCTCCGAACGCTGAATCAGGATCACGCCGGCAAGCGCGATCGAGATGAGGATCATGGCGACGAGGAGAATGGTCTGGAGCATGGCAGCCGATATGTGTGGCGCAAGGCGGCGCCGATCAAGCGGCGGCGTCTAACATTGATGCGGGACGGGAGCAAACGTGCGGTTCACGCCCCGCGGATGATCCCGAGAAAATCCGCCGCCTTCAGCGAGGCGCCGCCAACCAGGGCGCCGCCGACTTCCTGCGCCGCGAGGATTTCGCGGGCGTTGTCCGGCTTGACCGAGCCGCCGTACAGGATCGGCGTCGCGGCCACGCCCAGCCCCAGTCGCTCGATCATCGCCGCGCGGACGGCGCGGTGGACTTCCTCGATCTGCTCCAGCGTGGGCGTCAGGCCGGTGCCGATGGCCCAGACCGGTTCATAGGCCACGGCGAAGTCCCGGCCGGCCAGCGCCAGCGGCAGGGAGGCCATGATCTGGCTGCGCACCACCTCGACGGCCCGTCCCGCCTCGCGCTGCTCCAGTGTCTCGCCGACACAGATGATCGGCGACAGGCCCGCGGCCAGGGCCGCCTCGGCCTTGGCCGCCACCAGGGCGTCGGTCTCGCCATGCCCCTGACGGCGTTCGGAATGGCCGAGGATCACCAGCGTCGCGCCGGCATCCTTCAGCATGGCCGCCGAGATATCGCCGGTGAAGGCGCCGTGGGTCTCGGCCCGGCAGTCCTGCCCGCCAATCTCGATGCCGCCACCGGCCGCCTGCGCCATCCGCTCGATCAGGGTCGCGGGCGGACACAGGGCGACGCGGCAGGCCGGAGCCGCCTCGGCCAGCGCGGCGCGCAGCGCCGCCACCTCGTCCAGGCTCGCGCCCAGACCGTTCATCTTCCAGTTTCCGGCGATCAGTTTTGCGGATTTCATCATCCGCGCTTTCTATGCGGCGCCTTCCGACAAGCCAAGCGTCTCCCTCCCCCGAAATGGGGAGGGAGGGCGAAGCGCAGCGGAGCCCGGGTGGGGAACGCCAGTCCCGCACCGCCGGAGCCCGGCTTCACACCTCCCCACCCGGTCGCGTCGCGACCACCCTCCCCATAAAGGGGTGGGAGAACCGACCCGGCGTGGCCCAACAATCATGCCATCGTCTTGCCGTGCGGGGCGCTGACACCCTATAGGCCAAGCAGCACCCTTGCCGCTGATCCGCCAGGACCGACCATGCTCACCGCCTTCCGTACCTTCGCCAAATCGAAATGGGCCATCGGCCTGCTGGTCCTGCTGGCGCTCGGCCTGGTGGTCACCGGCGGATCGCAGATGGATGTTCTGGCCAACCTCGGTCCGAAACATGTGGTTTCGGCCGGCGACCGCAACTTGAGCCAGGTGGAGTTCCGCGGCGAACTGGACCGTATCCGCGAGCAGGCGCAGCAGCAGGCCGGACGGGCCCTGACCTTCGAGGAGCTGATCGGCGAAGGCGGCCTGCGCCAGTATCTGGAGCAGAAGTCGCAACAGCTCGGCTTCGTAAACTGGGCCTGGAAGGCCGGCATTCGCCCCGGCAAGGAGCTGGTCCTGCGCCAGATCCGGCAGGCTCCCGCCTTCTTCGACAGCGTCACGGGCCAGTTCAGCGAGGAGCAGTATCGCACCGCCCTGGCGGAGGGGAACGCCACGCCCGAGATGTTCGAGGCGCAGTTGCGCGACCAGTATTCCACTCAGCACTATGGCGCCGCCCTCGGCGCCGGCATGCGGTTGCCGCGCATCTATGGCGCCATCCTCGCCAGCCAGGCGCTTGAGACCCGCGACGCCCGCTGGTTCACCGTTACCCAGGCGATGGCCGGCACTGCGGGTACGCCGACCGACGCCCAGCTGACCGCTCTCATGAACCAGAACGCCGATCAGCTGCGGATGCCTGAGTCCCGCACCGCCTCGGTCGTGCTCTTCGACGATGGCGCAACCGGCGCGGTGGCGCCGACCGAGGCTCGTATCGAGGAGCGGTTCAACTTCCGTCGCGACGCCCTGTCGCTGCCCGAGAGGCGCACCTTCGTCACCCTGACCGCGCCGAACCGCGCCGCCGCCGACCGCATCGCCGCCGCCCTGCGCGCCGGTCAGTCCCCGGCCGAGGTCGCCCGCGCCAACAGCATCCAGCCCGCCGAATACAACGACACGCCGCGCAGCGCCCTCGGCGACCCGGCTGTGGCCGCCGCCGTCTTCGGTCTGGCCGCCAACCAGGTGTCCGCCCCGGTCCAGGCCGGCGTGGGCTTTGTCGTGGCCAAGGTCACCGGCATCCAGCCGGGCCGCGCCGCGACCCTGGCCGATGTCCGCGAACAGGTGATCGCCGAGCTGCGCGCCGAGGACGCCCGCGCGTCCGTCTATCGCCGGGTCGAGGCCTATGAGAAGGCGCGCCAGGACGGCAAGACGCTGGACGTCGCCGTGCGCGAGGTCGGCGCCCGGGTCATCCAGATTCCGCCGATCCGTCAGGACGGCAAACTCCGCAACGGTCAGGACATCAATCCGGCCCTGCCGCCGCAACTAATCCAGACCATGTGGAGCCTCAGCAAGGGCGCCGAGAGCGAAGTCGTCGACATGGGACAGGGCCAGTATTTCGTGGTCCGCCTCGACGACATCCTGCCCGCGGCCCTGCCGCCCCTGGCCGGCATCCGTGAGCCCCTGGCCCAGCAATGGGTGCTGCGCGAGAATGCCCGCCTGCTCAGCGCGCGCGCCAACGCCCTGGCCGCCCGGGTGCGCGGCGGCGAGGACCTGGCCGCCGTTGCCGCCTCGGTCGGCGCCACCCTGCAGACGGGAACCGGCCTGAACCGCCAGTCCGCCGAACAGAACGGCCAGGGCGTCATCGCCGGCGTGTTCGGCAGCGGCCGCGGCCAGCCGTTCTCGCAGCAGAACACGGTCGACACCTTCGTCATCGGCCGCACGGACCGCATTGCCGCCGCGGTGCCGGCGCTGGCGGCTCCGGTTGCTGAACAGTTCCGTCAGCGCATGGCCGGCGACCACGTCAACGCCGTCGGCGAGACAGCCATCGCCGCCGCCGCCGCCCGCAGCAAGGCGGAGTTCGACGAGCCGCTGGCCCGGACGTCCCTGGGCCTGCCGGCCGAAGCGCCCGCCGCTCCCGCATCGCCGGGCGCCGCGCCGGCTCAATGACGACCGGCGGCGAAGGCGGCTTCGCCGATTTCGAGCGCGGCTGGTCGCAGGGCCAGCCCCAGGTCGTCATCCGCCGGCTGGTGGATGACCTCGAGACGCCGGTCTCGGCCTTCCTCAAGGTCGGGCACGGCCGCACCCACGCCTTCCTGCTGGAATCGGTCGAGGGCGGCGCCGTCAACGGCCGCTATTCGATCATCACCCGCGAGCCGGATGTCGTCTGGCGCTGCCGTGGCGGCGCCGCTGAGCTGGCGCGAGGCGATGACATCACCGCCAACCGGTTCAGGCCTGAAGCCGCCGACGCCCTGACGTCCCTCCGCGCTCTGATGGCGGCGTCGCGGTTCGACCTGCCGGACGGCCTGCCGCCCATGGCCGCGGGCCTGTTCGGCGTGTTCGGCTATGACATGGTCCGCCTTCTCGAGCCGCTGGGCGCGCCCAATCCCGACCCGCTCGACCTGCCCGACGCCGTCCTGACCCGTCCCTCGCTCGTCGCCATCTTCGACTCTGTCAGCCACGAGATCGTGCTCGTCTCGGCCGCCTATCCCGACAGTGGTCTGAACGCCCGGCCGGCCTTCGACGCCGTCGTGGCGCGGTTGGACCAGTTCGAGGCCGATCTGCGCCGGCCATTGCCGGCCCTTCCCGCCCCGCGCGAGACCGCGATCGAGCCCTTCCGTTCGCCTGTCGGGGACGCCGACTTCGCCGCCATGGTCGGCCGGGCACAGGACTATATCGCCGCCGGCGACATCTTCCAGGTCGTGCTCAGCCATCGGTTCGCAGCACCATGGGCCGGCGAGCCGTTCGCCTTCTACCGCTCATTGCGGCGTCGGAACCCGTCCCCCTATCTGTTCTATCTCGACTTCGGCGACTTCCAGCTGGCCGGGTCCAGCCCGGAAATCCTCGTGCGCCTCAAGGACGGCCGCGTCACCATCCGCCCCCTCGCCGGCACCCGACCGCGCGGCGAGACGCCCGAGGCCGACCGCGCACTCGAGGCCGAACTGCTCGCCGATCCCAAGGAGCGGGCCGAGCATCTGATGCTGCTCGACCTCGGCCGCAACGACGTCGGCCGCGTCGCCGCCCCCGGCACGGTCGAGGTGATCGAGAGCTTCCGCGTCGAACGCTACAGCTCGGTCATGCACATCGTCTCCGAGGTCCAGGGCGACGCCCATCCCGACCTCGACGCCGTGGACACCCTTCTGGCCGCCCTCCCCGCCGGCACCCTGTCCGGCGCGCCCAAGGTCCGGGCCATGGAGATCATCGACGAGCTGGAGAGCGAGAAGCGCGGCGTCGGTTACGGCGGCGGCGTCGGCTACATCTCCGCGGGAGGCGAGGCCGACATCTGCATCGTGCTCAGGACCGCCCTGTTCGCCGACGGCAAGATCCATGTCCAGGCTGGCGCCGGCGTCGTCGCCGACAGTGATCCTGCCGCTGAATATGCCGAAACCCTCGCCAAGGCCCGCGCGCCCATGCGCGCCGCCGAGGACGCCTGGCGCTATCCGTTCGGAAACCGCTAGGGCTGGGAAGAGGCCGCCGTCTCGTCGAACCGCACGCCCGGCCCCAGCACCATCACACCGGCCATCAGAACCGCCGCCATCGCCGCCAGGGCGGCCGCGCCGAGGGCCGCATAGGGGCTGGGCCGCGTCGTGGACGGCGTCAGCAGGGTGCGCGCCTTGGTGATGCTGTTGTGCGCCATGGAACTCCCCGATCCGAGCGGGCAGGTTCGGGCGGGTTCGGTTAACGAAGACTTACCGTCACAGCGGCTTGGCGCGGCCACCGGCAGCCCCTAGAAGCCGCTCCATGATCCTCGTCGTCGACAACTACGACAGCTTCACCTGGAACCTCGTCCACTACCTCGCGGAGCTGGGCGCGGAGACGCGTGTCGTGCGCAATGACGACCTGACCGCCGCCGAGGCCTGGGCGCTGAAGCCCGAAGCCGTCCTGCTCTCGCCCGGCCCGTGCACGCCCAACGAGGCCGGCATCTGCCTCGCGATGCTCGACACCGCGCCGCTGGACATGCCGATCTTCGGCGTCTGCCTGGGCCATCAGGCCATGGGCCAGGCCTTCGGCGGCGAGGTGATCCGCGCCAAGGCCCTGATGCACGGCAAGACCTCGCCGATCGAGCACGACGGCCGCAGCGTCTTCAAGGGCCTGCCCTCGCCCTTCACCGCCACCCGCTACCACTCACTGGCCGTCCGTCGCGAAACCCTGCCGGACGTGCTCGAGGTCACCGCCTGGACCGCTGACGGCGAGATCATGGGTCTGGCCCACAGGACCCGTCCGATCCACGGCGTCCAGTTCCATCCCGAGTCCATCGCCACCGAACACGGCCACGACCTGCTCGCCAACTTCCTCGATCTGGCCAACGTCAAACGCGCGGCGATGGTCTGATGGCCGACACCTTCAAACCCCTCCTGGCCAAGCTGGTCGACGGCCGGATCCTGTCGGCTGACGAGGCGCACGCCTTCTTCGCCGCCTGCCTGCGCGGCGAACCGACTCCGGCCCAGGTCGCCGCCGCCGTCACCGCCCTGCGCATTCGCGGCGAGACGGTCGAGGAGATCGCCGCCTTCGCCACCGCCATGCGCGAGGCCGCGCGGACGCTCGACCACCCCTATGACGCCATCGACACCTGCGGCACCGGCGGCGACGGCCAGCACACCTTCAACATCTCCACCGCCGCCGCCCTGGTTCTGGCCGGCGCGGGTCTGAAGGTCGCCAAACACGGCAACCGGGCCATGAGCTCAAAGTCCGGCTCGTCCGACGTCCTGTCGGTGCTCGGCGTCAATCTGCAGGCCAGCCCGGCCCAGCAGCGCCGCTCGCTCGACGAGGCCGGCATCGCCTTCCTGTTCGCCCCCGCCTACCACGGCGCCATGCGCCACGTCGGGCCGGTGCGGGCCGAGATCGGCTTCCGCACCGTGTTCAACCTGCTGGGCCCCCTGTCCAATCCGGCCGGCGCCAGGCGCCAGGTCATGGGCGTCTATGACCCGCGCCTGCTCGAGCCGCTGGCCGAGGTGCTGGGCCGGCTCGGCGCGACCCGCGCCTGGACCGTCCACGGCCAGGGCCTCGACGAACTGACCACCACGGGCGAGACCGAGGTCGCGGAATGGAAGGACGGCGCCGTCCGCCGCTTCACCGTCGCGCCCGAGGACGCCGGCCTGCCTCGCGCCGACCTCGCCGACCTGCGCGGCGGCGATGCGGAAGAGAACGCGGAGGCCCTGCGCGCCCTGCTCGAAGGAGCGAAGGGCGCCTATCGCGACATCGTCCTGCTCAACGCCGCCGCCGCCCTCGTCGTCGCGGACCGCGCCGCTGATCTGACCGAGGGCGCGGCCCTGGCGGCGGCGGTCATCGACGATGGCCGCGCGGCGAGGGCCCTCGCCGATCTGGTCGAGGCAACCAACACCGTCATCGAGGAAGACCCGGCGTGAGCGACGTCCTGGCGTCGATCGCCGCCTACAAGCGCATCGACGTGTCCGCCCGCAAGGCCGCGACCTCGCAGGACGCGATCGAGTCCTTGGCGCGCACCGCATCGCCCCCGCGCGGCTTCCGCGCCGCCCTCGAACGCCACGTCGAGCGCACCGGTCGCCCCGCCCTGATCGCCGAGATCAAGAAGGCCAGTCCGTCCAAGGGACTGATCCGCGCCGACTTCGACCCGCCCGCCCTCGCCCGCGCCTATGAGCGCGGCGGCGCGACCTGTTTGTCGGTCCTGACCGACGGCCCCAGCTTCCAGGGCGACGACGCCTTCCTCGTCGCCGCCCGTGACGCCGTCGCCCTCCCCTGCCTGCGCAAGGACTTCCTCGTCGATCCCTGGCAGGTGGCCGAGAGCCGCGCCCTGGGCGCCGACTGCATCCTGATCATCCTCGCCATGATCGACGACTCACTGGCGGAGGAGCTTCTCTCTGAGGCCGGGCGCTTCGGCATGGACGCCCTGATCGAGACCCACGACGAGGTCGAAATGGCCCGTGCCTGCAAGCTGGGCGGCGATCTGGTGGGGATCAACAACCGATCCCTGCGGACGTTCGAGGTCGATCTGGCCGTCACTGAACGCCTCGCCATCCTCAGCCCCGTCCGCGCCCTGCTGGTCGCCGAGAGCGGCATCTTCACGCCCGACGACGTGCAGCGGGTTTCGGACGCGCATGCGCAGGCGGTGCTGGTCGGTGAGAGCTTGATGCGGCAGGCGGACGTCGAGGCGGCGACGCGCGAACTGATGCAGTAACCGGACCTTAACCGGAACAGCACAGGAACACCCTGTGGACGTTTGCGGTTTGTTCCGCTAGCGTTCCTGCAACGGGATTCGTCTTCGAGGTCGCCATGCTCACGCGCAAACAGCACGAACTGCTGATGTTCATCCACGAACGGATCAAGGAGACCGGCGTCTCCCCCTCGTTCGACGAGATGAAGGAGGCGCTCGATCTGGCATCCAAATCAGGCATCCACCGGCTGATCACGGCGCTTGAGGAACGCGGCTTCATCCGGCGTCTGGCGCACCGCGCCCGGGCGCTCGAGGTCACCAAGATGCCGGATCAGGCCACGGCGGGCGCGCCGCGCGGCCGGGCGGGCTTCGCGCCTTCGGTGATCGAGGGCGGCGGCCGCCCGATGGCCGCCGAACCGGCCAATGACACCCGAGAACTGTCGCTGATGGGCAAGATCGCCGCCGGCACCCCTATCGCCGCCATTGAGCATGAGACGGCCCGCTATCCGGTGCCCGAGGCCATGCTGGGCGCGGGCGAACACTATCTGCTCGAGATCGAGGGCGACTCCATGATCGAGGCCGGCATCCTCGACGGCGACATGGTGATCATCAAATCGACCGACACCGCCACCTCCGGCGAGATCGTCGTGGCCCTGGTCGAGGGCGAGGAAGCCACCCTGAAGCGGCTGCGCAAGAAGGGCGCTTCGATCGCGCTGGAGCCCGCCAACCGCAACTACGAAACCCGCATCTTCGGCCCCGACCAGGTCGAGGTCCAGGGCAAGCTGGTCGGCCTCATCCGCCGCTATCACTGACCCACGGCCGGTCGCCCCGCACCTCGGCGGACCAGACGGCGCGCCAGCGGTTGGCTGACACCGGCCCGTCCCGCCACAGCTCGACGGACCCGCCGCGGGCGTAGTCCGCGCCGTCCAGCACCAGCCGTCCCTCGCATGAGGCCGGCAGCACTGCGAGCGGCGCGCGCACGCTGACCACCGGCGCCGAGCGGCACAGCGCATCAACCTGCTCCAGCGATGGCGCCCGACGGCCCCACCACATCGCCAGCGGTCCGGCTTCGGGCTCCGCCGGCGCGCAGGAAAACCGCGTACAGACCCAACCCTCTGTCGCCCTCTCCACAGGCGCCACGCCCCGGCGGCGGGTCCAGACATCGACTGCGAACTGCCGCACGCCTGTCCGCACGACCACCGCCTCGCCGCCCTCGACCCAGGCTGCATTGGTCCCGCCGTCGCCGATCCACAGGTCCGGCGTCGGATCGCGCGGCCACAGCATCACGGCCGCCGCGAACGGCAGGCCCAGCCAGCGCAACGGGCCCCGCCACAGGCAGCAGAACAACACCCCGAGAAATGCGATGGGCAGGACGAAGCCGGGCGCGCTGGCCACCGTCCTGACCGCACCCGGCAGACCCGCCGTCCACTCGCCGATCGCCAGCATCACCCCGATCCCCTGCCCCGCCATCCACAGAAAGGGCCCACCCAGCCCCACCGGCTCCAGCAGGGCTCCGAGCGCCAGGAACGGCATGATGATGAAGTCGGACAGGGGCGCGGTCGCCAGATTGGCGACCAGTCCATACATGGCGGTGCGGTTGAAATGTTGCAGGGCGAACGGCCCCGTGGCCGCTCCCGCCACCAGACTGGCCATCACGGCGATCCCCAGCCAGGCGCCGGCACGCTGAACGAACAGGATCGGCCACGGCGTGGATATCTCACGCGGCCGCACGGGCCATGCCTCGACCAGCGCGACGAGCGCCGCCGTCGCCGCGAACGACATCTGAAAGCCGGGTGTGACGATGGCCTCGGGCTGGAGCAGCAGGACCACAAAGGCCGCCACCGCCAGCGCATGCATGGTGATGGCCTGCCGGTCCAGCAGCACGGCCAGAAACGCGATCGAGGCGGTGATCGCCGCCCGCTCGGCCGGCGGCGGATGCCCTGACACCACCAGATAGGCCCCGACCGCCAACAGCCCCGCCCAGGCCGCCACCTTCTTGCCGGAGACCCGCAACGCCAGCCACGGCCAGGCCGCAACCAGCAAACGCACCAGAAAGAAGGCGAACCCTCCGACCACGGCCATATGCAGGCCCGAGATCGACAGGATGTGCGCCAGGCCGGAATCCCGCATCACATCGACCTGCGCCGGATCCAGCCAGGCCTCGTGCCCGGTGGTCATGGCGGCCGCGACTCCGCCCGTCCGCTCGCCCTGCCGCGCCACGATCCGCTTCGCGAGGTCATAACGCAGCCCGTTGACCGCCATGGCCGCCCGGACCTCCCATGGCGGCGGCGACAGATAGGCAGGCCGCGTCTCACCCAGCGCAAAGGCGACCCCGCCCATGCTCTGGAAATACGCATTGCGGCCGAAGTCATAGGCCCCCGGGCTGGCCGGGGCAGGAGGTGGATTGAGGATAGCGAACAGGCGCACCGCCTCGCCCGGCTCCGGCGCCGCGCCGCGCACCGTGGCCCGCAGCCGCTCGGGCGTGTCCTCCGGCGCCAGTCCCTCGATGCGGACCGGCGCGACCACCACCCGTGGCCCGGCCGCACCCGGACTGTCGACATCGATGACCCAGCCCTCGACCACCGTCGGCCGGTCCATGGCCGGCGCGATCGGCGCCGCCACCGCATCGGTCCGCAGCTTGGCCACGGCGATCCCGAGAGCGAAACACGCCAACAGCATCAGCCCAAGCGTCCACACCCGCGCCAGCCCCATCCGACGCGCCCCGAACCAGAGTCCCGCCGCCAGCACGGCGCCGGCGATCAGCGGCCAGACCGGCGGCTCGGTCTTCAGAGAAAAATAGGCGGCGCAGCCGCCCCCGAAGGCCACCGGGGCCCACAGCCGCCAGCGCAAGGTCTGGTCGGCAACCTGTTCACGCAGGAAATCGCGGGCCCGCGCGGCGAGGCTGGGATTCACCGGCGCCGGCGCTATAACGCCCGCCATGACCTCCCCCTCCGACTCCAGACCCGCTGTCGTCACGCGTTTCGCCCCTTCGCCCACGGGTTCCCTGCACATAGGAGGCGCCCGGACGGCGCTTTTCAACTATTTGTATGCAAGGCGTCACAACGGGAAGTTTCTGGTCCGGGTCGAGGACACCGATCGCGAACGGTCCACGGACGGGGCTGTCAAAGCGATTTTCGACGGTCTGAGCTGGCTGGAGCTTTTCGCTGACGAGGAGCCGGTATTCCAGTACAGCCGCGCCGACCGCCATAGAGAGGTCGTCAACGACCTGCTGGAGCGCGGCGGCGCCTACCGCGATTTCACCTCGGCCGAGGAGACCGGCCGCCTGCGCGATCTGGCCAAGGCCGAGCGCCGGACCTTCGAGTCACCCTGGCGAGACCGCGAGCCGACCGTCGACGACCTGAGCCAGTCCCACGTCGTCCGCTTCCGCCGTCCCCTGCCCGGCAAGGTCATCGTCGAGGACGAGGTCCAGGGCACGGTCAGCTGGTCCAATGACGACCTCGACGATCTGGTCCTGCTCCGCAGCGACGGCGCGCCCACCTACAATCTCGCCGTGGTGGTCGATGATCACGACATGGGCGTCACTCACGTGATCCGCGGCGACGACCACCTGAACAACGCCGCCCGCCAGAGCCTGATTTACGACGCCCTCGGCTGGACCCGGCCGAGCTTCGCCCACATTCCCCTGATCCACGGACCTGACGGAGCCAAACTGTCGAAGCGGCACGGGGCCCAGGCCGTCCATGAATACGCCGAGATGGGCTATCTGCCCGAGGCCATGCGCAACTATCTGGCCCGGCTGGGCTGGGCCCATGGCGACGACGAACTGTTCAATGACGCCCAGGCGCAGGCGTGGTTCGACCTGACCGGCGTGGGCAAGGCGCCCGCCCGGCTGGACTTCGACAAGCTGGCCCACGTCAACGCCCACTGGATCCGCCTGGCCGACGACGATCGGCTGGCCAAGATGACGCTCGACGTCCACCTCGCCCGCGGCCACGCCCTCGGCCCGGACGACGAGGCCCGGCTGCTGCGCGCCATGCCCTTCATCAAGGACCGCGCGAAAACCGTCCTCGAACTCGCCGACCAGAGCGCCTTCGCACTCAAGGTCCGGCCGCTGGCCATCTATGAGAAGGCCCTGCCGATGCTGAGCGGCGAATCAGGCGAGCGCATCGGCCGCCTGCGCGACCGCCTCAGACTGTTCGCCAGCTGGGACGTCTTCGCCCTCGAGACCGAGCTCAAGGTCTTCGCCGAAGAAGAGGCCGTCGGCTTCGGCAAGATCGGTCCTGCCGTACGCGCCGCCCTGACAGGCGACGGCGTTTCGCCCGATATCGCCAAAACGCTGGCGGCTTTGGGGCGCGAAGAAAGCCTCGGGCGCTTGGATGATGCGCTGCAACAGACTATCTGACATCTCACACACCCTGCGACCGCCGCCTCCCCGCGCCAGACCGCAGACTGAACCAAGGGGCTGATATGACCGAACAAGCCAAACCCGCCGGCACGGCGACCCTTTCCTACGGCGGCAAGACCGTGGACCTGCCCGTGCTTTCGGGTTCAACCGGCCCCGACGTGATCGACATCCGAAAGCTGTACGGGGCGACGGACGCCTTCACCTACGACCCGGGCTTCACCTCCACGGCCGCCTGCGAGAGCGGCATCACCTTCATCGACGGCGATGTCGGCACCCTGCTGCACCGCGGCTATCCGATCGATCAGCTGGCGTCGAAGTCCAACTTCATCGAGGTCTGCCACCTGCTGCTGCACGGCGAGCTGCCGACGGCCGCCGAGTACGAGGCCTTCGAGCGCAACATCACGACCCACACCATGTTGCACGCCCAGTTTGATCGCTTCTTCGAGGGCTTCCGCCGCGACGCCCACCCGATGTCGATCATGGTCGGGACCGTGGGCGCCCTGTCGGCCTTCTATCACGACAGCCTGGATATCCATGACCCGGTCCAGCGCAACATCTCGGCTATCCGCCTGATCGCCAAGATGCCGACCATTGCGGCCCGGGCATTCAAATACTCGATCGGCCAGCCTTTCGTGTCGCCGCGCAACGACCTCAACTACGCCGAGAATTTCCTGCGGATGTGTTTCGCGGTTCCGGCCGAGGACTATGTCGTCAATCCGGTACTGGCCAGGGCCATGGACCGGATCTTCATCCTGCACGCCGACCACGAGCAGAACGCCTCGACCTCGACCGTCCGTCTGGCCGGCTCGTCGGGCGCCAATCCGTTCGCCTGTATCGCCGCCGGCATCGCCTGCCTTTGGGGCCCGTCGCACGGCGGCGCCAATGAAGAGGCGCTCAACATGCTCAAGGAGATCGGCACCCCGGACAAGATCCCGGAGTTCATCGAGGGCGTGAAGGCCAAGAAATACAAGCTGATGGGCTTCGGCCATCGCGTGTACAAGAACTACGATCCGCGCGCCAAGGTCATGAAGGAGAGCGCCGACGAGGTGCTGGCCGCCGTCGGCGATCCCAACGATCCCCTGTTCCAGGTCGCCAAGGAACTGGAGCGGATCGCCCTGAACGACGAATATTTCATCGAGCGCAAGCTGTTCCCGAACGTCGACTTCTATTCGGGCATCACCCTGTCGGCGATGGGCTTCCCGACCTCGATGTTTACCGTGCTGTTCTCCCTGGCCCGCACCGTCGGCTGGATCGCCCAGTGGCAGGAAATGATGGCCGACCCCGGCCAGAAGATCGGCCGTCCGCGCCAGCTCTACACGGGGCCGACCGAACGGGACTATGTGCCGATCCAGTCGCGAGGCTGAGTCTCTCGCCAGAAAGAAAAACGCCGGAGCCTTGGCTCCGGCGTTTTTCTTTGATCGAACTAAAGCGTAACGGCCGTGTCCGTCGCCTTCTCCGCCGCCGTCCGGAAGAGTCCGCCGGATAGAATCCACATGGCGCTGAAGACGCTCGTACCCATCACCACCTCATAGAGGCCGGCATTGCCCGGCGAGGTCCATCCCCGGGCCAGCGCGATCACGCCGACCGAAACCTGGGCCGCGGCGGCGGCGGACATCGCCCAAGCCATGCCCTTCGCCTTGAAGCCGGCGATCACCGAACCGAGAACTGCAACAGCGATCACACCGGCGAACATCAGGTTCGCTGGATTGTCCTCATTGCCGAGGAAGCCGACCGCGCCGTTGACCCAGATCAGCAGGAAGGCGGCGGCAAGCGCCAGCCCCGCGCCGGCCCGGTACGCAAGGCTGCCTGACGCCCAAACGACCAGTTCCAGAACCAGCCCTGCCCCGCCGAGCAGGGCGCCGGCCACGATGTAGTCAAAAAGGGTCCAGGGCGCGCCCGTGATCAACGGCAGCAGCAGGATCAGCGCCGCTGCACCCCAGCCGATCCGTCGCCAGAGAAGTCCGCGCGGTCCGCGTTCGGTTTGGGTCGTCATGGTCGTGCCAGCCTGCTCAGGTTCGAGATGAACGTCCCGATAGGCTCCCGCGCTGCTGAGCGGCATGAGCAAGTTGTGATCATTCCCTGAATAGCACCGACAGCGCGATCCTTGGCGAATGCGTCCCTGGCGGACCGGCTACTGCCCGGCTTTTCCCGCGATCACGCGCAGCACCGCGTCCGCCGCGATCTCCGACGGGTCGCGCCCCTCGCGGCCCATCAGATCCAGCGCCGCCGTCTGCCGTTGGGCCTGCGCCCGCCGCGCATCCGGGTCAGCCAGCAGACGCCCCACTTCGGCCGCGACCATCTCGGGGGTGGCGTCGTTCTGGATCAGCTCGCGAGCGATCTCCTCGCCTGCGGCATGGTTGAACAGGGTGGCGTATTTCCCCGTGAAGAACGGCTTCATGATCGCATAGCTGAGCGGCTGGAAACGGTAGGCGATCACCGTCGGTGCCCCTGCCAGCGCCAGCTCGGTCGAGACCGTGCCGCTGGTTGCCAGGGCCACGGTGGCCGCGCGCATGGCGGCGTATTTGTGGTTCTCGCCGACCACATGTGCCCGGAATGGCCAGGTCGCGACCCGCGCCGTAACATCCGCCGCGACGGTCCCGGCGGCGACCACGGCGATCTCCAGCGTCGGATCGGCGGCCTTCAGCCGGGCGATAGCGGCCTCATAGACGGGCGTCATCAGACGGATTTCAGACGGTCGGCTGCCGGGCAGGACGACCAGCAGGGGCGCCCCTGCCGCGATCCCCCGCTCCGCGCGGAAGGCGGCCGGATCGGCGCTGCTCATGTCGACGTGCAGCGCCTGGGATCCGACGACCGTCGTCGCAAGGCCTTCACGCTCGAACCACGGCGCGTCAAAGGCGTAGAGGGCCAGAAGGTGATCGACCGCCGCCGCAAGGGTCTTCGCCCGTCCCGGCCGCGAGGCCCAGACCTGCGGCCCGACATATTTGATCAGCGGCACGCCCGGCAGGGCCGCCCTCAGGGCCTTGGCCACCCGGATGGTGAATCCCCAGCTGTCGATCAGCACCACGGCGTCGGGCCTCTCCGCCATGCCCAGCGCCACCGTGTCGGCGACCCTGCGCTTGACGATCCCGTAGGCCTTCAGGCCTTCCAGCCAGCCGTGAATGGAGAGCTCGGCGATATCGAAGGGGCTCCGGACGCCCTGCTCCGCCATCCGCGGCCCACCGACCCCGACAAAGGTCACCTCCGCCCCCAGCCGCACCTTGAGCGCTCCGGCCAGACCCGCGCCCAGTGCATCGCCCGAGGCCTCGGCGGCGACCAGCATGATCTTCAGCGGCCGGCTCATCGCGCGCTCCCCGGCGCCTCACCCCAGACGAACAGGCCCAGCCGGTCGGCGGCCTCGATCAGCCCGGCCTGATCGATCAGGATCAGCTTTCCGGCCACGCCGCCGACCCCGGCCAGCCCCGCCGCGGCGGCCATCTCGATGGTTCGGGCGCCGATCACCGGCATGTCCACCCGCAGGTCCTGGATCGGCTTGGGCGCCTTGCCGAGCACGCCCTTGCGGTCGGTCGCCGAGCCACGCAGATCAGCGGGCAGGCCCGCGACCCGCGCCAGCATGGCGTCCGTACCCTCCTGGGCCTCGACCGCCAGCACGAGGCCGTCGCAGACGACCGCCCCTTGGCCGATGTCGAGTTCACCGGCCTTTTCAGCGACGTACAGCGCCTTCCTCAGATCTGACAGCTGCGCCTGGGTCGGCTGAACCGATCCCAGCGCCCCGACTGGCAGGGTCTCACCGCCCAGAATGTCGTCGGCCCCCTCGATAACGTAGCCCTCAGCCTCGAACACCGACAGGATCTTGCGTAGCAGGGCGTCATCGCCCTTGGTCGCCGCCGCGATGATCCCGGGCAGCAGGGCCGCGCCCTTCAGGTCCGGTTTCAGCGTCTTGAAGTCCGGGCGGCTGACCGTTCCCGCGAAACAGACGCCGGTGCAGCCCGCCTTCTTCAGCGCCGACAGGATCTTGCCGAACTCGGCCATGCCGGCCTCGATGCCCGGATAGCGCGCCAGATGCACGTCAGCGAAGCCGGCCAGCCGAACTACGAACACCGGCCGGCCTTCGGCCTCGCAGCGCGCCGCCACCGATACCGGCAGAGCCCCGCCCCCGGCGATAAGGCCGAGCTTGCTCATTCGCCCGGCAGGCAAAGGGGACGTTTGCCGTCCTCTCGTATGAAGGCGACGATCTCCATGATCTCCGGCAGATCGGCATAGCCGGCCTCCACCGCGTCCAGGCGGTCGGCGAAGGTCCCGCCGCCCTCGAACAGCTCGCGATAGGCAGCGAGCAGACGGCGGATGGCGGTCTTGTCGTAGCCCTTGCGCTTCAGGCCGATCAGGTTGAGCCCGTGCAGCCGCGCGTGATTGCCCCAGGCAGAGCCATAGGGGATGACGTCGCGCGTCACGGCCGCAAGCCCGCCGACGATGGCGCCCTGCCCGACCCGACCAAACTGGTGCACCGCGCAAAGCCCGCCGAGGAAGACCCGGCTCCCGACCCGCGAATGTCCACCGAGCGTGGCATGGTTGGCGAAGGTAACGTGATCGCCGACGACCGCATCGTGACCGACATGGGCGCCGGTCATGAACAGGCAGTTGTCGCCGATTGTCGTCAGCTGGCGGTCGCCAGGCGTACCGCGGTTGAAGGTGCAGTGCTCGCGAATGACGTTGTCGCACCCGATCTCCAGGCGCACCGGTTCGCCCTTGTACCCACCGTGCTGCGGATCGCCTCCGATCACCGAGAAGGGGTGAACGATGGTGCGCGCCCCGATCGCTGTGTCCTGCTGGACCACGACGTGGCTGACCAGCCGGACGTCCTCGGCCAGGGACACGCCCGGCCCGACGACGCACCACGGCCCAACCTCGACGCCGTCGGCCAGTACGGCGCCGCTGTCGACCAGGGCTGTCGGGTGAATCCGGCTCACGACGCGGCCGACTTGTCGACGGTGACCATCATGGCCGCGAAATCGGCCTCGGACGCCAACTTATCGTCGATGAAGGTCTCGCCTCGGAATTTGAAGATGTCACCGCGGATCTTCGTCACCGACACCTTCATCTTGAGCTGGTCGCCGGGCCGGGCCGGCTTGCGGAAGCGGACGCCGTCAATGGACATGAACATGATGATCTTGCCCTCGACCGTAACGTCCATCGACTTGGACATCAGCAGGGCGCCCGTCTGGGCCATGGCCTCGATGATCATCACGCCGGGCATGACGGGATCAATCGGGAAATGCCCCGGGAAATAGGGCTCGTTGTGGGTGACGTTCTTGATGCCGGTGATCGAGGTGTTCGGAACGAAATCCTCGGCCTTGTCGACCAGCAGGAAGGGATAGCGGTGCGGCAGCCTGCGCATCACCTCGGCGTAGTCGATCTTGCCGTCGTCGCTCATCCTGCGGCCTTCCTCGCCGACGGCGCCTACGAACGCGCCTTTCCTGACGCCTGTTTGGCGAGCCAGACCGCTTCGCGCAAGGACTGTCGGATCGGTTTGGCCGGATAGCCCGACCAGGTCTCGCCGGCCGGAATATCGGACAGAACGCCGGCGCCACCCGCCACGCGGGCGCCCTCGCCGATGCGGATATGGTCGCCGATCCCCGCCTGGCCGCCGAATATGACGTTGTCGCCGACAATGCAGGAGCCCGAAATGCCGGTATGGGCGGCCATGAGACAATTCCGGCCGATGACGCAGTTGTGGGCGATCATGACCAGATTATCGATCTTTGTGTTCTCGCCGACGACCGTGTCATCGTAGGCCCCGCGGTCGATGCAGGAGTTGGCGCCGACCGTCACGCCGTCCTGCAGGATCACCCGGCCCAACTGGGGCACATCGACCGGACCGGCCTTCGACTGCGCCGCTCCGAACCCGGCCTCGCCGATGCGAACGCCCGACAAAAGGCGGACACGGTCACCGATCAGGGCGAAACAGACGCTGACATTGGAGCCGATGACGCAGTCGCGGCCGATCTGGACGCCGGGACCGATCACGCTGTTGGCCCCGATGCGCGTGCCCCGCCCGATCCGCGCGCCGGCGCCGAGGACCACCCCGGGCTCGAACACGACGGTATCATCCTCGGCCACGCTGTCGCGGGCAGCCTCCTGAAGTGGGACAGGCCGGTGAAGGAACATCGACGCCCGCGCCCAGGCGGCCTGCGGCTCATCGGAAACGATTATGGCGGTGTGTTCGGGCGCGGCCTCCAGCCCGGCAGCAGGCAGGATCACGCCTCCGGCCCGGGTCTCGGCCAGGGCCGTCAGGAATTTGCGGCCACCCAGAAAGGCGACGTCCCCGGCCTCCGCGGATCCGAGGGGCGCGACGGCGGAGACCTTCCGGTCTCCGCCCCGCAGGACTTCGCCCCCGATCCGTTCGGCCAGCTCCGCCACGCTGAGCGCGGGCAGGCTGTCGAAGAAGCGCGGATCGGGCATGGCGGCCTTGTTACTGCTGTTGGGCCGGCACTTCGAGACGGTTGAAGGACACCGACGGCAGGGCCGTGTTCAGGCGCTGGATGACGATGTCGGTGACGTCCATGGCCGGGTTGGAGATATAGACCGCGGAACGGTCCAGCATCAGGCCGCAGCCGCGCTCCTGATAGACGGCGACCAGGATCGGGTCAGCCGACTGGGCGATCGTCCGGATCTGCATCTGCTGGGTGTATTGCAGTTCGGCCTGACGGCGCTGCTCAAGCTGTTGAGCTTCTTCGGCGCGCGCCCGCCAGGCGCGCATGCGCGAACCATCCGGGTCAGCGGCCTGGCCGCCCTGCTGCAGGGCCTGGGCCTCGGTCTGCAGGGTGGCGCCGTACGGGGCGAGCTCGCCCTGCACTTCAGTGATCAGCCGCTGCATGCCGGCCTGGACGGATTGTCCGGCGGTCGACTGGGCCAGCAGGCGGTCGTTGTGGAAGACGCAGACGCCGGGAATCACCGGACCGGGGTTGGCCGGGGCCTGGGCCTGGGCTGCGGCGGAGCCGGCGGCCAGTGACGCGAGGGCGAAAGCGCCGATTGCGAACAGTTTCATCGTGAACCTTTGATGCGGAAAAATCGCCCGCGCTAGAACTGGGTGGAGGTCGAGAAGCGGAACGTTTCTGTTTTATCGTAATCTTCCTGGCCGATGATCTGGCTGAGGTCGAAGCGGATCGGACCCATCGGCGAACGCCAGTGAATGCTGACGCCCGCGGAAGCCCGCAGGGCCAGTTCATCGACGATATTGGCGTTCGGCAGGCCGGTGGTCGTCGTCGTGTAGCGGTCATCGAGTACGCCCAGGGTGCCGACGTCGGTGAACACCGAGGTGCGGATGCCGTATTCCTCCGGCAGGCCGTTCGGGACGGTCATCTCGAGTGTGCCGATGGCGTAGAAATTACCGCCCAGGGCGTCGTTGTTGGTGCCCGGAGTCAGGTCGCGCGGGCCGATGCCGGCGGTCTCGAAGCCGCGGAAGCTGTTGCCGCCCTTGAAGAAGCGGTCGTTGATCCGGATCGGATCCCCGCCCCAACCGGCGATATAGCCCACCGAGGCCGTGGCCGTGACGATCCAGTCGGGGGTGATGCCCCAATAGGCCGAAACGTCGGCCTCGGTCTTGATGTAGTTCACGTCGCCGCCGACGCCGGCGAAGTCCTGACGCAGGGTGCCGGTCCAGCCGCGGGTCGGGCGAAGCGGATCGTTCCGGCGATCGACCAGCAGGGTGTAGCCCGCCGAGGAGTTCAGGAAGGAACCGACCTGGTCGCAAAGCGCGCTGGCGCCCTGGCTGCCGGCGCCGTTGCAATAGCCCTGCGGGACAATGATCTCGTCGCTCTTCAGGAAGTAGCGCGTGCTCAGCAGGGTGTAGCCGTTCAACGGATAGGACAGGCGCAGGCCGCCGCCCGTCGACCGGTAGTCGTACGAGGAATATTCGCTGAGGTCGTAGCGCGAGTGGAAGGCGTCGAAGCCGGCGCGCAGGTCCCGACCGAGGAATTTGGGCTCGGTGAAGCGGAAGTCGACCTGTTGGCGCAGCGAGCCCCATTCCACGCGGGCGACGACGTTCTGGCCGCGGCCGCGGAAGTTTCGCTCGGTGATGCCCAGGTTGACGACGAAGGAGTCGACCGAGCTGAAGCCCGCGCCCACCGAGAGTTCGCCGGTCGGCTGTTCCGTGACGGTGACATTGACCACCGACCGGTCGGGCGCCGTACCACGGGCCTCCTCGACGGTGACGTCCTTGAAGAAGCCAAGGGCCCGCAGATTGTTGCGCGAACGCTCCAGCAGGGTGCGGTTGAAGGCGTCGCCTTCGGTCAGCATCATTTCGCGGCGGACGACATTGTCGAGCGTACGGGTATTGCCGATCACGTTGATCCGGTCGACGTAGACCCGCTGGCCTTCCTTGACGTTGAAGGTGACATCGACGGTGTCGGTCTCGGGATTGGCGCGATAGGTCGGCTCGATCTCGACGAAGGCATAGCCCGCCGAACCGGCCGCAAAGGTCAGGGCGTCAACCGCCGACTCGATCTTGTCGCTCTCGTAGAGGTCGCCGGTCCGGATCGGCAGCAGCAGCTTCAGGAAGTCGGGGTTCAGGCGATCGTTCTCGGTGACGACATCGACGGTCCCGAAATTGTAGCGGTCGCCCTCATCCACCGTCAGGGTGATGGCGAATGAGCTGTCGTCCGGCGCCAGTTCGGAAATCGCCGACAGGACGCGGAAGTCGTAATAGCCGCGGTTGGTATAGAATTTCCGCAGCTGCTCGCGATCGTAGTCCAGCCGGTTCGGATCATAGTTGTCATTGGTCGAGAACAGGCGGTACCAAGCCGACTGTTGCGTCACCATGACCTCGCGCAGGTCGTTGTCCGAATAGGCGCTGTTGCCCAGGAAGGTGATGGCGCGCACGCCGGTCTCGGGACCCTCGTTGATCTCGAAAACCACATCGACGCGGTTCTGGTCGAGCTGGACGATCTTGGGCGTGACGGTGGCCGAGATGCGGCCCGACAGGCGGTAAAGCTCGACAATCTTGCCGACGTCTTCCTGGATCCGGGCACGGGTATAGATGCCGCGTGGCCTCAGCGTGACCTCTTCGCGCAGCTTGTCCTCGCTGACCGCGCCGTTCCCTTCAAAAACCACCTGGTTGATGATCGGGTTTTCGACGATCTCGACGATCAGGTCGCCATTCGGCTGGATGCCCAGCTGGACGTCGGCGAACAGCTGGGTGCGGGTCAGGGTGCGGACAGCGACGTCCAGCACCGCGGCGTCGACCGTGTCGCCGGGCTGGATCGGCAAATAGGACAGGACCGTGGTTTGGTCGATGCGCTGGTTTCCGCGCACCAGGATGCGGTTGATCGTCAGCCGCTCTTCCTGCCGCGGCGCGGCCTGGGCGGGAGCCGGAGGGCCGACCTGGGCCGGCGCCGGCTGGATCACCGGTGCAGCCGGAGCCGCACTCTGGGCCATGGCCGGGCCTGCCAGTCCTGCGGCGGCGGCAAGGGCCAGCAGGCTGGGGCTCAGGGCCCTGGCGAAACGAAGGGCGGACGCATCTTGTCGGATCATACGGGAAACCATCGGGGGCTGGCGTTGGCTCGTCATGCGAACCCGCCGAGGAATTTGAACAGGCTCAGCTTCTGCAGGTCGTTCCAGGTCGCGAACAACATCAATCCCGCCAGCAAAGCAAGGCCGACACGGTAGCCAACCTCCTGAACGCGCGCGGGTACTGGCCTGCGGGCCACAGCTTCGTAAGCATAGAACAGCAGATGCCCCCCATCCAGAACCGGAATCGGCAGCAGATTAACAATGCCAATTCCGATCGAAACTATGGCGGCGAACTGAAGAAACGTCAGGGCGAGGTTGGCGGCCATGTAGCCGGGGTCCGGATTCGCCGCCACAGCCTGACGGGTGACCCCGCCGGCGGCCTTGGCGATTCCCAGGGGACCGTTCAGCAGATCGCCCGATTCCTTGCCGGTGAAGATGCGCCCGAGGTAGGTCGCGGTCGTTCCGACGGTGGTTCCGATGGCCTCGACACCCTTGCCGGCCGCTTCGACCGGATTCAGCCGCCGGAAGCGGAAATCCTGCGGCAAGGGCTGCATCTCCAGCCCGATACGGGCGATCCGCACCCGGCCGGCCAGCTCGTCCTCGACCAGCAGCCGCTCCGGCGTGGCCACCAGATTCACGACCTGGCCGCCCCGGTTCACCGTGAAGCGGACCTGGTCTCCGGCGCTCATGATCACCGTGCGAGTGACTTCAAGCCCCTCTTCGACGGGGCGACCATTGACCGCCGTGATCAGGTCGCGCGGCTGGAAGCCGGCGACGGCCGCCGGGCTGCCGGGGACCACAGCGGCGACACGCGGGGCCGCGATCTGCTCACCAACCACGCTGAAAAGAAGCGTGAACAGCACCAGGGCCAGCAGAAAATTGGCCGCCGGTCCCGCTGCGACGATCAACGCCCGCTGCCAGATGGGTTTGAAATGGAAATAGTCGCGTTCGGCGCCCGCGCCGTTCTCGGCGATCACCCGCTGTCTCAGCTCCGCCAGACCGGCCTGGTCCGGCACGCTGGAGGCGTCCAGATCGCCCGAGAATTTGACGTATCCCCCCAGCGGCAGCCAGGCCAGCCGCCACTCCGTGCCATGCTTGTCCGTGCGGGCGACAATGGTCTTGCCGAAGCCGATGGAGAACCGGTCGACCTTCACGCCGAAGGCGCGGGCGACGAGGAAATGGCCGAGTTCGTGGATGGTGACGATAAACGTCAGCACCAGCAGGAAGGGCACGATGTAGAGCAGCGCCTGACCGAAAAAGCCCGTCATGCCGTTATCGGTCCCTCCGCCCTCAGGCTGCCGCCGCGATGCCGTGGATGATCGATTCCGCCATCCGTCGCGCCTGCGCGTCCACGGCCAGGGCCGCGTCGCAGGCGCTGTCGGAACCGGAATCCACCCCCGAGGCCGTCACGCGCGACAGTGTGTCGGCGACGACTGCGGCAATATTGAGAAAGCCCAGTCGACGGTCAAGGAAGGCCAGGGCCGCAACCTCGTTCGCCGCATTGAACACGATGGGCGCCGCTCCGCCCGCCTGTAACGCCTGTCGGGCGAGTTTCAGGGCCGGGAAACGGTCTTCGTCGGGCGCCTCGAACGTCAGTCGGCCCATGGCGGCGAGGTCGAGTCTCGGCGCGTTCCACGCGATCCGGTCGGGCCACGCCAGGGCATAGGCGATCGGCGTCTTCATGTCCGGCGGCCCCATCTGGGCGAGGGTCGAGCCGTCGACATATTCGACCATGCTGTGAATGATCGACTCGGGGTGCACCACCACCGCGATCCGCTCGGCCGGCATCTCGAACAGATAGGCCGCCTCGATCGCCTCGAGGCCCTTGTTGGCCATGGTGGCGCTGTCGACCGAAATCTTGGCCCCCATGCTCCAGTTCGGATGGGCGACGGCCTGTTCCGGGGTGATGGCCTTCAGGGCCTCGCGCGGCGTGGTGCGGAACGGCCCGCCCGAGGCGGTCAGGACCAGTTTGGCGACCTGCTCCGGCGCTTCATGGGGAAAGACCTGATAGATGGCGGAATGCTCGGAATCGACCGGCAACAGGCGACCGCCTGAGCGCCGGACGCGCTCGATCAACGCAGGACCGCAGCAGACCAGACTTTCCTTGTTGGCCAGGGCCAGAGTGGCGCCCGTCGCCGCCGCCGCCCAGGCCGAGCGCAGCCCCGCCGCCCCGACGATGGCCGCCATGATCCAGTCCACCGGACGCGCCGCCGCCTCAATGACCGCCTGATCGCCCGCGGCGGCCTCGATCCCGGTTCCGGCGAGGGCGTCACGCAACTCGCCCAACCGGGCCGGGTCCGCCGTCACCGCCAATTTCGGCTTCCAGCGCCGCGCCTGTTCGGCCAGCCGGGCGATATTGGCGCCGCCGGTCAGGGCCTCGACCTCGAACGCGCCGGTTCCGGCGGTCTCGGCCTGATCCATCAGATCCAGCGTCGAACAGCCGACCGAGCCGGTCGCGCCCAGCACCGTGACCCGCCGCCGGATCATGCGGCTCCGCCCGTCAGCCCGACGATCAGCCGTCCGCAGGCCACCACCACGACGGCGAACATCAGCCCGTCCACCCGGTCCAGCAGGCCCCCGTGGCCGGGGATCAGCTTGCCGGCGTCCTTGACCCCATAGCGCCGCTTGAGCGCCGACTCCCACAGGTCGCCGGCCATGGTGGCCAGCGCCGCCGCCAGCCCCAGGGCCGCGCCCCAGTATGTGCCGATACCCATGTCGAGGAAGGTTCCCAGCGCGGCGCCGGCGACCGTTCCGGCCGCGAGCCCGCCGATGAAGCCGGACCATGTCTTGTTCGGCGAGAAGCGCGGCCACAGCTTGGGCCCGCCGACCAGGCTACCGACCAGATAGGCCATGATGTCCGACGCCCAGGCGATGGCGAAGGCCGACACCGTCCAGGCCAGACCGCTCGCGGTGTCCACGTCCCGCAGCCAGATCAGCAGCACCGCCGGCCAGCCGAGGTAGAGCACGCCATAGGCGGCATCCAGCGCCTCCTGCCCGCGATTGCGCGCGAACAGACCGGCCGCCACCGCGCCGAAGACCAGCATGACGAGAGCCAGCGAAAGTTGCCCTGCGTGCGCCGCCACCACGCCCGCGACCAGGCCGAAGGCGACGGCCCCCGCCATCACCCGCCAGGCCCTGGCCGCGCTCATCGTAGCCCATTCGACGGCCAGCAGGGCGCAGGCCAGCAGCATCAGGGCCAGGAACCACAGGCCGCCGGCCCAGATGGCCAGAACCGCCGCGGGCGCCAGGATGATGGCCGATGCGGCCCTGAGGCCTATGTCGCTCGCCTTGACCGCCATCAGCCGACCGCGAGGGCGGGCGCTGCGGCCTCGGCTGGCGCAGCCCGGCCGCCGAAGCGGCGGTCGCGGTTGCGATACTGTTCGATCACGTCGGCCAGTCCGTCAGCGCCGTAGTCGGGCCAGAGGACGTTCTGATAGACCAATTCGGCGTAGGCGGCTTCCCACAGCAGGAAGTTCGACAGTCGCTGCTCGCCTGACGTGCGCACGATCACATCGACCGGCGGCGCGCCGGCGGTGGACAGGCCCAGACCCAGCGACTCCTCATCCAGCGGGCCCGTCGCCTGTCCGGCCAGCACCGCATCGACATGACGCTGGGCCGCATCGACGATGTCGGCCCGACCGCCATAGTTGAAGGCCACTTGGAGCAGGAATTTCTCGTTGTGGGCCGTCGTCGCTTCGGCCTTGTCGATGATCGCGATGATGTCGGCTGGCAGGCCCGCCCGACGCCCCAGCACCCGGACCCGGACGCCCGCCCGCTCCAGACGTTTCAGATCGCTGGTGACATAGGATCGGACCAGCCCCATGAGGTCCGAGACCTCCTCGGCCGGTCGGCTCCAGTTCTCGGTCGAGAAGCCGAACACCGTCAGGCAGCGGATGCCGAACCGGGGCGCGGCCTCAACCGTACGCTTCAACGCCTGCACGCCCTCGCGGTGCCCCATGGCGCGCGGCACGCCACGCGCCTCGGCCCAGCGCCCATTGCCGTCCATGATCAGCGCGACGTGTCGCGGGCCGTCAGTCGGCGCAGTGTGAAAGGGTTCGGCGGGCATGCGGGGCGTATCCTACGGCAATTCGCGCCGTCAAACCTGCATGATCTCAACTTCCTTGGCCCTCAAGGCCTCGTCGATCCGCTTGATGGCCGCGTCGGTGTCCTTCTGGACCTCGGTCTCCATCTTCTTCTGCTCATCCTGGCTGATCTCGCCGGCCTTCTCGGCCTTCTTGAGATCCTCATTGGCGTCGCGGCGGACGTTGCGGACGGCGATCTTCTGCTGCTCGGTGTATTTCCCTGCCAACTTGGCCAGGTCCTTGCGGCGCTCCTCGGTCAGGGGCGGGACCGGTATGCGCAGGGTCTGGCCGTCGACGATCGGGTTCAGACCCAGGCCGGCGGCGCGGATCGCCTTCTCGACCGGGCCGACCATCGACTTGTCCCAGACATTGACCGAGATCATCCGCGGCTCGGGCACGCTGATGGCGGCGACCGAGTTCAGCGGTGCGTTGGAGCCATAGGCCTGGACCTGGACGGGATCCAGCAGACCGACGTTGGCGCGGCCGGTGCGCAGGCCGTTGAACTCTTCTTTCAGGGCGGCCACGGACTTGTCCATGCGCTCGCGGTAGGTCTTCAGATCGGGCTTGGCCATGGTCGTTTCTCTCGCGTTTTCTTGTCTTTGGCGGCTCAGGAGGCCTTTTGGGACGAGATGACCGTAAAGGTCCCCTCCCCCGTCAGCGTCCGGCGCAGCGAATTGTTCTCGCGGATCGAGAAGACCACGATCGGAATACCCGAGTCACGCATCAGGGCGATGGCCGAGGCGTCCATGACCTTCAGGTCCTTCGCCAGCACGTCGTGATAGGTCAGGGTCTCGTAGCGGGTGGCGGTCGCGTCCTTCTTGGGGTCGGCGGTGTAGACGCCGTCCACGCTGGTGCCCTTCAGCAGGGCGTCGCAGCCCATTTCCGCGGCCCGCAGCGCGGCGCCTGAGTCCGTCGTGAAGAAGGGCGCGCCGACGCCGGCGGCGAAGATCACCACCCGGCCCTTTTCGAGATGGCGCAGGGCCCGGCGGCGCACATAGGGCTCAGCCACCGCATTCATGGTCAGGGCGCTCTGCACCCGCGTCTGGACGCCGATCTTCTCCAGCGCCGCCTGCATGGCCAGGGCGTTCATCACCGTGGCCAGCATGCCCATATAGTCGGCGGTGGCCCGCTCCATGTCGCCGGCGGCCTTCGACAGCCCGCGGAAGATGTTGCCGCCGCCGATGACGAGGCAGATCTCCACGCCCTCGCGCGCCACGTCAGCCACGGCCTGGGCCACGCCGGCGACCGTCTTCATATCGATGCCGTAGGACTGATCGCCCATCAGCACCTCGCCGGAGACCTTCAGCAGGACGCGCTTGTACAGAAACTCGGGCGGGGCGTCGGGCATGGGGGGGGACCTTCGGCGGGGGATTCGGCTTCTTATAGGAAGCCCCGCCCTCGGTTCAAAGGCCTGACTGCCTAAGTCACAACCGCAGAATGATGGTCTCGACGATCGGCCGGCGATCCCAGATCTGCTGGCTGGCCTTCTTCAGGGCGCGGGAGACGGCCTGTTCGATGACCATCTCGTCCTCAAGCGCCGCGCCTTTCAGCTTGTTGACCGCCTGCTCTGCGCGCTCCGCAAGATCGTCCAGCGCATCGCCCAGCGGCGATTCCGCATCGCCCGGCAGGCCGATGGCCCGCACATCGATATCGCTGACGATCTTGCCGCGCTTGTCCATGGCGAAGCTGACGATCAGCACGCCGTTGGTGGAGGCGTGACGCCGCTCGTGCAGGGCCTCGCCCTGTTCGGTGACCAGACGTCCGCCGTCGACATAGAGCCGGCCGTTGGGCACTTCGTCGATGATGGCGGCAGGCCCGGGGGCCAGACGCACCATGTCGCCATTGCGCGGCGTGACCGTCTCGGAGATGCCGACATCCTTCGCGAGGTTGGCGTGCTCGGCCAGGTGGCGGCGCATGCCGTGGGTCGGCACGGCGATCTTTGGCCGGGCCCAGGCGTACATCTGACGCAATTCCTCGCGGCACGGGTGGCCCGAGACGTGGATGCCGGGGTGGTCCCGCTCGGTGTAGAGGCGCACGCCGCGGTCCGCGAGCTTGTCCTGCAGACGGCCGATCGACAACTCATTGCCGGGAATGACCCGCGACGAGAAGATGCAGTGATCGCCCTTGCTGAGCTTGATGTACGGGTGGGTGCCCTCGGCCACGCGTGACAGGGCCGCGCGGGCCTCGCCCTGACTGCCGGTGCACAGATACAGGATCTGGTCGGCGGGCCAGACGCGGGCCTCCTCGTCGGTCAGGAACGGCTTGATGTCGCTCAGCATGCCGACGTGCTTGGCCGCCGAGGTAATCCGGTGCATCGACCGCCCCGCCAGCGAAACGCGCCGTCCGGCGGCCTCGGCGGCGCGGATGACGCTGTCCATCCGGGCGACGTTCGAGGCGAAGCAGCCAACTGCGATTCGGCCCTTCAGCCCGCCGATCAGCTCGATCAGCGCGTTGCGGACGCCGCCTTCCGACCCCGCCGATCCCTCGACGAAGACATTGGTGGAATCGCACACCATCGCCAGCACGCCCTCGTCGCCGAGGCGGGTGATGGCGCCGGCGTCAGTGACTTCGCCGATGATGGGATCGTCGTCGATCTTCCAGTCGCCGGTATGCAGCACCGTGCCCAGCGGCGTCTTGATCGCCAGGCCGTTCGGCTCGGCGATCGAATGGGTCATGGTGACCATGGTCACCTGGAACGGGCCGAGGTCGATGGTCCCGCCCAGCGGCACCTCGATCAGCTTGACCTGATCCAGAATGCCCGCCTCGCGCAGCTTCTCGCGGATCAGGAAGGCGGTGAACGGCGTGGCGTACAGCGGCGCCTTCATGCGCGACCACAACCAGCCGAGGGCGCCGATATGGTCCTCGTGGGCGTGGGTCAGGACGATGCCGCGGATGGCCTCGCCTTCAAGGAAGGCGGGGTCGGGCACGATCACATCGACGCCGGGCGTCGACAGGTCGCCGAAGGTCACGCCCACGTCGACGACGAGCCACTCGCGGTTCGCCTCGGGGCCGTAGCCGTACAGATTGAGATTCATCCCGATCTCGCCCGAGCCGCCCAGCGGCAGGAAGACGAGTTCGTCGTTGGTTTTCTTTTTCATAGGTCCTTTAGATGGTGTTCCGCCGCCAGATTTCGAGGAGGCCGCGGATAGTCAGGTCCGGATCGAACCGGTCGATTGAATCTGTTGCGCCTTCAAACAGGCTGGCCACGCCGCCCGTTCCAATCACGGTCATGGGTTTTCCCCACTCCGCCTTGATGCGGGCGACCATGCCTTCGATGAGGGCGACATAGCCCCAGAAGACGCCGGACTGCATATTGGAGACCGTGTCCTTGCCGATCACCCGGTCCGGCCGCTGGATGGCGATGCGCGGCAGCATGGCCGCCGCCTCGTGCAGCGCCTGAAGGCTCAGATTGATGCCCGGGGCGATGGCGCCGCCCTCGAAGGCCCCGTCGGCGGCGATGACGTCGAAGGTCGTGGCCGTGCCGCTGTCGATGACGATCAGGTCGCCCGGATAGACCAGATGCGCGCCGATGGCGTTGACCAGCCGGTCGGCCCCCGCCTCACTCGGCTTGGTGATCCGCGCCGTCATGCCGAGCTTTACATTGTCTCCGATCACCAGCGGCTCGACCGTCAGATAGCGGCGCGACAGGTTCCTCAGATTGAAGATCGACTGCGGCACCACGCTGGAGATGATGCAGCCGTCCAGCTGGCTGATCGCCAGCCCGTGCATGGCCAGCAACTGGCTCAGCCAGACCGCGTATTCGTCGGCCGTGCGGCTGCTCTCCGTGGCGGTGCGCCACTGTGCGATCCAGTCGCTGCCGTCATGGACCGCAAACAGCGTGTTCGTATTGCCCTGCTCGATCGCCAGCAGCATTACGCGGCCTCCCCGAAGAAGACGTCGCCGGCGGAGATCAGCCGCAGGCTCCCGTCCGCCAGCCTCAATTTCAGCGCGCCGTCGGGCGCCACGCCCTCGGCCACGCCCTCGACCGTCTCACGACCCAGCCGCGCCAGGGCGGGTCCGTCCAGCCCGGGCGTCCGCGCCCGCCAGGCGTCGAGGATCGGCTGGAAGCCCAGCGTCTCCCAGCGCGTCATCCAGACATCGAACGCCTCGGCCAGCTTTGCCGCGGCGGCCTCGACGGTCGGAGGCGCCGTCACGTCGCCGCGCAGGTGATGGACCAGCGCGGTCGCCGGCCGCTCGGTCCCCTCCGGCGCATGGGCCAGATTGACGCCGATGCCGACCGCCAGCCACAGGCCGCCGCTCTCATGCGCCCCGGACTCGACCAGCACCCCGGACGTCTTCTGCCCCGCCAGCATCACGTCATTGGGCCATTTGATCGTCACCAGCGACGGCGGGGCCCAGGCATCCAGCAGGTCCGCGATGGCGAGTGCCGCCACGAACGTCACCTGCGCCGCCTCGGCGGGAGATTTTCGGGTCAACTGCAGCAGGGTGGAAAACAGGTTGCCGTCCTGGCTTTCCCATTGCCGCCCACGCCGTCCCCGGCCCTCGGTCTGGCGCCGGGCGACGATCCACAGCGGGCCGGTTTCGCCCGCGTCCGCGCGCCGGCGGGCGTCCGCATTGGTCGAGTCGGTCTGGTCGAGCAGCAGGATGGGCGCGGCGGGCATCCGCCCCTACCCGGCTCCGAAACCGGTTGCGGCGATGCCGGCGAAATGGTCGATCCAGCCGATCGCGACGATCACCAGCGGGAAGCTGAACGCCGCCGAGGCCCAGGCGATGGTCTTCGCCTCGACCGGCGAGGCGTCCGTCGGCCCCACACCTTCCGGCGTCGGATCGAACCACATCAGTTTGATGATCCGCAGATAGTAGAACCCGGCCACCACCGACGCCACCAGACCCGCCGCGCCGACCATCCAGTAGCCCGCGTCGGCGGCCGCGCCGAAGACGTAGAATTTGGCCCAGAAGCCCGCCAGCGGCGGCATGCCCAGCACCGACAGCGACAGCACGGTCAGCGCAATGGCCGTCACCGGCTTGTCCTTCCGCAGCCCCGCCAGGTCGGCGATCTTGCGGATCGGCTTTCCGCCGCGCGACAGCGACAGCAGGATGGCGAAGAAGCCGAACTGGTCGATGACGTACAGGGTCATGAATATCAGCATGGCCTGCACGCCCAGGGTCGTGCCGGCAGCGATGCCCAGCAGGGCGTAACCGATGTTGGCGATCGAGGAATAGGCCAGCAGTCGCTGCAGGTCCTTCTGCACCAGACCGCCGAAGGCCCCGACGGCGAACGATATCAGCGAGATCAGGATCAGCACCTGCGACCACTGGTCATGCGACCCGGCGAAGGCGCCTTCCAGCGTGCGAGCGATCAGCACCATGGCCGCGACCTTGGGGGCCGTGGCGAACAGGGCCACGACCGGCGTCGGTGCCCCCTCATAGACGTCCGGCGTCCACATGTGGAACGGCGCGGCCGAGACCTTGAAGGCCAGGCCGCAGATCAGGAACACCAGGCCGAAGATCAGTCCGGTCGACTCATTGGCGGCGGCGTAGGCGGCGATCTCGTCAAACCGCATTGAGCCGGTGAAGCCGTAGATCAGGCTGGCCCCGTACAGCAGCAGGCCCGACGACAGGGCGCCCAGCACGAAATATTTCAGCCCCGCCTCCGACGCCTTCAGGTCGTCGCGGTGGTAGGCGGCCAGAATATAGAGGGCCAGCGAATGCAGCTCGATGCCGACATAGAGGGAGATCAGATCGCCCGAAGACGCCATCATGCCCATGCCGGCCGAGGCCAGCACGATCAGGATCGGATATTCGAATTTCGCGATCCGGCTCCGCTTCATCCAGCCGTCGCCGAGCACAATGGCCACCGCGCTGGACAGGAAGATCACGGCCTTGCCGTAGACAGCCAGCGGATCGGCCACATAGGCGCCGTTGAAGGCCATGCCGAGCGGACCGGTCACGGCCACGGCCGTGGCGGCGACCAGAAGGCCGACCGACAGGGCCGAGATGAAGCGCGCGCTCTTGTCGCCCATGAAGGCGCCGAGCATCAGCAGCACCAGACCGCCGACCGCGAGGGTCGCTTCCGGGGCCGAGAGGTGAAGGGCGGAGATCAGGTCAGGCATCATCGTCTCACCCGCCGATCGCGGCGCGATAGGTGGTCGTCAGGGCCTCGACCGAGGCGGCGGTGTAGTCCAGCACCAGACCGGGCTGGAAGCCCAGCCACAGGGTGCCGATGATCAGCGGCGCGAAGATCAGCAACTCGCGCTTGTCGACGTCGGTGATCGCCTTCATCGCCGGATTGGTGATCTCGCCGAACATGACGTTGCGATACAGCGTCAGCGCATAGACCGCCGAGAAGATCACGCCCGAGGCGGCGAACAGCGCCGTCCAGGTCGAGACCTCATAGATGCCGACCATGGTCAGGATCTCGCCGATGAAGCCCGAGGTGCCCGGCAGGCCGACATTGGCCATGGTGAACAGCATGAAGATGGCCGCGAACCACGGCATCCGCGCGGTCAGGCCGCCGTACAGGGCGATCTCGCGGGTGTGCATCCGGTCATAGACCACGCCGACGCAGAGGAAGAGCGCGCCCGAGATCAGGCCGTGGCTCAGCATCTGGAACACCGCGCCCTGCACGCCCTGATCATTGCCGGCGAAGATGCCCATGGTCACAAAGCCCATGTGGGCAACCGACGAATAGGCGATCAGCTTCTTCATGTCCGTCTGCCGGAAGGCGACCAGCGAGGTGTAGACGATGGCGATGGCCGACAGGGCGAAGACCAGCGGCGCGAAGGTCTGCGACGCCTGCGGGAACATGGGCAGGTTGAACAGCAGGAAGCCGTAGCCGCCCAGCTTCAGCAGGATGCCGGCCAGGATGACCGACCCCGCCGTCGGCGCCTGCACGTGGGCGTCCGGCAACCAGGTGTGCACCGGCCACATCGGCATCTTGACCGCGAAGGAGGCGAAGAAGGCCAGCCATAGCAGAGGCTGCGCCTCGGCGGAGAAGGCATATTCCTTGAGCGCCGGAATGCTGGTGGTGCCCGTCTCGGCCGCCATCCACAGCATGGCCAGCAGCATCAGCACCGAGCCCAGCAGGGTGTAGAGGAAGAATTTGTACGAGGCGTAGATCCGGTTCGCCCCGCCCCACACGCCGATGATGATGAACATCGGCACCAGTGTGCCTTCAAAGAAGATGTAGAACAGGAACAGGTCGAGCGAGGTGAACACCCCGATAACCAGCGTCTCCAGCACCAGGAAGGCGATCATGTAATCGACCACCCGGTCCTTGATCGTGGTCCAGCTGGCCAGGATACAGATCGGCATCAGGAAGGCAGTCAGCAGCACGAACAGGATCGAAATCCCGTCCACGCCCATGTGGTACTCGGCGCCCGCGAACCAGACGTATCGCTCGACGAACTGATAGGCGGCGCTGGACGGATCGAAGGTCGCCACCAGCACGGCCGAGACGGCCAGGGTGACGAGCGTCGTCAACAGGGCGATCCAGCGCGCCGCACCGTCGGCCCCGGCCTTGTTGAACAGCCGCGCCAGCAGGATCAGGCCCGCGCCGACCAGCGGCAGGAAGGTGACGACGCTGAGGATGTAGGGGATCTGGGGCAAGATCAGGCTCCCCACGCATAGATGGCGAAGGCGAGGAAGCCAGCGAGGCCGAGCAACATCACGAAGGCGTAGAAATAGACATAGCCGGACTGGAACCGGGCAAGACCGCCCGCGAATTTCCGCGACAGCCAGGCCATGCCGTTGGGCCCGCCTCCGTCGATGATCTTCACATCGCCGACCTTCCAGAACAGGTCGCCGAGCGCCCGCGCGCCCTTCACGAACACGACGTCATACAGCTCGTCGAAGAACCACTTGTTGTACAGGAAGGCGTGAACCACACCCCCGCGATCGGCCATCCGGCGCGCCATGCCTTCCTTCATCACATAGAGCCAGAAGGCTGCGAAACTGCCGATCAGGGTCAGGATCAGCGGCGACCATTTCACCCAGACAGGCACATAGTGGCTGTCGTGCAGGACATGATTGGCCTCGGCCACGAAGATCGCGCCGCGCCAGAAGTCGTGCTCGTGATCGCCGATGAACCAGGGCGCGAAGACGAAGCCGGCGGCGATCGCCCCGACCGCCAGCAGCAGCAGCGGAACCAGCATCACCAGCGGACTCTCATGCGGCTTCAGCGGGCCGTGATGGGCGTGGTCGTCGTGCGCATGATCGTCATGCGCATGGCCGTCCGCGATCGGCTCCGAATGGGTTTCCAGCTGGGCATGCGAGGCGTGGTCGTCATGCGCGTGGTCATCATGATGCGCGTCCTTCCAGACCGGCTTGTTGTGGAAGGTCATGAACACCAGACGCCATGAATAGTAGGCGGTCAGACCGGCGGCGAGCAGGCCGACGAAGAAGGCGAACAGGCCCATGGCCGAATGGCCGTTGGTGAACGAGGCAAAGGCGCTCTCGATGACCGAGTCCTTGGAGTGGAAGCCGGCGAAGCCGCCGACGCCCGGGATGCCGATGCCGGTGATGGCGAGCGTGCCGATCATCATCACCGCATAGGTGACCGGCAGCAGCTTCCACAGCCCGCCCATCTTCCGCATGTCCTGCTCGTGATGCATCCCGTGGATCACCGAGCCAGCGCCGAGGAACAGCAGGGCCTTGAAGAAGGCGTGGGTGAACAGGTGGAACATGGCGGCCTGATAGGCGCCGACGCCCGCCGCAAAGAACATGTAGCCGAGCTGGGAACAGGTCGAATAGGCGATGACCCGCTTGATGTCGTTCTGGGCCAGGCCGACCGTCGCCGCGAACAGGGCCGTGACCGCGCCGGTCAGGGCGATGATGGCCGAGGCGACCGGGGCGTACTCATAGATCGGAGACAGCAGGCAGACCATGTAGACGCCGGCGGTGACCATGGTCGCCGCGTGGATCAGGGCCGATACGGGTGTCGGACCTTCCATGGCGTCCGGCAGCCAGGTGTGCAGGAAGAACTGGGCCGACTTGCCCATGGCGCCGACGAACAGCAGGGCCCCGGCGAGGTCGAGCGCCGACCAGTTGTGGCCGAGGAAGACCCAGCCCGTGCCGGCCTTCGAGGCGATCAGCGGGAACAGTTCGGCGAACTGGATGGTGCCGAACATCCAGAACACGGTCAGGATGCCGAGGGCGAAGCCGAAGTCGCCGACGCGGTTGACCACAAAGGCCTTGATGGCGGCGGCGCTGGCGGTGGACTTCTTGTACCAGAAGCCGATCAGCAGATAGGACGCCAGCCCCACCCCTTCCCAGCCGAAGAACAGCTGCATGAAGTCGGCGGCGGTGACCAGCGCCAGCATGGCGAAGGTGAACAGCGAGAGGTAGGCGAAGAACCGCGGCTTGTCGGGATCCTCGGCCATATACCCCCACGAATAGAGGTGGACGAGCGAGGACACGCTGGTGACCACGACCAGCATGACCGCCGACAGGGCGTCGATGCGGATCGACCAGACCGACTGGAAATCGCCGACATTGATGAAGGGGAAAAGCTCGACCGTGAAGGCCTCGAGCCCGCCCCAGGTCCACTGGCTGAACACGATCCAGGCCACGGCGCATGAGAAGAACAGCAGGCCTGTGGTGATCGATTTGGACACCAGATCGCCGAGCCGCCGGCCGCTCAGGCCGACGATGACGGCGCCGAGCAGCGGGGCGAAGACGCCAAGGGTGACGAGAAGCACGAGATCCACGGTCAGCCCTTCATCACGGAGGCGTCGTCAACCGCGATGTCGCCGCGGTTGCGGAAGAAGGTCACCAGAATGGCCAGGCCGACGGCCGCCTCGGCGGCGGCCACGGTCAGGACGAACATGGCCATGATCTGCCCCTGAACGTCATTCAGATAGGCCGAGAAGGCGACGAAATTGATGTTCACGGCCAGCAGGATCAGCTCGATCGACATCAGGATGATGATGACGTTCTTGCGGTTCACGAAGATGCCGAAGACACCGATGGTGAACAGGATCGCGCCCACCGCCAGATAGTGCTGCAGGGTGATTTCCATCAGACCAGATCCTCCGGAGTCACGCCGGCGCCGGTGGTCACGGACTTGACCTCCATGGCCGTCTTCGCGTCACGGCCGACCTGGCGGGCGACGTTCTGGCGCTTGATGTTGGGCTTGTGGCGCAAGGTCAGGACGATGGCGCCGATCATGGCGATCAGCAGCACGATGCCCGCCGCCTGGAAGATATAGACATAGTCCGTGTACAGAACACGCCCGATGGCCTCGACATTGGTCATGTCAGCCGTGGCGGCGACCGGTCCGGTCGCATCGGCGGCG